>ERZ650311.1826-NODE-1826-length-9977-cov-9.658133_pt1 | contig 9977 bp, 9 predicted proteins | sample MGYA00376247_ERZ650311 | MGnify/ENA primary metagenome ERZ650311 (study PRJEB26733, sample SAMN07839324) | wastewater metagenome | biome: small river; feature: stream; material: water | place: USA: North Carolina | collected 2016-07-28 ... | reverse complement strand
GCTCTGGCATGGACCGAAAATGGTTTTCGCCACATGACCAACAGCAAACGTCCCATCGTCAAACCCGCTGATGCTTCGGGTTTGAAAATGCGCACCATGGAAAACAAAGTGCACATGGATGGCTACCGCACCTTTGGCATTCAACCCACACCCATGGCATTTCCTGAAGTGTTTGGCGCATTGCAACAAGGCACTGTGGATGGTCAAGAAAACCCCATCCCCGTGATCTTGGCTTCTAAATTCTCACAAGTGCAAAAACACCTGTCGCTGACCGGCCATGTGTACTCACCTGCTTTGCTCATCACCTCACCTCGTTTGATGAACAAACTCAGCGATGCTGACAAGAAAGTGTTTTACGCCGCTGCTAAAAATGCTTCCACAGCACAACGTAAGAAAGTCAATGAAGATGAAGATAACGGCATTGCTCAACTTGAAAAAGAAGGCATGACCGTGGTGCGCAAGGTGGATGGCCAAGCTTTCCGCAATGCCTTGATCGCTCCTTACGCCGAATACTCTAAAGAATTTGGCGCTGACAACATTCGCAAAATCCAAGAAGTCAGGTAAGCACAACGCTCCTACAGCTTGAGCCTCAAAGCGGGCGGCATGAAGTGCAAAACGCTTCGCCACCCGCTTTTCTTTTGAACCCGTTTTTGCCATCGAACCCATCATGAAAACATTTGAACGCTACTTCGTGGCCACCAACAAATGGATGCTCATCATCATGCTCGCCGTGATGTCGGTCATCATTTTTGCCAATGTGGTGCTGCGCTACACCACCAATGTCTCGATTGAATGGGCCGAAGAGGTGGCGCGTCATTTGATGATTTGGTTAACCTTCATCGGTTGCGGCCCTGTGCTGCGCTACGGCGGACACATCGCCGTTGAAAATTTGCAAGACACCTTGCCTCGCCCTGTGGCGATTGCCATGCGTTTGGTCATTGCCCTGCTGTTGACCGGTTTGTTTGTGTTTTTCATTTGGTTTGGTTTGGAGTACATGGACCGTACCCAATACCAACAAACACCGGCCACACAAATTTCTTTTGCCATCATTTATGCAGCCTTGCCCATCGGCGCTGCGATGACCCTCATCCATTGGTTGCTGATCGTCAAGGACTATGTGCTTGAACGCCAATTTGCAGCCGATGCCCACTTTGATGCCACTGCGAGTGCTTCCCTATGAGTGCCAGCGTCATCCTTTTAATTTCTGCCTGCATCTATCTCGCCATTGGCGTACCTGTTGCTTTTGCACTAGGTCTGTCGACGGTCACAGCGTTGCTGGTCTCGGGCAATTTCCCTTTGTTGGTGTTGTTGAAAGAAACCTTCACCGGCATTGACAGCTTTCCTCTCATGGCGGTGCCGTTTTTCATCTTGGCCGCTGAGTTGATGAGCGGTGGTTCGTTGACGGAAGTGCTGCTGCGTTTCGCAGGCCAATTTGTCGGACACCGCCGCGGTGGTTTGGGCTACACCAATGTGGTGTCGCTCACCTTCTTCTCTGGCATTTCTGGCTCAGCCTTGGCCGACGCTGCAGGTCCTGGCTCGATGCTCATTCGCATGATGGACAAAGCGGGTTACTCACGCGCTTATGCGGCCGCACTGACTGCGTCAACCGCCATCGTGGGGCCCATCATTCCGCCTTCGATCATCATGATCATTTACGCCTTGGCGGATGACAATGTGTCAGTCGGTGCTTTGTTTGTGGCCGGACTGTTGCCTGGTCTGGTGATTGCCATCGCCATGTGCGTGGTGAACTGGTATGTCTCGAAACAGCGCAACTACAAGGGTGACGACGAATCGCCCACGCGCCAGCAAATGCTAGAAACCACTTGGAAAGCCTTGCCGGCCATTTTGTTGCCCGTCATCATTTTGGGAGGCATGCGCGCCGGTTGGTTCACACCCACAGAAGCATCGGTGGTGGCTGTGTTTTATGCGCTGATTTGCGGCAAGTATGTGTACCGCACGCTCGAATGGAAAGCCGTGCCTGACATCTTGTCGCGCTCTGCCTTATTGACCGCTTCGGTGTTGCTCATCATTGGCATGTCCGCATCGTTTGCTTGGATTTTGACCATCGAAGGTGTGCCACAAACTGTGGCCAATTGGATTGTGGAGATGCAACTCAGTCCATGGACTTTCTTGATCGTCATCAACATTTTCTTGTTGCTGTTTGGCATCTTCATTGAACCTTTGCCAGGGGTGATGGTGCTGGTCCCCATCTTGGCACCCGTGGCTGCAAAAGTGGGCATTGACCCGATTCACTTCGCCATGATCGTCATCTACAACCTCACACTGGGCATGATCACACCCCCTGTAGGCGGCTTGTTGTTTGTGACCTCCAATGTATCGCGCGTGCCTTTGTCTGACCTCACACGAGAGCTCAAACCCTTCTTGTGGGCACATGGTGTTGTGTTGGTGGTGTTGACCTTCGTGCCAGCCTTGAGCAACTGGTTGCCCCATGTGATGGGCTTCAAGTGATTTGTAGACCATGACTCATCGCATTCACCTCGGCTGCATTGCCGACGATTTCACAGGGGCCACTGACTTGGCCAACAATTTGGTGCGCGCAGGCATGCGCGTGGTGCAAACCATTGGTGTACCCACCAACCCGTTGGGTGCAGAAGTCGATGCGGTGGTCGTGGCTTTGAAGTCACGCACCATTGCACCGCCAGAAGCCATTGAACAATCGTTGCAAGCCTTGGCTTGGTTGCAAGCACAAGGTGCTGCGCAAATTTATTTCAAATACTGTTCTACCTTTGACAGCACAGCGCAAGGCAATATCGGCCCCGTGACTGAAGCGCTGATGCAAGCTTTGCACACCGACTTCACCATCGCCACACCCGCTTTTCCCGACAACGGTCGCACCGTGTTCAAAGGCTATTTGTTTGTGGGCGATGTGTTGCTCAACGAATCGGGCATGCAACACCACCCACTCACGCCGATGACCGATGCCAACTTGGTGCGCGTCATGCAAGCGCAATGCAAAGGCAAAGTGGGTTTGATCGACCACAAAACTGTTGCACAAGGCGCGCAAGCCATCGCACAACGGGTGAACGATCTCAAAGCACAAGGCATATCCATCGCCGTGGTGGACGCTGTGTCCAACGACGATTTGCAGCGCTTGGGCCCTGCTCTCAAAAACATGCCCTTGGTCACCGCTGGCTCTGGCGTGGCCATTGGTTTGCCTGCCAATTTTGGTTTGAGCCCCACACCACAAGCCAGCGTGTTACCCCAAGCGCAAGGCTTGCAAGCCGTGGTGTCTGGCAGTTGCTCGCAAGCCACCAACCGACAAGTTGCGCATTTCAAACAAACCGGTCGCCCTGCATTTGCGATTGACCCATTGGCTTTGGCCAACAGCGCGTCAAAGGGTGCAGATGTTGTGAAGCAAGCTTTGCAGTGGGCGCAACCTCTTTTGTCGAGTGGACCAGTGCTGGTGTATTCCACCGCTGCACCCGAGGCCGTCAAAGCGGTGCAAACACAACTCGGTGTCGAAGCAGCGGGTGCCTTGGTTGAAAACACCATTGCTGCCATTGCCAAAGGTCTGGTCGATATGGGTGTGCAACAACTGGTGGTGGCAGGTGGTGAAACCTCCGGCGCTTGCGTGCAAGCACTGGACATCACGCAACTGCAAATTGGCCCGCAAATTGACCCCGGTGTGCCTTGGTGCCATGCGCACACCAGCGCACAGGCCATTCACCTGACTTTGAAATCGGGCAACTTTGGCACCGACGACTTTTTCACCAAGGCCTTTCAACAACTGCATTGACGCATTGACATGACTGAATCACAAGCCCGCGAAGAAATCTGCCGCATTGGCAAAAGTTTGTTTGACCGCGGCTATGTGCACGCCACCGCAGGCAACATCAGCGTGCGATTGGACGATGGTTTCTTGATCACCCCCACCGATGCCTGTTTGGGTTTTTTAGACCCAGCGCGCTTGGCCAAGCTCGATCACAACGCCCAACAAATGAGCGGCGACAAAGCCAGCAAAACCATCGCTTTGCATGCGCGCATTTATGCCACAGCACGCGCGTTTGATGCCAACACCGCGTGCGTCATTCACACCCACAGCACGCATTGTGTGGCGCTGACGTTGCAGTCTTCTACCGTTCAAAGCACTTTTGCCAGTGAACGCGAATTGCTGCCCGCCATCACGCCCTACTTCGTCATGAAAGTGGGGCATGTGCCTGTCATCGATTACCACCGTCCCGGCGCCACCGAAGCGGCTGATGCGGTCGAGCAAGCCATTCAACGCTACGGCCAGCAAGGCACACCCATTCGCGCGGTCATGCTCTCGCGCTTGGGGCCCAATGTGTGGCATGACACACCTGCAGCAGCCATGGCCACCTTGGAAGAGCTCGAAGAAACCGCCAAGCTGATGCACACATCGCACGCTGCACCTACTCTCCTCTCCACAGCACACATCGAAGATTTGAAAAAAACTTTTGGTGCACGTTGGTAAACCATCCATTTTTTTATTCATACAGACATGCCTCAATTCGCCGCCAACCTGTCCATGATGTATCCCGAGCTGCCGTTTCTCGATCGCTTCGAAGCGGCCGCCAAAGACGGTTTCAAAGCCGTGGAATATTTGTTTCCCTACGCTTACCCAGCAGCTGAACTGGCAGCGCGTTTGAAAAACAATGGCTTGCAACAAGTGTTGTTCAACGCCCCACCCGGTGGCACCGATGCCGCCAGCATTGACGCAGCCTGGGCCAGCAACACCCGCGGCACGGCAAGCTTGCCTGGACGCGAAGCCGAGTTTCAAACCGGTGTGCACATGGCACTCGAATACGCTGAAGCGCTCAACTGCCCACGCATTCACTTGATGGCAGGTTTGCTAGGAGAAGGTCAAACCCGCGCCTCCAACTTGCCCACCTATGTGGCCAATTTGAAATGGGCCGCCGCATTGGCTGCAACGCATGGGCGTGATGTGTTGATCGAGCCCATCAACACACGCGACATTCCCGGCTTCTTTTTGAATTTTCAAGACCAAGCCCACCGCATCGTCACGCGCATCGGCGCGCCTAACTTGAAAGTGCAGATGGACCTGTACCACTGCCAAATCATGGAGGGCGACGTGGCCAGCAAGATTCGCCAATACCTGCCCACTGGGCGCGTCGGGCACTTTCAAATTGCGGGCGTCCCCATGCGCCACGAACCCGATGTGGGTGAACTGCATCACCCCTACCTGTTCGACGTGATCGACGAAGTGTCTGCGGCCTGCGGCTGGGAAGGCTGGATTGGCTGCGAATACCGCCCTGCGCGTGGTGCTGTGCCCAACGGCACGCACGATGGTTTGGGGTGGCTCAACAAGGTTGCTTGAAGCGTTCAGCCCCCGTCTTAGCCATGGCTTCAAAGCTGCTGCTCAAGCGGTTTTTGATGAAGTACTCCACCACAGCCTTGGGTAAAAACGAGTCTGGCTCAGATTCGGTACGGTACTTGAACACCGTGCCGCCGGCCTCTGGCTCGAGCCGCCAAGCGCCTTTGTACGATTTGGTCTCGCCACTGATTTGCACAAAGTCTGTCCCGTGATTGGGTAGTTCGGTGAATTCCAACACCATGCGTATCTTGATGGGGAAAAACAAAATACGCTCTTGCAACAAGCGCTCCACACGCGCCTTGCGGGCATCGATGCGGGTGGTTGTGGAAGCCACGACACCGGGAATATTGGTGGCCGCGTCATAGTCGGTGAGGTAGCGGTACGACTGGCAAACGCTCAATGGCAAACGAAAACTGGCTTGGGTATGAAACACATTGCCTTGCTGGGTCACGTCAACCTTGATGTTGAAGTCGTCGTCAGCCCCCGCAGTGGCACACGCACACATCACCAACCACGCACAACACATCTGCTTCATTTAAGGTCCCTGTCTTAATTTCGTCATATTAGCGGAACACGTATGCCCTCCACTTGAAACCGGAAACGCAAGCCTTATTTCAAATTAACATCTCAAGCGAAATACCGCATTAATCGACACCAATCCAACCGCTATTGCACCAAAGGCACACGATGAAATACCTCCACACCATGGTGCGCGTCACCGATTTAGAAGCGTCATTGAAGTTTTACCGTGATGCCTTGGGCTTGAATGTGCTGCGCACCAGCGAGTACCCGCAGGGCCGCTTCACACTGGTTTACCTTGCAGCTCCCGGCGATGAAGATGCGCAAGTCGAACTCACCTATAACTGGGACCCAGAGACCTACAGAGGCGGCCGAAACTTCGGCCACTTGGCTTACGCCGTCGACAACATTTATGCCATGTGCGAAAAATTACAAGCACAGGGCGTGACGATTTTGCGTCCCCCACGCGATGGTCGCATGGCATTTGTGCGATCCCCCGACGACATCTCCATTGAGTTATTGCAAAAGGGTGAGGCCTTGACACCACAAGCGCCGTGGGTCGATATGCCCAACGTTGGCACTTGGTAACCCAACGGTTTGAGACGTTTCTTACACAATTTAGACAGCTAGAGAACTGGCTCTAAAGAGCACCAAGCGTCTTGGTTTTTGAACCAAGCGCCGATAGCATTCTCATGTTGAATTTATTTTTTAAGGAATGAACATGCAAAACCCAATCAAGCCACAAGTGGAAGCCTCTGTGAAAGCCGCTTTCGAATTGGCCAACCTCTCGTTCTCACAAGTGGAGCGCCTGACTGAACTCAGCCTTGAGCAAGCCAAAGTGAATGCCGAATTGGCACAAGAGCAACTGGCGTCGGTGTTGGAAGTCAAAGACCCAAGCGCCGCTTTAGAGTTGCTGAAATCACAACTGGAAACATCCGCCAAAAGCTTGGCTGGTTTCGCGGCCACGGCTTACGAATTGACACAAGCGTTCCAATCCGAGTCGGCTGCTTTTGCAGAAGGCCACTTTGACCACGCACACGCCACAGCGAACAAAGCACTCAACGAGAACTTGAAGAAAGCACCCGAAGGTTCTGAAGCTGCCGTGAACGCCGTGAAAGCCGCTGTGGACGCTGGCAACAAGGCTTTGGCTGAAGCGCGCAAGAACGCGAAGAAAACAGCCGAATTGGCACAAGAAGGCTTGGCTCAATTGCAAGCCCACGCACCGAAAGCAGCCAAAGCGCCTGTGCGTCGTAAGACTCGCTGATCGCACTTTGCGCCATCAAAAAGGGGTTGCAAGAATTCTTGCAACCCCTTTTTCTTGACCGCGTTTTTAAAACTCAGTTGCTAAATGCCGCAATCCCAGTGATTGCACGCCCCAAGATCAAGGCATGCACATCATGCGTCCCCTCGTAGGTGTTGACGACTTCCAAGTTGACCAAATGACGAGCGACTCCAAACTCATCACTGATGCCGTTGCCCCCCATCATGTCGCGCGCCATCCGTGCAATATCCAAGGCTTTGCCGCAGCTGTTGCGTTTCAGAATAGACGTGATGTCAACCGAGGCGATGCCTTCATCTTTCATACGCCCCAAACGCAAACATCCTTGCAAGCCTAGGCTGATGTCCGTCAGCATGTCAGCCAGTTTCTTTTGAATCAATTGATTGGCAGCCAACGGACGACCAAACTGCTGACGGTCCAACACATACTGGCGCGCGCGATGAAAACAGTCTTCCGCCGCGCCCAATGCCCCCCACGCAATGCCGTAACGTGCGCTGTTCAAGCAAGTGAACGGACCTTTCAAACCACGCACCTCGGGAAATGCGTTTTCCTCTGGCACGAACACCTCGTCCATCACAATTTCGCCTGTGATCGAAGCCCGCAAGCCGACCTTGCCATGTACGGCAGGTGCGCTCAAGCCCTTCCAACCTTTTTCCAAAATAAAACCGCGAATAGCACCCGCATCGTCTTTGGCCCAGACCACAAACACATCGGCAATGGGGCTGTTGGTGATCCACATCTTTGCGCCGGAAAGCGAGTAACCACCGGCAACTTTCTTGGCGCGTGTGATCATGCTGCCCGGATCTGATCCGTGGTTGGGCTCAGTCAAACCAAAGCAGCCAATCCACTCCCCTCTGGCGAGTTTGGGCAAATACTTTTGCTTTTGAGCTTCTGTGCCAAATTCGTTGATGGGCACCATCACCAGCGACGACTGCACGCTCATCATGGAGCGGTAGCCTGAGTCCACACGCTCCACCTCTCGCGCCACCAAGCCGTAGCACACGTAATTCAAGCCTGCGCCGCCATAGGCTTCTGAAATGGTGGGCCCCAAAAAGCCGAGCTCACCCATTTCGCGAAAAATAGATGCATCAGTTTTTTCGTGACGAAAGGCGTCCACCACACGTGGGGCCAAACGCGCTTGGCAATATGCTGCTGCAGCCTGCTGCACGTGACGCTCGTCATCTGTCAACTGCTGCGCCAACAGAAAGGGATCGTCCCAGTGAAATTTGCTTGATGAAGTGGACATAAGAACTCCTAAATTATTAGGACGATCTTAGTGGCAAGCGAAAACAAAAAAGGGTTCCCGATTGGGAACCCTTTTCAATTTTTGGGGTGGCTGATGGGGCTCGAACCCACGACAACAGGAATCACAATCCTGGACTCTACCAACTGAGCTACAGCCACCGTAGAAGCGAAAATTATAACCTAGCTATTTTGATTTCCGCCTTGAATTTTTCTTTTAATAGCTTGTAGTAGGCCAAACCTTCAGCAGAAGCCCACCACTGCGCATATTGTTCGCGCTCACGAGCCAATCCCGATACGTTTGCTGTATCGCGTGGCAACACTTTTTCAACCTTCACCACGGCGTAGCCGCTCGAACCTAAATCTACCCCCACCCAAGCTGGCAGAGTTTGGGTACTGGCTCGCAGGGCGGCCTCCACCAAAGCTGATGGTTGGGCTTGTTTGGACTCACGCGAGACAACGATCGCTGTTGGCAACTTTGCACTGTCAGGGCTGGTCTTCCACTCAGTCAATTTGGCAGCGCCTTCAGCACGCGCTTGTTCGTTGGCGAGCTGTGCCACCACTTGCTCATGCACACGGGCTCTGACCTCCTCCAAGGGCAAGGTCCGTGCGGGGCTATAACTGGTGACGCGCGCTGCGGCCAACACGTTAGGAGCCAACTCCACAGCTTCGGTGTTGCGTTTTTTCTCGATCGAATCTGGCGAGAACACGGCGGCCAACAGCTTAGGGTTATTCGTGGCCGCATTACCTGCCACCACATCTCGTCCGAGCTGGCTCGCATGTTGCACGTCGAGCTTGAGTCGGTCGGCCACAGGCTTCAGACTATCTGATTGCTCGTACACGATGTTGGTGAACTGCTCTGCAGCTTCGGCAAATTTACGCTGAGCCAATTGGGTGCGCACTTCTTGCTCCAACTTGGCGCGTTGCGACTCAAAGCTCTTTTGCTCAGGTTGCTTGATGTCGGTCAGTCGAATGATGTGAAAACCAAATTCGGTTTCCACCACGCCGCTGGTTTCACCTTTTTTCAAGGCAAACGCAGCTTCTTCAAACGGCTTCACCATGGCACCACGGCCAAAGAAGTCAAGGTCACCACCTTTGGCTGCAGAGCCTGTGTCTTGTGAGTTTTTACGCGCCAATTCAGCAAATTGGTTCGGTGACTTTTGCACCTCAGCCAACAAGGCTTGTGCTTTAGCGCGTGCTGCATCACGCTCAGCAGCGGATGCGCCTTTGTCTGCATTGATCAAAATGTGGCTGGCACGGCGCTCTTCCAAGCCAGCCAAGCGTGCTGCGTTTTGTTCGTAATACGTTTTGAGCTCAGCTTCGGGCACCACGATGTCTTTTTGCACCGCCGCCAAATTCAACACCACGTACTCAATGTCTGCACGCTCAGCAGACTGAAACTTGTCTGCATTGGCTTTGTAATACGCCTCCAGCTGCTCATCGCTGGGCTTGATACGTGCCACATAGTCAGCAGGCGCAAAACGTGCCACTTGCACTTGGCGTTGTTCGTAAAACGCATTCAGCGTCACATCGGCCAGCGCGGCCGAACTGAAGCTGGTCACACCTACACCCGACATCACTTGGCGCGAAGCCAAGTCGCCGCGCACTTGTGCTTCAAACGAC
>ERZ650311.1825-NODE-1825-length-9979-cov-4.255844_pt1 | contig 9979 bp, 16 predicted proteins | sample MGYA00376247_ERZ650311 | MGnify/ENA primary metagenome ERZ650311 (study PRJEB26733, sample SAMN07839324) | wastewater metagenome | biome: small river; feature: stream; material: water | place: USA: North Carolina | collected 2016-07-28 ... | reverse complement strand
TGGAGTTCAGACGTGTGCTCTTCCGATCTGGATGTAACATCACCTGATGATGTTCGCATCAGATCACAAGAAACCCTCGACCTGTGTAATGAACGTCTTCGTCGTGAAAACATGACCTACGTGAGCTATGGTGGGGATAAACTAACCATTGCTGATGTCGTACAGATCAACTCGGACGGTACAGAGCGCAAGCCGTACACTGAGGCGTACTGACATGACCAATTCTTGCTACGCCACTCAACACAGCGATCAGATGATCTGCCACAAGTGCGGTCTCGTTTGGGATATGAACGATCCAGACCCTCCGGAGTGCCGTCGCAAGGAACTCTCGGGCATTCGCACGCCCGCAAAACAACCATCAGTTGAACAACCAACCACGAATCAACGGAGCACCGAAGAATGACCGAGCAACAAGACACCTCAGCAGTCCTACCCGCTGAAGGCTTCGTTCGTCTCCCGCTGATCCTCTCTCTGATCCCGGTGAGCAAGTCGACGTGGTGGAGCGGTTGCAAGTCAGGCCGGTTCCCCGCCCCCGTCAAACTTGGGCCGCGCACGACCGCATGGAAGGTGTCCGACATTCGAGCACTGATCGATCAAGGAAAGACGGGCACAAGCACGCCCGCAGAATCAACTTGCAGTTGAATTAACCCAGAAGTACCACCAGGAGCAATACCAAATGAGCACTGAAACAACGAACATCATCGACCAGATTCGCCAGTTCAACATCCTCGCCGGCAACACGGTCGACACCTATAACGTCCGTCAGAGCGCCCTTTACACGGGGCTGATGCTTGAGGAATTGGCTGAAAAGCTGAATCGTCTCGGCTTTATCTCGACGGCAGGTGACCTCCACAGCCTCGGGTGCGACTTCAAGTGCGGCAATTATGACGACTTGTTCTATCAGGTCAGTCGTGAACACCTTCTCGATGACGACGTTGATCTGGTCGTCGTGACGCTCGGTTCGATGATGTCGATGGGTGTCGACGTCCAGGGTGCCTTCAATGAGGTGCATCGCGCCAACATGAGCAAGCTGTTCCCTGACGGCACGATGCACAAGGACTCTAACGGCAAGATCATCAAGCCGGAAACCTTCGTCGGCCCGAACCTCGCCCCGTTCGTCTACAACGGTAAGGGGCGCTGACATGATAGTTAGCCACGTCACTGCTCAAGCCAATAGCATCGGCAAAGATTATGGCGTGGTGTGCCGGCACGAGTGGGATCGAAAGAAGAAGTGTTTTCGATGGAACTACTGCCGGCACGGTCATTTCGTTCGCGGGACAGCAAGGATGGATGATGTGATCCCGGTGATGAACCGGCTCGTGACAGCAAAGTGAGGATGAAGTGAGCGCAATTCAATCGAATATCGACGCACGGGAACAGCACACGTCGCGCCTGACGGGCGTTCAGCCGTTCCCGAAGCCCCTACCATCACTGAGCGCCTACGAGGCTCAGGACGCCCTGTTCGGCATCGCCTACAAGCAACCAGGTATGGCGACGTTCGCGGACTGCCAGGTGCTCTTTGAGCGAATTCGCAACGAATGGGGTTCAGTTGAAGCCGATGCTGTCTTGTCCAGGTTCGGTGTTTGGAAGATCAGTGACATGTTCATCGGCATGTACAATGACTTCTTCCTGTACTGTCAGTCGATCCTGACATACGGGGCGTCACCATTCTACGGGTGGACCCTGAATGCGATTACTGACCGAGTACGTAAACGCTGGCTGATGTGGCACCCGGAGAGCGATGACCTATTCGTACTGACTGTGCCGCCCACCGAGGCCGACTTCGAACAAGGTTGCTCGGATGTGACAGGTGTCCTTGAGTACGAGCGCCGGTATCTCGCTGAAAACCGCAGGTGGGCTGACCCACTGCCGGCGAAGGAGGAAGAACTGTGACCATGAGTAAATCGTCAGTAAAGCTCGACCCGTGGTCGGAAGGCGTTTTGATGGCTGCATCTGTGCTCGTGGCAACGCACGACGAACCAACAATGGCTGCAACAATTCTCAAAGAACTTGGACTGAGCGATGCAGATTGTTCACAGCTTGATGACTTTGACAAGGAAAGTTTGCGCAAACTGATGAATGAGCGCGGAATCACCTTGCGAGGCTTATGAAAGGTTTTACCGCGTCACGGTAACCACGGGCACCACAGTTTCACCCATGCCGACCAGCATCGATAGCCCGCTTGAAAGCACATCACAACAGGCGGGTGTTCGGCTTTCCACTTCGCGAGATTGACGATTTCAGCGGGCATGACGATCTCCTACGGCCAGGGTTCACCAGCAAGAATGAATACCTCGTCGTGATCGTCATGCTGCATGACTTTTGGCGGCTTGGCGACAATGAAGTGACGAAGCTCAACTCGGTAGTGACCTTTTTCGGGGAACTGCTTCTTATGTTCATTCACATAGTCGGCAAGCTGATCCCGAGTGAAGTACTCAACCGTGCTCATGAGAACTGCAGGTAGACACCACCGTGTTTAGCATGGCCGACAACAGGGACGTAGACACCACCCTGCTTCGAATAAGCCGCTGTGACGTCCACAATCGCCCCGTTGAACTTGATACGGATACCTGCGGTTTGCCCATCGCTGACACGACCCGCCAAGCATATATTTCGCTGGTTGCAGTTCGCCACGTTTATCAGGTATGTCTGCCTGATCATGGCAGGGGAAGCATTGTTCACCTGAATAGAGTTCGCCGCGACCAGGTTGTGCGTCTGTCTGACACTGGCCGGCGTAGCCTGATTCGCCTGAGTTGAGTTGCTTCCGGCAACGAACGTGCTCGACGACTGGGTAACCCCTCCACCTGACGCCCGGTTATTCTGCTGTAAATTTGCAGCCGTCAGGCGATGTGTCATGCTGATGGCTGCGGGCGTCACCTGGTTCGCCTGATTGGAGTTAGTGCCGCTGATCAGATGACGCTGGTTGATCGATCCGACTGATGCAGTGTTAACTTGAGTTGAGTGACTGCCAGCTGCAAACGTTGTCGACGCTTGACTTACCCCGCCCGCACTGGCGATGTTCGACTGCCGACCGGAAGCCGCCCCAACAAGGTGGGTTTGTCTGACGAATGCCGAACTGACCTGATTGCTCTGCTGAGAGTTCGCTATCGTGATGTTATACGGGCCGAAATGGTCGTAGACAGTCGCAACCCCTTGATCAACGCCGTTTTCGAACAGTCGGTATGACCACTGATACGTCCCATCTGACGCTCCGACATGTTCGAACGTCAGATTCGGATAGATCGTGAGCACACCTGATACCGGCTGCGATACTACTCGCCAGTGGTACTCCGCGTTAGGGGTAAGCCCGTCATTGATAACCGGACTAGGCCCATTGTCACCACTGCTCGGTATATCGGCACCGAGGATACCGAAGCCGTTATAGAGCTTTACAGCATGAGCACCACTGATCGGTGCTGTCAGGGCTACCGGGTGACTCATGATGCTGTGTAGGTCCAGGTGTGTTGCGCACCGTTAGCTAGTTTGGTGCGTACACTGTATTGGGTCGCCGCAACCAGGGCTACATCGCTCACTATGACGACTGCTGTCGTACCATGAGATGTCTGCCCTGTTAACTTGACAACCAGTTCACCTGTAACCTCGTCGTTCACCCATACGGTGATGTTTGTTTCGCCGGGGAGTAGGTTCCCAGTGCCCCAATCGCGCAGTGGTGGGATGGTGATGGCTGCATTGGCGTTCGAAACAATTGACCCGGAGCTACCTGAGTTCCCCTGGTTACTATTCGATCCGGCAATAAATGTTACCGACGATTGACTGACTCCCCCTTGAGATACCGTATTTTGCTGGTTACTATCAGTAACCAGCAAAAATACTAGGTCGCCACCACCGGCAATGTCATGGCGACCAGTACCTAGAATCGTTGCGCCGAGCAGCCTCATTTAAACACCCCTGAAGGCGATCAACGGCGCTTTTGCGTTCGTTTGGGCATTGTGACCAGTGATTGTCGGGTTGCTTGCAAACGACGTGCCTTGTGTTCTCGTCGTGTACAAAAACGGTTGCGCGGCAGTCAAATCAGGGTTGGTTGATCCTGTCGCCATCACACAATCAATGAGCCGACCACTAGTTACCGTTGTGGCTGAAACGTTCTCGCCAATAAACAAATCACCGATTGGCATTGGGGCGCTGGATTGGCCTGCGTAAATTCCAAGTGTGGAACTCGCAAGGGTCAGTGTATTCATGCCGTTGACTGTGGTCACATTGACCCACCCGGCGAGCAGTAATCCGGGGTTCCCTGTTGCCCAGTCGAATTCATAAATCCCGAGGTCTATGTTTCCAACTGCCCCGGTGTGAATAGCGACCGCATCAATTTTGTTCGGAAAACGATTCCGAATCCGCCAAAAAATATCGCGCCCAGCGGTACTCGGAGTGTAAGTTGCCGCCGACACCGGCTTGTCCCCAGGCTCATACCAGCGCACAGAATTGACATTGCTCTGAGGGCCATAGGTAGGCTCGGTGGAAAATGCGGCAGCACCACAATAAATTACGCACCCTGCTGGTAGGCTGTAAAGAGTGGTCGGGTTTTGAGTGTAAGCCGTTCCATTCCATTGGGAAAATTCGATGTCTCGGTTAAAAGCACCGGCCCCTGTGCAATGACCAACGCCCTCGGCGAGTGGTTGTCCAGTTGAAGACTCGATGATGTAGTGGATCGGCGCACCAACCGGGCCAACGTCGGAAAGTCTCGGGAAAGCGACCGGAGAAGTCACAGCAGAGAGTGTCAAAGCAGCAGATGTTCCCGGCGTCCCGGTGACGGTTTCAAGTCCTAGTTCTCGCATTTTTTACTCCAGGGCAATAACGTGCATTGATTCAGTTGTGGCGTTGATGACGCCACAACATTTGAGACGGGCGCTGGCCCAAAATCTGCCGTATGTGCCCAGCGGCTGCGGCAATGTGAATGAGCCGGATGTCGGTGTTATCTCGCTCATTACCCAACCGACTGTGTAATCTGCAGCACCAACAGGAGGTGGATCGAGCCGATAAATTAGCGATCCGTAGGTGTAAACCAGATAACAATCCCAAGGCTCGTAATAGACAAAGCCAGATCGGTCGTTCCAACCATAAGTCGTCCTCGGGTCAATCGCAGGGGTAACGCCGCTAATAGTTGCTGTTGCGGTGGCCCGGTTTCTCCCAAGGTCTATCACCTCGAAAATATTTACGGCCCACCCAGACTTTTGAATGATGATGTCGCGCTTTGAGTCGTAAAGCCCACGCGACCCTACGCCGCGCTCACGCGTCGTGTTTGCGAGGTTTCCCCATGTGGCCGTGGCAATGTCGAAATAATGAATGCCGCTGTTGCCGGAATTGTTTCGGTAAATTCGGCGGCGAAGTGGATCGTAGTCGTACATCCCATAGGAATTTTGCACATTGATCGTCGCCTCATTAACTGGGCCGTCGTAGTCATTTGTCACAGGGTTCCACGGCATCGCATGGACAGCATTGGACCCTACCCGGAACTGCGACCCGCCGCCCATCCAAAGCCGACCTTCGCAAAACAACATGTTGTTGTAGGTATGTACTGACCTTTGACGACCGTCCGCATATACGTGGGACGACTCCTGACCATCGTCGAGTATTCCGGCAATCGGCGACCATCCTGCCCACGTGCGTGCCGTTGAGCCTGTTGGCGGCGCACGCAGTTCCCAAATAGGAGAGTCTGACAGCATGTTGATGCTGATTATTTCATTGCCGCCATAGTCGCCATGACCACCGCCTGAACAATACAATTGCCCTGAATCATCATCCCACGCTCCCCCACACCAGTTTTCAACGACCGTATGGAACCGATTACCCTGCATGATCGTTGATCCGTTCCACGGGGCGTTGCTTGAGCCTAGTAACGGATTAAGCGTAGGGTCTAGGTATGGGTTTATCGACTCCGGTGTATTTCCGACAGATGTGCACTCGTAAGGGGACATCGACCTTCGCCATGCAGGCCAACGGAAACGCCCGCCGGAAATAACGCCACCGGACACGCACGAATACGAATCGCCAACCGGAGTCGCCATGATTAAGCCGTCGGCTGACCGCTGGTGTACGTCGGGTTTGAGTTGAACTGAACCGGGTTACCGTTGATGATCGCTTGGTCCGAGCTTTCTTCGGTGACATACAGCACCTTGGAGTTGACGGTATCAACGAAGGCCAGGTGCATGTTGGTCCCGTCAGCAACCCCCTGGAGGGCGTTACCTCCGCTCTTACCAGTCAGGGTTGCAGTCAGGGTACGGGCCGCACCGTCAGCGCCGGTAATCGCGAAGTCGCCGGTGACCAGGGCAGCTTCGGCAACCTTGTTTGCCCCGTTGACGGTTGCATAGGCGGTCGAGTATGCAGAAATCAGAATAACCTTGTTGCAGTTGTCCTTGATGTACTTGACACCGTTATCGAGAACATCAGCATGGGCATAACGAGGCATGGTTACTTCTCCTTAATGATCGATGAGGTCAGGTGACCTGAAAGTAAATGGTTCCGTCAGGTCGACCGTCACCATCGTCGGGGGTTGCGTCGGATACAACGAAGCTGCAGCCGACCCAGGTTGTACCGTCGAACCTCACATTGATATCGAGGTCGTCCACGGAGAACTCCCATCCGGCGTGCGGGCTGAAGTACTCCCATTTCGGTTCAACTACGGCATCACGGGCCGTCCAGCGGGCGACTTTACCGACCGATGCTGCCCAGTCGCCGGTCGCACCGGCAGGGACAATGTAGGAATCGCCCTCTTGAGGACTGACAGGTGGCGAACTGGCCGACATACTCTTGACGCGGGCTTGCACCAGGCCGTCGAGTGCCCGATAGAGCCGCAGCGTCTCGTGGTAAACACGCTCGCCGAAAGCCCCGTTATCGAGCAGTCCAAGGTTAGGTCCGGTAGTCAGCATGGCGGCACTCCGCAATAAACGGTTGAGAGTCTAACCGAATGTTGATTGCTGCGGCAAGTATCAATCAGGCGTATTGCCGAAAACAGCTTTCCGACATCGGTAGTACACCCCTGCGACCTCGACCAGCTTCTCGGTTGTTGCGCCGAACGAGTCGTCGCGGACAGTGCCGAGATCGTCAGGGCAACTCGCTATTACCAGTGCTGACGGGCTTACCGGAGAGGGCTTGATTGACTCCCAACATCCCACCAGGGGAATGACGGCAATCGCGATACACAGGTATCTCCCGAGTCTCTCGCTCAACACGTTGCTTGATCGTGACATTCTTGATCTCCAGCTTGGCAATAGCGGCAGCGGCACCTTCCTGACCCTTGTCGTAAGCGACTCGGGCAACCCGCTCATCGCGAGCAGTTGCTGCCTCACAAGAGGCGACACCTTGGCCGTACTGCCAGTAACCGACCATGCTGTGACTGACAAGTATTGCCACAGTCGATGCGGCGAAAAGGTAGCCGTTACCAACGGGAAGTTTGATCATGTCAGCACCTTTCCGGCGTTGAAGTCGGCAAGCGTCAGACCCCCGGTGAATTGGAAGTGGGCTGTCTCTTTGAGCGAACCAGTCCATCTTCCGGCCCACTCGATACCGAGCATTTCAGCAACCTTCCCCATGATCTCGTATGACGCAGTGTCACCCCACATCGGCTTACCATGCAGCACTGGTACAGCGTCCCAGGCACAACGAAACTGATGGTATGACTGATTTGCTCGGGCATTGGTGACGGTATTACCCATTGGTCGTTTGGCAGTGACGTTCTCGCCTTTGACGGTGCGACCAATCGCATACAGAGTGTTCTGCTCACCGCCTGAGCGGTAAGTACAGTAGATCAGAACGTCGACGCCAGCCTTCTTGCACATACCTTGCCACTGCATCACCTTGGAACGTGCTGCTGGATGAAGCTCGCTGAGTTCACGACTAGCCATGTGCACCTCCGCGTCTATCCCGATGGGGCATGTTCGGATGAGGTCCGGTGTGATTTCGGCGGTCGAGCAGTGCAAGCAATACACTGATACTCAGCGTGATTAGCATATCCTTGACGGTGGCCTGCATCCCGAGGTGAACCACGCCGACAAGCTGTGCGAACGCACCTGTTGCTGCCGTGGTGTAGACGAGCCGGATCAGGTGATTTGTCTTCGGACCCATACGGAAAATCGCCGAGCCGCTCACAACTAAGATGAAAACCGCAGTTACGACAACGACTGACGCCGAGAAAATCGACACGAGGTCGGAGGGATTACTACTTATCGCCTGATCCATCTTGCAACCCCTTGAGTGTTGAAAGTGGGTTCCGCTTCCACATCTCGGAGACCTTGATCAGGCCGGGGATGATGTTCATAGCAGTCAGGCCGATGATGAAAGCGACGGCGTTTTCCTTGGCTGCACCAGGATTGCTCGACAAGAAAAACTGCACGGCAATCGGAGTGAAATAGCTCGCCGACGCGACCCCTGTCAGCACTGCAATAACGCCCTGTAGTGCTGTCAGATTCTTGATGAACGACAGGCTTACTACCCCGCCCCAAAAGCCAGCGACGGCGAATGCTAGTGTGACGCCGAACCATGTTCCTTCCGGACTTGATAGAGCACTGTGGTCAGCCATTTACGGTAATCCTCAACCAAACTGAGCGAAGATTACCGTAAGTTGATTTTATCAGCAAGGCTATCCGCTGATAACCTCAAAGCTATGGGTCAATGATTGCCAACTTACCATACCGCTGCGTACCGCTTGAACCTCCACTCGCTTGATACCCGGCACGTTGCTGATCGCAGTGGAGACCAGGAACGGACTGGTGGCATTGGTATATGTCCCGAGCAATGTGTTCGACTGGTTGTAAATCCGTACTGTGTATGTCACACCGGCTTCCGGACCTATATTCCCTGTGCTTGTCGGGACGAGGTCGACCGTCTGCTGTGTACGATCTCGATGGGACCAAGAAAGCGTGATCCCTGCCGAAGTCAGCACATTTACAGGGTAACTGACATTGTTGATCTTCAGATTACCTGGCGGGTATGGTTTTTGGGCACGACCCGGCAAACTCAGAGTAACAGTCGACGCTGAACCAAGTGCCAGTGCACCTTTACCCGTATTGGTCAGCATCCGGTAATACACCGTCTCACCACTTGCTCGTTCTGTCGGATCACCGAATTGCGCATCAGTGACGAAGAACATCCGTGTTCCTGCTGCATGGGCAGCAGGAACAGTGTCGAGCACCCCACGGCTTGCCGTCACAACGCTCGTATCGGCATCAATCGTGATGACACCGAACGCCTCATCATCTATGTAAAAATAATCACCGACCTCAATATCATCCAGGTCCGCGCCGCCAACTATCTGGATGGTCACATTCGCAGCACCAATCGGGATGCTGAGTTGATTTGTCCCTGTTGGCACGAACTGCTCGTTCATGACTTCTTCATACGGCCCTCCAGCTACCGAGGACGCCATTAGATTGTAACCACTCGCATCGGTAACTGGTTTCGCAGCCAGCGTTGAGCCGAAAGCCCATAGTGGTTCAAGATATGCGAAATCCGAGGCCGACATACGCCTGACAACATCCCAATACGGACTTTCAATTGCACGGTACTGGGTGACCGGGACAGGGGTGCTACGGTGATCTTGCCAGGACGTGCCAGCCGACGAGACGTAAGCATTGGCAGGCATCTTGAACACGTCCTGTACTGCTTCAATATGAATTTCTCCGTTGAGTAGCGTACCTTTATTGATCTTGACCACTCTGAACGGTAGGCCGTTGATCTGCTCTTTCGGCCAGTTCAGTTTGAACACGTCTCCGGCCTGCCAATCCCAGGCAACACGATTCACGATCATGTCGATTTTCGCGAGCGGTGTGGACACCGAGATCAGGTCACGTTCAGCCACCCTTGCTGCAAGCTCAGGTGTACGGATACCCGGATAATCACGGGTGACCGAAATAACCCCGCCTTGGGCATCAATGGCAGCAAGGTTGTGAACGGTTACGGATGCTGTTTTTTGCTCACGGTCGAAATACTTTACAGTGACCTCATTCGCAATCTCCCCCCACCCGGT
>ERZ650311.1824-NODE-1824-length-9984-cov-5.195488_pt1 | contig 9984 bp, 12 predicted proteins | sample MGYA00376247_ERZ650311 | MGnify/ENA primary metagenome ERZ650311 (study PRJEB26733, sample SAMN07839324) | wastewater metagenome | biome: small river; feature: stream; material: water | place: USA: North Carolina | collected 2016-07-28 ... | reverse complement strand
CTCTGAGGAATCCCAAGGCAAAAGTGACGGTTGCGAACCGCCCGTACTTACCCAGTTCACACGCCCCGCAAAGTAGTTGTCTTTCATTTTACTCTCGTCACGTGAGAGCGTAAGCGTGGCATCCCAGCCGTAATAACCCTCAGCCATCAGGAAGCTAAAAAATGCACCACAAAGAATATTATAAGGCAGGTTGGCCAAAAAGTTTTTTGATAACCAATGCCCTCCGGTACGAGGATGCTTCCAGCCGTCAGAGCCGCTCCAGTTATCTACATCGGTTGTTACCGACTGTGTACTTGTCCAACTGTATAAAATTGTCTTAATATCAGGCAATGCAGCATATTTAACCTGAAATTCAGCAATCTTATGAAAAAGCCAGTCGTTATTCATACCCTCTACCGAATAGTAGGCGCTCGTTACCAAGTTACTCCATTGATACATCCCCGAAGAGAAGTATCCGTGCGTATTGCCATTGGCATCTTTACGAGCTTCAGCCTGTGAAGAAAACTTATTGGCAAAATGAGACGCAGTAGGGTTTCGACCTTGCCCCGGAGCAATAAAACTGTTGCCTATCAGGTTGGAGTATGGATCCATATAAATACCAAAAAAGTTATTATCGGTACGTCCACTACTACCAAGCTGCTGACACAATTGATTATAAAACCAATTACCTACCGTAAAATAATTGGCGTTATAAATTGCTCCCGCTCCATCCATAAACTCATCCACAAACACAGAGTTCTTTGTAAAATTGCCTGCAAGCGAGTTGGCAAAGTTACGCGCACTGGTTTCGTCGGGATTATTAGTAACGTTGTTGCCGCCGTCTCTAAAGTCAGCCAATGGCGTGAAGCAACGCTTATTTTTCACGTCAGTTGTGGCAGAACCAAGCCCTGCTACGTGTGAGAATCCTTTTGCGTGCATTACACTATTGGCAAAGCCTGTCGTGTATACGTGTGTAGTAGCTATTTTGCCGTGTGCCTGATTAATATCAGGGGCGTTATCTAAGTATTTTGGGTAGTAGCCTGCTTCCACCCAACCGGGAATCGTAAGTTTTGCCATTAAGTTTTAATTAAAGCCTGTGCCTGTTTCCAAAATTTCCACGGATGGTATTGGCTATATCCTTCTCCCCAGTTCACCCATGATCCACTCACAAAATGAGCATCTATTCTTGGCTCTCTAATTTGCCAAAAATAACCCTTCACCACATCCCAACCATTATAGTAACCCTGCTCTAACCATATCACCCGAACTGAGATTAGCTGCCCGGTCGGAAGAGTCATATTAGTAAAGTCTTTGCGTTGATTACCAGTCCTTACCGGCACATCATTCGCAAGCACGTACCCAACCCATGTACTGTTTTCCATGCCCTGACTGAAAGCTCCCACTCCCGAATTATCATAAGCGTAGGATTTTGGACGATTCATAGCCACAGACATAGAAGTATTGATGATACTCCATGTGCCATCAGTATTTTGTTGAATTTCAATCCCACCCGTTAAAACCTGACTCGTTGCACCGGGACTTGGCAACGCCGGCAGCGAAACAGTTCTTATTCCGGTCGTACACCCTGACCCTTCCGTGATTTCTAATTTGATAGATTGTTGAGCAGTACCGTTTGGCAGGAAAAATATATAAGTGATACCGGAAAACCCACCTGAAACAATGAGCGTATCGTCAGAAGCTTTTTTTACGGTCACTGTTTTGGCGCTCGTTTGAGCAAGGGACACTTTAACAGTCACTTGATATTGCTGCCCCACAGTCGCAATTGTTATAGCTGTATTTGCTCCGGCACTGTCATCAAAAGCGATTGTACAGGGACTTGCCACATCTACCGCAGGCACAACGACAACACCAATGGGAGTGGCACAGCCATCTTTATCCAGAAAACGTATGGCATATACTCCGCCTGCCGGCGCAAAAGTATTGGGCAAATCAATCGTTAACGGCTGAGGGTTTTGGACTCCGGTTTTTTCATACACCAACCCGCCCACCACTCCGGTGATATTGTTGTAATCATAGAGCCTTAAAACAAAGGGCGCAAGATTGGCATACGCACTGTACAGGTAAGCTTTTATCTGTCTGATCCCATTAACCCTCACTACCTGAATCCATCCATCGGGTCTGTCAAAATCAAAGGTTAAATCACAAATACGTTGAGGAGGGGTCGTGAAATCAAGTGTGGCTGTCAGCGCTTCCACTTCAATATCATAAACATAACCCGTCGTCACGGTTGTCACCTGCGCCTGATTGGCCAAGTAACTTACCATTTCATCTTTCAGATAGCTGCTTTGTCCCTGCGCCCGAATACGTGTGCGGTAGGTGCCGGTAATGGTTACCGCCAATGCAATCTTATCGGTCGAGTCAATTGCCGGATAGCCATTCGCCCAAGCCAAATTGGTTTGTTCGGGAGGGGTAGATGTAAAAAACACATTCTGCAACTCAAAGCGCTTGGATGCCAACTTGTAAGCAGAAACAATGTCATATACCTTTTTACGATTGGCAGCGCTCAGCCCCTGTGGTACAATCACCACAAAATCAAGCTTGACACCATCCCTGTCTTCCAAATAGATACTGCCCTCTACCGTCGTCTGAAGGTAATACTCCAGCAGCAATTTTTGCCCTGTCAGCCCGGCTCTGAAAATAGCTTCCCGCTCAAAATCATTGTGCTTATTCAGCACAAATTGAATGGACTCAAACAGTACTCTTGCCAAGCCAATATAACGAGGTTGGCGAAAGGTGGGCAACAACAGTTGCCGAATATAGCTTTCGATGTGTATGAGCATAACTAAACGTAAGTAAAAACACTGCCTGCATAAAGTACACAATGACCCGCACCCGAAATGGTTTCCCGCGAAAATGAAGACCATGCGTTGGTACCAAACGGAGCTATCTCACTTGCCGAAATCACAAAATCCAAGACGCCTGCTTGGGTTTGCATATAATCAGTCAATGCAGTCCAGGAAATTACACTGTCAAAGGGCAGATTTCTCAGGTAGGTCTTTACGGAGTCTTCCACCGGACGTTTGGACGGATCAGTTAGTGACGTGCCATCGGCAGCCACGACCTGCCGGTCATACTTTACCGTCACGGTCAATTTTAACTGATCTTCACGCAGGCTGATTACATCCACTTGCACACCCGCAAATTTCACCTGTTTAATGTAGTCCCTGACGGCAACCAATTCAGCACCCGTCAAATTGGTGCGGGCCAATTCCGAACCTTTCACTGTCTTAATCAGGAGTCTGCCCGAAACCAAATCCTCCACGCACGAAGCCTGCGTAATAATCTGTTTTTCAGCATCTGTCACTTCGTAGGCTACCTTTCCGTCAATGATCGTTACCGAATCACCCAACTGGAACTTTTTGATTTGTTCCACATACCACTTTGTAGAACCAACCCGATTGCTTTCGAGACGGGCATCTACATCGGCTTGGGTTGTATCCCATGATACCTCTACCAATTGCACGAGCTGTGCCCACATATTTTTCAGCAATTGAAAGAACGACATTTGACTCGTACTGTTAGCCTCTGAGAGTTCAGGTATAGTGGTCTGAACGGCGTTCATTTCCGCTTTGATTTCTTCGATTGTTCTCATCCTATTAAGTATCCTTCAGTTTTCCAAAATCCTATTCCCTGTGGCACATCCGTTGCCTCATTGATTGTTTGAAACGGAGCAAAGTCAGCCAAATAATTAACCACCCGCCCATTGACGACCACCTCTCTGAGGTTTAGTTTTTGTCCCCCGCTTAGTGGGTCGGTTACACCCATCAGCCCATTATCCTGAATCAGCCAAACCACTCCCTGCACATCTCCATACACTTCGATGGCAATATCAAAGAGGCTTTGTTGTGGTTGTACGATATACTCAGTCATAGCGAGCTTCAATTAAAATTCCCGACGTTGGCACCAACCTTACCGAGTCTACCCTTTGTCCATCGCGCTCCAACTCGGTACGAATAGTACGGGTAAGGGCGACCGCCTCCTGTGTACCCAAAAGCCACCGTTCCAAGCCGACGCCGCAGGTTGGGTTGAAATGATTCCAGCCCTTCCATGCTCTAACAATGTCGGTTTGATGTTGCTGAGTGGCATCTCCAACTACGAAATCACCACCTTTAATCAGGAGGTCATTGGTATCATTGTTTCTTAAAAAATCTTTCATTGCAGTAGCTGATTAACTTTCACTTGAAGTTGGGTAAGCAGCGCAATAGTGGCAGGGTTAAGCCCGGCACTGGGTCCGGTGGAAGTAATTACAGAAAACGAATTGAGCAAGCTGATAAGATCGCTGAAAAGCGTACTCAACGAAGTGCCGGCATTTTTGATCTCCACTTTTCCCCCCGAAAGCTTTACTTGAGTTTGGTTTTGTTTAAGCAAAACAGAGTTACTTTCGATGGTCACTTCAGACTCGGAATTTTTAACCGTCACGGTGTTAGCGTCAGCCGAAATTTCAACGTTGTTTTTTGCAAATTTCAGCGCATCTATTTCGGTGTATTGGGCGATAAACAAATCAGCTACTTCATTTTGAACGCAGGCTACCAAAACAAAACTGCCAACCTTGGGAGTAATTAACAGTCCCGGTGTACCCCCGATCTCAGCTATCAGCCGCACATCCGACACCTCCAAGTCACTTGCCCAAATTCTAACCGTGCAGGTATCTCCTTCCACCGAAACAACCACAGCCTCCCAAACAATGATGGCAGGCTGTGCGTTTAGAATTTTTCGTCGTAATTCTTCCCTTTTGTCCATCAGCTAAGCTTCAGTCCGAGCGTCACATTTCGTACACCTCCCTGCGCCGAAAATTCAGTTTTTACGGCAGTTATGTAGTATTTCCCCTCACGCTCAGGGTAATCTTTATCACGCAGTTTGGCTCCCATTCCCACTTCACAATAAGGCTGAAGCCAACCTCGAATGCTCCCTCGGTAGCCTTCATATTGCTGCGCTTTTACCGACTCTTCCGCTATCTTTCGGAGTGTAGCTGCGCTGCTGACGGTAGGTCGATTGAAGGTGCGCGTATCTCCTCCCTTTTCTCCCGCCGTGGCTTCTGTTTTCTTGCCTTTGGCATCCTTTCCGATCACCCTGACAAACACCTTGGACTCATCGGCTCTGACATACTCCAGATCATTGGTATCTTCAATGTTCTTAGAAAAATCATACACCACGTCGGAGCCTGCTTTGTAGCCAAATTGCAGGTGCATTCTTATCGTTTGGCCCCTTGCAAAAATTGCCAACCCTGTTTCACTTCGGAGTTTATCCAATACCTCAAAGCCCGTGGCCTGATTGATGGAAAATTTCCGAAACTGAAACCCGGATACGTCACTTTCAAACTTGAGTTGTTGATTGGAAGGAAGGGTTTTGTTAAGTTCCGAAACCACGTATTTTCCCACATCCACCGCCGTTGTGTCTTTAAAGACCTTACTTGTAATGTCACGCCGGGTTAAGAAAATAGCATCCTCACATTCGATCACCATTGGGGAATTAGGCTTAACAGCCTTCACATATCCAACGAACTCCGTCTGAAGCTGATTGTCATAGCCAAGTTTTACCTCTACGGCATCCCCTCGCTTAATGAACTTCTCCAAGTCAAACGCTTTCCCCCGCGTCTGAGCGGGTAACGATACTGTGCAATTGTCAGCCATAAGACTCTGTGAGCTTTGAATTTCCACGCGTTCTACACCGCGCAATTCGGCCTGACCGATACTGATTTGAAACGACATCAAAAACATGATGCAACTGAGTTTAAGAAACTTTTTCATTGGATAATGAAAGGGATTATAGTTAAAAAAAAAGAAGAAAACTAAACTCGTTGTGGCCAGCGCCAACTATACGGCGTACCCTCGTCGCTGTAAATAGCAGATGTCCGCCAAGGTGTTGCTGAGCCATCAGTCATAACTTTTAAGTTGACTGTTGTTTCGCTAAACACCCGCGTAATAATTGCAGGAACCTCAGTAGCGCCATTATGGCGACATTCTAAGTCATTGTCACTTGGGGTGAACATTACAATTCTACCCACGGTTGGAATTTGCTTTTCCATGATTGATTGAAAAAAAATTATGATTTTACAACTAACTCAAAATAGGGGTCGTCACTGATACCGCGAATGCTGAAATTTTGCCACGCTACTCCTTGGGTTTCGGGGAAGCTCCAGTCCAGTACTGCTATGTGACCAATACCCAATGCACCGGTAAGCTTGGAAAGAACCACTATGCTTTTATTGGCTTCACAAAGGCTTTTCAGCCAAGCTACCCACTCTTCAGGAAATACCTCCTCATCACCTGAGAATACAGTACCGGTAATGGTTACCTCATAATTGTCAGTAGCGAATTTCTCAACAACAGCACCTCCTCCTACTTTTTTAGCAACTCCACGCAAAGCCAATACGGAGCGCCCTCGCACGCTGACCAATGGCTCCACAGGGAGGGTTTTCAAATCACTGTTGTCGGCTTTGGAGCCGAGTCGTACCGGGCACTGCATAATTACGCCCGTATGCTTTACCGTAGCCGTATCCGGCACGATAGGCACATCAAAGGGGATATTTAACGGGTCTGCCATTATACAATTGCTGAGTTAAGGACACGCAGCAGCGCATCCGTGACTTTACCTTCCAGATCACTGATTGCCTCATTGACTTGCGCCACATGAATCTCTGATTTTTGAATGAGGCTTTGTACGTTGATGATGACCGTTTTGCGCTGAGCGCCGCTGACCGTGGCATCCAATCCCGCCGCTTGGCCAAGTGAGGAGCCGCCACCACCGCCAACCTCATCTTTGAGATACTTTCCATTGCGCTTTGCGTGTGGATCAAGAAAAGTCAAGTGGTTTGCGCCGGGCTGTTTAGACGGATTTGAGCGTTTGGCAATTTCCCCAAATGCCCCTCCAATAAACTTCATAAGAGGAAGCTTAGCAACCTGTTCAAACAGCCAAGTTACAACATCAAAAACCCCTTTAATTAATACAGAAACTACTTTAACGGCATTCCCAAGAAATGTAACTGCCGAAGACAAGAAGGCTATATACTCTGCACTGATTTGGTTTTGCCTGTCCAGCACTCCCAATGCCTGCAACAAATTAGCCACTCCACTTACTATCGGACCGAAGGCCATTGCCAGTTTTAAAATCGGCTCCCCCAAAGGAGCAATGCGGTCAAGCCAATTAGAGGTATACTCCAGCACTTTGTTAACCGTTGGCAAAGCTTGTGTGCCCAACGAAATTAATTTTTCCTGAAAACTATCAACCAAAGTATTGTATTTGGCCAAACTTTGACCGGACGCTTTCTGTCCAAAATCCTTTGCACCTCTAATATTCCCAAGTGCCTTGTCCACCATGTCAAAAGTTACCTTCCGGTCCTCAATCATCTTACGAAGCGAGATAATATCTTTGGCTCCTGTCAGCTTCATTAATTCACGCATTACAGGAAGCTTGTCAGCCAACTGGCCAAGCTCCTCCCATTGTGCAATGCCATTCATCTTGATTTGCTTATACTGAAGCGCAATTTCCTCCAGACTTTTTCCCGACATCGTACTTAGGTTGGTAATTAAATTTAGCTTATCAGGAATTTCAGTCCCTTTAAAGCCGGCTGTTAATAAGGCAGGCGTAATCTTAAAAGCATCCTCACTTTTTAGGAATGGGTTAGCAATGGCCAATTTTTTGATTTCATTGGAAAGCTGCTTCCCTGCCGACTGATCGCCCAATTGAAACCCCAATTGAAATTCCTGCATTTGCCGAGTCATCGCCGGTGCCACCGTACTTCCTACAGCAGCCTGCCCGGCTTGAATGGTACCATAAGCAGCTGCACCATATACGCCACCCGCCAACAGCATACCCGGTAAACCTCCACCGAGCGCTCCAACAAAACCCGCTGCTTTTCTACCGAAACCGCCGCCGGAGCCTTGCCCCTGCATCCGATTCATTTTGCGTTCCAATGCTTCTATTTCCCGGTTGGCCCGTTGAATACTGGAGTAATCAAGATTGATGTCCAGTCCATCACGGTACTTGCGCAACCCTTCCAGTTTTGTTTTGAGTTCATTGACACTCCCTCCCGCTACTTTGAACGCCTGAGACACCTTTTGCCAATTGCGCTGAATACCGCCAACAACCCGATTTTGTACCCGGTCCATACCGCCAAGAACCTGATTCCACTTCGCAGCCATCTGCATAGCAGGCGTTGAAAGCATATCTTGGAGTTTGATGAGATACTGGTACATCAGTGGATTGGCAAAGCCGGTTGATAAACGTTATTGAGGATATATTGAGCGTCGCGGTAATGAATAACAAACTGCTCTTCGCTGAGCGTGTAGGGGTCAATGTGAAAAAAGAATCGAATCAGTGCCGCCATTTGCCGCCACTGGTCACCTTCTTCTATTGCCCGTTTTGGGATTTCGGTAAACTCTTCGAGGTTTTTTTTAGACGACCTTGGCGAATTTTAATGAGTTGCGCTGCCTGCATGGCTGCGCCGTTGAGGAAGTCAGGCTCATTGATAAGGCGCTCATCACCGCCCAACCAACAGTTCTTAACGATCACCTTACCCGCTTCTAAAAACATGGGCAGTTTCTGGAGGGCAAAGTTCATCACTTTGTCATCAGCAGGTTTCAGATAGCCGATCACCAATTTTTGGTCATCCAAGTCGGCTTCTACTTTGTAAGGGTCAAGTTCGGTCTCCTCTTCCGACACTTCGATAACAATCACATCACCGTGGGTTTTTACCCATTCATCAATTTGTGTTTGAGATACTTCCATTGTGCATTTAAAATTCAAAACCCGTTTAAACACTATTTAAAAGGCTACACCTCAAAGTGAGGCATATCCACAAATTTTTCGTCATCCATGCGTTGATCCCCGTCCCAATCACCGCCCCAAGTGATGTTCGGATTCTGCGCCCGAATCATATCTGCCATGCGACGATACCAAATAGGGTCATTGACCACCTCAGAGCCTTTCATCAGCATAATATCAATGGCTCGACTCGGAAAGAATTCATGCTTGCTGGAGCCTTCACGACGGTAGGTAATCACCCGCCGATTTTGCTCAGCACTCAGCGCCGGCAATCCCGCTTCAGCTCGAAGCTTATTGACCATTGCCAAGCCGTAGCGACCTTGAGCAAAGTAAGCTTTTTGAGTAGCTGCCGAGCGATGAACTTCCACCAGTACCGGGCGAATATTACCCGTATAGTTAATAGCCCATTTTGCCTGCACCAGTTTCCACGCTTCCTGCAAGGCAGGCACAGCGTTATTTATGTTCCTGTCCTGTGCCATCTTTCGCTGTGGTTAAAGCTTTGCCTTGTTTGGCCCGAATGATGGTATACAACCACTGTTCAGCAAATTGAATAAATGCTGCTTTGGGATACACCTTGCCCATTTTCTTGAGCGCACTGTGGCTTTCGTAGGTAATAAGAATGGTATAAAAACCATTCGCCACTACTCCATACCCTGTTACTTTGCCTGCTACTGTAAAAGAGCTTAGTGCATGACCCAAAACCAAAATCCCTAAATACACAAACACCTTGGCGATCAACTCGTAAAAGCGTTCAAACCGAAAAGTGCCGTCTTTGATTGAAGCCCAAGTTCCGAAAAAGGTATCCAACACAAACGGCACCAGCAGGAAGAGCAAAAAATCCCAATCATTAAAAACAAACTTCTTGATGATCTCCACCAAAAGTGCCCACCCGATATACCAAGCAAACGAGATTGCATTAATGGTCTCAAAAAGAGAGATAAAGATTTTAGGGATTGCCAAAAGAATATGCTTGAAGTTCATTTGCGTTTTGGGAGTTTTCGCTTTTTGATTTTTGCCGAGGGCAGGTGTTTAGCCTGCGCCTCGGCTTCATCGGAGGTAAGATGCAGGAGGCCGTCTGAGGTCTCCCATACCTCCTGTCGGTCGGGGTAAAGTGCAGCTAAAGCCGCTAAATTATCTTCCATTATTTACGCACTACCTGAAGGGCCATGAATGGCAATTCCACCTGCATAAACTTATCGTTCTGTTTGATGTCCATCGGGG
>ERZ650311.1823-NODE-1823-length-9985-cov-8.329104_pt1 | contig 9985 bp, 23 predicted proteins | sample MGYA00376247_ERZ650311 | MGnify/ENA primary metagenome ERZ650311 (study PRJEB26733, sample SAMN07839324) | wastewater metagenome | biome: small river; feature: stream; material: water | place: USA: North Carolina | collected 2016-07-28 ... | reverse complement strand
GACTGGAGTTCAGACGTGTGCTCTTCCGATCTTCCACCATAGATCAAGTTCGGTCGCCGGTCAAGCATCCCTGTGTCTGTTGGGATCGCGGTCGTGACAACCATCAGGCGGTCTTGCGTCGCTTGCGGATGGCCCGGTCGGCGAGCTGCTCGTGGGTGAGGGCGGGCGCCTGGTGGATGCCGAGGCGCTCGGCCTTGGTGAGGGCGAGCGGGGTGTCGCCGGCCTCGGGGTCCCAGTCGCGGACGGGCTGACCGTGGGCTTCGGCCCAGCGGAGGCGGCGGCGGTAGTCGGTCTCGCAGTAGCCGAGGCGGCCGGGGGTGGCGGCTTCGGTGCAGAGGGCTTCGGCGCATTCGCTGGTGGGGCGCTGGTCTCGGCGGTGGACGGTGGTGGCCTTGGCGATGAGCTGGTGGAGGTGGGCGAGGTCGTGGTCGAGGGTGCGGAGGGCGTGGCGGAGGTCGTGGTCGAGGGTGGCGGTGTCGTCGTCGAGTGCGTTGAGGGCGGCGGTGGCGGTGGGGTCGCCGCCGTGGGTGCGGTGGGGGTCGGTGTTGGCGGCTTGGATGCCGGGGGCGTGTTCGTGGGCTCGGGTGAGCGCGAGGGCGCCGGCGGTCCAGAGGAGGTGGGCGGTGGTGGTGAGGCGGGCCGCGAGCTGTTGGGTGGGGTCGGTCAGGTCCTGGTCGAGGAGTTGAGCGAGCTGGTGGGCGGCGCGCGAGGCAGGGGTGGGCATGTCTCAGGGCTCCTCGGTGGGTGCGTTGGTGGGTTGGTGACCGTGCCGGGCGTTCGCCGGGGGTGCCGACCGTGCCGTGCCTATAGGGAGCGGCACGGGGGCACGGTCGTTCGGGCACCGTGCCGGGGGGTGTGCCGGGGCACGGTACGGCACGGTCTTTCGGTGTGTTTCCATCACGCTGCCCGGTAGGGCTTCACGGAGACGTGGAGGTGGCTGGTGCCGACCTTCTCGACCTTGATGTGGGCTTCGAGGAGGAACTCGATGGCGAGGTCGATGAGGTCGTTGCTGCCGGCGACGGCGGTGCGGATGGACCGCTTCGACATGCCTTGGGGGTTGTCCTCGAGGAACCGTGAGACCCGTTCCATGATGACGGTGGGGCGGACGGTGCCGTCGTCGCCTTCGGGGGTCTCGGGGAGCTCGATGGTCCAGGCGAGAGCGTGGGTGTCGGGGTCGGAGTCGAGGTGGAGGTCGGCGATGCGCTTGCCGACGGCGTGCTGGCGGAGCGCGCCGGGCCGGTCCTTCTCGACGCTCATCTTGGTGACGCCGTGGCGGCCGAGCCCGAACGGCTTGGCGACGGTGAACGAGAAGACGGCGCCGTCCATGGCGGCGAGCTTGTGCTGGGCGCCGATGGCCCAGCGGCCGCGGTTCTCGCGGTCCTTGGTGACGTGGTCGATCTGGACGACGGCGGCGCCGGCGGCGGCGAGCCGTCGGGGGAGGGCCCCGTGGAAGGTGGCGTAGTCGGCGTTGCCGAGGAGGTCGAGGCCGTGCATGGTCATGGCTTCGGTGACGCCGTCGATGACGGCGAGGGTGATGGGGTAGGCGTCGAGGACCTGGGCGAGGTCGGCGTTGGCGGGGGTGAACCGCATGCCCTTGGTGAAGATGGGCTCGTGCGGTTGGGCGTAGTGGAACCGTTCGAGGACCTGGGCGGGGCGGGCGCCGAGGGCGAGGAGGCGGGTGACGACGGTGTCGGCGGTGTCCTCGAAGTCGAGGTAGAGGACGTGGCCGCCGTCGCGGACGATCTGGACGCAGGCGATGAGCGCGGCCCAGGTCTTGCCGGACTCGCTCTCGCCGTTGAAGGCGTGGCACTTCCCGGCGTAGAGGAGCGGCTGGCCGTCGCCGCGGGGGCAGAGGGTGGGTGCGGGTGGCCGGTGGTCGCCGGAGAACAGCTCGGCGAGGTCGACGGGCCACCACGAGGTGCGAGGGGTGCCGTCGTGGCCGTTGGCGGCGGGCTTGGTCTTGGGGGGCGTGTAGGTGGCGAGGGGTGGGAGGCTGGCGTCGAGCTCGTAGGGGTCCCAGGGGGCGTCGTCGTCGGTGTGGGGCGGCGGATTGGGGTCGTCCCAGTCGGTGGGCTCGCTCACGAGATCTCGGCGGCGCAGGTGGGGCACCACCAGGGGTCGAGGACGTCGCCGCCGGTGTTGCCGCAGTCGCAGATGCTCTCGCCGTCGTGCCAGAGGTCGCCGAAGTCGCCGGCGGCTTCGGCGGGGATGAGGTGGTCGGTTCCGTCTCCGGCGACCATGGCGAGGATGTGGAGGCGGCCGGCGGCGAGGTAGGTGCCCCACCCGGCGATCTTCCGGCGGTAGGTGCGGGTCGTGGGGCGCCCGTCGATGGTCCCGCGGAGGTGGTAGGTGGCCCACCATCCGGTGGCGGGGGTGAACGCGGTGAGCTCCCCGCGCCATGGGGCTGTGGGTGTCGGGCTATCCTTGGTGTCCATCAGCGCCTCCTCGGGGTGCTGGTCACGCCCCCGGCCGCTACCACGGTGCGGGGGCTCTTCAATGCCACCGATCCTATCGCGCCCGTTGAGGGCCCCTCAGCGATGGCGATACGAACTACGCCGGTGTGGTTCGCCGCGGGGGCTGGTGGTGCCGTGGCGTGCCGGTCCCCCATCGGTCAGGCCGCGCGCTCGGCGGCGATGGCCTTCACGGCCTGGTCGATGGCGGTGTCGTCGAACCGGGCAACGGCGGCGGCGAGCTCGTCGGCGGCGGCGAGGAGGCGGCGGTAGCGGGCGAGCTCGCTGACGATGCGGGCGTAGGTGGGGGTGTTGGCGACGGTGCCGAGGCTGGTGAGGTAGGGCTTCATGGCTTGCCTTCCGCAATGGTCCGGGCGAGGCAGTCCGGGGCGGAGCACAGCGCCTCAATCCAGCGGTCGGGTTCGGTGTCCTTGCGCCATCCCCGGCGTCCGCATCCCCAGCACTGCACGCCGGTGTCGTCGGTGCAGCGGCGCAGGTTGGCGATGCTCCATACGTCAGCGATGTTCATGCTGCCTCCTCGAGCTCGCGGCGCCGCACCCCGAGCGCCGGCCTCACGCGGTTCCACCACTCCACGTCGGCGGTGATGCGCCGGTATGCCTCGTGGAGCACGAGAGCGGCGTAGGTGGGGTCTGCGGCGTGTTGGGCGTCGCTGATGGCCTGGCGTGCGATGCGGTACATGTCGGCGGCTGGTGGCGGCGTGGGCCGTGTCCACTTCGGGGCGGTCATGGGTAGAACGACCGCACGTAGTGGGCAGCGGTGTCAGTTGCCTCGGTGGCTGTGGCGCACGGCCCTCCACTGGCGTATTCCTCGCCGGCCTCGTAGATGCGCCACCAGTACGACGTGTCGGGCTGCTGGTCGATCTGCACGAGGATGGTGAGGACGCGGCGGGGGCAGCGCGTGCATGGGGACGGTCGGCTGTCGCCCTCGGGGCCGAAGTCGCCCCAGTCGGTGACGACGCCGTGCTCGCAATAAGTGGGCAAGGTGCGGCTCACTTGCGGCGCTCCTTCTTGGGTGCAAGGGGTCCTGTGACGGCCACGACATTGCCGCTGCAACCGCCATACGCGCACGTCCTTATGGGCGTCCCGGCGTAGCTGTAGAACTCGTGATTGTGCTCGCAGCGGTACGTCGTGGCGGGCGGCATTATGCGGAGTCTCCGAACAGCGACGCTTGGCCTTCGTAGCCGTGGCCCCAGTGGTCCCACCCGAGTCGCGGCTGGCGGGCGAACAGCTCACAGCGAGGCGCAGGCGAACAGCGCTCGATGGCGTCGAGCACCCGCGGCGGCTTTTGGCTATGTCCGCCCCCGCCGGATCGCTTGTTCGCAGCGATGACCGATCCCTCCAGTCGATTCACGACGCGCGGCGTCCCACGCTTGGCGACCAGTAGAAACTCGGCGTGATTTGGTGCGACGGAACCTCCAAACGGCGAAGGGTTGCCGGTCTTGTGCCATACCAGCGTCTGTGCGTACCGGAATCCCCACGCCTCGGCCACGCCGAACGAGTCGGGTAGGTACGCGTTCGTGGTCCACAGGAACAGCCAGCAGTCCCCAGCAGCGAGGTCGCCAACTGGTAGCGCTCGGATGTCAGCGAGGTCCATCCCCGAATACGGCAACGGTTCAACAAACGGCGTGCGGCCGCCGGGTGCGGTGGCGAACCCCTCGTCGTATCGCCACGGTGGGTCGGCCACGATGGTCGAGTACGGAGGTGTCAGTCCCTCCCACGCGGTCACGGCCACGTCCCTCCGATGCGGTCGCGCAGGTCGTCCCACTGCGCCTGGTTGGCCTTGATGACCTTGGCCACCCACGTCTTCGAGCACCCCACCGCCTTGGCGATGTCGCTGTAGCTCATGGGCGCTCCGCGGTCGGTGACGGAGGCCACGACCTTGGCGAAGGTCTGGTCTGCGTCGGGTGCGACGGTCCACGGCCAGGCCCCGCCGCGTGTGAGCGCGGCGGGCCATTGGCGTTCGTCGCGGTCGCCTCGCCAGTGCTTGAGCTGGCCGGTGTCGGCGATGTGGAGGCCGAACTCGGGCCACCGCATCCAGATGGATGCGCCGTAGGGACGGAGCGGACGGGTGCCGCCGTTGCCGGCGTGCGGCGAGTGGGCCTCGATGAGCATGGCCACGCCGTAGAGCTCGCGGATGTGGTCGAGGCAGGCGATGACGGTGCGGGCCGGCGCTTCCTCGGTGGGGTCGGCGGTGGCCATCTTGTAGATGGGGCCGATGATGACGAGGTCGGGCTCGTCGGTCTCGATGCGCTGGGCGAGCCAGACCATGTCGGTGGGTTCGGTGAGGTTGAGGCCAGACGTGCGGACGATGACCCGGAAGCGGCCCTCGTGGTACTGGTCGCCGGCGGCGATGTAGAGCGGTCGCAGTTGCCGCTTCGTCTGGCGGCGACTGTTCTCGAGGTCGACGAGCAGGACGTTGATGGGGTCCATGTCGTCGCCGGTGAAGGGGTGGATGCCCGACGCGCACTGCACGCCGATCTGTCGCAGGAGGGTGGACTTCCCCGCCCCTTCGGCGCCGGTCAAGATGGTGCGGTCACCGCGCTCCACGACGTTGGGGATCAGCCAGTCGTAGTCGGGTTCGGGCTCCCTCAGGAAGCTGATGAGGTCGGGGTCCAGGTCGTCGTGCTCGTCGGCGAGCTCCTGGGCCGTCACCGTCGGCCGGGCGGCGTTGGTGGACTCCTGGAAGTCGGCCATGGCTTCGGTGATCCAGCGGTCGCCGTGGTCGTCCCACGGGTCGTGGTCGTCCCACGGGTCGTGTTCCAGGTCGGCGGGGTGGACCTCGTCCTCGTCGAGGCTCATGCGATCTCCCGCCATTCACGGCACGGCCGCCAGTGGATGGCGACGAACACGGTGTCGGTGGGGAGTGCGTCGGCCTGGCGTTCGCCGCGCTCGAGCCTCGTGCGGAAGGCGTCGGCCTTGGCGTAGGTGTGGAACATGCGCCGGCCGTCTCGGCGGTCGTCGGGCCAGTGCGGTCGCCGCCAGCAGACGAGGTACTCACCTTCGGTGTCTGGCGGCGTGCCGGGTGACGATGCGTAGGTGGGCTCTTGGACTAGCCAGAGCCTGCGTCGTTCGGTATCGTCAGTGCTCATCGGTGGCCTCCAGTCGGCTTCCGGTCATGGCCCCCGGCAGGTGACACTGCGCGGGGGCCTCTTCGTGCCCGCCAGCCTATCGCATCGGTTGGGGTGACCTCAGTGTCTGCGATAGCCCCGCTCATGCGGCGGCCTCCTTCGCCAGTCCATCGAGGGCCTGGGCGATGGCGGTGTCGTCGAAGGCGGCCACGGCGTCCTCGAGCTCGCGGCAGAGCTGGAGGATGCGTCGGAGGCGGGCGTGGTGGGCGACGATGTGGGCGTAGCGTTCGGAGTGGGCGGTGACGCCGAGGCCGGCGAGGTAGCTGATGACGTTGGCGGGGTCGATGCCGGGTTTGCCGTCGCCGGTCTGGACTTCGTCGGCGACGGTGACGGGGTCGATGGGTTGGCCTTGGGTGTGGAGGCGGAGGAGGGCGGTGTAGACGCGACGGTTGGCGGGGTTGTAGAGGTCGTCCGGTGTGACGGTGGCGGCGGCGTGCTCGAGTGCCTTGGCGCTGGTGAGGCACGCGCTGATCAGGGCGGCCTCTGCGGGGTCGTTGTGCGGTGGGATGCGCCCGCTCACAGGAGGACGCCTTGGCCGGTGGGGGTGGCCGACGTGCGAAACACGAGGAGCGTGGGGAGGTTGCGGCGGGCGTGGAACGGCCACCGTGGCGGCGGGTTCATGCGGCACCGTCGAACAGGGTGAGTGCCTCGTCTGGTACGAGGCAGTGTGGGGAGAACCAGATGCGCTCAAGTGCACGGTTGTCGTCGTTGACCCCGCCGCCAGCGCTGCTGGCGTAGCTCCTGGAGGCGCTGTAGGAGTGCATGCGCCAGGTGTCGGGCATGTGGTCGATGTGTTCGGGCTCGTAGCCGCAGAGGGCGATGCGGTGGGCGGGGTCGTCGCCGTGGTCGAGGGCCCATTGACGTACTGCGTGGGCGATGGTGTGGTCGTCGGTGGCGTAGAGGTCGGATGTGCGGACGTCGCCGAGGTACGGGGGGTCTAGGAGGACGCCTTTGGTGGCGCCGTAGTTGAGTGCGCCGGTGGTGACTACGCGTTCCCAGTCGCCGCAGCAGACTCGGACGTTGCGGAGCCGTTCGGCGAGGAGTTGGAAGTACCCGTAGGCGGGTGGGAGGTCGGGTGTTGGGTTGGTCCACGGTGAGTTGGTGGCACCGGAGCCGCCCTTGCTGAACGCGGTGTCATCCGGCCCATTGACACCCCGTCCGCTGTCGCCGAGGTGGGGAAGCTGGCTCTTGACACCCCGTCCGCTGTTGCCGAGGTGGGGAAGCTTGCGGTTGACACCCTGTCCGCTGTTGCCGAGGTGGGGACGCTGGCTCTGGCTCGCCGTTTCCAAGGTGTGCGGTCCGGTCCCTGAGCACCACCCTGAACCGATCCACGCGCAGATGCCCCACACCCACCACCCGGCGACCTTGGCGTCGTACCAGTCCGGGTCGGAGTCCATCGCCGCCAACCGTTCCCTGCCGGTGTTGACGAGCCACAGGTGGCGGGCGAACAGGTCGGCCTCGTTGACGGGCCAGTCACACCACGCAGCGACGGCCTCGGGGTCGTGTGCGACCGCACGCCAGAAGTTGGCGAGGAACTGGTCGGCGTCGTTTACCGTCTCGGTCCGCCGCTTGTGCCATGTGGGCCGTTCGAGGAGGACGGCGAGGGACCCGGCGAACGGTTCGACGTAGTTGTCCACGTCACCAAACGCGGACCAGATCAGCGGGGCGACCCGACGCTTGCCGCCGAACCACGGGAACGGCGCCTTCACCGCGTCCGCCTGGTGCCGTGCCAGCGGTTGGCGAGGTCGCGCAGCATGAGGTGGGGGCCGGTGTGGCCGGCGGGGAGGGTGCAGCGGAAGTTGCCGGGTGCGGGCTGGCCGGTGATGTGGCTGACGGCGTCGCCGTCGGAGTCGCAGGCGTCGGCGGGCCGTGCGGCGTGGTCGGTCACGCTGCGCCCCGGAGGCGCCAGTGCTTCGGGATGGGCTGGCGTACCGGTCCGTCGGGGCAGGTGCAGGCGGTCCACCGGCCGTTCATCAGCCGCGAGCAGACATCGCACTTGGTGCCGGGGTTGGCCGGCTGTGCGGCGCTCATGAGGCCTTGTGGGCGTTGGCCTGGTGCTGGCGGAGGCGGGTGTTGGTGCGGAAGGTGTCGCCGCAGGTGTCGCACTGGTGGGTGTGGGTGCCGTCGTCGTGGATGGGCGACGGCGGAGGGACGGCGGCGGCGGGTGCCGGGGTGGGCGCGGGTGCGGCCTTGGCCACGGTGCGGGCGTAGAGCCAGCGGTCGCCGCCGAGAACCTGACGGCTCACGACCTCGACCTCGACCTCGTCCTTGGCCGCCCATGCCTTCAGCGACTTCAGCCGAGCCGACGTGTTCCCGGACTTGGTGAAGGGGCCGTCGACGCGCGCCCACTCGCCGGGGTGCTCGACCAGGGCGGCAAGGGTGTCGGTCCAGTCGATGCCGGTCTGGCCTCGGGGGTTGACGGGGGGCTGCTCGAAGACGGGGGTGATGGGCACGGCGGGGGTCCTTTCAGGCTGCGGGGATGGGTGGGGTGTGTTGGGCGAGCTTGCGGCGGAGGCGGCGTTCCCGCTCCGACAGGCCGCCCCAGATGCCGTACTTCTCGGCGAGGCCGTGCTCGGCGCACGCCTCCTGTGCGGGGCACTCGGCGCAGATGGCCTTGATGGGGCGGGTGGCCTCACCGCGGCCGGGGAAGAACTGGTCGACCCACTGGTCGATGGGGCGGTCGGCGAACTCGGGGCGGCAGGCGGCGAACCGGAACCAGAACGGGGTGGGCTCGACGATGCGGAGCGGGGTGTTGCCGGTGTTGCCGGTGCGCCTGTAGTCGGCGCCGGCCTGGCGGCACTGGTCGCAGCGGCAGCCGTGGTGGGTGTAGCCGCTGATGGTGCCGTGGGGGATGGTGGTGGCGGTGTCGGTCATGGGGTGCTCCTTGCGAGGGTGCGCAGTGCGGTGCGGAGGGGGGACCAGGCGAATGGGGCGCGGCGTCGGCGTCGCCGGTGGGTGGTGGTGATGTGGCGGGTCACGGCACCACCCGAGGGGCGACGGGTGCGCCGGACAGCGCCTCACGCAGCTCCTCGCCGCCCCCAGGCGCCTCCAAGCGGCCCATGACCCCCACGGCCGCCGCACGGGCGTCTGCCCACGCCTGGCCTTCGGTGGGGGCGACCCCGGTGCGGGTGCCGATGGGACCGTCCACGGTCCACTGCCAGCCGGTGACGGTGGTGTGGGGCTCGACGGCGATGGTGACGAGGGTGAGGCGGGGGGCGGTCACTGGAGGCACCTGTCGGCGAGCCAGGCGACCCCGGCGGCGGTGGCCTCGGCCCACGCCTCGGGCTGGGTGTCGGAGGACCCTTCGGCGACGGGGACGGACCCGACGATCTGGTGGCGGACCGACCAGCGCCAGAGGCGCCCGTCGGCGTGGCCCTCGATGGGGCCGGCGATCATGATCGAGAGGGGCGCGCACAGGGGCGACCGACCCCACTTCTTCGGGGCGATGTTGACCGGCATCGACGTGTCCTCGGTGACGGGTTCAGTGGGCGGATCAAACATGACGTCGGTGGCGCCCGGTGCAGGACCCCTCGGGGGTTGACGCAGGCTTTCGACCGGCCGGGACGACGAGTAGCCGCCTCGCCACCTCATGCCAGCCACCCGGGCGAACCCATGCCGCCCTGCACCCCGATGTGCTCACACCGGGGGGCGTCACCCTGGGCGCCCCAGAACCCGAACTTGTACCAGTCCGCTCGAAGGCGCTCCGTCACCTGCGTCTCGAACGTCGGGGCGGTCACGGGAGCACCCGCGGTGGCTCGGGCACCAAGCGCAGCTCGTCGACCGGCCGCACGATCCGGGTCCCCGAGGGGAGCACGATGGTAGCCTTCTTCGCTGAGCGGTTCCCGCCGACGCAGAGGAGTCGGCCGTGGGTGGTGCCGCCGTTGCGGGAGGGGTAGGCGACGAGGGCTCGCTTCTTGGCGTGGCCGGCGTTGATCTTCTCGGCCATCAGGCCACCGGCCCGTAGATCGTGAGCACGAGCCGGTCGGAGTGCAGCGACCGGTCCACTGTGGGGGCGTGGAACGTCACCCGGCGGACGAGCTCGGGGCCGTCGTCGGGGAGGACCCCGGCGTCGACGAGGCCGTCGATGGCGGCCTTGACGGAGCCGACGCAGGCCGCGGTGTCGGGCAGGGAGCGGGCGGTGCGGTACTGGGGGCGGGCTTCGACGTGGATCCACTGCAGGGGTGGGATGCGGTCTTCGGCGGCGAGCCAGCGGTAGGCGTCGCGCCACTCCTTCACGAGGGGGGCGCGTTGGAAGCGGTTGCCCTTGCGTTCGGTGTTGAGGGACATGGGGCGGGCGTTGTAGGTGAGGGTGTAGGTGGGCATCTCAGCCATCAGCGGTGACCTCCGAGGGCTTCGTGGCCGAGGCATGCGGCGCACCATCCGGACG
>ERZ650311.1822-NODE-1822-length-9985-cov-27.742397_pt1 | contig 9985 bp, 8 predicted proteins | sample MGYA00376247_ERZ650311 | MGnify/ENA primary metagenome ERZ650311 (study PRJEB26733, sample SAMN07839324) | wastewater metagenome | biome: small river; feature: stream; material: water | place: USA: North Carolina | collected 2016-07-28 ... | reverse complement strand
TTCCCTACACGACGCTCTTCCGATCTGGACGTTATACCCGATTGAGACTGGGCCGGTGACAAAAAGATTCCTTATGCCCCCGGTGCCGCCCCTACCTCTCCCGATTACCTCGCGCCCGTCATTGTGGAACCCTCACCTTCTAAGCGTGGAACTTTCGCAATGACGGGATGACCGCTGGCTTCATCTCTTCCAAACAAACACTCTCACTAAAGCAAAGCGCCTTGTTTGCACACCAATCCCCGCCTTGCAGGCGGCACTCCGTCACAACCACGTTCCACGCTTGCATTGTTGGACGTTCCACAATGACGGCATGACGCGTCACAAGGCGCAAGCGCACGTCACACAAGCCGATTTTCTGAATCGCTCGCATCGTGGCGAGCTCAGATCATCGCATCACACCGAGGGCGGCGCGATCAGCCAGCCCTTCCACGCCGACGTGTCCTTCTTGGTCACGCGGATGTCGCGGAAATGCTCATCAGCATACAGCCTCCCGAGAAGGGTGCTGCACTTGTTATGCTGGAAGAGCTTCTTAGCCATCGTCGCCACGTTGCAGTGGCAACCACCTTCCCCTGTCAAAAGCATTTGCAAACTCTCCGCCTTCCCGTGCCAGCCCTTGACCGGCACATTCTGGCCCCGCACCCGGATCGTCGGCTCGGGATTATCACCCCGCAGATCCCACAGCTTCAACTCCTGCGGCTCATCGGCCAGCATCTCCTCACCGCTGCTCTCCACACCGCGGAACACCGCCGAATCAATCAGGCTCATCAGTTGCGCCGCCGGCGTGTCATCAAACAGCTCATCCTTGATGCAAGGCGCATGATACTCACGGAAACCAAAACGCGTAGCGTTCTTGCCGTCCTCATAGACCTTCATCTCCTCGGGAATCTGCCACTCGTTCAGCAGCCAGTGCAAATAGCACGGCAGCTCCCGCTCCATCACCTCGCGGAACTCCTTCTGGTTCTCGATGCTGTTCGTCGTGATGATCGGCAGCGGCCGCGCCGCACAGTGAAAAACGAGCACCTTGTCGCCAAAATCCGCCGTGATGATCGGCAGCGAGCGCAGCTTGTCCGGGTCATCATTCACCGAAATCGTCAGCCGCCAGAACGGCGACACACTACAAGGCTCCGTCCGCATCAAACGCATCCGCTGCGACGGATTCGCCACCACCTGCTTGATCTTCTCCGCCAGGCTCGTCCGATCCACCGTGCGCTGCGACGGCGTCGGGATCTCCGACAGCATCAGGTGCTCCGCCGCAAACACATCCCCGTTAAACTCATCGCTCTCAAAAAGAAACTTCGCCGGGTCACAGTAGCGACCATAGCCACCGAGCAGCGGCGTGATCACCTGCTCCTGCAGACGATTCTTCCCGCAACCACGCGGCCCCGCCAAGATCATCGCATGCCCCTGACGCCAATGCCCAGGCTCACCGCGCCGGATGCTATCCGCCGCCACCTGGCACCACGAATGAAACCACGGCGTTTGATCAATCCCACCCAGCTCCCGACGATCGAGCTGTCCCTCAATCAGCGCCCGCAGGTGGCTCCAGTCGCCCTCACGCGGCTCCACCAGCTTCGGAGCCTGCTTCACCAGCACTCGCTCACCGCTGTCCAGCGTGTAAATCTTCGACATATAGCCCGGCAGCGACGGCAGCACCTCATCGAGGCTCCGATGCTTTCGCACGTGCAGCATCACCCGCTTCGCCTCGCTCAGCATCTCATTCTCACGGGCCTTGATCGCGATCATCCGGCCTGGAAGACTCCGCATCGCATCGATCGTCGCCTGCTGAGGCCAGCGTTGCCAGCGACCATCCGCGCTCTGCATCATGAAGTTGTCGCCATCCCCGCTGCGCCAATACATCCGCATTTCCTCCGCTACCGCCGCCTCATCAAACACCTTCGGAGCCTCCGCATCCCCCGCCACAAACGACGCCGGCGCGTCATCGGCAGGTTTGCTCACCTTGCCCCGACGCGGATTCTTCGGCTCCTTCGCTGTCTGTTTCTTCGCCACGTGTGCCCTTTCGTGATTGGTTGAGTTGTTGGTTGCTCGCTTCGTTCCCTGTCATTCAAAAATCCCAGCACGTGAACGCCTCGCGCACATCCGCGCTCGTCGTCACCTGCTCGCTGCACTTCGCCAGATCGTTCACATCCTTCACCGGCGATCCATCCGGCATCACCAGCCCCGGCGTCAGGATGCGCACCGCCGCGCCATCCATCTCCCGCCGGCCCCATGCCGCGATGTCCTCCGGCTCATAGCGCGGCCCCACGCAAAACGTCTCCACCGCCGCCCCCACCTCCGTCAGCTGCGCACTCCACCGCGCCGCCGCCTCCATCCCCGGCATGCTCCGCTTCTTCAGCTTGGGCCTCTTCATCTGGTCTCCCTGTCCCATGGTCTCATGGTCTGATTGTCTCACAGTCTCCCCATCTTTCAGCGGGTCCGCATCCACCATGATCCGCACCCGGCGACCCTTGAAATACGGTAGCGCCTCCGCATGCAGCCGATTCCCCGCGCCCAGCATGCACACCACTGCCACGCGATCCAGCATGCGATGCCGCAGGAGAAAGTGATAAGCCGCAAGCATATCCGGCCCGCCCTCCACCAGCATCACCGCCACACGATCCCCGATCATGCTCGCACCCACCGGCCAGCTCTTCCCCCGCGTGCTCCACGCCTTGATGCTGCGCCCCTCGCTGATCTCATACAGCGCATTATCCAGCCGGCGAAACTCCGCCACCCGCCGCGTCCGATCAATCGCGCACCAGCTCGGAAACGTCACCTCCTCTTCGCAGTTCGGCAGATGCAGCACACACCCATTGCGGCCATGCACATGACATCTCGGCAGCCATTGCCCATTCCCGCGACGATACAGCGGCCACTCCGAAAAAGCCATCCGCGCAAACCGCCGCGCCGCCAGCCACACCGCCTCCGCATCCAGCCCACGCTTCTCCGCCACCAGCTCGCACTCAGCGCGTTTCAGATGACGGAGTGGCGGCAGCTCAGGCGGTAGCTGGCTCTCATCAAGCGCCCTTTCCGGCTGCCGCGCCACCGGCCGCTCCGTGCGCGGCCCGTAATCGATCCCCTCGCCCACACTCACCCCCGCCTCCCGCGCCAGATCCATCAGCGCCTGCTTAAAGTCACAGCCCTTCACCTGCATCCAAAACGCGATCACATCGCCATCCCACCCACAGCCAAAGCAGTGCATCCGACCACGAAACGCGTTCCCGCCACCGATATTAAAACTCGCCGACTTCTCCGCATGAAACGGGCATGGAGCCACAAAGTGCCCCTCCTTCACCCGCTTCATTCCACCCACCTGGCACCACTCCGCCACCCGCACCGCATCCACACGGTCCAGCACCTCCATCTTGATCTCTTCAAAGTCGCGCAGCATCACAGTTTCATGTTTCAAGTTTCAAGTTTCAAATCATCCCGCCACTCCCATCACAGCATCTCAAACAGCACCCCCTGCCGTGTCGCGTTCGCCAGGTTCTCGCAGGCCGTCTTGAAATAGCTCTCCTTCAGCTCCGCGCCGATGAACCGTCGTCCCATCTGCAGTGCGCAGTAGCCCTCGCTCCCGATCCCCGCAAAGGGCGAAAAGATCACATCACCCTCCGCGCTCCACAGCGTCAGCGCCCGCTCGATCACATCCAGTTGCAGTGGGCAGATGTGCCGCTCGTCCTTCGACTCACTCGCCTCGCGACCGTTCAGCACCCGGCCTTGATCCACTGTCATCCACACCGGGCTCGCCAGCTCCTGCCAGCGATCCAGCGGCAGCGATTCCACCGTGTGCGTGATGGGCTTCGGATTCACTCCCGGCTTGCGAAACACCAGCAGATAGTCCGCGCTGCCCACCCGGCTCTTGCTGCTATCCGTCCGCAGCGTCTTGTAGAGCAGCCCGTGCGCCTTTGTGCGCTGCATCTCCGTCACCGGATCTTTCCAGATGCACACCCGCGAATGCAGCAGCCATCCACGCTCACGAAACGCACTCGCTATCGCCCCGGAGAAGTCCTTAAACTCGATGTCCCCATCCTTCCACTTCGTCGCCAGCAGATCGCAGCAATGCACCGCACACTCACGCCCTGGCATCGTGATCCGCATCAGCTCATCGATCAGGTAGCCAAACTGCTCCATGAATCCCTCCATGTCCTTGCAGTTCCCCATGTCCTGCACGTCCGATGAGTAGGTGAACAAATCAGCGAAGGGCGGCGAAAACACCGCCATCCCCACGCTGTTGTCCCCCAGTGTCTTCGCCACGCGCACACAGTCGCCGTGATACATCGTCCAGTTATCCCCGATTCGTTGTTTGATCTCAGTGTTCATGATTGTGATATTCGATTGCCCTGCCAAAGTCTCCTTCGTGAAGCGCATCAGCTCGCGCATCGTGTTGTGCTGCTCCGTCTTCCGCATGATCGCCGCCATCACGCCATCCTCCGTGTCTGCCTGCACGATGTAGCGCCGCACCGTCCGCCGCTGGCCGAAGCGATGGATGCGCTTCCCCGCCTGGTAGAATCGCTCATAGCTGTGCGTCATCCCCACGTAGATGTCGTGGCAGCAGTGCTGCCAGTTGAGGCCAAAACCAGCGATACTCGGCTTCGTCACGATCACCCGTGCCTGCCCCGTTTGAAAAAGATGCATCTTCCGCTCCTTGTGCTCCGGCTTGTCCGATCCCGTCACCTCCACCGCATCCGGGATCGCCAGCGCCAGCTCATTGCTCTCCTCATTGCTTTCCGTCCACACGATGAACTGCTCCGCCGTCGCGTTCACGATCTTCGCCGCCGCCTCCACACGCTCCTTCATCGTCCGGCGCATCTCCTTGTGCAGATTCGTCGCCGAAGTGTTCGCCGTGCGGAAAAGCTCAAACCCATCATCCGCCCGATGATCCACATGCACCGTCACGATCTCCGTCTCGATGGGCGGCAGCTGATACCCCTCATCGCTAAAGCCCAGATCGCTCGGCTTGCTCACACAGGCCGCCCATGACGATACCCATCGCCAAAACGCCTCCTCACTGTGCCCCTTCAGCCTCCACGTCCCCGTGTCGAAGGTATCGTTGATGAAATACGTCGCCAGCATCTCCGCCGGTTTGCAGATGCCCAAGAAGTCCGCGTGCTGGCCCATCTCCGTAAAATCATTCGGTGCAGGCGTCGCCGTGCAGCACAGCCGAAACCGCGTGCCCTCAAACCGCTTCGCCAACAGTTGCCGCGTCTTACCCGTGAATGATTTCAAAATGCTTGATTCATCCAGCACCACGCCGCCGAACACCACCTCATCAAACTTCTCCAGCCGTTCATAGTTCGTGATGTAGATGCCCGCGCCCCGCACATCCTCCGGCTCGCGCACGTGGGTGATCGTGATGCCAAACTTCTGCCCCTCCGCCACCGTCTGCTCTGCCACCGCCAACGGGCACAGAATCAGCACCGGCATCTGCACATGTGTCGCCACCTGCCGCGCCCACTCCATCTGTTGCAGCGTCTTCCCAAGCCCGCAGTCCTCAAACAATGCCGCGCGGCCCTGCTTTAGCGCCCACCGCACCACCATCTTCTGCCACTCAAACAGCGGCGCATGGATCTCCATCGGCTCAAACCCCGCCGCTTCCACCGGCCGGATCTTCCCCATCACATAATCATCGTATCTCAGCTTTCGATCACTCATAAAATCCTCCATTCAAATTCCTCATTCCTCATTCTGGTTTCCTCATTTCACGCGAAGCGTGACACCCAGCGCCTCCGCCACCTCGCGGATCTTCACCTTCCCCGCCTCCGAAGTCGCCGCCGCGTCGCACTGTGCGCACAGGATCAGCAGGATCGCCCGGCGCAGATACCACCGCAGCTTATTATCCGCGGCCACCATCGCCTCGCACTCCTCCAGCGTCGTGATGCCCTTCCACGCCTCCAGCGCCGCGCCGCCCGCCGCGGTATAGCACAGATACTCCATCAGCAGAGCCCACGGCCCTTTCCCCATCGCATCCGTCGGCGTCTCATGCAGCGCCTCCTCGATCTTCCCCAGCGCCGTCCGCAGCCAGGTGCGGTCAGACTCTGAGACAATGAGACCATGAGAAGGGGAGACTTTGAGAGCCTCCTCGCGGTGCTTCTGCCACAAATCGTAAATGGTCACAGCGGGCACATAGCCCAGCCTCCACTTGCGTTGGATGTCCTGCACTCTGCAGTTTGGATTCTGCGTGAGCCACATCACCACCTTCTCTGAATCCAATTCAGGCACCGCCAGCTTCATCATGTCACACATGAATCTAAACAACGCATAATCCTGCGGCTCACAGTGCTCCGAGTCTCCTTGTCCCCCTGTCTCATTGTCTGATTGTCCCACTGTCTCCTCTTCTCCCTGTCTCAAAGTCTCCTCATCCCGCTCCCCTTCCTCATTCGCCATTCCGCATTCGTCATTCCCGCCTCCGGCGGTCTCTGCATCCCGCACCATCTTCACGCTCACCAGCACCACATGGCCGTCCACATGCTGCGGAGCCGGGCACACATAGCGCGGCACACTCCGAGCCTCCGCCGCCTCGCCCCAGGTCTGCGCACTCTTCGGGCGCAGCGCCCCCGCGAATTCAAACCCCGGCAGCGGCTGCCCGCTCGTCCCCATCACGAATTCCTCGCGATCCTCCCAATTCACAAAATGGAAGCCATCACTCACCAGCAGCTTCTTCTTCAGCCTCGGCATCAGCACTGCCCAGCCCTTCCGCCACTTCTCCGGCAGGATGAACTGCGCCTCGATCACCGCCCGCGCCTGCCCCGGAGCCATTGGCTCCCCATCCACTCCCTTCAGAATCAGCTGCGCCGCCTCGCGCCGCAGCTTCGCGTCCTCCACCTTAATGAGAACCTCCGCCGTCGCCATGCTCAGCGATCCCGCATGCAGCGCATCACGCGCCGCTGGCGGCAGGCACTCCCCCAGGTCAAACCAAAGCTGCGCCCGCTCCTCCGTCACCCCCAGCGCCGCATGCAGATCATCCACGCTCATCCCCAGCTTCACCCCGCTCACGACCGCCATGATCTTCTCATCGGGCGAAAGCTCCATTGAGTGCCCAAAACCCCGATCCTCCAACAAATAGAGAAACGCATCCCGCTCATCGCTAAACTCATGCACCACCTGGCGGCACTCCGTCCAGCCCAGCGCCCGCATGTTCGCCACGCGGCGATTCCCCCGCAGGATCTTATCCCCGTCGATGCAGCGCCACACATGCACATCATCCATCTGGCCTACGGCCGCCAGCGATTCCCGCATCTCATCCCCTCCCGCCGTCAGATCATGCCGCGGATTCACCGCCCAATGCACCAGACCCTCCAGCGTCAAAAGCGCCGGTGCATGCTGCGTGTGCGTTCCAAAAGTCGTTCGTGTATTCATATTCGTTGTTCTTGGTTCGTTGTTCTTCGTTCGTTGTTCACGCTTCAGCGTGCTCTGAAATCATCGTCACTCACGTCACTCCGGTCATTGAGGTCACCTCGCATCCGCTCCAGCGTGCGCCATGCGAGCCGCACCACTGCCGGAACCTGTCCATTCCCGAGGCACCGCAGTCGGTCCACCCGTGCGGCCACCCCATCAGCCACTCGACCCACGTCGGGTTCAGTGCTCCACCAGCCACCGCATTCAGCGGCGGCGTATTCCGCTCCATCTGTGATGGCCCGCCGTTGTTGCTCGCATCCTGCACCGTTGGCGTCGGCAGCATCTCTCTCACCGATCTCGTCAGGCTTTGAAACGCACCGCTCTGCCTCGACACATTGCTGGAATCGTCCACCGTCGGCGTCGGCCACTTCGCAGGCGTTTTGATCTGCTGCGCCAAAGACGTGCCCGTCATCTTTTCCGTGATCACACCGCCGCGGGCCCCATCCGTCGCCGAAGGTGTCGTCCACATGCTTCGCTTCACCGCCGCCGGCAGTCCGTTCCTCGGATTCATCATGTCGAAATTGCCCCGCTTCTCGGGATCGTTTGCCTTCGGCGTCGGCCACATCCCATGCTTCGCTATGCTGATCAGATTCGCCCCGCTTTGATGTCCATTCCCCGGCTTCCCGCCGCGGGCCCCATGACCGTTCGGAGAGAGCCCCGTGTCCGGCGTTGGAAACATCACCGCCGCGGGCCCATCCCATGATCCAGATTCGTTTCCTTCGGTGTGGAGCTCCGGCATCATCAGCTCCCAGCACTCCCCAGACCGCATCATACCCCAGCGCCACCAGGTCCCCGAGAACTCTTCCAAGCCCCCGAACAGTGAGCATTGGCGAGTTCTCCACGAGCACGAATCGCGGTCCCACCTCACCGATGATTCGCGCCATCTCCACCCACATCCCGCTTCGCTCCCCATCGATGCCTGCCCCCTTGCCTGCACAAGAGATGTCCTGACAGGGAAACCCGCCAGAAACCACGTCAACACGGCCTCGCCATGCGCGTCCGTCAAAGGTGCGCACATCATCCCAGATGGGAAACGGCTCCAGGCACCCGTCGTTTTGCCGGGCCACAAGCACGCTTGCGGCATAGGCATCCCACTCCACAGCGCACACGCAGCGCCATCCGAGGAGCTTCCCTCCGAGAATGCCACCACCAGCGCCCGCGAAAAGAGCCAGCTCATTCACGCCGCCCTCCCTTCACTCAAAGTCTCAAAGTCTCCCTGTCCCATTGTCTCATCGTCTCCACCCCCCGGCACCCACGCATACCGCTCCCACAGCGCATCCAGCCGCTTCTTCCGCTCCGCCCCGCTCAGCCGCGCCCACTCACGACGCACCGGCACCCCATGGCACTCCACCGGCTCCTCATTCCTCATTCCGCATTCGTCATTCGTCATTCCGCGCACGCGGTTCCCATTCCCCACCTGCGCCTGCGCATACACCGCCCGCGCTCCTGCCTCCTTCTCAAACCAAAAGCGGAAACCCGCCGGCAGCCGGCCATGCTTCACCAGCTCCGCCCGCAGCTCGTTCATCGCCGCGCTCACCGCGCTCCGCTTGTTCTCCGCCCGCAGCTCCCATAGCTCCCCGATCACCGCAAAGCTCTCCAGCGCCTCGCGAATGATCACCCCGCGATTCAGCGCATACGCCAGCAGCGATGCCCGCCGGCCCATCCGCCACAGCGTCGTCTCACTCCCCACCAGCATCTCAAACACCGCGATGCGTTGGCTCACCGCCGCCGCGCCCGCCATCAGCAGGCACTCGCCCGCATCCACCCGCATGTGGCTCCGCAGCACCGTCATCCCCACCGGGCCCAGCTTCGGCATCCGCAGGCCCAGCGAGTAGCCCATCAGCCAGATCCGCGCCCCCGCCCGCATCAGCAGCGGCCGCCCTGCAAACGCATTATTCGTCACCTGCGCGAACAGCGTCTCATCGCTCGCCTCCTCACTCACCGGCACCGCCAGCCCCGGCACATCAAACCCCATCTCCGCCGCCGCATGCTGCGCCAGATCAAAGCGTTCGTTCGTGAAGTGTCGTGTGTTCATCGTTCTTCGTTCTTCGTTCGTTGTTCACGCTTCAGCGTGTGCCTTGGCCGTCATTCCGGTCATTAAGGTCATCACGGTCATCCATCGGCTCCTTCTCAAACCGCAGCTCCTCCTGCTCACGCCGCCGCGCCAGCAGCCTGCGTTGCTCTTCCACCTTCCGCAGTTGATTCGCCGCCACCTTCAGGTTGATCACCTGCAGTTGCAGTTGCACCGCCAGCATCTCCACCTCATCCGCGCCCATCGCCTCGATCACGATCGGCCCGTCATGCGCCAGCAGCCGCTGCGCATTCTCCAGCGCAGCCTTCACCCCCTGCGCAGCAATCTCCCACAGCGCCTCCGGCCGCAGATCCCACAGATGTGATTCATGATTCGTGCTCATAGTCTCAAAGTCTCAAAGTCTCCCCATCTCAAAATCCTCCATTCCGCTTCTCCCCCAGCTCCTCCGCCCGCAGCACCGAAGCCATGCGATACATCGCGCTCTCACCGCGACCCTGAAACGGCACCAGCCGCAGCTCCTTCAGCCACCGCTGAAACGTCCGCTCATCCGGGTTCCCCCAG
>ERZ650311.1821-NODE-1821-length-9986-cov-12.033733_pt1 | contig 9986 bp, 11 predicted proteins | sample MGYA00376247_ERZ650311 | MGnify/ENA primary metagenome ERZ650311 (study PRJEB26733, sample SAMN07839324) | wastewater metagenome | biome: small river; feature: stream; material: water | place: USA: North Carolina | collected 2016-07-28 ... | reverse complement strand
GTAGAAGCCCTGTTTGAGCTCTGAAGGACCCGGGTTCGATTCCCGGCACCTCCACAATGAGTGAGCCGAGAAATGTGCTTGCACTAATTTCTCGGCGAGCGAAGAGTGGAAGGTTGACGCAATCTTTGATTACGGAAAACCTCCACAATGGTCCCAGCAATCTTTGATTGCGGAAACCCTCCACGATGGTTCCAGCAATCTTTGCTTGCGAAAAACCTCCACGATCGATTAGTCATGTCATAGAAGAGAAGAGGAAGTTATGAAAGTTGGATATGTAGTTCTTTATGTAAATGATCCAGCGGCCTCCCTTCAATTCTGGACCGAGAAGTTCGGAATGGTTGAAAAGGGAAGCAAGCAGGCTGGGCCCTTCTCAATCGTTCGAGTTGGCTTTGCCGAACAAGATTTCTCTTTCGAATTAGTGCCACTTGAGCTGATGCAGAACAATCCTGCCGGACTAAATTTAGGCGCGCCTTCAATTGCGATCTATGTATCAAACCTTGAAGAAACTCGAGCCACTCTCGCTGGCAAAGACGTTCAATGCAGCGAAATTGCCGATCATGGCGGAATCAATTCTTTTGCATTCTCTGACAATGAGAATCGCTGGTTTGCTGTTCTGCAGGGTTAATCAAGAGCTCCCGCAATAGCTTTTAATTGAGCAAATTCACCTTGCTTACCGCTTGATGCAGTTCAAGTAGTTATCTGCTCTTTGAGTAATCGATTTCGCGCTTAAGTGCGTAAATATTTCCGCCTATCGCAATTAACGCATAGAGCTTTGGCGCTAGTGGCGTAGTCTCATACATAAATGTGATGGCAATAAATACGCCAATAACTCCAATGCCGAGAATCAAAACTCGGCGAAGTGCCGTTAGTCCTCGGCGCTTGCTTGCGAATTCTTGAACTCTGCGACTCGTGAGTCCGATGTTGATTGGCCCCGAGAGTAGCAAGATGGAGAACATGATCACGATGAGCATCGCTAGCGATTCCATTCAAGAACCTGCTTTCCTTGTGCGGATGTGAAGAACTTCGGACCTTTATTTTGTAACTGAAAACAAGACCATATCGATTTGGTCACCATTGGGCTTAGTGACCCTATTGCGAAGAAGTGCATCACGAGTCATTCCAGCGCGCTCCATTACACGTTGGGAAGCAAGGTTGTTGTAATCGGCCATACCTTCGATGCGACGGAACTCCATAATGTTGAGCGAAAAGTCGAGCACAGTCTTAGTCGCTGCGGTGCAGAGCCCACTTCCGCGATGTGATTTCTCTACCCAATAACCAACTTCTGCGCAGTGATCGCTCAGGCTAATTCCATGCAAACCGATAGTTCCGGCGAATGTAGTTTGGCCGCTCTCTGAATCTTTAACTTCCATCGCAAAGACAATACCTTGATGATTGCGATAATTGAGATCGCATCCACGGACAAACTCTTCCGCCATCTCGCGGTCGTATGGGTAGGGCACGCGAGTAAATGCGGAGATAGTTGGGTCTTGGCAGGCTTGATAAATCGCTTCGATATCGTCTTCGCGTAGCGGGCGAAGTGTGACGTTCTCGTTAGTGAGAGTGGGCTGACTAACCGGCCAGTTGATCACGAGCACTCCTTAATCGATGAAGATAGAGGTAACGGTACAGGAGCCCCGCCAAAAAGTTCTCGGAGTTTAAGAAAAGCCTTAGCCAACAAACTCGCGGTCGCGACGCTTGCGATTAACTGTGTGATTGCACGTTAAGTTACTTGGAAGATCTGCACAGGAGTCACAGAGCAAAATCAACTGGTGGCAGCTCTCGGAGTTGCAGTTACGGAAGTGCTTTGTTGGAGCGTTGCACTTCACGCATTCGCCGATGACTTTTGGATTTTCTGAGAAGTCATGGACCATACGATCATCGAAGATATAGAGCGAACCTTCCCAGAGAGAATCATCGCCAAACTTCTCACCGTACTTAACAATGCCGCCGTCGATTTGGTAGACCTCTTTAAAGCCATTGTCGACCATAATTGCAGAGAGAATTTCACAACGAATTCCGCCAGTGCAGTATGTGACGATTGGCTTATCTTTGATGTCGTCGTACTTGCCGCTTTTGATTTCTTCAATGAAGTCATGTGATGTTTGAACATCTGGAACTACTGCGTTCTTAAACTTACCAATCTTTGCTTCGTAGGCATTGCGACCGTCAAAGAAGATCACATCTTCGCCGCGCTCTTTGACAAGTGCATCAACCTGAGCAGGACGAAGGTGCTTGCCACCGTTGACCACTCCGCTCTCATCGACCGTGATTGCATCAGGGTTGCCGAATCCAACGAGTTCTTTACGAACACGAACCTGAAGGCGTGGGAAATCTGAACCAGTTCCATCAGACCACTTAAAGACAATCTTCTTGAAACCTGGATATTGGCGAGTCATCTTCACGTACTTCTTGACGTCAGCCATGTCGCCACCAACGGTGCCGTTGATGCCGTGCTTCGAAATGATGATGCGACCTTTAAGTCCAAGGCTTTCACAGAGCTGCTTCTGCCAGAGCTTTACCGCTTCAGGATCAGAGAGAGGCGTGAAGATGTAATAAAGGATGACCTTGGGGATAGATGGCGCATGCTTGTTCACGCCACCATTCTAAGGCAGGGCTCACCTTTGAAAAACCCTCGGGCGAATTTACGGTTTGAGCAGGAGAGAAGAGAGGCAATGGCTAATTTATTGAGTGGGGGAGCGTGAAGAGTGATGTTTTTTAATTCACGGAACGAGCTGGCGTAAAGAACTCCTTGCCGGCAGGTGACTTCCAAAGGCATGATCCATCGGCGAAGCTCTCAACCTTCCACCCATGGTGAGTCTTTAATTTATGGTGGCGGCGACAGAGTGCACCGAGATTTTCCGTTGAAGTCTCACCACCAGTGTCCCAACTCTTCGCATGATCTAAATCAGAGAGAGTTGCCGAGCGACTACATCCAGGAAATCTGCACGTTCTGTCACGGGCAATAAGGAAATCTTTAAGCGCTTGCGGTGGTTCGTAATGTTCTCGTCCAAAGTCGAGAAGATTTCCCGTTATCGGATCGGTAATAAATCTCTTCCACCGAGCATCTGCTGCAATTTCTCGAGCGACGGATGCAGGAATTGGTCCGTATCCGGCTAAATCACCAGGGTTTTCAGCTAATCCCATCAAAGTTGGTAGATCAATAGTGACGTTAACTGTAAGTGGGCGGCGATGTGGTGTGACATCGTCGAGAGTTGAAGAGAGAAATTGTGAAGCAATAGCAGCGAGTGCATCTGCCCGCTTCATATCTTTGGAACGCTGGTCGCCTCCGACGTGGTTGCACTCAATGATTGTGTCGGCGATTGAGGAGTCGGTTGAGTTGACTGATGCAGAGCCGAGTGATGCAGAACCGAGTGATGCAGAACCGAGTGATGCAGTTCCGAGTGACGCAGAACCGAGTGATGCAGAACTCTTGCCCTCGCTTTCACACTGCGCGCAGTACTTGCGGGCACGGATAATGAAAGATTCGATTGCATTCATTACCACTTGAGCTTCATGAGCCGGCAAGAGCGCAACAATCGTGGACATTCCATCGACATCGTTGAAGCAGGAAACTCGGCGCATTTCGCGCGCATCGGCGACGGTCTCTTCAAATTCTACTGGGGTAGATGTGGCAATAACTTTGCGGACTAAGTTGCCTACTTGAGCTGGTGTATGAAATTCAGAGTAAGCAATCGCGCGGTTCTCAATTTCAAAGATGACGGATTCTGGCAAACCTTTATTGAGAGCAGAGACAGCCTCTCGCGCGATGGCATTGGCGTGGGCGGCAGAAATTTCACCAACAGCCAGAGCGGAACAAGTATTGGGAAGATGATTGGTAAGGGCGCGCGCTATATCAATTTTTATCTGCGCACTGCCAGGAGATACCCGAAGGGCAGTGGAAACATCTTCGCGCTCTGCCTCGTCGATGCCGTAAATGGGATCATCGCTCTCGGTTGATTCTCGCCCTGCGACAGCCACAATTGCTCGATGCATGAGCGCCTGAATCCATGACTCTTGCCGTTCGATTGCTGTGAGGTAATCGATGCGAGATGCCATCGGCAGTGTATTGGGATCAATCGCAGCGAGTTCAGCAAGAACTTTTGCAGAAGGAACTGCGTGGAGTAGGTCAACAACTTTTTCAATATCTGCGCGTGATTGGGAAGAGATTACTTCTTCAATATCTGCATCTGGTTGTGAAGAGATACCCGCTTCGATATCTGCATCTGGTTGTGAAGAGATACCCGCTTCGATATCTGCAGCACCTTCAGGATGGAGAGCACTGCGAGAGTGCAAGGAAGAACCAGCCGGCTCTCTCTGCGGAAATACGAATGCTGTGCTCATGGAGTGGATATTTCTCGTAAGCACCGACAAAAGTGAGCGATATTCCTCGCTAAATGCATACGGTTTGCATACGAACTTCGTGAGTAATCCGCTGCGTTAATGGAATAAAGAAGAAGATTTACAAGTTGTAAGTGATTGAAAGTTCAACTATTCTTGAACTAGTCTAAAGGAGCTACAAATGCCTGCAGTAACTGTCAGCGATATCACCGTTCTTCCTCGCATTAGCGCGGGAAGTGAATTGCGTGCGCGCAAGATTAAGAGCATCACGACAGCGCCACAGGGTTATGAGGGCGAAGGCTTTCCAGTTCGTCGCGCATTTGCCGGAGTAGATCTGCAAGAGCTTGATCCATTTATTCACCTCGATCAAATGGGTGAAGTGGAATATGCACCAGGTGAACCAAAGGGAACCCCATGGCACCCGCACCGTGGATTTGAAACAGTTACTTACATCATTGATGGAATCTTCGATCATAAAGATTCAAATGGTGGCGGCGGAACAATTACAAATGGCGACACACAATGGATGACTGCAGGTGGAGGAATTCTGCATATTGAAACTCCGCCAGAGTCACTCGTTATGTCTGGTGGTTTATTCCATGGATTCCAGTTGTGGGTCAATCTTCCTGCTGCAAAGAAGTGGGCGCCACCTGCATATCAAGATGTTCGCGCTAACGATGTATCTCTCTTAACAACTCAAGACGGTGGCGCGCTCTTGCGCGTCATCGCTGGAGAAGTTGATGGGCACTTCGGTCCGGGAAATACACAAACGCCAATTACTTTGTTGCATGCAACTGTTGCACCTGGTGCAGAACTTCGACTTCCATGGCGTAAGGATTACAACGCACTCGTATACACAATGTCAGGTCATGGTTTTGTTGGCGATGAACAGCGTCCAGTAACGATGGGACAGTTAACAGTCTTTGGTGATGGCGATGCAATTGTTGTGCGCGCTGCAAAGCAGCAAGAATCACGTTCACCAAACCTCGAGCTCTTCATTCTCGGTGGGCAGCCAATCAAGGAACCCGTCGCATGGATGGGTCCATTCGTCATGAATACAAAGCGCGAAGTGCTTCAGGCATTTGAAGATTTCCAGAAGGGGCTATTGGGATCAATCCCGGCCATTTATAAGGAAGATGCAAAGCGACCATTGAATCGCACCGACAAACTTGGCGGCGATGTTAAGCCTGCAGATGTTGCCGCAAAGGACATACTTGATGTCCACGGCGCACCAACGGACTTACAAGAGGGTTAGCAGAGCAAACTCAGTGCATTACATTGATTGAGTTACTTATAGCCATTCAATCTCTTCAATTGCCTGATTAATTACCCTTTAAATCTCCACGAGTTAAGTGATAGAGCAGCGCCTGAATAGTTGTGCGGCGATGGTATGCCTCACGCCAAATGACTGACTTTGGTCCATCAATTACAGATGCCGCAACCTCTTCTCCGCGATGTGCAGGAAGACAGTGCATAAAAATTGAATCGCTAGCAGTAAGTGACATCAAGCGATCATCAATTGCAAATGGAGATAGAGCTGCAAACTTCTCTGCGCGCTCTGATTCAGGGTCTCCCATAGACATCCAAACATCCGTATAAAGAACGCTGGCACCTTTCGCCGCCGCTTCTGGATCGTTTGTAACTTCGACAGTTGCACCTGACTTTGCCGCAATCTCTTTCGCCTTCGCGACGACCGCTGCATCTGGTGCAAATTTGCCGTTGGGAGTTGCTGCAACCACGTGCGCTCCCATGATGGCGCCCATGATCAACCAAGCATGCGTCATATTGTTGCCGTCACCGAGATAGACAAACTTACGACCGCTAATATCGCTGCCAAAGTTTTCGCGAATAGTTACCCAGTCAGCCAAGAGCTGAGTTGGGTGATCATCATCGGTAAGGCCATTAATAATTGGAATCGTTGAGTTTGCTCCGAGTTCATCAACATCGCTCTGAGCAAAGGTGCGAATAATCATCGCGTCACAGAATCCACTGATAATGCGAGCGGTATCGGCGATCGTCTCACCACGGCCGAGCTGGAGTTCATCACCGCGAACGAAAATCGGAGTTCCGCCAAGGTGAGCAACTGCTGTTTCAGATGCCAAGCGGGTACGAGTTGAAGGTTTTGTCATGTAGATAGCAACAGTCTTATTGCTCAATGCGGTATTTGCGCGCAGTGGCTGCGCCGCAAAATCTGCAGCAGTTGCTAGGAGGAGTTCGACATCTTCACGAGAGAGATGCTCGGTTCTTAGTAAGTCCTTCATCCCCGAATCTTAGCCTCAACCCGTATCCTTCACGCATGGGAATTTTCACGCGCGAAGATAAAGGCATCGGCATCAGCACCGATACCGATACTTTGACGCGCACCGAAACCGCCCCCGACTTTAAAGAAGATGATGGTGGCCACGATCGCTTTGCTCACTACATCAAGAAAGAGAAGATTGTTGAATCAGCCGTAACCGGTAAAGCAGTGAAGGCGCTCTGCGGAAAGAAATGGGTGCCTTCTCGCGATCCATCGAAATATCCCGTCTGTCCTATGTGTAAAGAGATCTTCGAAGGCCTACGTCCCGGCCCTGAAGATAATGAATAAATTTAAGAGCCACTTCATGAAGAGACTTCCTCGCCTGGTCGCAGCAGTTGCTGCCGTAGCCTTGATTGCGGGAATCTCTCCTTCGACTCAAGCAATTGCAGATAATCCACCACGCAAGATTCTTACTGGTTGGATTCCTTACTATTCCATAAAAACTTCACTTCCTGCTGCGATCAATAATGCAGATTTGATTAAAGAGGTTATGCCATTTTGGTACACCTTGAAATTCAATGGCAAGACTAATTCTGCTGTTGTTACTGATTTATATACACCGGCAAATCCAAGTGTTCCCATGGCACAAACCGTAGGTGCTTTACGTAATGCAGGATTTTCGTTGATCCCAACTATTACCGACGGAACCGATAAAGGTGTGCTCGCTGCATTACTTGCAAAGCCAGCTGCTCGTAAGCAGATAGTTGACACAATCACAGCGATGGTGGTTTCGAATAATTATGATGGCGTGGACCTCGACTTTGAAGGATTTGCATTTGTCGATGGCAATGCAACCTGGAGTAAGACTGCGCCACTGTGGACCGCATTTGTGAAGGAACTCAGCGTTTCCTTACGTGCACAGAAGAAGATTCTCTCTGTATCTACTCCATATGTATTAGATCCAGCTGGTCCGCAGAAGGGCTACTTTGTTTACGCATGGGCGGCGATTGCATCCTCAATTGATCGCTTACGAATCATGACCTACGACTATTCGGTTTCGAAGGTGGGTCCACTAGGTCCAATCACATGGACCGAACGCACTCTGCAATATGCAGTCTCAGTAATGCCGGCATCAAAAGTTTATATAGGTATTGCTGGATACGGCCGCGATTGGGTGACATCGGTAAGCGGTGTCTGTCCGGCAAATGTTGCATCGGTGATTAAAGGTGGAGCAAAAGCTGCAACGTTTGTGATGCGTGATGCGCAGACTCTCGCTGCTTCTTACGGTGTAACACCTGTGTTTAACGAGCAATTCGGCGAGATGACCTTCAGCTATCAGAAGACTTATAACGGAACTACTGCAGCTGGTCTTGCAACATCATGTACCGCACAACGCACTGCCTGGTATCAAGATCCTCGTGCATTTGCGATGCGTGCAGCGCTAGTAGATAAGTATCGCCTCGGTGGAATTTCGCAGTGGACACTAGGCATGGAAGAGCCACTCGCACTTGAAGGAATTCGTACCGTTGCCAAGGAAATCGCACCGGATCAAGTCACTGCCGCAATCACAGTCGATAAGAGTGCAATCGAATACGGAGACCCAATTAACGTTTCCGGCTCTTTTACGATTAAAGATAAGTCACCGCTTGCAAATGTATCGGTGCGCATTGAAGGCAAATCGCCAGGGGAGGCCACCTGGAGATTGCTCACGATGACAACGACAGATATGACTGGAAAATTCTCAAAGCCAATCTTGATTGGTCGACCTACCTCAATTCGTGCTTATAGCGAAGGAACATGGGAGCGCAGCGAGGGAATTTCAAATGAAGCACCTGTTGCAATGTCACGCCTTCTTCTCATTACTGCACCGGCCTCAGTAAAGAGGAGCGAATCATTTACTGTTACAGGTTCGATTCGCCCACGCGTTGCTGGAACATTTATTCAGGCTGAGAAGCTAGTTGCCGGTAAGTGGCAGCCATTCGGATCTGTCATGACAACCGATGCGCAAGGAGCATTTGTGCTTCCAATTGCACCACAGCCAAAGGGAGTCTTAACTCTGCGGATCAGCGTTGCGGCGCAAGCGCTCTGGCCAATCACGACCAGCGTCCCGTTCTCTATTCTTATCCGAGGCGGAGTGACTGGATAAATAAACCAATGAAGGAGATTAACTAGTGGCCAAACTTGCCGATGCGCTGGAAGAGCAGATCGCAGCGATCTTCTCTGGCGATACTCCATGGGTCACCATCGTTTGGGATGATCCGGTAAATCTTCAAAGTTATGTCACCTACGTTTTTATGGAGCTCTTTGGTTACTCCAAAGCAAAGGCGACAGAACTGATGCTCCAGGTTCATAACGAAGGCAAGGCGATAGTTTCTACCGGCAGCAGAGAAGAGATGGAGCATGATGTTGCTCGTCTCCATGAATACGGTCTCTGGGCAACTCTCCAACGCGGAGATCAGATTTAATGAGCGCTACAGAGGGCTTTAAGCGCCATGGCGAGAACGCATATGTTGCAACTTTCGATGCAGCAGAGAAGGAAGTGCTGCTCAATCTCGTAGAGCAAATAATTGAACTTCTCGCAGAGCGCGTCGATCACGGCCATGATGATCCGCTTGCCGCGATGGTGGGAATCACCTCCCATGACACCCCACCAGAAGATGAAGTTCTTCATCGCCTCTTACCTAATGCATATGCAGATGATGTAGATGCCGCTGAATTTCGCCGTTATACCGAATCAACGTTGCGTGGAAAGAAGCAGGCGCATGCGATGTCGATTCGAATGATGTTGAAGGCATCTCCAGAAGGTGATGTAGAGCTGGACCATCAAGGGGCAAATGATTGGCTCGGTGGTCTCAACGATATTCGCCTTGCACTAGGTGTGCGGTTAAAGATTGAAAGCGGAAATTACGATCACCTCGAATTGCTATCACCCGATGATCCATTGCGTGGCGTTTACTCTGTCTATACCTGGCTCGGCTGGTTGCAAGAGACCCTGCTTGAAGCTTTGATGGATGAGATTAACGAGTAGAAATCTCTAATAGACTTACCACTATGGCACTGACAATCTCCCGCGCAATCGTTGATGCAATTCTTGAGCAATCACGAGTTGAATATCCAGATGAATGCTGCGGAGTTATCCTCGGTCCAGTTGGTGCTGATACTCCAGTGCGCCATAAGCCGATGATTAATGCAGCGCACTCACCTACCTTTTATGAGTTTGATCCAAAAGATTTATTAGCTCTCTATCGTGAGGTAGATGACAACGATGAAGAGATTGTCGTGATCTATCACTCTCATACCGAGACAGAGGCTTTCCCTTCACGTACAGATATCGCCTACGCCGGTGAGCCTGGTGCGCACTATGTATTGGTCTCTACTCGCGAATCGATTGCACCTAGCACTGAATTTC
>ERZ650311.1820-NODE-1820-length-9988-cov-9.547468_pt1 | contig 9988 bp, 8 predicted proteins | sample MGYA00376247_ERZ650311 | MGnify/ENA primary metagenome ERZ650311 (study PRJEB26733, sample SAMN07839324) | wastewater metagenome | biome: small river; feature: stream; material: water | place: USA: North Carolina | collected 2016-07-28 ... | reverse complement strand
CCGTAGTAGGGAGTGAGATCCATACCGCCACCAAACCACCAAACAGGCTCTTGATTGGCAGCGATGGCCACAAAGCAGCGCACATTGAGGTGCACGGTCGGGATATAGGGGTTACGCGGATGAAAGACCAATGACACACCCATTGCTTCAAAGCTACGACCTGCTAGTTCTGGACGATGTGCTGTGGCTGATGGGGGCATGGCAGCGCCGCGTACATGAGAAAATCCTACGCCACCGCGCTCGAGAATGTTACCTTCTTCGAGGATGCGAGAGCGACCATCGCCTTTGAGTGGCGCATCTTCAGGCTTAGTCCATTGATCTTCGATAAATGCTTTGCCATCGAGCTCGCCCATTGCAGTCGTAATGCGATCTTGTAGTCCAAGAAGATAGTCTCGGATAGCCGCTGTATTGATTGTCGTACTCATGCGTCTTCGTGAGCCTTTAATTAGAGTGCGCGATAGCCAATATCGTTACGGAATTGTGCGCCATCAAAGCGAATTTGGCGAACGGCCTCATAGGCTTTTTGTTGTGCACCTTTGACAGTGTGATCTAGACCAACTACACACAAGACACGTCCACCTGAGGTCTTCAAGACAGCACCATCTAATTGGGTGCCTGCGTGGAAGGTCACGTGATCAGGACCGTCTGCTGGGATACCTGTTATGACATCTCCTTTGCGGGGTGTCTCAGGATAGTTGTGAGCAGCCATAACAACTCCGAGGGCTGTGCGTGGATCCCAGTCGAGTTCTACTTGATCAAGATGTCCATCAATCGCTGCCTCTAGGACGCTCACGAAGTCGCTGCGTAAGCGGGCCATGATCGGTTGTGTCTCTGGGTCACCCATACGGCAATTAAATTCCAGGGTCTTGGCCTTGCCAGAGCTATCAATCATCAGACCTGCGTATAAGAAGCCGGTATAAGGAATGCCATCGGCGGCCATTCCTTTTACAGTAGGCAGAATAATTTCGCGTAAAGCCCGCGCGTGGATTTCTGGGGTTACCACAGGAGCTGGTGAGTAGGCGCCCATGCCACCGGTATTGGGTCCTTGATCCGCATCGAGCAAACGTTTGTGATCTTGGCTAGTAGCGAGAGCAAGAACATTCTTACCGTCGACCATCACAATGAAACTTGCTTCTTCACCCACTAAAAATTCTTCAATCACAACGCGTGCACCGGCGTCGCCTAATTTGTTATCAGAGAGCATCATGTCAACCGCTGCGTGAGCTTCTGCCAGTGTCATAGCCACCACTACACCTTTGCCTGCGGCTAAGCCATCGGCTTTGATCACAATCGGCGCACCCTGCGCATCAATATATGCATGAGCAGCCGTGATATCTGAGAAGGTCTGATATTGGGCGGTTGGGATGCCATGGCGTTGCATAAACGCTTTAGCAAAATCTTTAGAAGATTCGAGTTGGGCCGCTTTTTGTGTGGGGCCAAAAATACGTAAACCACGACTGCGAAACACGTCCACAATACCTGCAGCTAGTGGTGCTTCAGGACCTACCACCGTTAAATGAATATTCTCATTTTGGGCAAAGTCAGCTAAAGCATTCAGGTCCGATAGATTTAAGTTCTCAATACCCATCTTCTCGGCTGCAGCACTGGCAGTGCCGCCATTGCCGGGTGCAACGAATACTTTTTGTACTTTGGGTGATTGGGCAATCCGCCAAGCGAGGGCATGCTCACGACCACCAGAACCAATAACTAAAATCTTCATAACATTCTCAATATCAATAATAATTTTTACGACTTACTCGTCTAATGAGGCATTGGTAAATACTTCTTGCACATCGTCTAGGGCTTCTAGAGCATCGAGTAGTTTTTGCATCTTTTGGGCATCCTCACCTGTTAGTTCGGTTTCATTGTCAGGACGCATGGTGACTTCACCTAACTCAGGAGCAAAACCTTTCGCAATCAATGTTTCACGGATGCCGGCAAACTCATAAGCGGGTGTGATGACCTCAATAGAACCATCGTCTTGAGTCACTACATCATCAGCGCCCGCTTCCAAGGCTGCTTCCATGAGGGCGTCTTCGGCGGTGCCCGGCGCAAAAAACATGCGACCGCAATGTTTGAACATAAAGGCGACTGAGCCATCCGTGCCTAAATTCCCCCCATGCTTAGAAAAAGCATGACGTACTTCGGCAACTGTACGGGTACGGTTGTCAGTGAGCGTATCCACAATCACTGCTGCACCCCCAATGCCATACCCTTCATAGCGAATCTCTTCATAGTTCACGCCTTCGAGTGAGCCGGTGCCACGTGCAATCGCACGTTGCACGTTATCACTGGGCATATTGGCATCTTTGGCTTTATCAATGGCAAGACGCAAACGTGGATTGGCCGCTAAATCACCACCCCCTAATTTGGCGGCGACTGTGATCTCGCGAATTAACTTTGTCCAAATCTTGCCGCGTTTTTCATCTTGGCGACCTTTGCGATGCTGAATATTGGCCCATTTGGAATGACCCGCCATAAAACCCTTTCCTAGCCCTGAGTGATTGTCCTAGTTCGCTGACCGTCTATTTTTACGGTACATTGAGCGAAAACCTCAATTTTAGGCAAAATAAGCGCTTAAATTCGAAAAACATAAAAAGAATTATTCCGACAGGAGACAGACATGGCAGCAGAAAAAACCAAGGCTATACGTATTGCCCGTACTGGTGGTCCAGAAGTAATGGAGTGGGTCGAGGTAGATTTACCAGCGCTGGGCCCTAAAGATGTTCGGGTCAAGCACCATGCGGTGGGCCTTAACTATATTGATGTGTACTTCAGAACAGGTCTTTATCAGCAACCCATGCCTGGTGTTTTGGGTATGGAAGGGGCTGGGGTCGTTGAAGCCGTGGGCGAGCAGGTAACTTATGTCAAACCTGGGGATCGCGTCGCTTATGCAGGTAAGCCTCCTGGTGCCTATGCACAGGTGCGTGTGATGCCTCAAGATACTTTGGTGAAGTTGCCTGATGCGATTAGTTTTGAGCAGGGTGCGGCAATGATGTTGCAGGGCCTCACTGTGCAATATCTATTACACGATAGTTATGCTGTAAAGCCCGGTGATTACGTTCTTTTCCATGCCGCCGCCGGTGGGGTGGGCACTTTTGCCTGTCAATGGCTCAAGGCTTTGGGCGCCAATATCATTGGCACGGTCGGTTCCCCAGAAAAAGCTGAATTAGCCAAATCCTATGGTTGCCAGCACACGATTTTGTATCGCCAAGAAGACTTCGTAAAACGTGTACAAGAGATCACTGATGGCAAGGGTTGCGCGGTGGTTTATGACTCAGTAGGTAAGGATACCTTCTTGAAGTCGCTAGATTGTTTGCGTCCACGCGGCACGATGGTGGTTTACGGTAATTCCTCAGGCCCTGTGGATCCTGTTGATGTCGGCCTATTAGCCGGTAAGGGTTCATTACGCCTGACACGCCCCACATTGATGACCTATGTGCATGATCGCAGCCTCTTAGAGCCGATGGCTGCTGATTTATTCAAACAAGTGATTGATGGCAAAATCAAAGTAGAAATTAATCAGCGTTATGAGTTAGCGAATGTTGTGCAGGCCCATCAAGATTTAGAGGCGCGTCGCACCACAGGTTCAACGATTTTGTTACCTTAAGTCGCAGGGATACTTGTATGAGTACGATTGCGTTTATTGGTTTAGGAAATATGGGTCGACCGATGGTTGGCCATCTCATCAAGGCGGGTCATGTTTTACGACTGTATGCTCGCCGCCCTGAGGTGTATCAGAGTGAAGCAGCTGATCTAATTGCGCAAGGTGCAGTGGCTTGCCATTCACCAGCGCATGCGGCAGAGGGTGCTGATGTCATCATTACCAATGTGATGGGTCCGGCAGATGTACGTGAGGTTTTATTAAATCATGCACAAGCCGTTATTCATACAGCCAAGCCTGGCGCACTATGTATGGATCACAGCACCATTGATCCGCAAACTACCCGAGAGATTGCCAACACCCTTGCGCAAAAGAAAATTCGTTATGTAGACGCACCTGTTAGTGGTGGAGTTTGGGCTGCCCAAGCGGGTAGCTTGGTGATGATGATGGGGGGTGCTGATGCTGACGTCAAAGAAGCGCAGCAGCTCGTCAAGCATTACACAAAAACAGTGACTCATATCGGTGGTGTGGGGGATGGTCAGGTAGCTAAACTGTGTAATCAGATTGCGCAAGTCATCAATATTCAAGGGATTGCTGAGTCTTTACGTTTTGCAGCGGCCAATGGTGCGAACACTCAAAAAGTACTAGAGGCGATTTCAGGCGGTATGGCTGGCAGCAAAATGATGGATTTGATGGGCCCCAAAATGGTTCAACGAGACTTTAAAGCAGGGATTGAGGCGCGCTTACATGCCAAGGATTTTTTCCTCGTGAAGGCAGTCGCAGAAAAGCAGGGGATTGATCTGCCAGCCTTGCAAACCGTGGCAGAGCAGCTTCAAGCCCTCTTGGATGCTGGGTGGGGCTACGATGACACTTCTTCCCTTTTAAAGGTACTTGAGGCATAATAGCGGTCTTGCCTGAATTTACAGGTCTAGAGTGGGCCTCAATAGATTGAGGCCGCACTTGATAAAAATGCCGCGGTGGTGAAATTGGTAGACACAGGAGACTCAAAATCTCCCGCCGCAAGGTGTGTCAGTTCGAGTCTGACCCGCGGCACCACACTTCTCATCAATCACTTTCCCAATCCTTAAGAGTTGAGTAGACTCCGATCATGTTCGCTTATCGACACGCTTTTCATGCAGGCAACCATGCTGACGTTCTAAAACATATTGTTTTGCAACAGGTCATGCAATACATGATGCAAAAAGATAAGCCTTATTGGGTGATTGATACGCATGCTGGTGCCGGGATTTATTCTTTGGCCTCCAAAGAAGCGCAAACCAAAGGGGAATATCTGCAAGGGATTGCCCGTTTATCTCTTCAAGACGAAACGGATCCTGCGATTGTGTCTTACTTAGAGCTACTCACCAGAATCAATAAAGATCATGGCTATGCCTGTCTTGATGGCCAATACCCGATGTATCCTGGCTCACCTTTGATTGCTGAGTATTTACTGCGCGCAGATGATCGTTTGAGGGCTTTTGAATTGCATCCGAGTGATGCCCCTCTATTAGAAGATTTATTTCACAAACACAAACAAGTCAAAGTCTTTGCTGAAGATGGTTTTCACGCTCTCAAAGCCTTATTGCCTCCCCCGACCAAACGCGCAGTCATCTTGATGGACCCCCCTTATGAAATCAAAACCGACTACGACAAAGTCGTGCAAGCGGTTCGCGAGGGCATGCAGCGTTTTGCTGAAGGGGTTTATTTAATTTGGTATCCCATCTTGCCTCGTGCTGACTATCGCAGAATGCTGGATGGCTTAAAAAAATTAAGCGATAAAACATTGAATGTCAGCATGCAAGTGCAAGCACCGAATGCAGATGGTTTTGGTCTTTTGGGTTCAGGTGTATTCATGATCAATCCACCTTGGACCATGACAGCCACCATGACACATACTTTGCCGCGTCTATTAGAAAAATTAGCGCAAACGCCCGATGCGAGTTATTCGCTAGAGCAGGGCGCCGCTCTAGCGTAATGCCTGAGCAATTTCATTTTGTAAAACTAAATCTGATAATCCACTGTTTCACCACTCATGGCTTGATCTACCAGTTTACGGGTGAGTGTGGGTGAGAATAATTCAATAAAGGTATACACATACGAGCGCAAATAAGCATTTTGTTTGATGGCAATTTTGGTGATGTTGTTACCAAATAAATGCCCGGCTGGAATGACCTTGAGGTTGCGATCACGCTCAGGATCAAATGCTACACCGGCCACAATGCCGATACCCATGCCCGCTTCAACATAAGTTTTGATCACATCAGCATCGATGGCTTCAAGCACCACGTCTGGGTTGAGTTGCTTACTACTAAAGGCGCGATCGATTTTGGCGCGCCCTGCAAATGCAGGGTCATAAGTAATGATGGGATATTCCACCAAGTCTTCTAGGGCAATATTTTTCTTTTGCAGCAGTGGGTGATCATTAGGCACGGCGATGACGTGCTGCCATTGATAGCCGGGAAGTGAAAGCACACCTTCAGCTCCGGCGATACCTTCGGTGGCAATCGCAAGATCAGCACGGTCATGGATGAGTAGATCCACAATTTGTTGCGGATTACCCTGCTGAATACTCACACGTACTTTGGGGAAGCGTTTCGTGAATTCGCTGAGTACTTTCGGTAGGGCGTAGCGCGCTTGGGTGTGCGTGGTAGCAATCACCAAATTACCTTGGTCTTGAGCGCTAAAGTCTTTACCCACTCGCTTGAGGGTTTCAACTTCAATCAAAATTTTTTCAATCGAAGCCAGGATACGCTTACCCGGCTCGGTCAGGCTACGAATGCGTTTGCCGTGACGGCGAAAAATATCGACCCCTAATTCATCTTCTAATTCCAAGATGGCCTTGGATACCCCCGGTTGGGATGTAAATAGGGTCTTCGCCGCTTCGGTCAGGTTAAAGTTTTGGCGAACGGCCTCGCGGACAAATCGAAACTGGTGCAAATTCATGGGGATCCCAAAAGCTATATGTAATCAGGTTATAAAAATAACATGAAGTACTATTTTTAGCTATATAGAATGATGCAGAGGCTGCTTAAACTTTGGATACCCAACGAATGCCAATCAAGGCCAGTATGAGATAGATGCTCGCAGGGATGATCGAACTCAACCATGCGGGCCATTCGCCCAAGAGACCTAAGTGCGAGAAGAGGCTATTAAAGAGCTGGAAACTAATACCCAGCATGATCCCGCCAAAGACGCGATAGCCGATGCCGCCTGAGCGAGTTTGCAGATAAGCAAAGGGCAAAGCGAGCATCAACATCACAATCACTGTGAAGGGGTAAATAATCTTTTTCCAAAAGGAAATCGCATAACGTTGATAGTCTTGTTTGTTTTCTTGGAGATGGTTGATATAAGAAAACAAATCCAGAATCGAAAGACGGTCTGGTTTAATCAGTAGTGCACCGAGAAGTTGTGGGTTGACTTCTGTACGTATGGTTAGCTGGTCTACTTTGGTAATGCGAGTGCTAAAGCTTGGGTCGAGTGGATGTGATGCAGGTAACTCTTTAAATTGAGTTTCAGTGACTTTACGTAAATCCCAAACACCTTCGCCTTTGAACTCGACGAGTTCGGCAGTTCGGCTAGAGAGTAAGCGGTGATTTTTATCGAACTCATACATACGCAAACCTCTGATCGAACCATTGGTTTCAATAGCGCCCACATTGATATAACGTGAGCCATCGATCACTTCTCCTTGTGAGTTGCGTAATTTATCTTTGATCCAAGCACCCGACTTCAGTTGTAATGCTTCGCGACCGCTATTGAGCGCACTGAGGCGTACATTTTTAGATAAATTTTCTGTGAATGGGCCGACCAGTTCGCTCATCACCAAAATCAATACCGCGAGGGGCAATGCCATCTTTAATAAAGACCATGCTGCTTTTTCTGTATGTAAACCACCCACGCGCAAGACAGTGAACTCTGATTGCGAGGCCATGCTGGCAAAGGTATAAATGCCGGCAATCAAAACTGCAATTGGCATGATTTCCACCATACGACTCGGTACTCGGAGCAAGACGGTAATAAAGGCGACTAGACTCGAGTAGGACTCATTGGTATCGCCCATCTCGCCAATGAAGTCAAAAAAGACAAACAGAGCGATCAGAGCAAACAGAATAAATAAGAATGACCAATAGATTTGTCGCGCTAGGTAGCGCTCATAGACATAGGGGAATAATTTATGCCACATCGCGAGTCTCCCTGGTGAACACTCTCTTGATGCGACCCCATAAAGTGATTGAGCGATTTTGGCGATAAATCAAAAACGCAATGCCTAAGCCTGCAACGATGGCATGAATTAACCATACACCAATCGCAAAACTGAGCTTGCCATTGGCTACCCAAGCTTGCATTAACTTCAATAGATTGGAGTAGGTAAAGTAGATCAATACCGCCATGATCAGTGCGGTATAACGTCCCCGACGAGGATCCATATAAGACAAGGGGATGGCAATCACTGCAAAACTGAGCGCCATCAAAGGTAATCCCAAGCGCCAGAGGATTTCTCCTTGTGATGCCTTTTGTTCCCAGGTTTGTACAAGAGCCCAGATCGGCAGCATGCTACTTGTTTTGACACCTTCCTCAATCGTTTTGCTGCTGAGTACGACTGTGTATTTATCAAATTCAGTAATACGAAAATCACTCGTGCCAGGGGTGCCTTCGTAGCGACGACCTGCTTCTAAAACGAGTTGTTTTTGTTCCGCAGTGTTTTCTACATAGCCTGTGTTGGCCACCACAATCAGCTGACGGTCTTTACCAAAATCAGTCACAAAAACATTTTTAATCACATTGGTTTTTGGATCGATGGATTCCGTAAAGAGCACTCGATTATTGCTAGAGGACTCTTTGAACTGCCCCGGAGCTAGCATTGAAATATCGTCCCGTTGAGAAAAGCGTTGCTTGATGATGCTAGATTGGTCGCTAGCCCAAGGTGAGACGAAGACGGCTAGACCAGCCACAATGACCATGATGGGGATGGCAAAACTAATCACGGGTCTTAGGATCTGAAACAAGCTCACGCCGGCACTTTGCCAAATAACCATCTCTGAGTCTTTGTACCAGCGAGTTAATACAATCAAAATGGCAATAAATAGTGAGGCGGTTAAGAGAATGGCAAGGTAGCCAATCATGCCAAGACCAATCAGAACTAAGACGTCTTTGGGATTGATATTGCCATTCGCAGCGCTACCTAATAAGCGAATCACCAGATTCGTCACAATCAAAGTGACTAAGACCATAAAGACCACGCTGGTCGTGATGGTCAGTTCTTGGCGAAGGGCTTTTTTGAAAATCATAAATATAGAAGCTAGGCGATAATAGGGATTATCGAAGATTTTCTTAAAAGTGCGACATTTTTAAAGTTTTCAGCAAAGAAGGTTGAGTTATGGAGTTTGTGAGCAAAGTATTTCCTGAGGGTCAAAAAGGGCAGCAAGCCTTATTCGCTCATGCGAGTGATTGTTTGGTGATCGCTTTTGATGCCCAATTAATCAAAAATAGTAAGAAACCTGCCGGTATTCTTGCTGAGATTGATCGCATCACTCACGGTTCAGTAGTACGTGCCTTGCAAGCGAAAGACTTGGAAGCTAAAGCGGGCAGTCATGCTTTGATTTTGGGCAATGATTCTTGGTTAGCTCAAGGTCTTAAAGCGCAGCGTCTCTTACTTCTTTCTATGGGCTTAGCTAAAGAGGTCAAGAATGAAGGTCATGTAAAGACCTTAAGTACAGCCATCAAAACTCTGGCACAAACTTCAGCGAAGCAGATCACTTGGCATTTTGATCAGTTACCAGCCAAAGATGCGCTCTTTAAGATTCGTCAGTTGGTGCAGTTGTCTCGCGAGCATACCTACCGCTTTGGAGCGCGTTATCCAAAATTGAAGACTAAAGCGCAAGATGCACAGCTTGGCATGACACATCTAGTATTAGCTAGTTCGAGCAAAACTCAAAAAGCATACGCGCAGGCCATGAAGGAAGGTCTAGCGATTGCTAATGGTATGGATCTCACTAAAGATCTAGGCAATTTGCCACCGAATATTTGTACACCCACCTATCTAGCGCAAACGGCTAAACAATTAGCCAAAGACTTTGCTCTAAAAGTAGAGGTCTTGGGTCGTAAAGAAATTGAAGCTCTCAAGATGGGGGCATTTTTAGCGGTCACTCAAGGCTCGGTCACGCCACCGCAATTTATTGTGATTCGTCATCAGGGAGCTAGTAGCAAAGAAGCACCAGTGGTTTTAGTGGGTAAAGGAATTACTTTTGATACTGGAGGTATTTCTCTCAAGCCGGGTGAGGGTATGGATGAGATGAAATACGATATGTGTGGTGCTGCTTCGGTACTAGGCACGATGCGAGCGATTGCAGAACTCAAGTTGAAGCGAAATGTGATTGGCGTTAT
>ERZ650311.1819-NODE-1819-length-9994-cov-6.264111_pt1 | contig 9994 bp, 10 predicted proteins | sample MGYA00376247_ERZ650311 | MGnify/ENA primary metagenome ERZ650311 (study PRJEB26733, sample SAMN07839324) | wastewater metagenome | biome: small river; feature: stream; material: water | place: USA: North Carolina | collected 2016-07-28 ... | reverse complement strand
CGCTTACGCGCTTGTGCTGTATTGGCCATCTTTAAACCTTGCCTCTATAAATTGCAAAATGCGATTAGTTAAAAATCTTGCGGACTTGCCAGATTCATAAGCAAGCTCGCCAAAACCCAAGATTTTACCTTAAAGGGGCAAAAAAGCCCAGCCGACCGATAAATAGGTGAAAATCGGCTCATGAATCTGCTTTCCGCCGCTGCTAAGGTCAGCTCCCTCACCATGGTGTCCCGCATTACGGGACTACTCCGGGAGACCCTCATTGCCCGTAGTTTCGGGGCCTCCGAGTGGACTGACGCCTTTAATGTGGCTTTTAGGCTACCCAATTTGTTGCGTCGCTTATTTGCTGAAGGAGCCTTTTCCCAAGCTTTTGTACCTATTTTGGGGGAGATTTCCAGCAAAGGGGACCAAAAACAGGCCCAAATCCTGGTAAATGCCGTCTCAACCCTCTTATTTTGGACTTTGCTCCTCACGGTATTGGCAGGCGTAATTGGCGCCCCAATCCTCATTTTGGCCATTGCTACGGGCTTTAAGGGCGGGGCAGCCTATGAGGCCAGCGTTGTCATGACTCGCATCATGTTCCCGTATATCGGCCTCATCTCCATGGTTTCGCTCTCGGCTGGCATTTTGAACACCTTCCAGCGTTTTGCCATTCCAGCCTTTACCCCAGTTTTGCTTAATTTGGCACTAATCGGTAGCGCACTATTCTTAGCGCCTCATCTTGAGCAACCCATTTATGCCCTCAGCATTGGCGTTCTCATCGGCGGCATTTTGCAATTGGCAATTCAAATTCCTGCGCTTAAAAAAATTGGTTTGCTGCCTCGCATTGGTTTGCTACCAAGCGCTATCAAAGCAGCCGCAACCAATCCCGACGCAAGACGTGTGTTACGCCTCATGGGCCCCGCAGTATTTGCGGTATCAGTTGCGCAAATTTCTCTCATCATCAACACCAACATTGCCTCCCGTTTACAGGCGGGTAGCGTTTCTTGGCTGTCATATGCAGATCGCTTGATGGAATTTCCAACGGCGCTGCTTGGTGTTGCCCTAGGTACCGTGCTACTTCCTAGCCTGAGCAAAGCCAATGCAAAAAATGATTTAGTACACGCTGGTGAATTACTCGTTTGGGGATTGCAGCTTACTTTCTTGCTGGCTGCTCCCTGCGCTTTAGCACTCTTTATTTTTGGAGAACCTCTCGCTGCTGTTTTGTATCACTATGGAAAATTCAATGCGCTCGATGTCGTGATGACGCAACGCGCATTGGCAGCGTATGGTGTTGGATTAATCGGCTTAATTTTGGTGAAAATTTTGGCGCCTGGCTTTTACTCTCGCCAGGATATCCGCACTCCGGTGAAAATTGGCTTGCTAGTGTTGGCAGCGACGCAACTCGCCAACTTGGTCTTTGTGCCTTGGCTGGGCCATGCTGGGCTCGCGCTGTCAGTAGGCACAGGGGCATGCCTCAATGCCGCCCTACTCTGGATTGGTTTGCATCGTCGCGGAGCCTTACCAAGCTCTGCCTGGACTAAATACCTGGGCCAGTTATTACTAGCCCTGATTCCTTTTGCTGCAGTTCTTTTTTATGCTGCAGGTGCGCATAACTGGATTGAGTTGCAAGCTCAACCATGGCTCCGTATTGGCTTACTTGCTGCATGGCTAGCGGCGGCTGCCATGGTTTACTTTGCATCCCTCGGTTTAGTTGGAATTCGCTGGCAAAAATTCTTGCGTCATGCAAAATAGCCTATATGCCAACACAACAACTCGACTATTTCACTTCCCTAGTTGCTGAAGACGAACACCTCCCTTTGACGGAGGCTGCAATTGCGGTCGCGCAGCACGCCTACCCCGACCTAGATGTTCAAGGTGTCTTGGATAAGCTAGATCAATTGGGAAATAAATTAAAGTCGCGCGTAACCCCAGACACGTCACCGATTCAGCGCTTACAAATTCTGAAGCATTTCTTTTATAGCGAGTTAGGGTTTGGACCCAACCCAAATGATTTCTATGCGCCTGAAAATTCTTATTTACATTACGTATTAGAAAATCGCAGAGGCATTCCGATTTCATTAGCCATTTTGATGATGGAGTTAGGCAACCAAATTGGCTTAAAGATTCGTGGCGTTTCATTTCCGAATCACTTCATGATGCGCATCTCTTTGCAACAAGGTGAAGTCATCATGGATCCCTTGACTGGCGAATCTCTCTCGAAGACCCAGCTTCAAGAAATGCTTGATCCCTACTTGGATGCCAAGGGCTATCGCGGGGAACTTAGCTTACCCCTCAACATCTTCCTGCGCGCCTCCAGCTCCCGGGAAATTCTGTCGCGCTTCTTGCGTAACCTAAAAATGATTTACTCAGAGCATGAGCGCTGGGAGCGCTTACTGGGCATTCAAGAGCGTCTTGTCATTCTTCTGCCAGACTCGGTTGAGGAGATTAGGGATCGAGGATTAATTTTTGCGCAGCTTGAGTATTTACGACCAGCGCTAGCGGATATGCATCGTTATCTCAGCGAAATGCCAGAGGCTGAAGACGCCAGCGATATTCGTGAGCACATTGCCACACTCGAAAGCCAGACCAAACTGCACTAAAGCGAAATCTTTTGGCTTTAGTTTTTCTTACGCTGGAAAATTTTGTAGATAGCAGCAAATGCAACTGGAACTGCAGCAGCACCAATTCCAACCAAGACGATCACATTGAGGTTTTGGCGAATGATTGGAATATTGCCAAAGAAATATCCAGCAATTACCAAACCGAATACCCAGAGTAACGCGCCCGTGATGTTGAACAGCTGAAAGCGTGAGAAGTTCATTTCGGAAACGCCAGCAACAAATGGCGCAAAGGTTCGAATGATGGGCAAGAAGCGCGCGAGGATGATGGTCTTACCACCATGCTTTTCATAAAAGGCATGTGTTTTGATTAAAGCGCCTTGATCAATCCAGCGCGATTGACTGCTAAAGACCCGTTTGCCAATCCAGCGACCGATGAAGTAATTTACGGTATTGCCTGCAATTGCCGCAACCAGCAAGCCAATGCATAAAGTCCAAATATTGAAATGCTCGGTAGCGCAATAAGCACCTGCAATGAACAAGAGCGAGTCGCCAGGTAGAAATGGCGCAACAACTAAACCTGTTTCCGCAAAAACAATCGCAAACAAGAGGCCGTAAGCCCAAGGACCATATTGCTGAATCACCACATCGAGGTGTTTATCAATATGCAGCAATAAATCGCCAAGCTGTAAAAGGGTATCCATGAGGCTGCACTCCAAATTAAGGTTTGATGCGGATATTAACAGGCTCTTATAATTAGGCATGCCAACTGAACCCTACATTCAGCCCAAGCATGCTCCAGAAGAAGTCCCAACTCTTTGTATCGTTGGGCCCACTGGTGCAGGCAAAACCCATCTCGCCATGTCTTTGGCTGAATACGCAAAATCTATTGGCCTCACGATTGAACTCATCAGTATGGACTCTGCATTGGTCTATCGCGGTTTAGATATTGGTAGTGCCAAGCCCACCAAAGCAGAGCAAGCTGCCGTTATTCATCACCTGATCGACATTATTGATCCCACTGAGGTTTACTCAGCCGCTCGTTTTGCGAACGATGCAAAACGTCTTTGTAGAGAAATTCGGGAACGTGGCAATATTCCGGTTGTCGTTGGTGGAACCATGTTGTATTGGCGGGCTTGGGCACATGGACTTTCTTCACTACCTCCAGCAAACCGAGAGATTCGCGCTCGCCTCGATGAAGAAGGTAAATCACTAGGCTGGCCGGCGATGCATGACAAGCTTGCTAAGGTGGATCCTGAAACTGCAGAGCGCTTAAAGCCAAACGATTCTCAACGAGTACAGCGGGCATTAGAGGTTTTTGAAGTCACTGGCAAACCCATGTCTGCATTATTAGCGGATTCCCCTAGCGAAGATGGCAGAGAAGGATCGGCTATTCCGCCATGGATTCAATTGGTCTCACTTGAGCCGAGCGATCGCAAACGATTGCATCTCACTCTAGAAAAACGCTTTGATGAAATGCTGGCCGCTGGATTTTTAGAGGAAGTTAAAAAGCTTCGCATGAATACTGGATTGCATGCTGACTTACCAGCCATTCGCTCAGTTGGCTATCGCCAAGCTTGGGAATTTCTGAATGGAGAAATTGATGCTGAGCAAATGCGCTACAAAGCATTGGCAGCAACCAGGCAGTTAGGCAAGCGGCAACTCACCTGGCTGCGAGCTATTGAAGGCAGGAAAATATTTGACCCCTTCAACCCCGAAGAGCTGAAGGCGGCGTTAGATTACTGCAAGAAAAATCTGAGTCAGTAAATTAGGTTGTTCAGGTTGTGTGCGCAACTTAAACCACAATGGTTTGTGGCGCACCGTTCGGACGTTCCACCACTTCTCCAACTACCCAAGCTTTGAGGCCTTGCGCAGTCAACGATTTAATCGCAGCGTCTGCTTGGTCGGGAGATACGATCACCACCATGCCAATACCGCAGTTAAATACGCGCACCATTTCCGCATCTGCAACGCCACCCTTCATTTGCAGCCAGCGGAAGAGTTCGGGCATTTGCCAACTATCACGATGCAACACAGCTTGAGTATTCTCAGGAAGTACGCGTGGAACGTTATCCACTAAGCCACCACCAGTAATGTGTGCCATACCTTTGACATTAATTTCTGAGATCAACTTGAGAAGTGGCTTCACATAAATCTCGGTTGGTGCCATCACCACATCACCTAATGGGCGACCACCCAAATCGTCGCTTGGCTTTGCACCAGCGCGTTCAATAATCTTGCGGACCAAAGAGTAGCCGTTTGAGTGCGCGCCACTTGAACCAATTGCCAATACGGTATCGCCAGGAACAATTGTGGCGCCAGTAATAATTTTGGATTTCTCGACTGCTCCCACTGCAAATCCAGCCAAATCATACTCCCCGGGAGGATACATGCCAGGCATTTCAGCTGTCTCGCCACCAATCAGTGCACAACCTGATAATTCACAACCCTTAGCAATACCGCCAACCACCGTTGCAGCCGTATCCACAGTCAACTTACCGCAAGCAAAGTAATCCAAGAAGAAGAGGGGTTCTGCGCCTTGAACCAGAATGTCATTCACACTCATCGCCACCAAGTCCTGACCAATGGTTTCATGGCGATTCCACTCAAACGCTAATCTGAGCTTTGTGCCTACGCCGTCGGTACCAGAGACCAATACCGGCTCCTTATAGCGTTTTGGTACCTCAAAAAGGGCTCCAAAACCGCCAATTCCAGCCAAAACACCTTCACGCATGGTTTTCTTGGCCAGCGGTTTGATGCGATCAACTAAGTCATCTCCAGCATCAATATCGACGCCTGCATCACGGTAGGAAAGGCCTTTGGAGGGAGAATTGGTAGATGAAGTCATGTCTGCGCTGGATTATTAGTAAAAAATGGGTGTAGATCGTTAGAATCATTGAATTCTAGAGGATTACTCGTCATGGCTGAAATTTTTACCCCTTTTCTGGCTGCATTCATCCTAGCCTACATCCTGCGGCCTGCTTTTCTATGGTTAGCAGGTCGTCGATTGCCAACTCCAGCCGCGGCTGGCCTGACGGTTATCTTTGGGTTGGGTGTGGTGATTGCGATTTTGAGCCTCTTCGTCGGACTACTCAAAACTGAGATTCCCCTCATTAAGGCGCAATTGCCAGATTGGATTACTAACACTCAAGCTTGGCTTGGACCTAAATTAGCAGAACTCCATTTCAACGTGGATTGGGGTGCCTTAAAAACAATAGCGTCAGAAAAAATTTCCACCCACATTAGTGATCACGCAGACGCACTAGTGACCACTACTTTTGAAACAGTTCTCATGTCGGGTAGTTCGGTCATTGCCGCGTTTGTCAATTCGATATTGATTGTATTTGTGATGTTTTATTTACTGATGGATTGGGATCACTTTTTTGGGCTTGTGAAAAAATTGGTACCAGTGCGTGCACAGGAAACGGTGCATCACCTAGCAATGCACACCGATGGCCTACTCTCGCAATACCTCAATGGCATGATCATTGTGATTTGCATCATGTCGGCTTTTTATAGTATTGGTCTGAGCATCATTGGCATCAAGGGGGCGGTTGCCTTAGGCATCTTTACTGCGCTCATGATTGTGATTCCCTATATTGGCATCACTCTGGGTTTTAGTCTTGCGATGTTGTCCGCCTTACTGCAATTTGGACCACAACAAGAAGTCCTATTTGTGCTGGCTCTCTATGGCCTTGGCCAGTTTTTAGAGGGCTTTGTACTCACGCCACGCTTAGTGGGCGAGCGCATTGGCCTGCATCCTGTGGCAGTACTATTTGCATTACTCCTCTTTGGAAAACTCTTTGGCTTCTTTGGTGTTTTATTAGCCCTACCGATTAGCGCTGTGAGTTTGGTATTGGTTCAGTATCTTTGGTCCGTGTATACCCAAAGTTCTTGGTATCAAAAGTAAATTTGGCTTTAATGAATAAAACTCCGCTTCCGAAACAATTTGCACTCGATATCAGCCACTCTCCGAAAGCGAGTTTAGAAAACTATCTACCCGGCAAAGATCTCGCTTTGCTCTCTGCACTAAAGACTATCGAACACTCGTGGGGCAGCATTAATTCTCAAAGTGCTGGGAATCCATTAAATCAACGTTGGATTTACTGGTGGGGGCCTGAAGGTTCTGGACGCAGTCATTTACTCAATGCAATTGGGAATGCAGCTAAAGATGTCGGCCTAGAGCACATTGCACTCACCCCATTCGAGCCCACCACTTGGGTTCGACTAGAAGAAAAAATGATGGCGCTAGCGGCAAGCGCAACTCCTTCCGTCATCACAGTAGATGATGTTGATCAGTTAGATGATCGCCTGGTGGGAGCGCTTTTTCGGATACTGAATGGGGTTCAAGCAAGCAAGGCGATGCACGTTTTTATGGCTGGCAACGCTGCGCCAGCCAATCTAAAACTCCGGGAAGACCTACGAACCCGCCTGGGCTGGGGCTTGATCTTCCAGACCCAGCTTTTAGATGATGATGAGAAAATACAGGCGTTAGAGGAAGCAGCTAGGGCTCGTGGTCTAGTTTTATCCCCCGATGTACTGCCTTGGTTGTTAAGTCGTTTTTACAGGGATATGCCCAGCTTAATGGCTTTAATTGATGCATTAGATGCTTACTCGCTAGAAACAAAACGTGCCGTAACCTTGCCATTAGTTCGCGAGCTCTTGCAGCCCAAATAAATTACTACATACTTCACTCGTGACTCAGTTAGCCCTTTTCGATTTAGACCACACCCTTCTACCTTGCGATAGCGATTACGAATGGGGTCAATTCTTGGCCCGTATTGGCGTAGTAGATAGTGAGTATTACGCACGTCAAAACGAGCGCTTCTATCAAGACTACAAAGATGGCAAGCTCGATATCCATGAATTTCTCCGCTTTGCCTTAAAGCCACTTTCAGAGCATTCACGTGCGCAGCTCAAAGAATGGCATGACCAATTTATGTCTGAGGTCATTCAAGGGCAACTGCGCCAAGAGGCAATCGATCTAGTAAAACGCCATCAGGATGCTGGCGACCTTTGCTGCGTGATTACAGCGACCAATAGTTTTGTAACGCGCCCGATCGTGGAAAGTTTTGGCATCGAACATCTGATCGCTACAGAGCCAGCCACTGTAGGCAATCAACCCTTAGCCAAATACAGCGGTGAAGTAAAGGGGATTCCAAACTTTCGCGAAGGCAAGATTCAAAATCTGCATGACTGGTTAGCCTCTCAAAGTCTATCCTTAGGTGCCTTGCCTTATAGCTATTTCTATTCTGACTCGATGAACGATCTACCTTTACTTGAAAAGGTAAGTCATCCTGTCGCCACCAATCCAGATGATCGTCTGCGCAATGAAGCTCAACGGCGTAACTGGCCCATCCTTGAATTGTTTGCATGATCACCAAATTTATTAAACGCATTTTGCGGCGCGACCCGATGGTCAAGCATACCCAGGCTAATCACACTGGTGCCCCGAAACGCATTCCTAAAAAAGCACATCGCATTGACCCACACTTGCTATCAAAAAATGCAGTGAAGGTAACGCATACTCTGCAGCAAGCTGGTTATGAGGCATTTATTGTTGGCGGAGCTGTCAGAGATCTCGCGCTTGGAATCAGCCCAAAAGATTTTGATGTCGCAACCAATGCCACGCCCGATCAAGTGCAAAGACTCTTTCGTAAGGCGCGTCTGATTGGTCGCCGCTTTCAGATTGTGCATGTCACTTTTTTTGGCAAAGGTCATCCTGAAATTATCGAGGTCTCGACCTTCAGAGCCCTGCTAGATAATGCTGGAGATCATGTAGCGGAGAGTGGTCGCATTCTGCGCGACAACGTCTGGGGCTCGCAAGGCGAAGATGCGGCAAGACGCGATTTCACAATCAATGCCATGTACTACGATCCATCTTCAGAAACTGTCCTGGACTATCACGGTGGTATGGCGGACATGCAAAAGAAAACCTTGCGCATGATTGGCGATCCAGCGAAACGCTACCGTGAAGATCCGGTGCGCATGCTCAGAGCAGTGCGTTTCGCAGCTAAGACTGGATTTGAATTAGATAGCGCAACCCGCGCGCCGATTGCAAAATTAGGCAAACTCTTAAGTGATGTTCCTTCAGCTAGGCTCTTTGATGAAATTCTCAAACTGTTGATGTCTGGTTATTCCTGGCGAGCGATTCAAGGATTAAAAGAGGCAGGGTTACATCATGGCTTGCTTCCATTACTAGATCACATTCTGGATGAAAGTGAAGAATCTAAAGGCGCTAATAGTTTTGTCAAATTGGCTTTAGCCAATACGGATGACCGTATTCAATCTGGAAAAAGTGTTTCGGCTGGATTTTTATTTGCCACTCTGCTTTGGCCTGATCTCCTCAAAAACTGGAAGACCAATACGGCTAAAGGGATGGCCAATATTCCCGCTCTGCACGATGCCATGGATGACACGATTGCCACTCAAAGTAGCGGTATGACGATCCAACGCCGCTTTGAAAGTGATATGCGCGAGATTTGGTCGATGCAGCCGCGCTTTGAAAGGCGGGTTGGTCGCTACCCCTACCGTCTAATCGAATCCCCCCGCTTCAGAGCGGGTTATGACTTTATGCTGCTCCGCTGCGCCACTGGGGAATTGAATCCCGCAATCGGCCAATGGTGGACAGACTTCATTGCTGCCGACCCTAGCGGGCAAGAGGAGCTGATGGCGGTAATCAAAAATGAACCTAGCAACAGCCCAAATCCAGCCAAAAGACGGCGTCGCAGAAAGCCAAAATCAGTAGCGCCCCCTGAGAGTGCGGCGAGCTAAGCAAACTTAGAGAAATTTCAGTAAAGTAGTTTCATCTCTTGTTTGGAAAACTATGGCACGGGCATTTATCGGATTTGGCGGCAATATAGGCGATACGCGTCAGCTCATTACTGATGCAATTGTTTGTCTAGCCTTACGCTCAGAACTCCAAATTCTTGCAAAAAGCTGTTTCTATCAAAGTGCGCCTGTTGAGGCTATGGGCGGCGACTACATTAATGCGGTAATCGAAATCGAGACAGAACTTACCCCTTATGGGCTATTGCATGTTTGTCAAACCATTGAACAAGAGTTTGGTCGCGAGCGCCCATATGCAAATGCACCTCGGACTCTGGATCTCGACATCCTTTCTTATGAAGGGGTTACCCAGAATGAAACCGAGTTAATGCTGCCGCACCCTAAAATCATCGAGCGTTCTTTCGTGCTACTCCCACTCCTAGAAATCGCGCCCGATATCTTTTTACCTAACTGGGGCGAGCTCAAGGCTTACCTACCTAATGTAGCCCACCAAAGAATTGAAAAACTCCCCTGCAGGAACTGCAATTGCGGGGAAAAAGACGTTTATAGCCAAACGGCACATTAATTCATTAAACTCTCGCCATGGGTTACTTACAGGGCGATAAGCCAATCTCCATTACAAAACTCCTCGCGATGCATGCTGAGGGAGAAAAAATTTGTATGTT
>ERZ650311.1817-NODE-1817-length-10004-cov-4.653332_pt1 | contig 10004 bp, 11 predicted proteins | sample MGYA00376247_ERZ650311 | MGnify/ENA primary metagenome ERZ650311 (study PRJEB26733, sample SAMN07839324) | wastewater metagenome | biome: small river; feature: stream; material: water | place: USA: North Carolina | collected 2016-07-28 ... | reverse complement strand
GAAGAACACGGCTAGGCCATGGCGCTCTCGACGGGCGTCTTTCGCCAGGGGTGGCTTTACCATCTAAGGGCTCGGCCTCAATTCGTTAAGCCGCCGACGATCCGGCCAACGATTCAAGGCGCCGCCGCCCTTACCGCAACAGGCACGCTCACCGCCACCGGCAAAGCCACCAAAGCAGGCGCCGCCGCCCTTACCGCAACAGGCACGCTCACCGCCACCGGCCTAAAGGTCAAATTTGGCGCGGCGGCCTGGGACGCGACGGGCACACTCGCCGCTGACGGCATCGTCCTCAAGCTCGGGACGGCGTCCTTCTCAGGCAACGGCACGCTCGCCGCCCTCGGCTTGCGCACGCGATCTGGAGCCTCCGCTCTCTCGGCCACCGGCACGCTCACGGCGAGCGCCACGAAATCAGGGGCGGGCGCGGGCGCTTTCGCCGCCTCCGGCACGCTCTCCGCCACGGGGATCAAAACCCGCTACGGCCTGGCCGCCTTCACGGCGACAGGCACGCAGACAGCGGCGGGGAAGAAGACTGGACGCGGAACCGCCGCGCTGACGGCCACAGGGACGCTCACGGCGGCGGGGAAGCTCAACGCCAAGGGACAAGCCGCCTTCACCGCCACGGGCACGCTGACGGGCCTGGGCGGCATCCTGAAACTCGGGGCCGCTGCTTGGGCCGCCATCGGCACGCTCGTCGCCGAAGGGCGCCGGGTTTGGATCGGCAAGTCAGCCGCCACAACCGTCAACACCACGGGCGGCAGCGCCGCCCAAACCCTCTCCGGCTGGATCGGCAAGACCTCCGGCCAGGCCCTGACCTTCACGGGCAAGACCGCATCCGAATAGCGGGGCACGCGCGCTCCTCGCTTCATTTTCCGAACGCCGGCCAAGCGCGCCCGGCTGGAGCCTACAATGACCTACGTTGTTCGCGCCCTTCTGAAGCGGGCTTCCCGGCTCAACGGTGCGCTCGCCATGGGGGATGACCTCACCGCCATTGAGGCGGACAATCTCACGACCGCCTACAACAATATGTGCGGCGCGATGCACGGCAAGATCATCGGCACGAAGCTGACGATGATGCCTCTCACGGCTTCGCTCACTGGCGAGCCTGGCGGTTCGTATCAGTGCGCCCTTTCGGCCATCGCCACCTTGACCATGCCGGCCAATCCGCAGGCCGGTTCGCGGGTCGGCTTCGCTGACACGAAGGCGAACTTCAACACCTACAATCTGACGGTCAATCCGAACTCCCGGCTGATCGGCGATGCTGCGTCGAACCTGACTGTTTCGATTAACGGCACGAGCCGCATCTACTGGTACAATCCGGAGCGGGGGTGGCTGCAGGAAGCTCCCGCCCTCATCGACGACAACTGCGCTTACCCCGACAGCCTGGCCGGATACCTGCCTGACATGCTCGCCCTCTTCTGCGTCGGCGAGTACGGCGGCGAGGTGCGCCCCGAGGTCGTGGCGCGCGCCAAGGAAGGCCGCGAGGCTTTCGCGCGTGATCTGGGCCGCCAAGGGCGTAACCAGTCCAGCGCGCCCATGGTCGGCGCCAACTAATCGCGACGGCCTGACCCGTGCTGAAAATCCCCTTCGCGGCAGGCGTGAGCAACCGGACGGCCTACGGCCTGCCGGAGGCTCGCCTGGTCAATCTCTTCGCGGAGACGAACCAGGGCGACGCGGTGCAATCCGTGCGCCTGCCGCGCCCCGGCCTTGTCGAGTACGATGACAATGGCTCGGGGCCGGTGCGGGGGCTTTTTCAGTCGGACGGGGTGTTCGGCGGGGCGATCTTCGAAGTCTCGGGAACCACCCTCTACAAGGACGGCTCGTCGGTCGGCACGATCTCAGGCTCCGGCCCGGTGCGCTTCGCGGCGTCATCGCTGGAGCTGGTGATCGTCGCCGCGCCGTCCGCCTACCTCTACGATGGAAGCACGACGGCGCTCATCGACGATACCGACCTTCCCAACGTCGTTGACGTGACCTTCCTGGCCGGTCGCTTCGTCTATGCGCAGTCCGGCGGCGACCGGTTCTATTGGTCCGGCACGAACGACGCTGGCAGCATCGACGGTCTGTCCTACTCGTCCGCGGAGGCGTCCGCCGACGCAATCATTGGCCTCGCCGAGATCAGCGACACGCTGTTTATCTTCGGCGGCAAGACGGTCGAAGTGTGGTCGCCCACGGGCAACGATGACGACCCTTTTCAGCGTTCGGGCGCCTCGCGCCTCATGCGTGGATGCGCGGCGCGCGACTCCATCGTCGCCATGGACAACACAGCCTTTTGGGTGGGCGAGGATTGCGTCGTCTATCGCGCCGAAAGCGCGCCGATCCGCGTCAGCACGCACGGCATCGAGGCGGCGCTCCGGCGCTGCACCGATCTCGCGTCCGCGACCGCCTTCGAAGCGCCGATTGAGGGTCACAAGTTCTATGTCCTCGCCATCCCCGGCGAGGGCTCTTTCGCCTACGACGTGGCGACGCAGCAATGGAGCGAGTGGGATACCTACGGCGCCATGACGTTCCGGGGCGGGTGCGCGATCCAGTACGGCTTGCTCCTTTTGGTCGGCGACAATGCGACCGGCCAGATCTGGGAAATGCGCCCCGGCGTCTATGCCGACGATGGCGACCCCATCACCTTCCTCGCGTCCGCCTTCATCCCCAACGACGGCGGGCCGCAACGGTGCAACAACATCGTTTTGCAGGGCGCGCGCGGGGTCGGTCTGGCGACAGGGCAGGGGTCCGACCCTCTCGTTGAGATGCGCTATTCCGACGATCAGGGGCACTCTTGGTCAACGTGGCGGCAGGCGTCGCTTGGGGCGGTGGGCGAGTACACGCGGCGCGCCGTGTGGAAGCAATGCGGGCTCATCCGCGAGCCCGGCCGGCTGGTGGAAATCCGCTGCACCGATCCGGTGCTGGCGACCATGAACGCCCTGCTGGTCAACTCGGATCGCCCCTATGGCTAAGGCTATCCTGCCGACCAAGAAGCGGCGGCTGGCAGGCGAAGGCGGCCTCGCCGACCCGGCTTGGTACGAGTATTTCGAGAACGTCACGGCCAATCTTGCCGTCGCTGTTCGAGCAACAGAACTCGGCCTGTCCTTCCCCGTGAGCCTCACCCTGACGGGCGTGGCCGCAACACGCTCCATCACCGTCAGCGCCCACACGCGGCGCTATCCGTCCGGCGACAAGAGTGTGACCGCCGGAACCGTACTTTCGGGCCTGACCTATGGCGGGACCTTCTACGTCTATTACGACCAGGCGGGCCGCTCGGGTGGAACGGTGACGTTCGCGGCGACGGCCACCCTCGCCGATGCGTGGGCGTCGCCCACCAATTCTGACCGCCATTACGTCGGCCGCATCACCATGCCGGCGAACGCCGGGGCCTCCAACACGTCGGGCACGCCCGCCTATCCGCCGGGGTACGAATGAGCATTCTATCCTCTCTGATCTCCGGCCTTTTCGGCGGCAATGCCGAGAAGAAGGCCGAGAAAAAGGCGCAGGATGCGTACACGCAGTACGCCAACCGCGCCCTCGACATTCAGCAACAGCAGTACACGCAGACCCGCGAAGACTATGCGCCCTGGCGCGAGGCGGGCCTTGGCGCGCTCGGGAACCTCAATCGCTTCATCACCCCCGGCGAAGATGTGTCGGCTTTGGTGCAGTCCGATCCCGGCTACCAGTTCCGGCTGAACGAGGGCCTCGACAACATCACCTCGAACCGGGCCGCGCGCGGCTCCCTCGATAGCGGCGGGACGCTGAAGGCGCTCACGCGCTACGGCCAGGACTATGCCTCCAACGAATTCGGGAACGCCTTCAACCGCAACGCCACGGTGGCGGGCCTGGGATCGTCGGCGCAGGGCGCGACCACGGCGGCCGGCACGAACTACGCCAACAACAGTTCGTCGATCAACACGGGCCTCGGCAATGCCCTGGCGTCCTCCTATCGCAACGTCGGGCAGATCAACGCCAGCATGTGGGGCGGCGTGGGTGGGGCAATCAACAATGCCGAGAACGCCTTCGCCCGGCTTCTGGGAGGGATGAAGTTTTGACCACGCCAGCCTATTGGAACGCGTTCAACAACGCCGCCGCCGTCACGAGCCCGCTCACGACTTACATGGACGCCCGCAATCGCCGCGACGTGGGTGAGGCGCTTTCGACCGGCGACTATGGCGCGGGCGCGCGAGCGGCCTATGGCGCGGGGATGCTGGATGAGGGATTGTCGATTGACCGCCTGGGCGCCGGACGGGCTGACGATGAGCGCCAGCGGCAACAGCAGGACGCCGAACGCCAGCGCCAACAAACCGCCGACGCGCAAGCCGCGACCGACCGAGCCCGGACTGAAGTGCTCTCGCGCCTACAGGGCCTCCGCTACGCCGATCCGACCGACCGGGGCGCCCGTTTCGACCTCCTGAAACAGTCTCTCCTGTCGGCGGGGGCAGACGCCGCGGAACTTGACCAACTCGCCGCTGACGGCATCGACGACGGGGAGCTTGACCAGCTCATCGCGGAGTTCGGGGGTGATCCCGGCCAAGACGCCTATCGTGATGCGCAGCGTCAGGCCCTGGTCGCCGCCGCCAATCGCCCGCAACGCCCGCTGGTCATCAACGGACGCGCCTACGAGCCGGACGAAACATCGCCGTCCGGGTGGCGCGAGGTGATCGTCTCGCCGCCGCAAGCCCGGCCCTCCTCGGGTGGCGGTGGGCGTCGTTCGGCTCCGGCCGGCGGCGTCCCTCAAGGCTTTGTTCTGGATTAGGTGCGCCCATGGCCAGACCCATCATCGTTGAAGGCTCCACAGCGACCAATCCGACGACGGGCGAAAAGATCGTTTATCGAGGCGGCAAGTGGTATCCACTCAACCAGGACCCCGCGAGCAACCCGGCGGCGGCCGGCAAGCTAACCGAAGACCAAGGGAAGTCAGGCGGCTACGCTCGGCTCATGGCCGGAGCCGAAAACGATTATCTCAATGCTCGGGGTGATGGATACGACCCGGCGAGCATGGGCAATGCTCTGGCGGGCTTTGTGGAGGGCATCCCCGGTCTCGACGGCCTCGCTCCGGTAATTCGCAACGACCGCGAGGATCGGGGGCGACGGGCAGAGCTTCAGTTCTCTGACGCTCAACTGCGTGCGCAGTCGGGCGCCGCCGCTCCGACCGCCGAAGTCCGCCGAAATGCGGCGATCCTGTTCCCTGGTTGGGGGGTGAACCTCCAGTCGGCGGACGGCGACTATTCACGGGCGCGTCGCGATGCGTTCGACAGTGCGCGTGTGCGCGGCGGACCCGCTGCAGCGAATACGACTTTCCCGAACCAAGCGCCTCGCCCAGCCGCGCCGCTTCGGAGCGCGCTCGCTGACGCCCCTATCGCGGGCGTGGGCGCCGCTGGCGCGAACGGGCTGAGGGCTGCGAACGGGCAGCCCGCGGCCGCGCCTCCGGCCAACCTGCTCAAGGAAGGCACCAACACCCGGTTCACAAACGGCCAAGTCTGGACCCTGCGTGCTGGGCGGCCTGTGAGGTTGCGATGACCGAATGGACTGTGGCCGCTGAAAACTCCACACGCGGAAGCGGCGAGGGAGAATGGCAGGTGGCTGCCGAGACGCCCTCTCGCCGTGGCCGCCGTGGCGGCGGCTCCGCGCCCCAACGCACCGGCGTCGGCTCATCGCCCGAAAACCCCGTGCCGCGCGGCCAGGCCGTGCCGGTCGGCTCCTACGGCGAAGGCCCGGACGGCTCGATCCAATTCCGCACGGCGAACGGCTGGCGGCTTGTGCGGCGCGGCGATGGACGGCCGGTCAGTGCTCGCCCGCCCGGACCCCGCACGGCGCCCGCCCCGCAAGGATCGGCGCTGGCTTACACTCAGCAGGGGTTGCAGGGCACGCAAGACAGTGTCACCGGCCAGGCGGGCGCGGTCGGAGGCATGGTCAACCCGGCCAACGTTTTCGGCGATGCGCTGAGCTTCGCGGCCGATACGACCGACAACATCGCCAACCTGTTCAACGCCGCCACCCGTCCCGGCGGTGCGTCCCCGCCCGCCAGTCCCTCCCTCCCTTCGGTCGGACCCGTGCGTTCCTCTCAAGGTGCAGCGGTAGCGGCTCGCCGTACTGGCATCGATCTGCCCGAGGCCCGCACGGCGGGTGAGCGCCTGGCCTACTTCGCAGGCTCGGCGGCGCCTGCTGTAGCCCTGCCGGGCGGCGCGACGACCACGGGCGCGCTTGCCCTGGGGGGAGGCACGCTGGGGGGATGGGGAGGTGGGGAATTGGCCCGCCGCGCCGGATGGTCGCCCGATCAAATCCAACTCGCCGAATTGGGCGGCGGGCTTGTTGGCGCCGCTCCTGGCGCGATGCTCTTCAGTGGCCGCGCCGCCAATGCCTTCGCCCCGCGTCCCGTCGACCTTCCAACGGCGCGCGCGCAGGCGCTCGCCTCTCTGCCGGAAAACCTGCGCACGCTTCCGCCGGAGGCCATGGCCCGGCTTGACGCCGATCTGCGCGCCGGAACCCGGCCGCAGGACGCGGCGGTCCGTGCCGTGAACTCCACCATGCGTCAGCCGATCCCCATGTCTCGCGGCCAAGTCTCCGGCCTGCCGGAACAACAGGCGGTGGAGAACTCCTACCGGGCTGGGGCCTCCGGCCGCGCCCCCGCTGAGATCGCCCAGGCGCAGGCCCGCGACGCGCAAGCGGCGATTGGCCAGAACCTCGAAGCCTTGGGGCAGGAAGCGACGGGCAGGCCGATCCCGGCGCGTGGCGCGGGCGCGGCTGTCACGTCCGAGACGCTGAACAGCATGTACGACAATCAGCGCAATGCGACTAACCGTGCCTATACCTACGCGCGGGATGCGAGCGCTGATGCTGTCGTGGCCGATGCGTCCCGCGTTGGCGGGCGTGACCTGACGGACCAAGCCCTGAACATCATGCGGCGGGGCGGGCGAGTCAATGAGGGCGAAACCCTCATGCAGTGGGTTGCGCGCAATGGCGGCATTCGGGACCAAGGCGGCGAACTGAGCGCCTTGGATGCGCAGCTCTGGCATAAGGGCCGTCCCTTCCAGCGCAAGGCGGTGCAAGGCGCGGACGGCGCCGGGATGACCTTGGAGCAAGCAGCGGTCGCCGCCCAAGAGGCGGGCTTTCTTCCTGAGCGGTTTAGCCGGGACGGCGTGGTCGATACGCGAGCGCAGCCCGCCGATCTGATTGAGGCTATCCGCCGGGAGTTGGCCGGGGAGCCGGTGCGCTCGCAATATAACGCCAAAAATCAGGAATTGGCGCAACACGTCCGCGATCTTGAGGAGGCCGCCGGAGCGGCCGGCGTCGATCTTGGAAGTATGAACAATGCCCAAGCCCGCGCCGCCATTGATAACTACTTCGCTGGACGCGAGAACGCGCCAGGCGGTCCGCCTCCGCAGGTTCCCTCAACCGCGCTAGACCTCGGTGGACGGCTCCGCGAGGCCATGGCGAGCTATGACCGGCTTAACCCGGATGTGGCTTCGGTGTTTCGTGAGGTTGGCAGGCTTTCAGAGACGCGACCCTCCGCGCGCCTCCTGTACGATGCGCGGCAACGGCTGTCGCGGCTGCGCGGCAACGATACCGAGATCAGCGCGGCGCGCACGGCCATTCAAGAGCTGGACCGCTACATTAGCGACGCCCTGGACGCGGGCGCGTTCGACGGCGAGCCGGGGGCCGTGATGGCCTGGCGGGACGCCCTGAGGGAGCGCCGAACCCAAGGCGCGACCTTTGAAAGCGGCGATCTTATCCAGCAATTGACCGAACGCGAGTTTCGCAGTGGCGCGCGCACCACGTCAGTGGCGCCGGAAGATGCGGGCAACCGCATTTTCGGGGTCGGCAATTCGTGGATGAACAAGGCGGACCTCGCGCGCGACCTGGCGCGGATGCGCCGCGTGCTTGGCCAGGATAGCGAGGGGTGGAACGCCCTGCGCGGGGAGCACTTCCGTCGCCTCATGGACGCGGGGCGCGGGCCGTTGGAAGCCGGGGCGGATACCTTCTCCGGTCGCAATTTCGCCAACGCCTGGCGGGACGCGCGGCGCAACGCCAACGGCGCCCTTCGCGTGCTCTACACGGAAGAGCAGATCGCCGCGCTTGATCGGCTGGCCTTTCTGGCCGACCGGACCACCTCCCCCGTGCAGGGTGGGCGCAACACCTCAGCCACGGCCACCACGGGCCGGGCGCTGACGCGGGAGGCCATTCGCCGGGTGCTGGGCGGCATTCCGTTCGCCGGGCCGGTGCTCGATGCGATTTTGACCCTGCCGGACGCCGCGAACGCGCGCGGCTCCTTCGTCAATCCGCGCCCGAACCAGGGCGCTCCCCGGCTTGACCGTCCGCGCGGCGCCCCCCTGACCCGCCAAGACGCCCTGGCCCTAACCGGACCGGGCCTTATCGGGGCTGGTAACCGTCAGGGTGAGTGAGGCGGGAGCGACAGAAGTCCGGGACCGAGATATCCGCGTGGGTCTTGGTCGACTCGTAGATCAGGGCGCAAGCCCGGTCAGCTTCTGCCTTTTGGGCGCCTGCCACGAACCATAGAAAGCCAACGGCCGCTGCCACGATGATGCAGAACAGCACGAACCTGCTGAGTGGCCAAACGACCTCTTTCCGAGGGCGCGCGTCTTCGTAAGCCGGCGTCGGCCCGCTCACGACCTCGAACTCAGCATCAACGATTTCGGGCCGTTCGGCTCTCCCCATCCCGCCCCCATAGCACAATCTCCGGAGGCCCGAAAATGGCCCGACGCCTCATGTCGCCCTTCTATCGCGCGGACGGCACGGATAGCGCCGTCCTGAACGGCGCGAAGATCCACTTCTACCTGACGGGCACGACCACGCCGACCGACACCTATCAGGCGTCGTCAGGCGGTTCCGCCCACGCCAATCCAGTGGTTGCAGACAGTGCCGGCCTCTTCGCGCCGATCTACATCAACGACGCGATCCTGACGCGGGCCGTGCTGAAGAACAGCGCCGGCTCGACCATTCAGGATATCGACCCGATCAACCCGGCCATCGCCGTCGCCGCCGACGCCATCACCGACACCGAACTCGCGGCCGGCGCGGCGGCTGCAAACCTCGGCTACACGCCTGCCAACGTCGCCGGTGACACCTTCACGGGCGCGGTGAAGATGTCGGGCACGCCAACGAGCCTCGCAACCACGGATCTGGGCTTCCGTGGCGTTCCCATGACCACGCATGACGCGACCTACACCTTCGTCATCGACGACGCGGGCAAGGGCGCGCTCCACACCTCGGGAAGCGCCCATACGTGGACTATCCCGCCGGTTGGGACCGTCGCCTATCCGGCCGGCTCTACCATCGTCCTGGTCAACACCGGGGCCGGAGCCGTGACCATTGCACGGGGCGCCGGTGTCGCGCTTCGCATCGCCGGTGCTTCGACGGACGGAAGCAAGACGCTCGCTCAGTACGGTGTCGCGACCCTCTTCATGCCGGTTTCGGACTACTGGACGATCTCCGGCGCGGGCGTGTCCTGATGACTGGCATTTCATCGCTGATGGTGGGGGGGAAGGTCGTTCCCGTCATCACCGCCGCCGCCGCGCCATCTTCGGTCGTTTGGAACGGCCCCGATATGTTTGGCTTCTATGCGTCGGACACGATCACGGCGACGCCGACCGGCGGAACTGGTCCCTATACCTATGCGTGGGAGACGGTGAGCGGCGACTCCTTCACTGGCTATGGCACCGCAGCGGCTTCGTTCGTAACCGTTACCGGCAACCCGGCGGTCGTGAAGTGCCTCGTGACCGACAGTCTGGGCGCATCGGCCTACACCAACAACGTCTCGATCTCGTAGGGGGCCGGATGGACTGGCAATCAGCTTTCAACATCGCGTTCGCCATCGGCGGGGCCTTGGGAGGATGGGTTTTGAAGACGCTACACGATGAGATCGAGGGCGCTCGGGCAGACCACGTCAAGCTGATGTCGGAGATCCTGCCGAACACCTACGCCCGCAAGGACACGGTGGAGCGCGGGTTCGACACGATCCAAGACATGATCGGCGACATGAGCCGCGACATGAAGGCCGCCCACAT
>ERZ650311.1816-NODE-1816-length-10005-cov-16.779698_pt1 | contig 10005 bp, 10 predicted proteins | sample MGYA00376247_ERZ650311 | MGnify/ENA primary metagenome ERZ650311 (study PRJEB26733, sample SAMN07839324) | wastewater metagenome | biome: small river; feature: stream; material: water | place: USA: North Carolina | collected 2016-07-28 ... | reverse complement strand
CGAAGATGTCGGGGCGCAGCAGCGGCTCGCCGCCGGAGAGGATCAGCACCGGCACGCGGAAGGCCTTCAGGTCGTCCATGGTTCGGAAAACCTCGGCGGTATCCAACTCGCCGGCGAAATCCTTGTCGGCGGAAATGGAGTAGCAGTGCTTGCAGGTGAGGTTGCAGCGCCGGATCAGGTTCCAGATGACCACCGGCCCCGGCGGATTGCGCTTCGGCCCGAGGGGCGTGGGGGCGGCGATTTCGCGGATGTAGCTGGAGATGCGGAACATGGGGCGGACCTTCCGGAGGATTTTGAGGGATTGTCGTCGTCGCAACGCGCCTGTGGCCTTGATGGGTATCAACCTGGCCGCCGCTTTGCCGATACATGGGGATGATCGACCGGATGGAAGCCTGCCGGCTTCCGCGTCCGGGCGGCGGGCATCGCATCGGCGCCAAGCCGCCATCCCGGCCGAAGGGCAATCGGTCCAATGCAACCAACGAGTATCGGCATGAATGAGCGGGACGGTAACACGCAGGACAGGCGGGCTGGACGGGACGTCGTGCTGGTGGTGGACGACGAAGCCATCAATCAGATGGTGCTGACCGCCGTGCTCGACCCGGACTACCGGGTGCTGAGTGCCATCAGCGGGCTTGAAGCGCTCGAGATGGCGCGCGGGTCGCCCCGGCCGGACCTGATCCTGCTCGACGTGATGATGCCGGACATGGACGGCCTGGAAGTGCTGGCGAGGCTGCGTGCGGACGAGGCGACGCGGGATATTCCGGTGATCCTCGTGACCGCGCTGGTCGACGACGAACACGAGCAGACGGGCTTCGAGGCCGGCGCGGCGGATTACATCCACAAGCCGATCCGGATTCCCATCGTGCAGGCCCGGGTGCGCGCCCAGCTCGACGCGAAATCCGCCCGCGACATGCTGTTTAAGAACAACCTGCACCTGAGGCACAAGGTGGAGGGCGGCGTCCGGGCGTTGGAAACGGCCCAGATGCAGCTGATGCAGGCGGAGAAAATGGCTTCTCTCGGTCAGCTTGCGGCCGGCATCGCCCACGAGATCAACAATCCGATCGGCTTCGTGAGTTCGAATCTGGGCTCGCTGGAGCGCTATCTGGAGGAAGTGATCTCGCTGGTCGAGGCTTACGCGCGGGGTGCGGCCGCTTCCGCCGACCGCGCCGTCTTCGCCGAAGCCACGGAGCTGCGCCGGCAGCTCGACTACGATTTTCTGTGCGACGACGCGCGTCAGTTGCTGGTCGAATGCCGCGACGGCATCGACCGGGTGCGCAAGATCGTCCAGGATCTGAAAGGCTATTCCCACGTCGGCAACGACTGGCAGTGGGCCGACCTTCACGAAGGGCTCGATTCGACCCTCAACATCGCCCGCAACGAGCTCAAATACCACTGCACAGTGATCCGGGAATACGGCGACCTCCCGCAGATATGCTGCATGCCTTCTCAGATCAACCAGGTTTTCATGAACCTGCTGGTCAACGCCGCACACGCCATCGAAGGGCAGGGCGAAATCGTCATCCGCACCGCCCGGTTCGGCGACGATGCGGTGCAGATCCACATCTCCGACACCGGCAAGGGCATTCCGCCGGAAAACCTGTCGCGGATCTTCGAGCCCTTTTTTACGACCAAGAAAGTGGGTCAGGGCACCGGCCTCGGGCTGGCCCTGTCATGGCGCATCGTCGAGCGTCACCACGGCCGCCTCGAAGTGAAGAGCGAACTCGGCAAGGGCACCACTTTCATCCTCACCCTGCCGGTGATGCCGCCCGAGGCGGAAAACGAGTGCGGCCCAGCCTGAGGCGGGGCGTGTCGCGGGCATGCCGGGTTGCAGCGCACCTGCGGGCGAAACCATCGGCGGTTCAGAACTGACGCCATCGACGCTTTTCGGCGTCGTAGGAGAAATGGACATTGCGCACCGGCCCGGCCGAGCCGTCACGCCTGGGTTTGAACAGCTTGCGGTCGAAGTCGATCAGGATTTTATTGCCTGCCACCGTCAGCGTGGCATGGGGCGTCGGGCTTGTTACTTGGCCATCGTCTTCGGTGACCCAGTCGATTTGCCCTGCCAACCGTGGAGAGGCATCGGCGGAGATGAAAAATACCTGGGTTCCATAATGAAATTCGGCACCATGGTCGAGCAGGATGACCCGCGCCCGTGACGGCGCGCCCAAATCGAAGACCGTCGGCTTTGCCGAATAGGCGTCTCCGCCACCTACCGGCGCGCTGTAGAGAATGTGCGCGTCGCTTGCCGAGCCCCGCACCAGCACGAGGCGCAGGCCGAAATTACCGCGCCGGTCCTGACGGGGGTTGTGACAGAACACCAGTACCGTATCCGGTGCATAGTCCAGCGCGCCCCGGCAGTCCTTCAAGCCAAGGGGTTTTCCGTTGAAAGCGGGGGCGGGCGGCAGCGCCTGCGGCGCGATGTGGTTCCGGGATGTCCGGTCGGCGGCAGGCTGCGTACTCGCCGGACCTTCGGCGGCGGCGAAGCCCGGGTGCGCTGCGGCTGCCGCAATGCCGAGTGCGAGCAGCAGTGCCTGCGCCGCCATCGCGCCGTTTCTCGCGGTCGTTCTCATCCCGAGATGGCCTCGTGCAGGGGGCATTTACCGAAAACGGCGAGCGGACTGATCCGGTCCTGAAGCCCGAGGCGGGGTTGTTTCGCCGTGCGGATCTCGAAGTGCACATGCTGATCTGCCACCGCCATACCGGCGGCGTTGCCGCTTTCCCCTGACGCAGCGACCAATTCGTTGCCGCTCACCTGTGCGCCTTCGCTGACATGGACCTTGGATAGATGGGCATAGAAGGCGAACAGCGTCCGGCCGGCAAGCTCGAACTCGATGCATAGCTGCAAGCCGTAGTCGCCGCGGTTGCGCACGAAGGCCACTGTGCCTGCGGCGATGGCATAAACGGGGGTTTGCAAAGGGGCTTCGAAATCCCAGCCTTGGTGGGGCTTGGGCGCACCGCTTGCATAGCGGCGGACTAGGCCGAAAGTGTTGTGGTCGGAACGACCGCGAATGACGTTTCGCTGCAGTGGCCAGTATATGTCCGTCATGATCCCGTCCTTTTCCGTGCGTCGAGGTGGAGGCTTATCCTCTTGACTTATAGTACAGGGCAGGCCACTTGCAAGGCTGAAATGCTGCGGGAATACGTTTCGAGGCGGGCCGCGCCGCCCCTACTTTCCGCCCCACGGCATCACCGGCACGGTCGAGATGCTGTTGGCCGGGGCGCCGTCGATGAGTTTGCGGCTGATGGCCAGATACACCAGGGTGCGGTTGTCCTTGTCCCACATGCGCACGACGCGGGTTTCCTTGAACAGCACCGAGGTGTCTTCGGAGAACACCGTTTCGCTCTCCGGCAGCTTGGCCGGCAGGACGATCGGGCCGGTCTGGCGGCAGGCCAGCGAGAACTGGGATGGGTCCTGGGCGAGGCCGAAACTGCCGGATACGCCGCCGGTGCGGGCTTGGCTGACGTGACAGGTGACGCCCGGCACCTTCGCGTCGTGGAAGGCTTCGACGCAGATCCGGTGGTTGGCGCCGATGAGTTTCCAGGCGGTGGTGACGCAGCCGACTTCGTCGGCATGGGCGCCGGCACCAAGGCACAGCAGCGCGGCGGCGGGCAAAAGGCGTTTCGAAAAACGTGTGGGCAGCATCCGGGTTTTCCTTTCTGACAGAATGGGCGCAGGCGGAGGTTCTCCGCGCTTGTCCCGATTCACTCTACCCGAATCGCCTTCACTCCATGGCCATTGTTCATCCCGAAGGCTGGCGCGAAATGCAGGCCAGCGGCGCCGCCCAGCGCGAAATCGAAACCCTCGCGGTGCTCGCCGAAGGGCTTCCCGACGACTACACGATTTTCCACGGTGTGCACTGGACGCGGGTGCGGCAGGGCGGCCACGCCATCGTCGGCGAGATCGATTTCGCCATCGTCGGCCCCACCGGCAAGCTGCTCCTCATCGAGCAGAAATCCGGCTTCCTGGCCGAAACGCCGGAAGGGCTGGTGAAGCGCTACATGAAGAAGGAAAAAAGCGTGCCGATCCAGATGGCACGCAGCGCGGATGCGCTCGCCGCACGTCTGCGCAAGGTCTGCGGCGACGAGCCGGTGGCGGTCGAGGCGCTGCTGTACTGCCCGGACTACACCGTCAAGTCGCCCGGCAGCGCCGGCATCGACCCGGCCCGCATCGTCGACGCCAGCCAGCGGCAGCATCTGGTGCATGTGGTGCGCAGCATCCTGCCCGCCGCGGGCGAGCGCCTGCCGAACCGCGCCAAGGTCGAGCGTTTTCTGGGCGACGTGCTGCAGCTGGTGCCGGAGGTGCACGCGGTGGTCGGCGAGGCCCACGCGCTGTACACCCGCCTTTCTGGCGGCCTGGCGGCGTGGGCGCGGCGTATCGATTGCGCGCCCTTCCGGCTGCGGGTGGTCGGCACCGCCGGCTCGGGCAAGACCCAGTTGGCGATGGCGGTCTATCGCGATGCGCTGGCCGCCGGACGGCGTCCGCTGTATGTGTGCTACAACCGGCCGCTCGCCGATCACATCGCCCTGATCGCCCCGCCCGGCGGCGAGGTGGCGACCTACCATCAGCTCGCCGACCGCCTGCTCCGCGCCCGTGGCGAGGTGCCGGATTTCAGCCGCCCCGACGTCTTCGCCCGCCTCGAAGCGGCGCTCGACGCCTATCGGCCGACGGAAGCCGGGCAGTTCGACGAACTGATCGTCGACGAAGGGCAGGACTTCCAGGCCGGCTGGGCCGACAACCTGCTGCGCTTCCTGCGCCCCGACGGCCGCGCCTGGTGGCTCGAAGACCCGATGCAGAACCTCTACGCCCGCCCGCCGGTGGCGCTGCCGGGCTGGGTCACCCTGCGCTCCGACACCAATTACCGCACCCCCCAGGACATTCTCGGCACCCTGCGGCGGATGCTGCCGCTGGAACACCCGGTCGAAGCCGGCAGTCCGCTGGCCGGCACCGAGCTGGAAATCCTCACCTACGCGACGCCGGCCGAACTCTTCAGCACGTCGGTGCATGCGCTCACCCGCGCCATCGGTCTCGGTTTCAAGCGCCCGCACATCGCCCTGATCAGCTACCGGGGGCGGGAACACTCGCTGCTCACGCCTTTCGACCGGCTCGGGCCGTATTCCTTGCGCGCGCCCACCGGCCGTTACGACCTGCTCGGCAACCCGATCCTGACCGACGGCGACATCCTCATCGACTCGGTGCACCGCTTCAAAGGTCGTGCCGCGCCCTGCGTGATCCTTACCGAAATCGATTTCGAACAGCTCGACGACAAGGCCGTGCGCCGCCTCTTCGTCGGCGCCACGCGGGCCACGATGAAGTTGATCCTGGTCGTCGCCGAGCGCTCGGCGGCGGTTTTACGCGAACGTCTCGCCGACGCCGCCTGAATTCAATCCCTGGAGATTTCCATGTCTGCCCACTGCTTCACCTACGGCTCGCTCATGTGCGACGACATCATGGCCAAGGTGGCCGGCACGCCGCTCGCCGCCACGCCCGCCCGCCTCGACGGCTACCGCCGCTCGCCCGTCATCGGCGAGGCCTATCCCGGCATGGTGTCGATGGTCGGCGAGGCGGTCGAAGGCGTGCTCTACCTCGATCTGCCCGATTCGGCGTGGCCGCGCCTCGACGCCTTCGAGGGCGACGAATACCGCCGTGAGCAGGTGCCCGTGCGGCTCGCCGACGGCCGCGTCGAAATGGCCTGGACCTACGTCTTCAAGCCGGAATACGCCGCCCGGCTGGGCGCCGGAGAGTGGGATTTCGAACGCTTCCTCGCGACCGGCAAGGCCCGCTTCGAAGCGCTGTACATGGGCTTCGACACCCTCGGCCGGACGTAAAAACGGCGACCTGCCGGTCGCCGTCGCGGAGCCGGAGCGTCAGGCCTTGCGGCGACGCAGGCCCAGACAGCCAAGGCTGGTTGCCAGCAGCGCCAGCGTGCCGGGCTCGGGCACGGTCGTGCCGCCGGGGTTGTTCGGGTCGACAACCGGGTTGTACGTGCTATTGAACACCCAGCGGCGGATATCGTGATCCGCCGTCGCGGCGCCGGTACCGGAAGTGAAACCGACAAAGGCGTCGGTGGTGCCGAGCACCGATACCAGATCCACGTTGTAGCTCATCAGCGCGGCGATGGGCCGGGTGTCGTTGAGCGCCAGACGCACTTCCAGGGTATCGGTCGAACCGTTGTAATCGACCCAGGCGTGGAAGATCGAGCCGCTGTCGAGAACGGCGGGCAGGGTGTCGGCGCGCACCACCGAGCAAGTGTTGCCGGCGATGTCGATACCGGCGTGATTGTCGTTGTTACCGTCGCAGGAACCGTTGTTCCAGTTGTCGAACTCGACGCCGACACTCTTCTGAAGCCCATCGTAACCAATCCCGCCGCCACCGCCACCCGCCGTGTTGGCGACGGTCTGCACAGTGAACACGATGCCGTCGGCACCGCCGCTGCCCTGGTTGGTGAACTGGAATTCGAAGTAGCTGCTGAACGAAGCATCCGACGCCAGCGAGATGGAATTGGTCAGAAAGGCGCTGCCCGATTGACCGTAGTTGTTGGTAAGACGCAGGACGCGGGCGTCGCCGACGTTGGGGCCGACCACACCCATGCCGCCGGTATTGATGGCCGCCGTCGCGCCGTTCAGCGTGAAGTCCGACAGGCTGTTGAAATTCTGCAGGTTCACCTGCGTTGCCTGGGCCGGGGCGACCACACAGGTCAGCCCGGCCACAGCGAGGCAGGATGCGATACGACCGATACACCGCCCGACTTGCGAGGATTTGTGCTGCTTGGACATGAAGTGCTCCCTTTCCCGAATTGATCATCGGCGCCGTGCCAATCGATGGACGCCTGCCGAGCAACGGCGCATGCATGACTCATGCCAGGAAAGGTTTGATGCACGGTGGGTAAAAAAGAGCGCTAAAACCCAAAATGACCGGAAAAGCTTGTCGGATGAGCTTCTTCGAAATTCGTCAAAGTCGAAGCCCGAATTGGGTATTTATAAAAATCAATCTCTTAAATAAGATGTCAAATCCATGAAATGGGGCGAATTTTTCTAAAAATCCACTTGAATTTTACAAAAGTGTTAAATAATCCGACATTCGGGCGGCAAGGGAGATCGATCGCGCCGGGTCTTTGCGTCTTCAGATCACCGTGTCCTTGTCTTCGCCGCCCAGCACCTCGATCAGCGCCGGGATCAGGCGCGATAGTTCGCCGCTCATCAGCGCGAAGTCGGCTTCCATCTGCATGTCGGTGGCGTCGGCCTGCTTCTCGGCTTCTTCCTTGATGACGTCGAGGAAGGCCAGACGCTTGATCTCCATCTTTTCGGTGAGGATGAAGGAAATCCGGTCGTCGAAGGTCATGGCCAGGCGGGTCGGCAGCTTGCCGGCGGCCAGGTGGTCCTGTACGTCCTTGCCGTCGAGGGCGTGGCGCACGTAGCGCACGGCGGCTTTTTCGTCGGTGACGGCGCGCAGTTCGCAGTCGAGATCGATGGTGAAGTTGCCGGTCGCCTCGTTGGCGGCCAGCCAGGAGGTCATCACGCTGACCGGCGAGAGCTGGGTTTTGACCATCTTCACCGGAAGCTCGTCCAGGGTGTCGCGCAGGGCTTCGAGGATTTCCTCGGCACGGGCCGGGCTGGAGGCATCCACCACCAGCCAGCCGCCGACCGGGTCGATCCAGGCGTAGGCCTTGCGGCGGCGCGTGAAGGCGCGGGGCAGGAGCTCTTGCAGCACGGCTTCCTTGATTTCCTTCATCTGCTTGCGGCCGGGCTTGTAGCCCTGCTGGGCTTCGATCATTTCGGCCTTGTCGGCGGCGACTTCATTGACCACCGACGAGGGCAGCAGCTTCTGCTCGACGGCCAGCGCAATCAGGAACTGGCCGCCGACGGCCAGCACGAAGCGGTCGTCCTTGGTCGGCGAGCTCCAGCCGTGGGTCGACATGTCCTGACTGCCGCAGGGCTGAAAGGGGCGGGCGGCGAGCTTTTCCTGAAGCGTTTCGGCAGAGAGGCCCCAATTGACGGGGAGACGGTAGATCTGAAGATTGCGGAACCACATGGCGGGACACTTCCGTGCTGATGGAAAAGAGGCGGCATTGTAGCGGCTCGGGGGCGACCGGGAAGGGGCCGTGCACCTTGGACGGTTGACACTCTGAATTTCAGAGTTATAGACTCTGAATCACAGAGTTAAACCGCACGGAATATCACGCCATGTCCGACCCGATTGCCCGCCAGCTCGACAGCATCCAGTCCATGCTCACCCGCGGCCAGCGCAACCTGCGCATGGAGCGCCACAGCCTGATCCTGTGGGGCCTCGCCGGCGCCGGGCTGTTCACGGCGAGCGATCTGGTATTCACCGCCGAGCAGATCCCCGACACCGCCAGCCGCGCGGTGGCCTGGCTGCTGCTGCTCGCCGCGGTGCTGGGCGGCACCGGCTTTGCCGACTGGCACCTGACTCGCCGGGTGAAGGCCGCGCGGGACGAGACCTGGTCGTTCATCCACCGTCAGGTGGTCAAGCTGCTGTGGCTCTTGATGGCGGTGGGCACGCTGTTCACCTTCGCCACCTTCTTCTACGGCGGCAACTACATGCTATGCACCGTATGGCTGGTGATGATCGGGCTGGCGCTCTACGTCCACGGCCTGTTCTCCGAAGAAGTGCTCGAATGGACCGGCGGCATCATCATCGCCATCGGCGTGGCCGGCCTCGTCGCCCGGCTGCCCTTCGAAACGATGAAGTGGATCTCCGCGGCGGTGTTCGGCATCGGCCTGCCGTTGCTGTCGCTGCTCCTCGATCACGGACGGACGCGCCCCTTCGTGGTCCGCCTCGGTCAGGCCGTCGGCTGGACGGTGGCGGTGCTGGCCGTGCCCCTCGTCGCCCACCGCTTCGCGGCGGCCAGCCTGCCGCCGGAGCTGCCGGTGACGCCGCTGGCCGATTACCGGGTCGGCTCCGTCCCGTCGGGCGAGATGGTCATCGTCCGTCTGCCCGCCGGCCAGCCGGTGCCGGTGAAGGTGGCGGTGTCCGGCGACCTGTTCCGCGCGGCGCCGGACGCCGTGTTGCCCCTCACCCTCGACCGTCCGGTGGACATCCTGCTGCGCGACGGCACGCCCACCGGCGACCTGCGCCTGCCCGGCGAGCCGTGGCAGCTCGCCCGCGAGAGCCGCTGGATCTCCATCCCGTGGGTCCGCGCCCGCCTCGACCCGACCGCCGGCCCGGTGGTGGAGTCGGCGCTGGTGGTGGATTTCCACGGCCATCCCCGCAACTGAAACCTTCCCTCACCCAGGAGCACCACGATGATCCTCCGCACCCTCAGCATCCTCGGCGCCTGCGCGCTGACCGCCTGCGCCGGCATTCCCCCCGGCGGCGACGAGATGGCCCGCCTGCCGGTCGTGCGCTTCGGCGACACGCCGCCTGCCGGCCAGCCCTTCATCCTGCTCTACCCCGCCGGCGCCCCGCTGCCGGTGGAGACGCGCATCCACGGCAGCCTGCTGCAGGAAGAAGCCCGCGGCATGCTCACCGTACGCACGAAGCAGGATCTGTACACCTACAAGCAGTGGGCCAGCCTCGACGGCAAGACCTGGAAAGCCGGCAACCAGCTGGTCGGCGGCCACTTCGAGATCGCCGTGCCCGGTGAGAAGGACGGGCGCAATCCGGGCTCGATGCGTGCAGAATTCAACCTGAAGTGAAGGATGCCCCCCGAAGCGCCTGCGGCGCGGAGGGCCGGCTTTACACAGCCGGCCCGTTCGGCAGGCATGGAGCCATGCTCCAAGAAGTCCCTGCCTCACCCCCCCACAGGGGGCGGGCCGGCCGCTTCGGGGCGGCCGTGCGCGTCCGGCCAAAGGCCCGTATCCCCTGCTTCCCGGGATGCAAGCGGTACCCGGCGCACCAGAAAACTGAAACACCCCAACCGACGCCCGCCACCCGGCGAGCCGCCCCATGGACAACCTCGACCCGCTCCTCCACCAGCCCCTGCGCACCCAGATCGCCGCCTTCCTGGCCGGCTGCGACGAGGCCAGCTTTTCCGAACTCAAGCGCAA
>ERZ650311.1815-NODE-1815-length-10011-cov-4.131880_pt1 | contig 10011 bp, 10 predicted proteins | sample MGYA00376247_ERZ650311 | MGnify/ENA primary metagenome ERZ650311 (study PRJEB26733, sample SAMN07839324) | wastewater metagenome | biome: small river; feature: stream; material: water | place: USA: North Carolina | collected 2016-07-28 ... | reverse complement strand
CGGACGACCTTCATTTTCAGCCATCTCTTCGAATTCGCCGCGATTGCCTTTAATTCGGTGCTCTGCAATGCATTGGCATGGCTACTTTGGTTGTACGCTTTACAACGATTAGCGGCAGGGATTGCCAGCATGACCTCTATGTTGGCACCATTGATTGGCGTGCTAGCGGCCTGGATACAGTTAGGTGAACAGCCTTCTATCTATGAAATGGTTGGGATGGTGTGTATTGCGATTGCGCTGGTGGTCATTTCATTGCACGCGATTAAAGCCCATGATGAAGTTGACCCAGCCATGGGTCAGGATTAAAAGGCTCGCTCCCGCTGTCGCCACTAAAAGTCTAGCGCGGCTTTGTGCTAAAATCGCGCTATTTAAATAGCAATTGAGGGTTAGGTCATGGCAGGGCATTCCAAATGGGCCAATATTCAACACCGTAAAGGTCGTCAAGACGCCAAGCGCGGCAAGATTTTTACGCGTTTAATTAAAGAAATTACAGTCGCTGCACGTATGGGCGGTGCCGAGATTTCTTCAAATCCACGATTACGTATGGCGGTTGATAAAGCAAAAGCTGAATCCATGCCAAAAGACAATATCGAGAACGCAATCAAACGTGGTTCAGGTACGCTTGAAGGCGTGAACTACGAAGAGATTCGTTACGAGGGTTACGGTATGAATGGCGCTGCCATCATCGTTGATTGTTTAACTGATAACCGCACTCGTACCGTTGCAGAGGTTCGCCATGCATTTAATAAAAATGGTGGCAACATGGGTACAGAGGGTTCGGTTGCTTTCTTATTCAAACACTGCGGCCAAATGTTGTTTGCTCCTGGCACTAGTGAAGATCAACTCATGGAAGTTGCATTAGATGCCGGCGCAGAAGATGTCATCACTCATGATGATGGATCTTTAGAAGTTTTATGCCCTGTTCCGGATTTCTCAAAAGTACAAGATGCCATTAGTAAAGCAGGTCTAAAGCCTGAGTTAGCAACGGTTGCTATGCGTCCTGAGACTGAGATTGCCCTTGAAGGCGAGCTTGCAGAAAGCATGCAGAAATTGCTTGATGCGCTTGAGAACTTGGATGACGTTCAAGAAGTCTTTACGAACGCGGCACTTTAATTTTTTAGTTAATTACTACAGATAGCTTGTTATGAAAATTCTACTTATCGGATCCGGCGGACGCGAACATGCACTAGCTTGGAAACTCGCTCAATCCCCACAAGTGCAAACAGTCTATGTTGCTCCCGGTAATGGCGGCACAGCCACCGCTAAACAGACTGCTGCAGGTATTGAGAATCTACCGATCACTGGGTTACAAGAACTTGCTGATTTTGCTAAGCGCGAAAAAATTCACCTGACAGTTGTGGGCCCTGAGGCTCCACTTGCCGCCGGCATCGTAGATGTATTCCGTAATAATGGCTTGCGCATTTTTGGACCAACCCAATTAGCTGCGCAATTGGAGTCTTCTAAGGATTTCTCTAAAGCCTTTATGAAACGTCACGGCATTCCGACTGCGGATTACCAAACTTTTTCTAGCGCAGTAGAAGCTCATGCGTACATCGATGCTAAAGGTGCACCGATTGTGATCAAGGCTGATGGTCTTGCAGCAGGTAAAGGTGTAGTTGTTGCCATGAGTCTTGAAGAAGCTCATGCCGCGGTGGACATGATGTTGGCTGATAACAAATTAGGCAATGCTGGTGCTCGTGTAGTGATTGAAGAATTCCTCACTGGTGAAGAAGCTAGCTTCATTGTTTTGGTTGATGGTAAAAATGTTTTGGCTTTGGCAACAAGCCAGGATCACAAGCGTTTGCTTGATGCCGATCAAGGCCCTAACACTGGTGGTATGGGTGCTTACTCCCCTGCTCCTGTTGTTACTCCAGAAATTCATGCACGTGCATTGCGTGAAGTGATCATGCCAACTGTAAATGGCATGAAAGCAGATGGCATTCCCTACACTGGCTTCTTGTATGCAGGTTTAATGATCGCGCCTGATGGCAAGATTAAGACGCTGGAATTTAATTGCCGTATGGGTGATCCAGAAACGCAACCAATCATGGCGCGCCTGCGTAGCGATCTCGTGAATGCTTTAGATCATGCAGTTGACGGCACACTCAATGAGGTCGAGCTGGAATGGGATCGCCGCACCGCTCTAGGCGTAGTGCTTGCCGCTCATAACTATCCCGATACCCCACGTGCTGGCGATGTCATTACCGGCATCCCCGCTGATACCGAAGATCAAATTACTTTCCATGCTGGCACAAAACTACAAGATGGCAAGGTAGTAACTTCTGGTGGACGTGTCATGTGCGTTGTTGGACTTGCTGATACTGTCCGTGGCGCGCAACAGAAAGCATACGAAGCAATCAGTCACATTAAGTTCGATGGCATGCAATATCGCAAAGATATTGGCTATCGCGCCATTAAGTAAACCGATATCGAGTTAGAGCACCCTTGTCAGATCAACATACCCAAATCGATATTGCTGCCTTAAAAGATTACTTTTTAGGATTGCAAGAACGTATCACCACTGCAATGAGTGCTTTGGATGGCAAAGCCTTTGTTGCTGATGAATGGCATAAGCCTGAAGACAGCAAACTCAAAGGGTATGGCCGCACCTGTATTTTGGATGGCGGCAATATTCTAGAAAAAGGTGGCGTAGGTTTCTCACACGTTCGCGGCGATCAAATGCCACCCTCAGCATCGCATCACCGCCCAGAAGTAGCGGGACGTAGCTTTGAGGCAATGGGCGTCTCTTTGGTGTTTCACCCAAATAACCCTAAAGTACCGACTACACATATGAATGTGCGCTGCTTTATTGCGCAAGCCCCAGACAAAGAACCAGTTTGGTGGTTTGGTGGTGGCTTTGATCTCACACCCTATTACGGTGTAGATGAAGATTGCAAACACTTTCATCAAACTGCTAAAGATGCATTGGATCCATTTGGTGAGGAGCTCTATCCTCGCTTTAAGAAGTGGTGTGACGAATACTTCTACCTAAAGCACCGTGAAGAGCCTCGCGGTATTGGTGGCGTTTTCTTTGACGACTTTAATGAACTTGGTTTTGAAAAGAGCTTTGCGATGACGCGTGCGGTAGGTGATGCATTTATCGATGCTTATCTGCCGATTGTGCAGCGTCGCTATCAAGATAGCTTTACTCCTGAAGAAAAAGCTTTCCAAGAATATCGTCGTGGCCGCTATGTGGAATACAACCTCATCTTTGATCGCGGCACCATCTTTGGCCTGCACTCTGGTGGCCGCACCGAATCTATTTTGATGTCAATGCCGCCGGTGGTTCAGTGGTGGTACAACTGGCAGCCGGAGCCTGGGACACCAGAAGCTAAGTTGTACGACTACTACCTCAAGCCACGCGATTGGCTAGCGTGAGCATCCATCATTGAACGCTATTAAAAAAATTGGCATTCTGGGGGGTACGTTTGACCCTCCCCACCTTGGCCATCTCAAGCTAGCTACGCATTTTGCCAAACTACTGCGCTTGGATGCGCTCCTGCTGATACCCAGTGGTGAGCCATGGCAAAAAGGTAGTTGCATCACTTCAGCAGAAATGCGTTTTAGATTAACTGAGGCTGCTGGTATTGATTTAGCTCGTGCGTTTTTGTATTTAAAGATATCCACTCAGGTGGGAATTGATCGCATAGAAATAGATCGTGCCGGCCCAAGTTATGCCATTGACACTGTAAAAGCACTACGTGAGCGATTTGGAGTGGATGCTAGCCTGACTTGGTTGATGGGAGCAGATTCTTTGGTTGCACTACCTAGCTGGAACTCCTGGGAAAAGCTCAGCCAATACGTGAATTTTGCCGTAGCCACTAGACCTCACCATGATTTAAAGGAGCAAATCAGCCCTGAGGTGAGTCAATTTCTACAAGAACATCAGACAAAAGATGCTGCCGCTCTTGAAAAATGCGCTGCAGGCCTCATATACATCGATGAAAGCCTCAATGTCGACTTATCCTCTACCAAATTAAGAGATCGCCTTAAATCCAGCTCCAGAAGCGCCATAGCGTCTGAGCAAATTCCAACCCATACCCTAGAAATCATTACAAATCTGGGCTTGTATCAGTAATCAAGCTAAGATCACCCTAAATACAAAAATTATTGCCGAGAAAATATGGACTTACGTAAATTACAACGCGTCGTGATCGATGCTCTAGAAGATGTTAAAGCGCAAGATATCCGCGTATACGACACCACCAAATTAAGTGAATTATTCGACCGAGTCATTATTGCTACTGGCTCAAGTAATCGTCAAACACGATCATTAGCGATGTCCGTCAAAGAAGAAGTGAATGCCAAAGGTGGTGAAGTGATTTCTATCGAAGGCTTAGAGACTGGCGAATGGGTGCTAGTAGACTGTGGCGACATCGTGGTTCATATTTTGCAGCCTATGCTGCGCTCTTACTACCAGCTTGAAGGTATGTGGGGTGCTAAACCGGTACGCGTGAAGTTAACCGGTGGGAAAGGTCTTGCAAAAGCCAGCGAATCTGAAGACGACGACGAGTAATTTCGTCGCGACCTGCATTAATGCGCCTCACGATTGTTTCAGTTGGTCATAAGATGCCGGATTGGGTTGCCACAGCAACCCATGACTACATCAAAAGAATGCCTGCAGACTGCAGCATCGAAATAAAAGAAATCAAACCCGATCTCACGCCTGCTAAAGAAGCGGTAAAAATTGCAGCAGCGATTCCGAAGGGATCAAGGGTGATTGCCTTAGATGAACGCGGCAAAGATCAAACTACTCAGAACTTAGCGACACAATTAGCTGGCTGGCGCCAAGAGGGTTTTGACATTACCTTTTTAATTGGTGGCGCAGATGGCTTAGATGCAAGCTTGAAAACGAATGCTCAAGCCATGTGGCGACTTTCCAGTCTGACTCTGCCTCATGCCATGGCTAGGGTGCTATTAGTTGAGCAACTCTACCGAGCCTGGACCATTCTGCAGGGCCACCCCTACCATCGCGAATAGCTCTATAAAGCTCTGAAATATGCCGCATTCTTTTATTTATCTTGCCTCGCAAAGCCCTCGTCGCCAAGAGCTTTTAAAGCAAATCGGTATTCGCTTTGAAATGCTCCTGCCTTTATCAGGAGAAGATAGTGAAAGTATTGAAACACCGCTAGCCGGAGAAAGAGCGCGCATCTATGTAGAGCGAGTGACTTTAGCCAAAAGTGCTGCAGCACTGAGTAGATGGAAACAGAGTGGCCTGCCTTGGGCGCCCATTCTTTGTGCCGACACTACCGTTAGCCTCCCCAATCATCCCGATGGGGAAATCCTAGGAAAGCCATCTGACGCTGCTGATGCTGCCCGTATTTTGACTTTGCTCAGTGGGAAGGCGCATGAAGTACTCAGCTCAGTGGCCATCACGGTTCATCCAGATGAAAAACCCGTACAGATGACACAGGTTTCGCAGGTGCAATTTGCGAATTTATCCACAGAGCAAATTAGCGCCTACATTGCTAGCGGCGAGCCCTTTGGTAAGGCGGGCGCATATGGCATCCAGGGATTGGGCAGCACCTTCATTCCCTCAATTAGCGGTAGTTATAGCGGTATCATGGGGTTACCCATTTACGAAACTCAGCTTTTACTAGACCGCGCCCAAGTTAGCAGAATATGAACGAAGAAATTCTGATCAATATCACTCCGCAAGAGACCCGCATTGCCTTAATCCAGCAAGGCGCGGTTCAGGAACTGCAAATTGAACGCACTCGCCAACGCGGAATTGTGGGTAATATCTATTTAGCTAAGGTTGCACGCGTATTACCAGGGATGCAGTCTGCTTTTGTCGAGATTGGGCTCGAGCGCACCGCCTTCATGCACGTTGCCGACATTACACAAAATAATCCTCAAGCACAAATAGAAAAACTATTGTTTGAAGGCCAAACCTTGTTAGTTCAAGTATTAAAAGACCCCTTGGGGACTAAAGGTGCGCGTCTTACAACGCAACTGAGTATTGCCGGACGCAATTTGGTCTACCTGCCACCGGCGGGTAGCGATACTGCAACCGAAAAATACATTGGCGTCTCTCAACGTATTGATCAACCAGAAGAGCGTGAAGCCATTAAAGCGCGTCTCGCAAGTTTGATGGCACCTGATGAAAAAGGCGGGATCATCGTGCGCACGAGCGCCCAAGATGCCTCAGATACTGAGCTTGAACACGATATGCATTATCTGCGCACCACCTGGGAAAACATCCATGCGGCGATGAAGAATAACCCAGCACCTACCTTGCTCTATCAAGATTTAAGTTTGGCCGAAAGGGTGTTACGCGACGTTGCTAGTGAAGACACTACGCAGATTCGGGTAGATTCAGCCGAAAATTTTGAGAAGCTTAAAACCTTCACTGCAGCCTATATGCCCAACCTCTTGGGCAAGTTAACCTTGCACCGTGGTGAGCGTGCCCTCTTCGACTTATTTGATGTAGACGCTGAAATTAATAAGGCACTGGGTCGACGAGTAGATCTCAAGTCTGGCGGCTATCTGATGATTGATCAAACGGAGTCTATGACAACGATTGATGTGAATACCGGTAGTTATGTTGGTGCGCGCAATCTTGATGACACTGTTTTTAAGACGAATCTCGAAGCTGCTCAAGCCATTGCTCGTCAATTGCGCTTACGCAATCTGGGCGGCATCATCATCATCGACTTCATTGATATGGTTGGCAAGGATCATCAAGAATCTGTATTGCATGAGCTCAAGCGCAATTTAGAGCGTGATCATGCTCGCACCTCAGTGAGTGACTTTTCTGCCTTAGGTTTAGTAGAAATGACGCGTAAGCGCACCCGCGAGTCATTAGCCCATATTACCTGCGAGCCTTGTGCCACCTGCCTTGGTAAGGGTGAGATTAAAACAGCGCAAACAATTTGCTATGAAATCCTACGGGAGATCGTGCGGGAGCATCGTCAATTTAATCCAAGAGAATTTCGTATTGTGGCTGCACCCGATGTGATCGACTTATTCCTCGAAGAGGAAAATCAATTCTTGGCGCAGCTCGGTGACTTCATCGGTAAGCCGATTACCCTCCAAGCAGAAGGCAGCTTCCGCCAAGAACAATACGATATTGTTCTGAGCTAATCATTCAGTTTTAATTTAATTAAGCGTTTGAAAATTGGATGCGATGCAGGTTTGCATATAGACCATCACGCTTGATTAATTCTTCGTGTGATCCATTTTCAATAATCTGCCCATTTTCTAGAACCACAATTCGGTCAGCATGCTCAATGGTGGATAAACGGTGGGCAATGACTAAGGTGGTTCTATTGGCCATCAATCGATCCAAGGCTTCTTGAACTTGACGCTCGGACTCAGAATCCAATGCAGAAGTTGCTTCATCTAAAATCAAAATCGGCGCATCCTTATAGATAGCGCGAGCGATCGCTAGACGCTGGCGCTGACCGCCGGATAAGCGATTGCCGTTATCACCCACCATTGCATCAATGCCCTCCGGCAACTCCTTGATCAGGGCACCCAAACTGGCGGCCTCCAAGGCCTCCATCACGCGCCCTCTGTCAATCCCATCTTTACCAACTGCACCATATGCCACATTGGCAGCGATCGTATCGTTAAAGAGAATGACATCCTGACTCACAAAGGCGATTTGTCGACGCACATCGGCCAACACAATGTCTTCCAAAGGTGTGTCATCTAAGAAAATATGGCCGCTGGTAGGCTTAAAGAAGCGAGGCAATAAGTTAACTAAGGTTGACTTACCACCGCCAGAAGGTCCAACAAAAGCAACCACTTCACCAGGTTTAATGGTGAGATTAATGTTGCTCAGGGCATCTTTACGATCGCCCTCTTGCTCGTAAGCAAATCCAACGTTCTCAAAACGAATTCCGCCTTTAGCTTTATCTAGAGGTTTCATGTTTTGCTTGCGATCACTATCTTCCTCAAAAGGTTGATCCATCAAGCCAAAGATCATTTCTGCAGCAGTCAATCCACGCTGTATGGGTTGATTAATATCAGCCAAATGCTTTAATGGAGAAATCACCAACATCATGGCGGTAATAAATGCCGCAAAGCCACCAACAGTAGTGCCTTCAGTGGCTGATTGCATCAAGGCAATCACTAACACTACGGACAAGGCCATTGAGGCAATCAGCTGGGTGATGGGCTGGTTCAAACCGCCAGCTACCGCTGACTTCAAAGCAAACTGACGTAAGCGCTCCGCCTTTTGCTTAAACCGCGCCATCTCATATTCTTCAGCGCCGTGAACTTTCACGATCTTGTAACCCGCGGCAGCTTCTTCAACGATATAAGCTAAATCACTAGTCAGAGATTGCTGCTCACGATTGAGCGTTCTCAAGCGGCGATTAATTTTGCTCATGATGAACGCGATCACCGGGAAAATAATTAGGACCACTAAAGTAAGTTGCCAGTTCAGATAAATCAAATAGCCAATTAATCCGACTACAGTGAGTGAGTCCCGCACTAAGCTAATTAACGTCCCACCCATGATGGTGAGAACGTTGTTGACCTCAAACACAACAGCATTAATTAGATTGGATGCGGAGTTCTTTTGGAAAAAAGTCGTCTTAGCGTGCAAGAGGGTTTGAAACATTTGCTCGCGTAACTTCAAAAGCACTGAGTTGATTACCCTCGTTAATAGATAGTTCGACAGAAACTGCGCCAAGCTACGTACCAACGCAAGACCGACCAAGAAAACGGGCACTTGCCAAAGCTTGGTATTGAGTTGCCCAGTGAATCCGCGATCCAGCAAAGGCTTCATTAAGGCGGGAATAGAAGTTTCGGCGCCAGCCACCAAAGCCATGGCCAAAAGTGACCCAATAATCAAGCCGTAATGGGGCTTGAGGTAGGTAATTAAGCGATTTAGGGCGGTACGGTCTTGAGCATTCATATAATGAATTATGCCCACCTTATCCGTCATACTCATCACCCGCAATGAAGAGGCCAATTTAGAGGACTGTCTAGCCTCCCTAGATGGGATTGCCCATCAGATTGTGGTGGTGGATACCAATAGCACCGACCGCACCTTGGAAATCGCCCAAAAATACGGTGCCACCGTCTCCCAGCCACTGGATTGGCCTGGATTCGGACCTCAAAAGAACCGTGCTTTAGATCTGGCTACAGGCGACTGGATTCTTTCTCTGGATGCTGATGAGCGCCTAACACCCGCCCTGAGATCCGAGATCTTGACCGCCATTCACCATAGCGCCCATGTGGATTGCTTTGCCATCCCCAGACTGTCTTGGTATTGCGGACGATTTATTCGTCACTCGGGGTGGTCTCCGGATTATGTTGACCGCTTATTTAAACGGGGGACCGCTCGCTTTTCCGATGACTTAGTCCATGAGAGACTCATTCCGAATGGTCCAGTAGCCAAACTAGAAAACCCCATGTTGCATTACAGCTTTATGAATTACTCCCAAGTCTTACAAAAGCTGGATCGCTATTCGACTGCCTCTGCTGAACAAGCGTTTGCTAAAGGCAAAACAAGCACCCCCTTAAAAGCGGTTTTGCATGGTGTTTGGGCTTTCATACGCACTTACTTCATTCGCGCTGGCTTCTTGGATGGCAGTCAAGGATTTGCTTTAGCCGTTTCAAATGGCCAAGGCACCTACTACCGTTATATCAAGCTGTGGCACCTTAACCAGGAAGCCGAAAAATGATTTCGATTTTGCTGGCCACCTACAACTGGCCACAAGCACTCAAGCTTTGCCTCGAATCTTTGGAGACTCAAACCGATCGAGATTTTGAAATCATCATTGCCGATGACGGGTCTACTGAAAGCACCAAGAAAGTCATCAATACATTTAAAGCACAATCAACTATTGCCATCACCCATCTATGGCAAGAAGATCAAGGTTTTCGTAAAACCAAAATCCTGAATCAAGCGATTGAGCATGCCAAAGGAGAGTATTTAGTATTCCTAGATGGCGACTGCATTACTCAACCAGACTTCGTGGCACAACATCGCGCGCTGTCGCAAAAGGGATTCTTAGTAACCGGCAGTCGCGTACTGCTGAATGAGCAATTAAC
>ERZ650311.1814-NODE-1814-length-10011-cov-4.730816_pt1 | contig 10011 bp, 7 predicted proteins | sample MGYA00376247_ERZ650311 | MGnify/ENA primary metagenome ERZ650311 (study PRJEB26733, sample SAMN07839324) | wastewater metagenome | biome: small river; feature: stream; material: water | place: USA: North Carolina | collected 2016-07-28 ... | reverse complement strand
CTGGCTTTGCGGCGGTGGCGCGCGCGGTCGTCTTGGTTGCTGGCTTCTTCGCTGGAGTAGTCATGTCAAAAGTCTGACACCTGCTCGGGTCGACAGAGCAGGTTAGTAGGTTAATTCTTGCGTTACCGGGTTAATTCGATCGCGCGAGCAAGGACTTAGGCGGCGAGGAGCCAAGCCACGGGCAACCCCGCCATGAGCAACGTCGCGGCGGCCAAGAGCCACCTCGACCACGCGGGAGAAGCCCACCGACCGAGCAGCTCGCGGTCGCGCGCCAACACCCAGACGATCGCCATGAGCGCAGGAGCCGCGAGACCGTTGAGCACCGCCGCCAAGAAGAGGAACGTCATCGGTGGAATGCCGATCAGGTTGAGCAGAACGGCGACCACCACCGATCCAACGATGACCATGTAGAACGCCTTGGCCTCGCGCGGCTTGAGCTCGAGCGATTCGCGCCAACCCAGGGTCTCGGCGAGCGCATACGCCGTCGAACCGGCCAGAACGGGAATAGACAAGAGCCCAACGCCGAGAATGCCCAAGAGGAACAGCAGACCGGCGAAATCGCCGGCGATCGGCTTGAGCGCGGCAGCCGCGTCCTCCGCCGAGGCGATGTTGGTGATGCCCGCTGAGTGCAGGGTGGCGCCGGTGGTGACCATGATGGCAAACATGATGAAAACGCCAGTGAGCATGCCCGCGAACACGTCGCCGCGCATAGCGCGAAGGTGCGCGTGGCCGACGTCGCTGCGGTGATGAAGTTGTTCCATCACCTTGCGCTCTTCGACCTCTTCGGCGGCCTGCCAGAAGAACAGATACGGCGAGATCGTCGTGCCGGCCAAAGCAATCATCATCGCAAGCGAGTCGCGATTGAAGTCAACGTGAGGGCTCAGCGTCGCCCATGTGACCGCGGCCCAATCGACCTTCGCCACGAACAACACAGCGACGTATGCCAAGAGCGACAAGCAAAGCCAACGCAGCACGCGCGCATAGCGGTGATACGGCACCAGCACCTCGGCCACCGCAATCACTGCCGCGAACAAAATCACGCCCAAGACCTGGTCGATCGGCACGAGCAGCCGCAGCGCGGCCGACATCGAGGCAAGGTCGGCCGCGATGTTGACGGTGTTCGCAACGGCAACCAAGACCACGGCTAGCACCAGCACCCAGCGCGGCATGCGCTTCTTGATGATGGCCGCCAGACCCTGACCGGTCACCAATGCGACTCGGGCACAGGCCTCCTGCACGGCGTACGCGAATGGCAGCAACCAGACCGTCGCCCAGAGGAACCCGAAGCCGGCCGAGGCGCCTGCCTGCGAGTACGTTCCAATGCCAGACGGGTCATCGTCGGCGGCACCCGTGACGATGCCCGGGCCGAGTCGGTGAAAGTAGCCGCGCGAGCGAATCAGCGCGCGATCGGGATGATGCTGCACGCGCTTTCGCGTGGGCGGCGCATCCCTCGGCTCGGTCATGGCCTAGAACAACCTTGGTGCGCCGGAATCGAGCCCGCGCATCTCGTCGTAGTCGAGCACGAGGCAGACGATGCCGCGATCTTCGGCCAGAGTGCGCGCCTGGGGCTTGATCTCTTGCGCCGCGAAGATTCCTCGAACGGGTGAGAGCAGCGGGTCGCGATTGAGCAACTCGAGGTAGCGGGTCAACTGTTCGACGCCGTCGATCTCGCCGCGTCGCTTCAACTCAATCGCTACTGTGCCGCCCTCGGCATGCCCGGCCAGAATGTCGACCGGTCCGATGGCGGTCATGTACTCCCGGCGAATAAGGTTGAGCCCCTCGCCCGCCAGATGCAGCTGCTCAGCCAAAAGCTCCTGCAGGTGCGCCTCAACGCCATCCTTGATCAGGCCTGGGTCGTCGCCAAGGTCGTGCGCCAGCTCGGCCACGACCTCGTGAATCGAGATCAGCAGCACGTCGTCAGACTTCTTCTGCTGCACGCGCCACACCTCGGTGACGCCAAACTCCGCCGCTTCATCCGAGGGCTGCTCGACAACAATCGAGCAGGGTGGGTTCATCCAGTTCAGTGGCTTATACGAGCCCGAATCCGAGTGAACCAGGATCGAACCATCGTTCTTCAAAACCAGCAGGCGTGTGGCCAGCGGTAGGTGCGACGAGAGACGCCCGGCATAATCGACCGAGCACTTTGCGATTACTAGGCGCACTACTTGCCCTGCGCCTTCAGGCCAGCCTCAAGCTTTTCGACGCGACTAATCAGGTTGTCCAAAGCGGCGTCCTGCGCGCCGAGGTGAGACTGAATCTCCTTGGCCTCTTCGAGGATCGCGCCAGCGTCTTCATACGTGGCAATGGCGCGCTGATCGGATGCCTTGGCTTGAATGTTTTGACCCACGATGATGATCGGCAGCAGCACGAGCTGCAGGAACGTCTGGGCCACCCAAGACACAATCACGAGAACGCTGCCAGATCCGATTGCGGCGGGCAGGCTCACTAGCGACAGAGCCAGAAACGCGTATGCCGCCCACATCGTGCCAACCGAACGAGTGATGGCCAAACCGATGCGGCCATTCAGGGTGACTTTCGAAGAAGCGTGTGCCTTGCTGTGCGCAACGGCCGGCCCCTTGGCGCGTCGGGCCTCGACGTGCGGGTGCTGCTTGTATTCGTAGTTGGCCATGCGAATAGCCTACGCAAAACGAATCCCGCGAATAGAAAGAACCCCCGAGGCCGAAGCCCCGGGGGTTCCTTTTACTAGTTTCCTAGCGGGTCAGATTTACTTCGAAATCTTGACGGTGATCGAGTCCACAGTCACGCCGCCGATAACCAGCTTGATGGTGTGGGTGCCCTTCTTGAGGTTGAACTGGAGGTTCATCTCAGCGTCACCAGGCTGTACCAGGTTGTACTTGCGTACGCCGTCCAGGTAGAACGCTGCGCGCTTACCCTTTGCGAACGACCAGGTAACCGAAGCACGCTTGCCGTTGAGAACATCGATGTAACCGTCGGTCATGCCGAAGGTAACAGTCTTTGCAACAGCGGTGACAGGAGCGGTGGTCGAAACCGAGTTGGTGCCCTTGTCAGCGAAGGTAACAACTGCATCGCCGAGGTCGTTGACGCCAGCCGACAGCTTGACGGTAGCCTTACCGTTTGCATCGGTGGTTACGTCGTCAGCAGCCTTGCCGTTGACGAGTGCGACACCCGAAACAGTTGCGGTAGCAACGAAGCCAGCAATTGGGTTACCAAACTTGTCGGTCACGGTGACGGTTGCGTCGATTGCGCGGCCCGACTGAGCTGCAGCGGTAACTGCAACTGCGAGGCTAGCAGCGGTCGAAGCGGCGCCCGAAGTGAACACGACGTCAACAGTCTTGGTAACTGCACCAGTGGTGAAGCTAACAGTCTTGGTGCCGACAGTGTTCGATGCGATGTAAACGGTCTGCGACGAACCGGTTGCGTAAAGGGTTGCCGAGTCAGCAACACCAGCAACACCAGCTGCGGTCGAGATGAAAGCACCAGGAGCCGAGATGGTGACAACGCCACCAGCTACGTTTCCAGTCAGGCTGATCGATGCCCAAGTAGCGTTACCGTTTGCGTTAGCCGAGGCAGCAAGGTCAGCAACAGCAGCCAGGGTGACTACCTGCTTGGTAGGTGCCGATGACGAGTACGCTGCACCAGCAACACCAACGAGAGCTGGAGCAGTGGTGAAGTCGTATGCAACCGAAGTGATGTTGACAGTGATGTCAGCAGCGTCGGTGGCACCAGTTGCGCCAGCCCAGGTGGTAGCACCGGTCGATGACGAGTAAGTGCTGTCCTGCAGAACTGCGTGGACAACCATTGCTGCGGTCGAGTCGGTGATTGGGGTGATGGTAGCGCCTGCTACACCAGCTGCAACAGCAACGTACTGTGCTGCCGACGAGGTGGTGGTCGAGTTGCTAGCCGAGATTACAAGGCGCTGGTTGGTTGCAGCGCTCTTGACGCCGAACTGGTCCTTCACGGTGTAAGCAACTGCAACAGCGGTGTTCTTCTGGGTTGCACGGGTCAGAGCAGTGTTTGCCTCGGTGACGGTGTAAGCCAGGGTCTTTGCGGTTGCAGTTACGGTCGAGCTGTAGTTCTGTGCCGAGAAGGTCACTGCTACGGTGTTGCCGTTTGCAAAGCCCGAGGTCGAGATTGCGAGCGAAGCGTAGCCGTCAGTACCAGTGGTTACTGGGAAGCTAGCTGCTGCAAGGTCGGTTGCCGAGGTGTACTTTACGCCTGCAACGGTGATCGAGACCTCCGAAGCTGACGAAGTTGCTGCTGCAAGAGTTGCACCAGTTACGGCAACGGTAGCCTTCGCCGCAATGCCCGAAGCTGCAAGGGCAGTTGGGGTGGTCAGGTCAGCAGCGTAAACCTTTGCTGCCCATGCACCATCGATGCGAACATCAGCTGCGCCAGCCGAAGAAGCCTTCGAGTTGTCCGAAGCAGCAATGCTTGCAGTGATAGCCGAGATGGTACGTGCAGTTGGGGTTGCCGAAACAGCAGTACCCAGTGCAACACCGTTGTAGTAGGCCTGCGCGGTGACAGCGGTCGAGGTGACTGCGGTTCCGTCGGTTGCTACACCGGTGGTCGAGTTAACAGCTACACCTGGAGCAGCAGTTGCACCAGTCACACCAGTGAAGGTCGCCTTGAGCAACGATGCGGTGTAGTTCATGTCAGCAACAACAACAGTTGCCGATGCCGACGAAGCACCAACGGTTGGCTGGGTCAGGGTAACGGTTGGGGTTACTTCCGAGTACTTCTTGAAAGTCACAGTACGTGCCTGCGAGAACTCCCCAGCGTCAGCAACGCTGTTGTTGTTCGAGTCGATGAAGGCAGTTACGGTTACCGACTTGGTGTCAGCGGTTGCGGCTGGAGCCTGGACGTTAGCAGTGCCCGACGCAGTGTCGATTGCGATTTCCAGGGTGTTAGCTGCGACGGCCGAGCCCGAACCCGAGATTACCTCTGGCGTGGTTGCCGAAGCAGTCGAGTTAGTCCAGCTGCCAGCGTTTACCTTGTAGGCAACGGTGTTTCCGCTGGCTAGAGCAGCAGGGAGAGCGATCGAGTACTTGAGCTGAGCAATGTTGCTAGCAACCTGGCCGGCAGCCAAGCTCGCGTTCAGAGTGAACGAGTCAGTAACGAACGCGTTGTACGAAGTGCCAGCGTTAGGAGCGAAGACTACCTCGCCAGCCGCCTGCGCAGGAGCACCTGCGATAGCGGTCGAAGCGAGAGCAACCAGTGCACCAAACGCGAGGCCCTTGCGAGTCACGATGTTGGTCATGATTTCCTTTTTCTTTCTTGGTTTACCCGTAGATCCGGCCGGATCTGCGGGTTACGACCCCATACTTTCAACCAACCAAGCAGGACAAAAACACGGGTCGTATAAAGGGTATCGGCGGGGTAACCGTTTTATTACGGTCATTTGGGCAAAAAGTTAAAGTATTTCTTGAGAGTTTTCTGTGAACGAAAACCGGGGGCGTAAGGCCCGAGCCGCCAGGGCTTAGTACTGGGCGCCGATGGCGATGCTGGTGGCAATCACCTTGTCGCTGACGTCCTTCACCGTGATGGTGATGTGAACGAACTGGGTGTTGAGCAACGAGCCTGTGATGACGTGGTTCTGACCGTCGATCAGCTGCTTGATTGCAGCCACATATGTATAGGTGGCGTTGCCGTTCACGAAGGTGCGGTCGAGCGTGCCATTAGGCAGGAACACCAGGTACTGCTCGCCGCCGACCAGGATGGTGGCCTTGACGTTGCTGACCGATGCTGGGTCGGCCGACTTGAAGTCGAGGGTCGCCGAGACGTTGTTGTCGGCGTGCAGGTAGAGGCTCTGGACGCCCGCCTGCTGCTGACCGGCGTTGCTGGCGCGGGTGAAGAAGGCTTCGGTTGGGGCGGCGACCAGCGAACTGATGTCTTCAGTGCTGATGTGTGCAACCGGCAGGTCTTCGTCGCCGACAGGATCGGTGATGTTGAGGCCGCTGTTGATGACCGGCTTGGTGGTGTTGACCACGGTGTTGGCGTTGCCCGGGTCGACGACCGGAGCGACTGGGGTCTCTGGGGTGGTCGGCTGCTCGGTGTTGCCGTTGCTGCTGGCCGAAGGGGCCTCGGCAACCGGCTTGACCGTGGTCGCGCCGCGGTTGAAGTTGAGGAAACCGCCGACCGCAACGGCCAGGAACACGATGAAGATCATTGCCTGAGCGCCGACCTTCTTGGCGTCGGCAGCGGCCTTGCGGGCGGCAACCGAGAGGATTGCCTGAACCGACATGCCCTCGGTGTTGACGTCGTCGCCGAGCAGCGCCTTCTTGAAGGCGGCGCGGGCGCGGTGAACCAGCTGAAGGGTCGCGTTCTCGCTGAGGCCGACCTGTGCGGCGATCTCGCGGGTCGACTTCTCTTCATACATGCTGGCGATCAGAACCTCGCGGTGACGCGGGTTGAGCTTGCTGAGGGCCAGGCGCACGATAGCGGCGTCCTCGGCGTGCTCGAGCTCGCTGCCGACCTCTGGGTCGTTGCTCTCAGGCTCGGCCACGTCGTCGATCGAGTTGACGTATGCGCGGTTCGAAGCACGCATCACGTCGATGCAGAGGTTCTTGACCTTCCACTTGAGGAAGCGCAGAACGCCCAGCTCGCTGTCGAGCTCGGGCAGGGTGACCATGAGATAGAGGAACGCATCCTGAACAATCTCGTCGACCTGGGTCTGGTTGCGAATCCACTTGCGGGCGTGACGCTCGAGGTGTGGGCGGTAGCGGGTGTAGATGTTGGCGAAGTCGGCGGCCGACCATTCCTTTAGAACGGCGCGCTTCTCGGCGCTGGCCACCTGGAGCTCGGTCTCGCCGAACTCTTCGTCGCTCTGCTCGTCGAGCATTGCCTCGAGCTCTTCGACGCTCGGCACGCCGTTTGCCGGCAGTTGGATGCTCGAGGTAGGGGTAGCGTCAGCCGCACCAATGGCGCGAAGGTGACGCTTGCGTGGCATTTATACCCCTGTTTTGCTCTTGAGTTGCGGGTGTGCAACTCGTGAAAAACTTTGCCTGCTAATCAGACTTGGCTTGGTTTCAAGTCTGGCAGACATATGGGTATACGGCTAGGGCGCCGGTTTATTACGGTCGCGCGCTATTTGACGGCGAGCGCAATCGGAGCCGAGTACTTGATGCCCTTGGCGCTGGCCTTGAGCCAGGTGCCCGACTTCGAAGCGCTCGCAGCAAAGCCCGCGCCCTTGGCCGAACTTGGCACCGAGATCGCCACGCCACTGGTTTTGCCCAGTGCGCACTTCGCGAACACCGAGTCGATCAGCACATCGACCGTGCCGGCGTGCTGCTTGCCCGATGGGTCGTTGAGCACACCGTTGAGGGTGGTCTTGAACGCGCCGCCATCCTTGAACGGCACGAAGCCGTCACCGGCGAGGGCGTCGGTCGCGAACAGGCCGCGAATGCCCGCGGTCGAGGTGCACTTGTTGTTGGCGAGGCCGTTGGCGACCAGGTCGGAATCCCAGTTGTTGAACTGCCAGAAGGTGCGGGTGGCGGTGGCCTTGTTCTTGACCAGGCCGCGAGCGGCGGTAGCCGCGGTGACGCCCGAGAAGACCTTGGTCTGCTTGGCCTGTGGCTTGCGGATGCCGAGTGCGGTTGGGGTGGCACCCGGGTCAAGGGCCAGCTCAAGCTGCTGCACGGCAACCGGGGTTCCGGTAACGGTGAGGTTCACACCAGCGGCGCTCTTGCTGACCACCATGTCTGGAGCGGTCATGCGAGCACCAAGGAACGAGTACTTGGTGGCAGGGATTCGAACGCTGACGCTCACGCGAGTGTTGGCGGCGAAGTCTTCGATCTGGCCACAGAAGTTGTCTTCGAGCCACGCGCAATCGGCCTGCGGGTAGTCGTTGATCTGGCCGGCGCTGATCGATGGGCCGACGAAGCCTCCGCGCTTTTCGGTGTATGGCACGACTGCGACCGAGAAGTCGTCGGCGGTCACCTTGCCGGCCGCGATGTCGACGTTCACCGCTGCGGTGACGGCATAGGTGGATGCCCCGCCAGCGTTCGCAACGCTACCGGTGTAAAGAGTGGTGGCTCCGCCGTTCGGGATGCTCGCTGCGCTGGCTGCGGCAACACCGACGGTCGGGGCCTTTATCTGGCGAATTGCGGTCGCCGGGGTTGAGGCCTTGCCCTGCGCGAAGATCGCCACGTTGGCGATGCAGAGAGTGTCGGTTGCCGAGGTGCAGACGCCTAGCACGTAGGTGCCGCTGAGGTGGTGGGTGGCGGCGCAGCTGCCCTCGCCGATCACCTGGCAGATCGAGTCGTTCGCGTTCTCGTCATAGACCAGCGAGTAGGTCTGCGGGTTCGCCGAGTCCTCGGCGCTGCTCGCCATGTAGCGGCCGTCGGTCAGGGTCTGGCCCGAGGTTGGGCTCCAGGCCTTCGCGTTTGCTGGGGTGGCTGCGGCGAGAGCCAACAGAACGGATGCGGCGAGCGCTGTGAACTTGACGAACTTGTTTGCGATCATGCCTCAAGGCTAAGGTTTGGCGGATGCAATTTGGGGTAACCCGCCAAGGCGCATCTGTAACTCAAGGACTTCTAAGAGGTTTAACAAGTTCGGGTCGGTTAATCGATGGCGTTTCTGGCAGAATTGACTTGCGCTTGAAACCAAGCCTTGCGCAAGAAACCGTTTCGAGACTAAACGAATTCGTAGCCTCGGGGCGGTTTTGCCTTTAACGGGACTTCTGGCATGACCAGCCCGCAGTTTCACCCCAAGCGCGGTGCCCGCGGGAGCAAACCCCGCCATTCTCTAGTTGAATCAAGTCATGGCCATTCGCGTCGCATTCGTGCTTTTCTATGTCGAGGCGTGGGATTCGCTCGCGGCGACCCACGACCTGCTCTCGCGCGACGATCGTTTTGAGGTCCTAGTCGTTGCCGTGCCAAAGAGACTGACCGGCGATCAAGGCTTCGACGATGCCGGCGCAGCCAGCGAGTTCTTGACCGCAGCGGGAGTGGATCACGAGACCTGGGCCTTCGACGACGACGGCAGCCGGGCGGCGAGCGCGCTGCGCGATTGGCAACCCGACTACGTCTTTATGAACTACCCATGGCAGCGCAACTACCAGCGCGAGCTACGCCCCGACGCTCTGGTGCGCTTCACGCGCATTGCGTACGTGCCTTACTTCTCGCTATCGCTGGTCAAAGAGCCCGACGGCCGGGGCGGATTTATCGACGGCCTCGCACCCCACTACTTCACTCAGCGCATGCACCAGCTGGCGTCGCTCGTGTTCGTGCAATCGGCCGATGTTCGGGCTGCGTTCGCCGGCACCGAGCGCGGAACGCAAGGGGTTGTCGCGGTTGGGTCGCCAAAACTGGACGCGCTGGTCGCGAGCGTCGGCTGCTCGCGGCGCGGCCCTCGCGTGGTCTTTGCCCCGCACCACAGCTACTCGCCGCACTGGCTGAACTTCGGCACTTTCGTGCAAAGCAAGGATGCGCTGCTGGCCGCAGCCCGCCGCCGCCCGGATTTGGAGTTCGTGCTGCGCGTCCACCCGTTCATGTGGGGAACGCTCGTAGATCGCGAGGTCATGTCGGCCGACGACCTGGCCGCCTGGCGAGCCGAGTGGGATTCCCTGCCAAACACGATCGACGGTGCCGCCTGGTCGCTGGGCGAGGTGTTCGACTGCGACGTATTGGTCTCAGATGGCATCAGCTTCTTGGCTGAGTACCCTTTGGCGACCGGTCGTCGCGGCCTCTTTATCGAGAGAGACGACCACTGGCCGTTCACCGAGCTAGGCGAACTGGCGGCGGCGGCAAACGCGCGCATTGGGTTGGGCGAACTCGAAGAACGATTCGATGCGACCCTACACGAACTGTTGGGCGAGAATTCGGGCAAGCCGCTCGGGGTTGGCGAACAGTCCGCGCGCTCCGTGCTGGATTTGGCTCAGGCCGCGATGCCGAATGCAGGCCAGGCGGCCAACCGAATCGTCGAAGCCCTGCTTTCGCACTGGGCGATGAACCCGGGGCTGGTAGACGCCGCTTCGTTCAGCGAAGTGCCGTGGGAACTGCAGGCAGGCCGCGAACCGCAGGACTAGCGCGC
>ERZ650311.1812-NODE-1812-length-10016-cov-4.442325_pt1 | contig 10016 bp, 11 predicted proteins | sample MGYA00376247_ERZ650311 | MGnify/ENA primary metagenome ERZ650311 (study PRJEB26733, sample SAMN07839324) | wastewater metagenome | biome: small river; feature: stream; material: water | place: USA: North Carolina | collected 2016-07-28 ... | reverse complement strand
CTTTCCCTACACGACGCTCTTCCGATCTAGTAGCCTCTCCCGAACATTTTGCCGCCGGCGGCAGGATGGCCGGAGTTCGGATCTACCAGCTCACCCGCGCCGCGGCGAGGCCTATGAACGGGGTTTTCGTCCCGACCGTACCGCCCATGACGCGCGCCGTCGCTCCCCAGTTGGCGGCCCCCGTTCGCGGCCCGCGGTAGGTCAGCGCGGCGCTGCCGCCGGGGCCGAAACCGTCGGCGGTGCCGATCGCTCCGACGGCGATCTCTTTCTCCCAGCGCGCCTCGTTGCCGAAGAATCCGCTGCCGCCCGGGCAAGTCGTGGCCGTGGCGGGCGCCGGCGGCGGTGGCTGGTAGTCCTCCCACTTGCCGCGCAGGTCGATCTTGGCGTTCGGCCCGAGCTGCCACGCCGAAACCTCCAGCGCCACCTGGCTCGATCCGTGGAGCTTCATCGAGAACCGTTCCTTGCCGAAGAAGATCGGATACTGGATTTCCGTTCCCGGCTGCGCCTCCGCCACTGCGGCAGCGGGCCCCTCGTTATTCTTGGTCGCTTTCGGCGGCTTCGGATTCAGCGGCGCAAGCTCGAGGCCGAACTTCGCGGCCTCGGCGAGAAGCTCTTCGCGCGAGAGCGCCGGCCGCGCGATCGGCCCAGTGGGATCGGACGTCGTCGTTCGGTCCGTCGTCGGGCCAGCGACGGGCGTGCCTGGGTCAACGGCGCCCGAGATCGGCGGCGGAGCTTTGGGCGCGTGCGGCGTGCGCCAGGCGCGGCACTGGCCAGCCACCCAAGACAGCACCAGCACCGCGGCGAAAGCTGCCGAGGCGAGCTTTGCCCAGCCCAGCACGGTGGTCGGTTTCGAGATCATGGTTCCGTCTCCTTTGGCAGTCGCGCCAGACGTTCCTGGTAGGTCTTTCGCTCCTCGAGAAGCTCGCGCCGGTGGGCCTCGCTCTCCGCGAGCTGTTGCGCTTTTCGCCGCCACATGGCATGCGGCGCTAGAAACGCCCCGGCCGTCGAGCACAACCCGAGCCCCAGAGATCCGACGAAAAGCGGCGTCTTGATGAGTGGCCACTCGGGCAGCATCAAGATCACCGAGAACACCGAGCCCGCCATCGCCAGGATGAACAGCGCCCAGAGCGCCCGCCGTCCAGAGAGAAGCGCGAGCTCCTGCTCGGCAATCGGCGTGTCGACAAGTTGCTGGTCCGTCATGCGGGCTTTCCGTCGTGAACGTACGAGATGTGGATGTGCTGGTTCGGCGTGTCGGGGCTTTCGTAGAGCACCTTGAAGGCGGGCCCTAAGATCTCCTGCAGCTGCGTTCGCGCCGTTTGCCGCGCTTCCTCGTTCGGCAGGCTCTTCGAGCGGATGTCGACCGCCGTGCACGGCTCCTGCTTGTGGCGCGAGCCGGGCCGGTGCGAGCCGTCCCTGAGCGCCGTGACGATCAGCTCCGTGGCGCCGAGCGGCCCCCAGACCGTCCAGGCCGCGGTTGCGATGGCCTGAAAAATCGCCGGGTGGATTCGCGTTGCGTCGGTCTCTCTCGATTTGAAGCTGATCGGCACCATCAGAAGAACCTCCGTTCTTTGCGTTGCGTGGCGGGGCGCGTGGGGTCTTCGCCGCCGTGGTCGGCCGACGGCAGCGGCGGCGGCACGATCTCGCGGCCGGCTTCGAACCAGCGCGCCTTGAAACCGACGCCGTGTTGGGCTTCGATCACCGAAACGAGCGCCCCCGGAGGGAGTGGGAAGTCGACGCGGACGCGGTCGGGCCCGCTCGTGCGCTGGCAGTAGCCGGTGCGCGCGTCGATGTCGACCGCCGCCATCGTTTCTTCGATCTGTTCGCCGTGCGCACCGCGCAGGCCGTTGTCGGCCCCGGCAGCGTAGGTGGTCCCGTCGTCGAGCCAGCCGCAGTGCTGCATGGTGGCGGTGGCGCTCTTGCCAGAGGCGAGCATCGTGCACGACACCCCGCGCGCCGTGCGCACGCCGAAGATCGGCTCCGCGGGCAGCCAGTCGCCGATGAGCTCCGCGACGCACCACTGGAGCGCCGACACGTCGTTGCGCGTGGCGGCGAGCACGCGGGGCTCCTCTTCGGCTGTGAGGACGACCAGCGGACCGCCGAGGTGCGACTCGACCGCATGGATGAGATCGAGCACCGCCCGCAGGATGTCGCCGCGGCCGTCGCGGTGGCCCAAACCGAGCGTCCAGAGGAACGACGGGGCGAAGACGTTCTCGCGCCACTCGCCGCTCTTGCAGTCCCACGAGCGCTTTCCGGTGAGCGTGCTCCAAGGGATGTCGCCGGTTCGCACCGAGACGGCCCCTTTGCCCACCAGGAGCTTCGCGCCGGGGCAGTCTGTTGCCACCTGCACGCCCCAGCGGCGCCCAGGGCCCCAGCAGCCGAAGACTGCCAGCCAACCGACCAGCGCCCGCAGCCAGCCGCGCAGGCCCTGAGCGATCGTGGCCCAGCGCGCGTCGTGCTGGCCGAGGATCCGCGCGCAGCCGAACTGCACGATGCGCGGCCCGGCGTGCATCTCGAGGTACACCCAAGAGCCGAACTCCTTCTGCATGAAACGGCGGTTCGAGATTGCCGCTTCGAGGAAGGCTGCGAGGCGGCCGGAGCCGCTTTCGAACGTCGGCTGGCTGCGCAGGAAGTTGAGCAGGTCCAGGGCGACGAAGACCTCGTCCCAGTTGTCGGAGGCGCCGCCGCTTAGGTTGTAGCTCAGCCACGAGTAGGTGGCCGGAGCGAGCACGATCTCGCCGCGCACGGCGCGCGGGGCGTGGCTCCAGAGCGGGCCGATGTCCTTGGGCAGGTCGCTGATGACGGTCGGTTTCATGGGCGCGTCGCTCCCCCTTTCGCGAGCAGGCTGTAGATGTCGTCGAGGCGCGCCTCCAGCCGCGCCATGCGGCCGTCGAGCTCGTTGCGGTCGACGGCGGTCTGCTTCAGGCGAGTGACGTCGCTGCGGATCTCGGTGAGCGACTCCGAAACCGCCGCGAAATGCGGCGCGGTCTCCTCCGCCACCCAGCGGGTGACGACCGGCTTCAGCATCGAAAGAACGATGCCGGAGATGATCGTGCTGGTGGTCAGGATCGTCCCGACGAGGCCGAGCACCCCCGTCCAGGTCTTCGGGTTGATCGACAGGCGCGAGACTCCGTCTTCGTCGACGTAGCGCGAGAAAGGCCGGCGGCGTTCGGTCATGGTGGTCTCGGTCTCCATGCGGTCAGGGAACTCGAAAGATGCAGTGACACTCGGCGGCGGTCGGCGCGCCGCCGCTGGGGTGGCTGGCGGTGCCGAAGCTGAGGACGTCGCCGCGGCGGAACTCCACGACTTCATGGATCCCGCTGCGGTGCACGTCGGTCGCTGCGGCGTTGTAGGCGAGCGTCGGCCGCTGGTCGTCGGTGCCGCTCGAGGTGTAGATCGTCGTGCCGTTCTTCTTCAGGTCGAAGACGGTGTTGCCGGAGCTGCCGCCGTTCGCGGTGATGCGGACGGCGACGATCTCGAGGAAGAGCCGGTCGTCCTCGATCATTACGTCGGTGATTGCCGCCGGCGCGCCGCCGGAGATCGCGCCCTTGAGCAGAAGCTCCTTCGACTTGCCGCAGTAGCTCCGGCGATCGCGCACGGCGGTCACGCCGCTGCCGTCGGTGTCGGCCTCACAGAGCGGGCCGATCGCCGTGGTCTCCGGCGGGGTCTCGTCGGTGGTCTTCTCGGGCAGGCCGCTCGCGAGCTGCCAGATGAAGAACGTGTCGGAGGCCGAGAGCGCCAGCAGCTGCTTCTCCGAGGAGTAGCGCTCGGTGCCGCCGCCGATCGCCCGGCCCTTGTGGAGCTCGAGCTGCAGGCCGGAGCCGGCCTCCGCCCAGTAGCGGTCGTAGAGGCTCTCGCCGGTGATGTCGGCGGCGTCGATCGCCCCGCCGCCGGCGTCGTACTGCACCAGCACCCAGGGCTTCGGCGCCATCAGCTCGCCGGCGGGCGGGCTCGGCTTCGTCGGCGATGTGCCCTTGAGACCCTTGGTGGCGTGCCAGCCCGAGGTGGGGTTGAAGGTCAGCACCGCGTAGTAGCTCTGGCCGGCGGTGAGGGCCGCGGCGGCGGAGTCGTTCTGGTTGAGGGTGATGCTGATCTTCGTCTTCCCGATCAGGATGCCGTGGTCGACGAGCTGGCCGGCGGCGATGTGCACCTGGTCGTCGGGCGTCCCGGTCGGCGTCACCTCGAAGCCGCGCACGAGCCCGGAGTGGCTGTAGTCGCCGACGCCGTGGAAGATGCCGCGGTCGAGGAGGCCCACCGCCTGCGGCACGCCCAGCGAGTAGACGTTCGAGTAGTAGCCGATCGACCAGCGCCAGAACGTCTGCGAGGCGGAAGAGGGCGGCTCCTGTGCGAGCTCGAGGTAGAAGGCGCAGTTCGTGGGCACGTCGCCGACCATGAGGTCCGAATAGGCGCCCACGCGCTTCCAGTCGGTGGACTGGATGGTCCACGACGGGTCGCCGGTGTTGTCGTAGCCGACGATGCGCGCCAGGCCCCACAGTTCGTCGACCGGAGGAAAGCCGGTCGCGACGAAGACGCCCGGCGTCGAGGGGTGCTCGACCTGCATTTTGAGGCGGACGTTCCCCTCGGTCTGGCCGGCGCCGTTGCCCTTGTTGTTCCAGACGTGGACGGTCAGAACGTCCGAGCGTGCGCCCGCGAGGAGTCCGGTGAATGGCAGATCGCTCACCAGGGTGGTGTCGTCGTCTTCGTAGAACTCGAGGGGCATCGGTTCTCCCTATCCCTTGATGAAGAAGTACTCGGGCGTCGTCTCGTCGGGCGCCGGCCCGACCGCGAAGAACTTCGTCGGTGTACCGGTCGAGGCCGGCCCGCGCACCAGGCTTGATCCGGCGTAGACCGCCCCCTCCGACCCGTCGGCCGAGAGGCTCAGGTTGGCGCTGGCGCCGAGCTCCCACTCCGAGCCCGACCAGAAGGCCTCCGGCGACGCCTCGGCGTCGTCGGCGAGCTCGGCCAGAAGGCCGGTCGACGTCGCCGCAGCCGCTGCGCCCAGAGGCAGCGGCGGGGCAGTGTTGAACACCCATCGATCGACGATCGTCCCCGGGCCGATCGCCGGCCAGCCGTTGTCGGTCGCGCCGGTGCCGTCGCGCTCGAGGCGCACCTGGAAGTCGTCTCGCACCTCGCCGGCGGCCTCGTCGACCCAGTTGTTCTGGGCGATGGCGGCGTCGGTCGTCAGTGCCAGACCGGCGGGCAGCTCCCACAGCGCCGAAAATCCGACGTAGTGCGCCGCCTCGTAGCTCTGCACCGTCGCGAGATCGGTGTCGAGGTCGGTCCGTGCTTTGCGCAATCGAAACCAGGTCTTGTGCGTGCCGGTGCTCCCGTGCTGCACCGCCTCGCGCTCGATCCACCAGAGGAAGCCGTCGGCGTAGATCGGCGGCGTGGTGACGTAACCGGCGGGCACCTCGTAGCTGTAGGTGGCGTCGCCGTCGACGTCCCAGACGGCGAGGTGCGTCGAGTCGACCCGGAAGGCGATCGACCCGGGGCCGACGATCGCCTCCGAGTCTTCGTGGATCAGCGACGGCGCCTCGGGAATCGTCGGCCCGCCGCTGCTGCCGTTCGGCCGGTAGGAGACGAACGTCCCGTCGACGTAGAGCGCCGCCCGCCCGTCGGCGTAGAAGGCGTAGTAGTCGTCGCCGGAGGGCGCGATGCCGTACATCTTCATTTTCTTGCGGCGGAGGGTGGTCGTCGTCATCGTCAGACTCGGATCGCCGGGTCGTCGTAGGCGAGGTCGCCGACCAGCCCGGGCAGAAGCGGCGCGGCGTCGGCGGCGACCGAGATGTAGAGGGTGAAGGTCTGCGAGTCCACGAACGTGGCCGAGAGGATGGTGATGTCGTCGTTGACCTCCTGGCTCGCCGGCTGCAGGAACTGGAACTGCGTCGACGGCGTGAACCCCTCGCCGGTGACCGTGACCTCGAGCGCCGTAGCGCCCTGGGGAAAGACGTTCGGGTCGAGAGCGTCGACCCAGAGCAGGGCCGCCGTTGCCCGCTGCGCGAGCACCCCGGCGCCCGCGGTGCCGTCGCGGTTGAGCAGCGACGGCAGCTGCACGACGATCTCTCCCTGGTATCCCCCGGCTCCGCCGGAAGAGATGCACTCGCCGTCGAGGCCGAGAAGAAGTGCCCGGCCATCGGTGCGGCGCCCCACCACCTGCGCTGGGCGTACGTCCGCCTCGCGGCGGGCGCGCTCGTCGAGAACGCGCCCGAACTCGTCTACGAAGCCCGCGACCCCGGCTGGCATCAGGGCCCCACTTTCCGGGAGAAACCATCCCATTCCGCAACGTCGAGCCATTGGGAGGGTTTCTTCGCCTGCCGACCTGCCCGGACGCGAGCCCCCAGGGTCAAAGCGCCACCTCGAACGTGTAGGTTCCGGTCTGCGACGGCTGCGGCCGACTGCGGCGGGTGGCGGCTTCGACCATCAGCCCGCGGTGGGCGAGGCTACGGTCGGGGTGCACGAGGAAGACGGTCGAGCCGATTCGCAGGTGGCTCTCGTTCCGGGCCACGGTTACGCGGTAGCAGAGCTTCCGGGCACGCCGGTTGCGCATCACGAGCTGGGCCTCTTCGAGCGACTGGATGCTGTCGTTCTGCACCGTCTCGCGGCGGAACCCGAACCAGGCCTCGGCAACCGGATCGTCGACGATGAGCTCGATCGGCTGTTGGGCGAGGTACGTCCAAGAGCTCGCCTTGTACCGCGGTTGTGGCACCCGGCCCGAGAGAATCTCGCGCACCGGCGGCGTCCCGGCCTCGCGGGTGACCTTTTCGTAGGTTCCGTCGGCGCCGGCGGCGAGCACGTTGTACTGCACCCTCTTGTACCAGGCGAGCAGCAGCTCTTCCTCGGTCTTGTTGGAGTCGTAGTCGCCCCACTGATACGTTCCGAAGTCCTTGAGGATCTGCGCCGTGTCGAGCTTCTTCAGCGTCTCAATGGTGCCCTGCAGCGTGCCGTTGGCGATCAGGTTCGTTTTCTTCGTCTCAGCGTACTGGCGCCAGTTGGCGACGATCTCGCTCTGCCCGCGACCGTTCGAGAGCAGGTAGAACCCGGGGTGACTGCCGGGCCCGATCAGGCTCTTCTTCGCCACGTAGCCCGACGACACCACCACGAGGTCGGTCTCGGCGCCGGTCTCGTCGTTGAAGGTGCGGGCCGAGACGTGGGTCTCGGCCAAGCCGAAGACCTCGAACGGCGTCGAGTACGAGATGTCGTCGCCGAAGACGTAGCTGTCGACCACGCTCGTGCTGGTGTCGCCCACCTGCATCACGCCCTGGGTGCGCAGGAAGTAGCGGAAAAGCTCTTCCGTGGCGCCGATGGCGTTGTGGTCTTCGTCGTACTCGTAGGTCACGCGGTTGCGCACGCGCTCGCGGAAGGTCTCGCGCGGCAAGGCGACGAACTCGTTGGCCTCGTCGATGAGCGCCGAGCGGAAGGCGTAGCCGCCGCTCCCGGTGTCGGTCACCTGCTTGGCGGCGCGCGGGTTGTACCAACCCCACTCGCTGCTCTCCTGAGTAATGGTCTTCCCGCCGCGGCTCACGGTAGTGTCGTAGATCTTCTGCACGACGCGGAGCTCGGCGGCCCCTGGAGAGGCTCCGGTCGGCGTGATGACGCCAGAGCCGTCTTGCTCGTACAGCGCCACCTTGATGGCGTAGAGATCCCAGACCTCGGTCACCTGGGTCTTCGTCTCGAAGCCCAGCTCGTCGACGAAGACCGCGCCGTAGCCGCGGAGCACCCAGCGGGAGGGGACGTCGCGCGGCGGCTCGAGCCGGAACGACTCGGTGCGCGAGAGATCCCAGGTATCGTCGGCGGCGACCGGCGCCTGCTTGAGAGCCGGCGTCCAGGCGGTGAGCACGCCGCCGCCGTCGTCGAACGCGCGCGGCCGCATGCGGAGCTTCCAGCCCTCCGGCTCGACGAAGGGGCGGAGGAACTCGCCGAGCTTCACGTTCTTCGCCTGCACGCCCTTGGTGTAGACCGCGCCGGCGGGAACGTCGACCGCAATCAGGCCGGCGTCAGCGCAGAAGTCGCGCACGATCGCTCCGCGTGTGAGCCCCGAAAGCGGATCGAGCTCGCGGCAGAGCGCGAACTCCGAGAAGCGGCCGAACTCGTCGTAGCAGGAGACTCTGACCGAAGCGCCACCCAGCCCCGATGCCGAGCGCAGAGAACCGGCTCCGGCGCCCTCTTCGGTAGCCGTGCGCACGTAGCCACTGAAGCGCAACTCTTCGCGTTCCTCGCCCGGCGGGCCGTTGACGACGTAGAGCTCGACCGGCGTGAGCGTCCACATCTGGCGATTGGCGAGCAGCGCGTAGCGCCCGCCCACTAGGGTGAAGTCGAGGAAGGTGATCGACGAGTCGATGCTCTCCTTCAGGTCGTAGGCGACGACGTCGGCATCGGGCAGCTCGACGCCGTTGAGCTTGATCCGGTATCCGGTACGGATGCACGGCGCGTTGTAGGCGTTGACGAGACCCTGCGACACCGTGCCGACAAACGTCGCCGGCGTCGCGCCGTTGTCGACTGTGCCGGTGAAGCTGCCGAGCAGGGCGCCGGAGGAGACGACGGTGCCCGAAAGGCGCGCGAGGAGAGTGAAGCCCACCGTCAGATCTCCATGAGCTCGAGCGAGCGCGGCTCGCGCGCGTTGTCGGGGTATCGCTTGTCGAGGCTGGTGCCCTCGATCACCTGGTAGAGGGGAACGTAGCGCGCGACGATTGGGTCGCCGGTGGCCGGGACGTCGGCCGATGCGATCTTGAAGCGGTTCGAACTCTCGAGGAAATAGACGTTGCCGGTCGACGGGCCGGTGGCGTAGGTGCCAGAGCTCACCTTCGAGTATGTCAGCGGAGGGACGTCGCCTTCGCTGCCGACGCCGAGTTGCACCACAGGCAGGAACGGCGTGATCGACGCCCCATCGGGCGGGGTGAGGGTATCGGTGGCCACACCGCCGGCGTGCGGCAGGAAGAACTCCGTCCGGCTGCCGTTGGAGAGAAACTGGTGGTGGGTCGGCTTCCAAAAGCAGAAGTCGAAGGGCCCGGGACCAGCGAGAATCGCTTCGATTTGGTCGTAGTAGGCGCGGATGTGCTGAATCGGGAAGAGCCAGCTGCGCTTGAACGTGCGCACCGGGTAGCCTTCGGCGCGCCAGGCGAGCTGCTCCTGCGCATCGCCTGGGCCGCCCTCGAAGATGGTCTTGAGCTCGCGCCGTTTCTCGGTGGGCGCCTGCACGGCGACGCCCAGCGTCAGCCCGGAAATGGTGCAGCCGATGTAGCCGGACGGGCTGGTCACACCTCACCTCCCAGATCGCCGCCGAGGAGCGCGTTGCGGATGGCTTCGGCCAGGGCATCGGAGTCGCTGCCGGGGAAGGCCTGCTTGGTGGAGTCGAGCACCCGCTGGACGTCCTCGAGCGAGGCCTTGCCCGCTTTGAAAAGGTCGAGGACGTTGATCAACCCCTTCGCCAGATCGCCGGCGTTTTCCTTCAGAAAGGCGATGATGTCGCCGATCTTCGCGGAGCCGTCCGAGATGTTGGTGATCAGGTCTTGGATCTTCTGCTGGTACTGGCCGAAGTCGGCGCCCTCGAAAGCGTCGCGGATGGTCTGAAAGCCGTTCTCGGTGGCAATCGAGGCGTCGCCCCACTTCGTCTGCAGATCGCTGAGCGTGATGATGCCGAGCCGCACCCTCTGCATGTCGAGCTCGAAGTCCTTGGAGAAGTTGTTCTGCGTCTCCTTGCTAAGGGAATAGAGCCGGTCGAGCTCGGAAAGCTGGCCCTTTGCCTCGTCGACGGCGGCGCGCGTGTCGGCGACCGCGGTGCGGGTTTCGGCCGCCTTCGAACGAACTTTGTCCATGGCGGCGCTCATGGCTCGCAGGCCGGCGAGCGTTCGGCCGAAGCCAGGCATTTCAGGTCGCCTCGTCGCCGCCGGCGTCGACCCGCGACATCTGTATGAAGACCGCGCCTCGGGCGCACGCGACGATCGTCCCGGCCTGAAGGAATGCTTGGCCTTCCTGCGCCCGGGCGATGTTTTGGTCGTCTGGAAGCTCGACCGGCTGGGCCG
>ERZ650311.1811-NODE-1811-length-10022-cov-3.469650_pt1 | contig 10022 bp, 6 predicted proteins | sample MGYA00376247_ERZ650311 | MGnify/ENA primary metagenome ERZ650311 (study PRJEB26733, sample SAMN07839324) | wastewater metagenome | biome: small river; feature: stream; material: water | place: USA: North Carolina | collected 2016-07-28 ... | reverse complement strand
TACATGCATCAGTTTTACTCTTTCTCCAAATTGATGGATTATTTTTGCTGGATCATGCCCTGCAACTTTTACCCAATATGTATCAATTTCAAAAAAGATTTCCTTATCAAGTTCTTCTAATAAAACTTCATAAACAAATTTGTCTGAAACCTTGTTTCTAAATTCCCACCAGTGATTGTGTAATCCAAAATGTAAGCCATTAGCTTTTGCAAACCTATTTGCGTCATTATATATTTTCACTAATGCTTTGGTTCCTTCTAAACTACTATATCTTTTATCCTCAGGCCATCCATGCCAAATAAGATTTTTACAATTAAAAGCTTTAGCAGTTGCTAAAAATGTTTCTTGTTGATCACCTACTGGTAATTCTATATGACAAGAGCTTATATTTAATTTAAATTCTTTTAAAACAGAAGCTGCTTCTGCTAAACTAACTCCTTCAGGCCAGAAGGCGGTTTCTACATTTTTAAACCCTAAATCAGCAATTTTTTTAATTGTACCTCGAAGATCATTTTTAATTTGATCTCTAACGGTGTAAAGCTGTAAAGAAAGCTTTGGCTTTTGATTTAAGCTTATTAAATTCAATGATTTAGGCAAATAGGCTCCCATTAAGCCCATTGAAGATAATTGTAAAAAATCTCTACGCGTTCTCATGTGTTATGATTTCGTTTTTAAAAAAGATGAATAATCCTAACTTACAATTGCATCCACTTCAATTTCTACTAAATAGCCATCACCCACTAATTTTGCCTCAACCATAGTGTTAGCAGGTTGGATATGTGCGAATCTTTCACCATGTGCTCTAGCAATAGCTTCCCATTGTTGAATATCTGAAACAAATACTTTTGTTCTAACCACATCTTCTAATTTGGCATCTAGTGAATGCAGAGCTCCCTCGATTTTATCTATTACAAAATGCGTTTGAGCTGCAGGATCATTGCCACCAATGATTGTATTTTCATGGGTTGCAGTAGTTCCTGAAACAAAAATATGATTGCCCTTTTTCACAGCCCTAGCATAACCAGCTAATGGCTCCCATGGTGTTCCAGAAAACACTCTTGTCTTTCCATCCTCAGATACTTTTGTTTCGTAAGGTTTTGGAAACTCTTTGATATGATGACTCAAATCACCACTTGCAGTTAAAAATGGAGGCTTTCTATATTCATCACCGCAATTACCAGCTATAGTATTTGCTTTAGATAAAATATTTTCAATGGTGGCTTTCTCTGAGTCTGTTAGTTGAAGTGAAAGTATTTTCTTGTTTTCTTCAATATGTTCAGATGCACCTAATCTAGAGCCAATGATAACCGCACCCACAGCAGGCGCTTGTGCCATATATGCACTTGCAACGGTTGCTATACTCACATTTTTAGCAATTGCTATGTTGGATAAAGTAGAAAGCATCGATTGAAACCAAGCCCATCCTCCTGCTGCGTCAATAAACCTTTTATATTTCATTTGGGACCAGGTTAAAGATTCAGAAAGCTGGGGTTCATCTTTGCCTAACCATTTTTCTGAAAAGAATCCACCGGCAACTGTTCCATAAGCTAATAGTTGAACATTGTGTTTTAAGCAGGTTGTAGCCATTTCCTTGCTTCCTCTTTGATCTAATAAAGAATAAGCAATTTGATTACTTACTACTGGTATGCCAGAAGAAAGCACCATATTTAAATGAATATGATCAAAATTGGTTAATCCAATATTTGCAATCAATCCCTTCTCTCTCAGTTTATTTAATGCGTAAAGGGCATTCAACCAATTAGGATCTGCATAATTCCAGGCATGAAATTGCAATAAGTCAATTTGTGGGGAAGCCAATCTTTTCAAAGCTCTTTCAACTGCTTCTTCGGCAATTTTTTCAGTAATCACACCAGGACTAGGTACCCATTTGGTAAAAAATTGAATTCCTGCCGGTGCAAAATGTTTTTTACAATAACCTGCAATCTCTTCTGAAGATCCATAATGATCTGCCATATCAAAACAAGTGAATCCATTTTCATAATACTGCATCATAGATTTTGCAGCAATTGCGGGATCCACTTTTGTGCCAGATCTTTCCATATCCGCAATCTGCCATAATCCGATAATTGCTTTTGGAATTGTAAATTGATTCTTCATAAAATTATTCTTGCGGTAATTGTTTGAATTGTTCTGTTAAATTGGTGTTGGTCTTTTGTAATTTACTCCAATAGATAAAAAATATAATGGAGGCTATCCCCATTACAATTATCCAAACCAGGCTTGGGTAAAAATACCATGCTTTAGAAATACTGTTCAGATCTTGTTCAATCATTAAAATTAAAAAGAAGCTCAATGAAATCACCCCTGTACCAGCAATGAGTTTTTGTAAAAAAGTATTTTTGAAAATAGAAATTTCTGCAGCTAAAACTGGATTGTATTTAGGGATACTCAATACTGCAATGCAGATTAAAATAAAATTGACTAACATAGAGATCACCATAATATCAATTCCTAAAAATATATCCGATGCGAAATGGGTTCCAACAATACCAGTCGTTGCCACCAATCCACTAAATAAAATAGCTTGATAAGGACTTTGATATCTTGAATGTATAGCCATTAAACGCTTTGGGAATAAGGCATCCTTAGACCAAGCAAATACCAATCTTGAAACAGACAAGATCATAGATGGAAGGTCTTTCAATAGTGCAATGCAGGCGCCTCCCATAATCAAGAAAGACCACCATTTAGGTAACATATAACTAAGTAGACTTGGTGCAGAAACTTCTTTTTCGATTGCTTCTTGTTCAATAAAATTCCAAGGCACTAATTGATAAATACTATAGGTAAATACAATATAAAAAAGACCTACTAGAATAATAGTAATCAAAATAGCTCTAGGTAAATTTTTAGTAGGATTCTTTGCCTCGCCACCAGCTTGTGCAATTGCATCAAATCCGATAAAGCTTGCAAATAAAATAGCACTGGCAGAAACAATGGTTTTTAAATCCAAAGTAGCTTCTTGATTTGTTATTTGAATTCCTTTTTGTTTCCAAACAGCTTCAATGAATTCCGTTCTTGTAGTACTTAATCCAAAGTAAATCACTAATCCAGATAATAAAAATGTTACCATCACTAAACTAATAACAGTAACCTGATATGTTTTAATGCCTCGAATATTAATAAAAACAAAAAACCACAACAAGAAAAGTGCCGCCCATAATCTATTATGTCCTTGTTCAAAAAAGTGAAACTGATTTTCTCCAACCAACAATACAATCATTTGATTAAAAAAAGGAATCACCATATAGGCTACCACACCCATCACAATAGATAAACCAAACCACTGAGAAAAACTTGCTGCAAATCCCCAGAAAGGATGCATGGATCTACTTGCATAAATATATGTTCCTCCTGCTCTTGGCATAGCACTAGATAATATAGCATAAGAAAGCGCTGCTAATAAAGATGGGATAGCTGCAACTATAAATGCAATGCCAACATAGGGACCAATGCCAGGAACTGTTTTTTGAATCTGAAATGGGACAATGTAAATAGAAGCGCCAATCATTGAAGAGATTCCAGTGGCAATAAGGCCTAAAAGGCCCAGATTTCTTTTCAAATGTTCACCACTCATTAGCGCTTGATTATATACGAATATAGAATAAAGTTGCTTAAATTCATAGAGTAAAACACAGCTTATGAAACCAATCATTGCACTATTTTTTGTGCTATTCTCTTCGGTTCTTTTTGCCCAACAAGAAGATTTAACCTATTTGTCTTCTGGTGGTAAATTAAAACCACTACAGGCTATCATGGATATAAGACACTATGATGTCAATTTAGATGTTGACATTGCTAATCGATCTATTCAAGGAAATACAATAGTAACAATGAATTTATCTAAATCAACAGATACTATTTTATTGGATTTAGTGCACTTATTAAAAGTGAATAAGATTTTGGTGAACAAAAAAACGGTGGCCTTTGAACAAAAAGAGGATAAAATATATATAACTGCTTCAAATGGTTTTAATCCCGGTAAACAAATGGTAGACATTCACTATGGTGGCGTTCCACCAGTTGCTGTGAAGCCACCTTGGTTGGGTGGATTTACTTGGTCAAAAGATAGTAGTGGAAATGATTGGGTTTCCATCAATATTCAAAAAGAAGGCGGAAGAATGTACTTCCCTTGTAAAGATCATCCAAGTGATGAACCAAACGAAGGAGTTGATATGCGTATCACTGTTCCGAAAGGCTTAGTAGTAGCTGGTCCTGGCTTATTACAAAAAACAACACACCAAAAAAATAAGTCAACTTACCATTGGAAAACCAATTATACCATTAGCAACTATTGTGTATTGTTTAATATTGGAAAATACAAAGTGGTAAAAGATTCATATACAACAATCAATGGTAATGTGGTTCCTGTAGAGTTTTATGTATTAGAAGAAGATACCATGCATGCAAAAAAATTAATTGCAACTAAAATTAGAGATACAAGAATTTTAGAAAAATATTTTGGAGAGTATCCTTGGTATAAAGAAAAAATTGGCACTGCAGAAGTTCCTAACTCTGGCATGGAACATCAAACCATGATTACTTTCAATAACAAATTTGAATATAGAAAAATTGGTAACGAAGATTACTCTGATAATTTGTTTCATGAGTATGCGCACGAATGGTGGGCTAATAAAGTAACCAATAAAGATTGGGCACATATGTGGATTCAAGAAGGTATTGGAACTTATGCAGAAGCGTTAGCGCACTATGATCTAGGCGGCCAGGAAGCCTATGATAAAATTATTGCCGCTTGGAAAAGAAGTATTAAATATAAAAAGCCAATGGTAGGTGGTGAAGAATTATCTGAAGACGAAACCTATGCTGGCAATGATATATACACAAAAGGAGCCTTCTTTATGCACAGTTTAAGGTATCTGATTGGTGATGATATATTCTTCCCAACTATTAAGAAGCTATCAACAGACCCACAATACACTTATGATAATTTTGTTACATCAAAAGATGTAGAAGAATTATTTAGTGGCGCAGTAGGTTATTCTTTAAAACCATTTTTTGATTTTTATTTGAGAACAACCAAAACGATTGAAATTAATGTGAAAGAAAATGGTTACAGAACATATGTAATTAAGCCAACCAATTATATTATGGATCTTCCATTAGATATTATAATCAACGGAAAAATTGAAAAAGTTAAATTAACCAAAGATGGTTTAACCGTTATTAGCAACACCACTCCAATTGTTGATCCTAAAGGGTTTTATTTAAAAACAGTAACCATACAATAATTGACTATGAAATTTAAAATCTTTTTTTATAGTATTTTATTCACTACATTATCATTCAATGCCTGGGCTGATAATTATCCTAAAAATTATAATATAGATGTACTACATTATAATTTCAAGATTCAGTTATCAGATAAAACAGATGAAATTATTGGTACAACAAAAATCAATGTGGTTTTTAAAAAAGAAAATATAAAAGATTTTAGAGTAGATCTAGTAAATTTTGACAACAATATAAAGAAGGGAATGCAGGTAGAAGAAGTATATTTTAATGGTGTTTCTACAAAATTCAACCACGAAAAAAATAATTTAATCATTCGTTGGGAAACCGCATCTACAAAAGAGCAGGTTGCTGAATTTACCATTAAATATAAAGGTATTCCTGCTGGTGGATTAAGAATTGGATTAAACAAATACGGTGAAAGATGTTTTTTTAACGAGAATTGGCCGAATAATACTAGACACTGGCTTCCAACCATTGATCATCCTTATGATAAAGCCACCAATGAGTTCATCGTAATTGCCCCGTCTAAGTATAAAGTGGTGTCTAATGGATTATTAATGGAAGAATCTAAGATCGATAGCGAAAATACATTAACACATTGGAAGCAAAATGTTCCTGTTTCCAGCTGGTTATATGTATTGGGTGTTGCAGAATTTGCAATGCAGCATGTAGATGTATTTGATCATAAATCCATTCAAACTTGGGTATACTCAAAAGATAGAGAAACTGGATTTAGAGATTTTGAAACGCCTACTAAAGAAGTATTGGCATTCTATACTGAGTATGTTGGACCCTTTGCCTATGAAAAATTGGCAAATATTCAATCTCCAAGTGTAAGTGGCGGGATGGAAACTTCATCTGCTATTTTATATGCTGAAAATTTAGTGGATGGAAAGAAATCTGAAAGATTAAGAAATGTAGTGATACATGAAATTGCACACCAGTGGTTTGGTAATGCAATTACGGAATCTACTTGGGATGATGCGTGGTTGAGCGAGGGCTTTGCAACCTATTTCACCCTTTTATTTCAAGAGAGTGAATATGGTTCGGATGAATATATAGCTGGTTTAGCAAAAGCAAGAAAATTTGTTATTGACTACACGAAGAAGGATTCTAGTTTTAGTATTATAGATAATAGAACTGCTGAAACAGGGCCTGTAACTAGTGGTATTACATATCAAAAAGGTGCATGGGTATTACATATGTTAAGGAACAGAATGGGTAATGAAAATTTTAAAAAAGGAATACAAGCTTATTATAAAAAATATTTTAACAGCAATACAACAACAGAAGAGTTTATTGCAATCATGGAAAGCTTTGCTAAAGAAGATTTAAAAACTTATTTAAATCAATGGTTAAGAAATCCATATGTTTTAAAAATAGAGGGTCATTGGAAATATGATACAAAAAATAAAGAAGTATTGATTGACCTTGCTCAAGCACAATCCAATAATTTTATTTTTAATACGCCTATTGAATTTGCTATATATAATTCAAACAATCAGACATATAAAATGATCAAGCTAGATTTAAACAATAAAAACGCTTTGTATAAAATACCATTTGATCAAATGCCATCGCATATTGTAGCCGATCCAAGAACCGTATTACTTGCTGATATTAATTTTAGTAAGAATGAATACTAAAAGTTCTGAATAACATAATAGTATAAAGGCATACCTATTGTTATATTAACCGGGAATGTAAGCGCAAGAGCCATTGGTAGGTACAAACTTGGATTTGCCTGGGGTACATTTATTTTCATGGCCGCTGGAACAGCAATATAAGAAGCAGAAGCCGCTAGTACAGCGAAAATAAATCTATTAGAAATATCCAAAGTTACCCACTGAGAAAGATATGCAAATAGAATACCATTAAATAAAGGAACTACAATGGCAAATACTATAGGGAACCATCCAAATTGAAAAAAGGATTTTAATTTACTTCCACTCACTAGTCCCATATCCAATAAAAAGATCGCTAAAAAACCTTTATATATATCAGTGGTGAATGGTTTAATACCTTCTGCTTGTTGTGCCGAAGCGATATATCCAATAATCAAGCTTCCAATTATTAAAAATACACTTCCGTTCGTTAAGGAATGTTTTAAAATACCTGACTTTTTAATCTTCATTTCTTTATTATGAATTGAAATTAAAATCAATCCCATGATAATTGCAGGTGATTCCATCAATGCCATTACTGCTACCATATGGCCATGCAAGGAGAGCTTTACAGACTCTAAATAAGAAGTGGCAGTTACAAATGTTACTGCACTAACAGAGCCATAAGCCGCTGCTATGGCACCACTGTCGTAAATAGAAAGTTTCTTTTTGAGGATATAGAATGTGTAAAATGGAATTGCTAATGATATAAAGAAACCAAAAAATAAACTAGTAATAATCTCTACAGACAATGCATCATGAGAAAGTTCTTGTCCACCTTTAAAGCCAATAGAAAATAATAAGTATAAAGAAATAAATTTAGAAGTGTTCTCTGGAATTTCTAAATCACTTTTGAAAATTTTAGCTAAGATTCCTAAAAAAAAGAAAAGCAAAGCCGGATTGGTCAGATTTTCTAATAGAAGATTAATATTCATACTGTCAATTTCAAGGTTCGGTTTGAGCTTACATCAAAAGATAGTACAAAACTAAGCCCGTATTTAATCCAAAGCAATTACAAATACACAAATTGGTCTTTTTTACCGACTTTCGAAAGAAATTGCTTGTTTAATTATCCGCATTTTTTATAGCTGGACGATTGTCGTTCGGATCTCTTGACTCGTAATATTTTACTGGATTTTGTAAAACAAGCTTATTCGCTCTTGGACGTTTAATCTCATACTCATAAAAGGCATTTCCAATTTGTTTTAAAAAAGGAAAACCAACCGTTGCTTCGTCATACTTAGAATCATTTACTACACCATCACTGTTCACATATACGGTAGTAGAAAGCATATAGTCTATATTGTTCACGGTGTCTAATACATAAGATACATCCGTTAAAAATCCATAAGCCCATCCAACCTTATTGAATACTCTTATATTTTTAGGCATACTATGTGTGCTATCTTGAAAAAAGAATTTTACATAGCTATCATAGAAATGTTCAGTATCGTATTTTGGATAATTGGTTTCTGAAGGATATTGAGATAAAAATTGTAATAAAAACAATCTATCCTCTTCGGAGATATTGAATCTACTTTTTGCAGGAAGGGATGCAGGAAAAATAATTGCTTGTAGCATTTTTTGCATATCCTCTAAAGAGATATTATTATGCTTGGTAAAATCAAAGGGTCCTTGAATCAATTCGTCGTTACTATTCCAGTGTGCATTGCCAATAAGTATAGGAGCGCCAAATTGAAAACTATCCGTATTGTATTGTGGGGCTTGTTGATACAATAAATTATTTTTTTCATCTACAAATCGAATACCATTCGTGTGTCTATTTTGATCTTCTGTATAGCCCATAAACTGTCTGGTAATTCTGGTGGAGCCATATCCTTTTTGTTGAAGTTTTCTATTAATATCTCCCTGTCCCACAAATTGATACATTCTATTGTAAGGGTCGTTTTCAGAAATTAAAAAAGCTCTTTTGATGAAGTGGGCGATTGATGGTTTTTTATTTTTCGAACTTGAATCAGCATACATCGCAACCTGTCTTTGATAATTACTATCAAATAAAATGGTGGTGTACTTATTAATGTCTTTTTTATTCAATTCATGCAGTTTCTCTAAAGACAAAAAAGCCAAGGGCATTTTCACCATCGATGCAGGATTGAAATATTGATTGGGATCTACATTCAACTTATAATTAGTAAAACGAGGAACACCATTTTTATCTCTATTAATCTGCGTATAAATAATTTGATATCTAAAAGTTGCAGGATTAGCTAATACAGATTTGGCATTACTGTCTTTGATAGTATTGAACACTTTATTAAAAGGATATTGAAATTGTGCTTTACCACTATTAGAATACATCAATAGGGCAAGAGAGATTAAAATCAAGTTTGTTTTCATATTTGCATTGTAAAATACAATACAAATAAAGCAAATTATATTTATCTATACCATTTGATTGATATGAACTGATACAGTTTTTTCGTTTTTCATCATATAATATGCTACCATAATGATTGATAAGCCAATAAATTCTGTTACATACAATACTTCAACATATCCTAAACGAGTATAACTTCCTCCAATTCCCGGTAATATTGCACCAATGGCAATAAAAAGATTACCCCAAAACCTTACACCAGTACCTGTTTTTTTAAAATACTTAACTGCAGAAATAATGGCACCTCCCACTAAAAAGATGACAGCATAAAAATTAATAAACGGTGAAATATATCTTACCCATTGCCAAACAAATACTTTACCAGACATTCTTTGTTTATCTACGAGAGTATAATTTATTGGGGACAATAAGACAAAAACGGAAGCAGCTATGACTACGAAAATCAAAAGAAATGACAATCTATTTGCCCATTTTTTAGGTAATAATAAATACACCGAACCCTGAGCAAGCGGTGCTCCACCCAAAAGCGCACCTGTAATGTACCACCATCTAAAGTTTGTTTCGGTCCATCCATTTAGGGTATTAAAACTTTCGGTGAATGTACCCGCACCATAAGTAAGCACTCCAATCAACCACCACAATATATAGGTGGCTTCTTTTTTCTTTTGATAATGATTAAAAAGTACAGCAGAAAAAATCATTGATAATAAAAAGGTGAATATGGG
>ERZ650311.1810-NODE-1810-length-10023-cov-4.241071_pt1 | contig 10023 bp, 4 predicted proteins | sample MGYA00376247_ERZ650311 | MGnify/ENA primary metagenome ERZ650311 (study PRJEB26733, sample SAMN07839324) | wastewater metagenome | biome: small river; feature: stream; material: water | place: USA: North Carolina | collected 2016-07-28 ... | reverse complement strand
TGGGCAAGGACTTGATCCTGCGGCGCACCGACCGCGCCACCGGCAAGGTCCGGCTGGTTCCCGCCACGCTGGTGTCCGCAACGCAGGACGGCGTGGTGTTCAAGACCGCAGCGGGCAACGAGGCGCTGCAATGCTCCGGCCTGCCTGAAACCTTCAGCTATGGCCGCGGCGGCGAAGGGCTTTATGCCCAGCCCACGCTCAGCGTCAAAACCCGCACCCGCCGGGTGACCACCGCACAGGTCACACTGACTTACATCGCCGAAAATTTCGATTGGTCGGCGAACTATACCGCGCACCTTTCGCCCGATGGCACGACGCTGGATCTGGGCGGGTGGATCACGCTGGCCAACGGCAATTCGGTGTCGCTCGCCAATGCCCGCACCCAGATCGTCGCGGGCGGGCTCAACCGCGAATATGTCCGCCGGTTCATGAGCGCCGAGCCGCAGGTCGTGGCGCAGTGCTGGCCGGCGCAGACCACCAGCGACGTGCCGCTGCGCCCCGACCGCCCCTATGAACTGGTCCATCCGTGGATGCCGGGCGACCGCCGTCTGGCCGAGGAGATCATGGTCACCGCGCAGCGCGCCAAGGGCGTGCGCTATGACATGGCCGTGCCAGCCCCGGTGATGGCCATGGCCCCGCCCCCACCGCCTGCGCCCAAGCAGCTCGGCGATCTCAACAGCGGCAAGTGAAACAGCACCTGAGTGGGTGTGCGGACGAGTACCCAGTTCAGGAATTCGGTCAAGGCCGTTGGCCTCAGTTGATTCGATGATTCGAGCCATGACCGATACGGTTTCGACCGGCCATTTACCAACCGAGGTTTCACCAGACAGCATTACCGCGTCGGCGCCGTCTAGGATTGCGTTGGCTACGTCAGACGCCTCAGCGCGTGTCGGGCGCGAGTTCTCGATCATGGTCTCGAGCATCTGGGTCGCCACGATTACCGGCTTCGCCCAGCGACGTGACAGCTCGACCGCACGCTTTTGAACCAGCGGAACCTCCTCGAGCGGAAGCTCGACACCGAGATCACCGCGCGCAACCATGATGCCGTCGAATGCGTCGATGATCTCTTCTAGTGCCGCCACGGCCTGTGGCTTCTCGATCTTTGCGATAACTGGCAGGAACCGACCTTCCTCCTCCATGATTTCGTGAACGCGCACGATATCCGCGGCGTTGCGAACGAAAGAAAGAGCGATCATGTCAACGCCGAGACGGATTCCCCAGCGCAGGTCGTCTTCATCCTTCTCGCTGAGAGCAGGGACGTTCACGGCAACACCCGGCAGATTGATTCCCTTGTTGTTTGATACCGGACCAGGTACCTCCACAACCGTGGTGACCGTATTGTGGCTGACTTCGGTTGCTCGCAGGGTTACCTTGCCATCATCGATGAGAAGCAGGTCTCCAGGGCGGACATCAGCTGGTAGCCCCTTGAAAGTGGTGCCACAGATGTTGACGTCACCGAGGATGTCATCAGTAGTGATTTTGAAGGTAGCGCCCTTCTCGAGCATGACTGGGCCATCGGCAAAGCGACCGAGGCGAATCTTTGGACCCTGCAGGTCAACGAAGATTCCCACTGCTTTACCCAGGTCGCTGGCGGCTTTTCTCACGTTGTTGTAAACGGATTCGTGAACCGAGTAATCGCCGTGGCTCAGGTTCATTCGAGCAACGTCAACACCCGCCTCGATGACAGCGCGGATCTGCTCATAGCTCGAAGTCGCTGGACCCATGGTCGCAACGATTTTTGCTCGTCTCATTTATTCCTTCTTTGTTTTCGAAAAGCTCTAAATCGAAAGTGCTCGGTCGGTCGGTTTGATTGGCGATGGGAGATCGGTTTGCCCAGTTAGATAGGCATCCACCGCAGCAGCTGCCGCACGACCCTCAGCGATTGCCCAAACGATCAGGCTCTGGCCGCGACCCGCGTCGCCGCAGACGAAAACGTCTTCGAGATTGGTCGCCCAGTTCTGATCGCGTGCGATGTTGCCACGGTTATCAACCGAGACGCCAGACTGCTCGCTGATGAGGTCGCCTTCGACCCCGGTAAAGCCTAACGCCAAGAAAACCAAATCGGCAGGAATCACGCGTTCCGTACCGGACTTGGGCAGACGCTTGCCGTCGCGGAATTCAGTCTCGGCTACCTTCACACCGGTCAAGCGACCATTCTCACCGACGAACTCGACCGTCGATGCCAGGTACTTGCGCTCACCGAATTCTTCATGCGCTGAAGCCACCTCGAACAGGTTCGGGTATGTCGGCCACGGTTGACCCTCAGATCGTTCGACAGGAGGTTGCTTGCCAATTGCGAGCGTGGTTACCGATAGAGCACCCTGACGAGTAGCGGTGCCAAGGCAGTCGGCTCCAGTGTCACCACCGCCGAGGATGATCACGTGCTTGCCCCTAGCGTCGATTGGTGCGTTCTCAATGTCACCTGAAACCCACTGATTTGCGGGAGTTAGGTAGTCCATCGCGAAGTGAACACCATCGAGATCGCGGCCAGGGATTTGAAGATCACGAGGCTTTGTTGCTCCAGTCGCCACGATTACCGCGTCGTATCTGGCCCGCAGTTCTTCCCAAGTGATGTCCACACCAATTGTTACGTTTGGACGGAATCGGGTTCCCTCGGCCTCCATCTGGGCTAGGCGCCTATCGATGTGGTGCTTTTCCATTTTGAAATCAGGGATGCCGTAGCGCAGCAAGCCGCCGATTTTCGCATCCCGTTCATAAACAGCAACGGTGTGACCGGCTCGAGTTAGCTGCTGAGCGGCCGCTAAACCGGCTGGGCCCGAGCCAACGACGGCCACAGTTTTGCCTGAAATCCGCTCTGGAGCCCTAGGCGTGACCAATCCGGCATCAAAGGCATCATCGATGATCGAAACCTCGATCTCTTTGATGGTTACAGCCGGCTGATTGATACCAAGCACGCAGGCCGATTCGCAAGGAGCTGGGCAAAGTCGTCCGGTGAACTCGGGAAAGTTGTTGGTCTTGTGCAGGCGCTCGATAGCGCCCTTCAAATCATGTCGCCAGGTAAGGTCGTTCCACTCCGGGATCAAGTTGCCTAGCGGGCAGCCTTGGTGGCAAAAAGGTACGCCACAGTCCATACAGCGACCAGCCTGCTGGGTTACGACGCCAGAGTTGCGGCGCTCGTATACCTCGCGCCAGTCCTGAATGCGCACGGATACAGGACGTCGCTCTGCAGTCTGTCGCTCGGTTACCTTGAGGAATCCTCTTGGGTCAGCCATTGGTTACCTCCAGAATCTGTTCCCAAACCTCTGGGCTGTCGGGGTCAACTCCGGCTTCCACTGCCCTGTCTCGAATCTTTAGAACATTTGAGTAATCGCGTGGCAGGATGCGTGTGAAGTGCTCGATCTCTGCGGCAAAGTTCGCCAGCAGGCGGTTAGCCAGCACACTGCCAGTTTCGGCTACGTGCAGCTCGATCAAGCGCTTTAGCGCAGACGCATCCTTGTCGTTTAGCGGGGCGAGATCGAGTTCGCCTGTGGCAAGCGATTCCTGGTTCACACGGTCTGCTCTCAGTTTGTAAACGTATGCGACACCGCCTGACATGCCAGCACCGAGGTTGCGCCCGGTCGATCCCAGAATTACTGCGGTTCCACCTGTCATGTACTCGAGAGCGTGGTCGCCAACGCCCTCGCACACCGCGGTCACACCAGAGTTTCGAACCAGGAATCGTTCTCCGACTACACCATTTAGCAAGAGTGTTCCTGAGGTTGCACCATATCCGATGACATTGCCGGCGATGATGTTGTCCTCAGCCGCAAAGGCACTGCTCGCATGAGGTCGCACGACAATCGTTCCACCCGATAGGCCTTTGCCAACGTAGTCGTTGGCATCACCAGACAGGGTTAGCTTGATGCCCTTAGGGATGAACGCACCAAATGATTGACCCGCAGACCCGGTGAGGTTGATGTCGATGGTTCCGGTCGGCAGTCCATCGGCACCGTATCTCTTGGTGAGTTCGTTGCCGAGCATGGTTCCGACTGCCTGATCGACGTTAGTGATTGGTAGGTCAAGCTTTACAGCTGAGCCGGTTTCGAGCGCACCACGTGCGGCTTCGATTAGCCTGTGGTCGAAGTGCTTGTCGAGCTCGTGGTCCTGAACCGTCGTGCGACGAAGCGACGCATCCAACCCGATTTTTGGTTGCGCCAGAATCGGTGTGAGGTCTAACCCGTCCGCCTTCCAGTGCTCAATCGCACGGTTGACGTCAATGAATTCGCTGCGGCCAATCGCCTCGTCAAGCGAACGGAATCCGAGTGCTGCTAGATACTCGCGCACCTCTTGGGCCAAGAACTGGAAGAAGTTGACGACAAACTCCGGTTTGCCGTTGAACCTTGCTCGCAGAGTTGGATTCTGAGTTGCAACGCCCACCGGACACGTGTCGAGGTGGCAGACGCGCATCAGGATGCAGCCCTCTACGACCAGAGGTGCGGTTGCGAAACCGAACTCTTCGGCACCCAGTAGCGCTGCGATCATGACATCGCGGCCCGTCTTCATCTGACCGTCAACCTGAACTGATACGCGATCGCGAAGACCGTTGATCAACAGAGTTTGCTGGGCCTCGGCTAGACCGAGCTCCCAAGGTGTGCCGGCGTGTTTAAGTGAATTCAGGGGGCTGGCTCCGGTTCCGCCATCGTGCCCCGAGACCAGGATTACATCGGCCTTTGCCTTTGCAACTCCAGCGGCTACCGTGCCAATACCGACCTGTGAAACCAGCTTGACGTGCACGCGCGCGTCGCGGTTGGCGCGCTTGAGGTCGAAGATGAGTTGTTTCAAATCTTCGATCGAGTAGATGTCGTGGTGCGGTGGTGGCGAGATTAGGCCCACACCTGGCGTTGCGTGTCGGATGCGTGCAATCCACGGGTAAACCTTGGTCGGTGGCAGCTGGCCACCCTCGCCCGGTTTGGCGCCCTGAGCCATCTTGATTTGGATGTCATCGGCGTGGGTCAGATACATGCTGGTCACGCCGAAGCGGCCGGATGCGACCTGCTTGATTGCGCTTCTTCGGGTTGGGTCGAGTAGTCGCTCGACCGACTCTCCTCCCTCGCCGGTGTTCGACTTTGCACCGAGTTGGTTCATTGCAATAGCAAGTGTCTCGTGCGCCTCCGGGCTGATTGAGCCGTAAGACATCGCGCCGGTCGAAAAGCGCTTCACGATCGACTCGACTGGTTCAACCTCATCGATTGGAACGGCTGGACGCACGCCCTCGCGAAGCGTGAAGAGTCCGCGCAGGGTCATCAGTGACTCGGCCTGATCGTCAACGAGCTTCGTGTACTCGCGGAAGATGTCGTACTGCTTAGTTCGCGTTGAATGCTGCAGCTTGAACACTGTTTCTGGGTTGAATAGGTGCGGTGGTCCCTGCCGGCGCCACTGATATTCGCCACCGGTTTCCAGAGTTTCGTGAGGATTGCCACGCTCTGCTCGCGGATATGCAGAGTCGTGCCGAGCCAGATTCTCTGCGTGGATAACCTCAAGACCAATTCCACCGAGCTGACTGGTGGTGCCCGTGAAATAGGTGTCAACAAGCTCTTGGCTTAGCCCGATTGCCTCGAAGACCTGGGCTCCGGCGTATGACTGCACGGTCGAGATGCCCATCTTGGACATGATCTTCAAGACGCCTTTGCCGAGAGCCTTAATCAAGTTCTTTGCCGCGTAGTCGGCAGTTAGCCCAGTAATCACGCCTGACTTGACCATGTGCTCGACGGTTTCCATCGCGAGGTAAGGGTTGACCGCGGCTGCACCGTAGCCGATCAGGGCGGCGACGTGGTGCACTTCTCTAACGTCTCCGGCTTCGACGACCAAGCCAACGCGGGTTCGAAGTCCAGAACGGATCAGGTGGTGGTGAACGGCTGAGGTGAGCAGTAGCGAAGGGATTGGAGCCAGATCGCTGTTGCTGTTGCGATCTGACAGGATTACGTAGTTCGCGCCATCGTTGATGGCATCCGATACCTCAACAAAGATTTCGCGAATGCGAGCGGCTAGCCCTTCGGCTCCACTGTCGATTCGATATAGGCCAGCCGCGGTGTAAGCCTTGCCAAGCCCCGGACGCTCCTCGATATGTGCGATCTGCGAGAGTTCGTCATTGTTCAAAACTGGGAACGGCAGGATGACCTGTCTAGCATGCTCGGGAGTCGCATCCAGCAGGTTGAGCTCAGGTCCGATACCTGTGCTCAAAGATGTGACCACTTCTTCTCGGATCGAGTCCAATGGTGGATTAGTCACCTGCGCAAACTGTTGAACGAAGTAGTCGAAGAGAATTCGCGGGCGGTCGCTGATCGCTGCAATCGGGGTGTCCGAACCCATCGCGCCGATTGGCTCCATGCCGGTTTTAGCCATGGGCGCCAGCAGGATGCGTAGTTCCTCTTCGGTGTATCCGAAGGTGCGCTGTCTGCGGTTTACCGATCCTGCAGGCGATGACAGGTGCTCGCGTTGAGGTAGGTCGGCAAGCTTGATGCGGTTTTGCTCGACCCATTCGCCCCATGGTTCAAGCGCTGAGATTTGCGCCTTGATTTCGTCGTCGTCGATCAGGCGTCCGTTGACGGTGTCAACCAGGAACATCTTGCCCGGCTGAAGTCGACCCTTGCGCACCACGCGCGATGGGTCAACATCGGCAACACCAATCTCTGAGGCCAGAACTACTAGCCCATCATCGGTGATCAGATAACGACCGGGACGAAGTCCGTTTCGGTCAAGTGTCGCACCAACCAGCGAGCCGTCAGTGAAAATGACCGCCGCTGGTCCGTCCCACGGTTCCATCAGCATCGAGTGGTACTCGTAGAAGTTCTTTCGTGCCGGTTCGATGTCGCTGTGTTTCTCCCAGGCCTCCGGGATCATCATCATCATCGCATGCGGCAGCGAGCGGCCAGCCATGTAGAGAAGCTCCAGCACCTCGTCAAATGAAGCCGAGTCGCTGCCATCCGGGGTGATTATTGGCTTCAACTGGTCGATGTCACCCAGCAGGTCTGAAGCCAGCTGAGACTCGCGGGCGCGCATCCAGTTTCGGTTTCCCTTGACTGTGTTGATCTCGCCGTTGTGAGCAATCATCCTGAACGGATGCGCAAGCGGCCAGCTCGGGAAGGTGTTCGTCGAGAAGCGCGAGTGCACAAGTGCGAGCGTCGAGGCAAATCGTTCGTCAGAGAGATCTGGATAGAACGGCTCGAGTTGGAGAGTCGTCACCATACCCTTGTAAACGATGGTGCGAGCGCTCAGGCTCGGGTGGTAGATTCCCAGGTTGCGCTCTGAACGCTTGCGCAGACGGAACAGTGCTCGCTCGAGGTCCATTTCAGTTAGCCCGACCGGTGAACCCACAAACACCTGCTGAATCTGCGGCATGGCCGCACGAGCGAGGTCTCCGAGTACCGCCGGGTTCGTTGGAACCTCACGCCAACCAAGAACCGCAAGGCCCTCTTCGGCGGCAAGGTTTTCGAAGGCGGCTCGAGCCATGTCGGATTCGATGCTGTCGTTAGGCAGAAACACCAGTCCGGCGGCGTAGCTGCCGGCCTTAGGGAGTTCAAAATCCACAACCGAGCGCAAGAACGCATCCGGAATCTGGGTCAAAATGCCTGCTCCGTCGCCCGTTCCGGCGTCCGAGCCAACCGCTCCTCGGTGTTCTAGATTGCGCAACGCATTGAGAGCAGTCTCTACAATGTCGTGGCCGGCGGTACCTCTAAGAGTCGCAACCATCGCAAGTCCGCAGGCATCACGATCGAAGCTCGGGTTGTATAGACCCTGAGCCGCAGGTGCGCTGCTGAAGCGAGCGAAAGGCGAGGTTGAGGGCATGCCGCACTCCAATCAATTAGAAATTAGAGGGACAACATTGGCCCAGCCCGAAGGCGAATCGTCAAAGAAGACAAGCTTGTGGCTTGAGAAAAACCTTTTGAGTGGCGCAGTGCGCTTTAGCAGAAGTTTAGACTACTTAGCCTTAGTTTCGCTTGAAACGTCGGTTGGTTCATCCGCAGGCTGGTCTGCGTTCGAGTAATCGTCCTGCGAGTCATCTTCATCAGTCACCGCTGCCGGTTCTCTGAAGTAAACAGTGGTCTCGAGGCCCGGATGACGTCGCTGCTGTAACAGGAATAGCCCAATGCCGATTGCTACGCCTGCGAGAGCAAACCATTGGAACGTACGCAGTCCCAGGAAGATTTCTGAAGGATCGATGCGAAGGTCTTCGATGAAGAAGCGCACCGTCGAGTACCAAACCAGGTAAAGGGCGAATAGCTTGCCCCAGCGCAGTTCAAACTTGCGGTCAAGCAGAAGCAATACTGCCGCGCCAACCAGATTGAGTAACGCTTCGTATGCGAAGGTCGGGTGGTAAAGAGTGTCGATTGGAAGGCCTGCAGGCAATGCTGGATTGCCAGTCTCGATAGCTAGACCCCAAGGCAGCGTTGTTGGCGCACCAAACAGTTCTTGGTTGAAGTAGTTGCCGAGGCGACCGATAGCCTGAGCAATCAGGATTCCTGGGGCAACGGCATCGGCAAACGCAAGGAGCTTGATACCCGTGGTTCGTGAACCGAGCCAGGCGCCAAGGAAACCAAAGATGAGCGCGCCGTAGATAGCTAGGCCGCCCTCCCAGATCCTAAAGACCGCTGAAAAGTCTTTGCCCTCGCCCACGTAGTCACCCAGGTGAGTCAGTACGTGCACTATGCGACCACCGACGATGCCAAACGGCACGGCCCACAGCGCAATGTCGGTGACTTCAAGGCCATTGGCTCCGCGCGCCTTGAGTCGTCGGTGTCCCATGTAAGCGGCCACAAAAATGCCGAGGATGATGAACAGCGCATAGAAGTGGACGCGGAACGGTCCAAGGTCGATGTAGCTGATGCTAGGGCTTGGAATCTCGGTCAGAAACAAAATCTCTCCTGTGTTCGTGCAAGCATTAGCCTAATCGGCTAGGCCAGCCAGTTCTCGCACTTTGGCCCGCAGTCCGCCGAGGCCATTTGCCTCGTATGCCTTGACGAAGGCCGAACCGACAATCGCGCCATCTGAATACCCATTTACTTCGGCAACCTGATCAGCGGTGCTTATGCCGATTCCAACGCAGGTGACCACATCAGGCTCTTGCTCCCGCAGTTTCGAGACCACGCTCCGCGCATTTGCATCCAGCTGTTCGCGCGCACCGGTGATGCCCATGGTTGAGACCGAATAGACGAAGCCTCGACTCTTCTCAGCTGCCACGGCTAGGCGCTTCGATGATGAGGTCGGCGCGGCCAAGAAGACTCTGTCGAGGTCGAGTTCGTCGCTGATCTTGAGCCAGTCTGACGCTTCATCCGGAATGAGGTCCGGGGTTATCAACCCTGCTCCCCCAGCGGCTTTTAGATCTCTGGCAAATCGCTCGACGCCGTATTGAATCACCGGGTTCCAGTAAGTCATGACCAGAACCGGAGTATCCACTCTCGAGGTGATCTCACGGACCGCATCGAAAGTCTGGGCTAGTTTGAAGCCCTGTGCTAGGGCCGTCTCTGTCGCATCCTGAATCACTGGCCCGTCCATCACCGGGTCAGAGTACGGCACGCCTAACTCGAGAACGTCAACGCCGTTCTGGCACATTGTGACAGCCGCCTCGATTGACTCGTCTAGAGTCGGGAATCCTGCTGGAAAGTAGCCAACCAGCGACGGCTTGCCCGCGAGACGGTTTTCGATGAGTCTTTGGCTCGTTATGCTGTTGCGCTTGCTACTGCTCACCGTCGTCTCCTAGAAGACCGAAGTAGCGACCAGCAGTTTCCATATCTTTGTCGCCGCGTCCAGACAGATTGATGAGTATGGATGCGCCAGGCTCAAGTGTCTTGGCCAGCTTCAGAGCGCCCGCAAGCGCGTGAGCTGTTTCAATTGCTGGAATGATTCCCTCAGTCTGGCTGAGCTGCTTGAGGGCCTGCATGGCCTCATCGTCGCTAATACCCCAGTACTTTGCGCGACCAAGATCCTTTAGCCAGCTGTGCTCTGGCCCCACACCCGGATAATCGAGTCCAGCCGAGATACTGTGGCTCTCGATGGTTTGTCCGTCCTCGTCCTGAAGCATGTAAC
>ERZ650311.1808-NODE-1808-length-10040-cov-6.554932_pt1 | contig 10040 bp, 10 predicted proteins | sample MGYA00376247_ERZ650311 | MGnify/ENA primary metagenome ERZ650311 (study PRJEB26733, sample SAMN07839324) | wastewater metagenome | biome: small river; feature: stream; material: water | place: USA: North Carolina | collected 2016-07-28 ... | reverse complement strand
GGCGTGCGCAAAAAGCTCTCGGCCGAGTTGGGTTTTCTGGTTCAGCCAGTGCGCATCCGCGATGCGCTCAATCTGGAGCCCGACACTTACCAGATCCTGCTCAACGGCGTGGTCCGCGGCCGCGGCGAGGTGCGCGTCGGGCGCGAGCTGGCCATCAATCCTGGCAAGGTGTACGGCCGCGTCGAGGGTCAGCCCACCCGCGAACCGGCCTTCGGTCTGGAGGCGGTCTGGATCGAGCCCCTGATGCGCGATCAGGCCCGGGCACTGGGTTACACCGTGGTGGATCCCAGCACGGCCATTGCCACGCATCTGAACAAGGTGCTGCGCGACAGCGCCAGCGAGCTGCTCAGCCATGACGAAACCCAGAAGTTGCTGGACAAGCTGGCCGCCAAATCGCCCAAGCTGGTGGAAGAACTCGTGCCGGGCAAGCTGTCGCTGGGCGTGGTGACCCGCACCCTGCAGAACCTGTTGCAGGAAGGCGTGCCCATCCGTGACATGCGCAGCCTGGCCGAAGCCCTGACCGAGGCCAGCGCACGCACCCAGGACCCCGAGCAATTGACGGGTCTGGTGCGGCCCAAGCTCGGTCGCATGATCGTTCAGGGGCTGCTGGAAAACCGCGACACCCTGTCGGTGATGACCCTGGATCCACAGCTCGAGCAGTTGCTGCACAACGTGCTGCAGCAAAACGGCGGCAGTACGGGCATGGTGCTGGAGCCCAGCCTGGCCGAAGGCCTGTTCAGCGCCCTGCGTGAAAACGCCAAGGACATGGAAGAGCAGGGCCTGCCCGCGGTGCTGGTGGTCTCGCCCCCGATCCGCGCCTGGATGTCCAAGGTCCTGCGTTACCGGGTCAACGAGCTCACCGTGATGTCTTACAGCGAAATTCCGGACGACCAGTCCGTCAAGGTGGTTTCCACCGTTCAAGCGGGTCCCCGCAACAACCATCCAGCAAGCAAGGGCTGATGAACCATGGAACTCAAACGCATCCTCGCACGCGACAGCCGCGCAGCCAATGACAAGGCCCTTCAGCTGTATGGACCCGATGTTCTGGTGATTTCGAGCCAGCGGGTGGACAACCAGACCGAGCTGATTGTGGCGATCGATACCCAGGAAGACGCCATGGCCGGTGCACCGAAAGCCTTGCACCCCGTTGCACCATCGCCGGATCAGGACCGCTTTGTGGCGTTTTCGGAGGTGTTCAAGGTCAGCGTCGAATCGCCTGAGCCCGCTGCTGAAGAAGCCCCTGGCGTGGTGGATGCGTCTGCCCCCGCGACTGATCGCGGGTTGGTGCTGTCTGTGCCGTCAGTCCAGGAGCAGCAGGCCGATGCCGACGATTTGCGCCGCAGCCGCGACACCGTCGAGTTGCTGCGCCAGGAGATCGCGGCCTTGCGCCAGGAGTTCAACCTCAACCGGCAGGTGGCCATGTGGCAGTCGGGACAGGGCTTGAGCGCCGAGTTGACCGCTTGGTTTTCCCACATGCAGGAGCTGGGCGTGCCGGCCAGTCTGCGCACCCTGATGGCCGATGCCGTGCAGGATTGCGAGACCGTGACCGAAGCCTGGCCCAAAGTCCATCAAAGCCTGAGCGAGGCGATCAAGCGCCGCAAGGCTGCCTGGCCCGCCCGTGGGGTGCATGCCCTGGTCGGACCATCCGGGGCTGGCAAGAGCGTGATGATCGCGCGCATGGCTCAGGCCATGGCCGCGCAGATCCCGGTGGATGAGATGGCCATCATCAGCTTTGCCGACACCAAGGCCGGGGCCTGGAGCCAGCTGCAGGTGCTGGCGGCCCAGTCTGGCGTGAGCTGCTACCGGGCAGCCGATGTGGCCACCCTGGAAGTCTTGCTGGGCGAGCTGTCGCACCAAAAGGTCATCTGGATCGACACGCCCGGCACCGATTTCCTCAGGCATGCCGGTGCATTGCAGGCGTTGGACAGCAGCGTGACCCTGCATGCCGTGTTGCCTCTGGATGCTACAGTCACCAATGTGCGAAAAATCTTCGAGCCTTCAGAGTTGACCTGGAAGTCGGTCATGCTGACCAAGTTCGACGAGGCCGCGCATCCCTGGCATGTTTTGAAGGCTTTGTGCGACCACGCTTTGCCCGTGGCTGCCATCGGTGGCAGCCACCAGTCCAGCGTGGCCCCTCTGGCCTTTGATGCGGCTGCCCTGGTGGACCTGGCCCTCGGTGGCCTGCAGCCTGAGGGGATGTCCATCGACATGCCGGTCAAGAAAACACGTCGGCGGACCACTTCCGCGAAAACAAAGGTCCTGAATGGATAAACAAGTGCACACCCAGGTGATCGGGGTGGCCAGTGGCAAAGGCGGGGCGGGCAAGACCACCGTCTCCATCAACCTCGCAGTGGCTTTGGCCCAGCGGGGACACAAGGTCATGCTGCTTGATGCCGACCTGGGCATGGCCAATGCCCAGATCGCCCTGGGTGCGCATGCGCCGTTCAACATCGGGCATGTGATGCGGGGCGAGAAAACCCTGGATGAAGTCATCGTCACCACCGCACAAGGCGTGCGCCTGGTGCCTGGCGCGTCCGGCCTGCGTGACATCGCGGCGCTCGACACGGTGCAGATCGCCAGCATGGTCCATGCCTTTGACAGCTTGCGCGAGCCCGTGGATTACCTGGTGGTGGACGTGGCGGCCGGCATTGCGCCTGCCGTCCTGGAGTTCATGGCCGCCTGTCAGCGGCGTTTCGTGGTGGTGTGTGACCAGCCGGCATCCATTGCCGATGCGTATGGGCTCATCAAGGTCATGACCACGGAGCAAGGCCTCGATGAAATCTACCTGATCCCCAACATGGTGGTGGATGCCCAGCAAGGCAAGCAGCTGTATCGGCGCATGAACGACGTCTGCAACCGCTTCCTGGGGGTGTCGATCCGCTATGCACATGCCATCGAGTCCGATGAGATGGTCCTGCAGTCCTTGCGCAAGTACCAATCGGTGCTGGAGTTCGCGCCCGGTTGCGCCGCGTCCCGCGACTTCCGTCTGCTGGCCGAGGAAATCGACCAGTTGCCGCCGATCGATCAGGCCTCCGGCCGGATCCAGTTTTTCATGGGGCGCATGCTCCACCCGGGTCATTGAAAGGCAGACGTGGCCAGAGACGTTTCCCTCTATGAGCAGGTCGACAACCGGCATGAATCGCTGATCATGGGCCACATGGCCATGGTCAAGCGGGTGGCGGTGCACCTGAAGGCGCGCATCCCGCCATTCATGGAGCTGGACGAATTGATCCAGGTCGGCATGGTCGGTCTGATCGAAGCCGCGCGGTCGTTTGATCCGACCAAGGGCCACGAGTTTGAGCACTACGCGCTCAGCCGTGTCCGTGGGGCCATCCTCGATGAAGTGCGCCGGCAGTCCTTTTTGCCGCGCTCAGCCGTGGCGTTCAACAAGAACGAGAACGAGGCCGTGCATGTCCTGGGCGCAGAGCTGGGCCGGGCGCCGACGCAGGCCGAGCTGGCCGAGTTCATGGGCAAGAACCTCGAGGAGTTTCACCGTGAGCGTGGCCAGGCCAAGCGTTTCGAAACTTTCTCGATGGAGGTGGTCAGCGACGAGGTCATGAGCATGCCCGCCGACGCGGCTCAGCAGCCCGAGGTCATGGTCGAGGAGGCTGAATTCATGCAGGCCGTGGTTCAGGCCATCGAGCATTTGCCCGAACGCGAGCGCATGGTCATGTCGCTATACTACGTCGACGAGCTCAATCTCAAGGAGATCGGGGAAGTTCTGGGCGTTACCGAGTCCAGAGTCAGCCAGATCCTGTCGACGGTCGTGAAAAAACTGCGGCAGCAACTCCACATCGGCTGAAGCTGAAATCAACTGGCCAACCATGTTCCTGTTCAAGCGCAACAATCCCGAAGAAGAGATGAAGCGCGCCAAGGCGGCGTACGAGAAAGTCATTTCCCTGACGGAAGACACACGCGAAGCCCGCAGCATGAAGATGCGCATGGGCTTGCTGTGCCGGGCGCATGTGGACAAGACCTTTGTGGCAGGTGCCGAGCAGACGGCCACCTGGCAGGAGCGGGCCGCCGTGGCCCTGGCCAACGGCGATCCCTTGCCAGATGAGCCCTCGGCATCCCGGTTCCAGAAAGTCAAATCCGGCGAAACCGAGGTCTACGTCTACCTCCCCGATGAGTTTGCACGAGACATTTTTGCCCTGGGTTCCAAATACCAGCGCGTGCAAATCACTGCGCAGCAGGCCATCGATGCCGTGCAAGGCATCGTCAACCAGCTGTCCAAATACGAACTCGGCCTGGAAGAGCCATTCCAGGCGCTGACGTTCCTGCGCGAGGAACTCGCAGCCGAGGCCGAGGCGCTGGCCAAAGCGGCGGCGCAGGCGCAGGCTGGTGCCGGGTCGGGAGCGGCGTCACCAGACGCCTGAGCCATGGACGCCCTGGTCAACGCCTTTCTGGCCATTGGCCTGCTGGTGGTCATCGTTCTGATCGTTTATCTGGTTGACCGTGTCAACAGCATTGAAAAGGAAACCCGTCGGGTGGCCCAGACCGTCACGGCGAATCCCTCGACCTCCCAGGATCCTTTTTTCAACCTGGCTGGCAAAAAATTGTGGGATGCCCTCAGCGGCAAGGCCCCTGAAGGCCTGACCGATCAGAACCTTCAGGAGCTGCGGACTCGTTATGAGGTGGTGCTGCACAAGCACATCCAGTCCCTCTTTGAGGAAGGGGTCAAAGACGGCCAGCGAGGGCTTTCGGGGGAGCCCAAGAACACCCGCATGATCCGCACCGCCAAGGCGCCTGTGGAATCCTGGATTCCCGCTGCACAGGCCAATGCCCTTTACAAATGCGGGCTTGACTCCGCGCAGGTACCGCAGGAATCCTGGGGACCCATTCGCGCCGCGCTGGATGACGCGGGTCAGCAGTTGTTTGCCAAGGTTCAGCTGATCTTGCAGGAACCTCTTTCCAGCACCTTGATGCCAGATCCGTCTGGCCATGACATGGGTGCTCTTTCCGAGACGGCACCTCAGCCTGCCCAGGCGTCTTCCGTGGGCGAGCTGCCCTCCAGCCCGGTCACCGAGATGCCTGCCTCAGCCCATCCGCAAGCCTGATCAAGACGGCCTCAAGTTTTTCTGACCCTGTCCGATACACAGGGAAAGCAGTTGAGGAGTCCAGTTCATGCGTGCCTACACACGAGCAGTTCAGAGTTACGGTTCCGTTCAGTTGGTCACCGGCGTGGCCAGTGCCGACAATGTGCAGCTCATTCAGATGCTGTTTGATGGCTTGAGCGAAAGCCTCGCTGCGGCCAGCGGTCACATCCAGAACGGCAACATCGAAGAGAAATCCAAGTCCCTGGCGCGTGCTTCCCGCATCGTTGTCGGATTGCAGGGCGCCCTGGATTTCGAGCGTGGCGGCGAGCTGGCCCACAACCTCAATGACCTGTATGGGTATCTGACCCGCCGGATCCTGCACGTCAACGCCTACAACGACCTGCAAACACTGACTGAAGTCACCGGACTGGTGCGCGACATTTCCAGTGCCTGGCAGGCCCTGCCTGGATTGCTGGCCGGCATCAACGCCCGCACACGTTACGCCAACTGAGGGTTGTGGCCCTGTGACGACCTCGCAGCCCGAAACAGGCCTGCTGCCCTTCGCAGCGGGCGTCTTTCATTGAATCGCCAGCTCCCGGCTGCTCGACGGTGAAGATTTGGGCAAGGTCAGGGTGAGAAGGCCCTTGTCATAGTGAGCCTTCGCCTGCTGGTTATTGATGGCGGCTGGCAGCGTCAGGCTTCGGGCGGCAGCGCCGTAATAACGCTCGCTGCGCAGGCACGACTCGCCGGCGCGAGACTCCTCTTTCTTGACTTCAGCTTTCACGGTGACCGTGTTGCCATCGATCGTGACATGGATGGCTTCTTTGGGGACGCCGGGCACTTCCGCTTCAATCGTGTAGGCCTCTGCAGTCTCCTTGACATCCATGCGGATCTGTCCGGCTGCTGGCAGGCTCTCGCCCTGCAGCGGTTTGATGAAAAAGCCTTGGGCGAAATCCTTGAAGAAGTCGTCAAACAGGCTGCTGCTGCGGCTGGTGAGGGAACTCATGTGAAACTCCTTGAAAACAGTGGGCGGTGGCATGCACCGCCGGGAACTTTGCTTTGCAGGGCGTTGGCACTCAATACGGTGATACAGGTAGCGAGGCATCTTGCGGGAAACAGCTCACACAGGCACCGCAGCAAGCTTTTCCCGCACCGCATGTCTTTGATTTCCTGTCGCTGCCGCCATCCACTGGTGACATTCAGAACGTGGTCCATCGATGCGATCAGACGACGTCAAATGGACTGCCTATTTCTTAAGTTCAATCCAATTTTCGTCAAACTTACACATTGGGACAGGCTTTTGCCAATTCGTGGGAAAATATCTTTTTAAGAATCAGTGTTTTTATGAAAACTGTCAAAGAGTATCCTTTTCTCGAGGCCTATTTGCGCTTTTTGAACCTGGCCGCCTCTGTGGTGGCGATGCCGGGCATGGACACTTTTGGGGTAAATGAACGGGCATTGTTCGAGAAAATCCTCCAGGCCTGGGCCGCCCAGCAGCCCCTGTCGGTCCGTCAGGCCATCGACATCAAGTCCTTGGGCTCACCGGCCACGCTGCACAAGCGTCTGGTGCGGTTGCGCAAGCTGGACATGGTCAGCGCCCAGATCGACGACCGCGATCGCAGAACCAAGCTGCTTGTTCCTACTGACAAGGGCTTTCAATACGCCAACAGTCTGGGCAAGGTCATTTCAACGGGACTTTAAGCCTGCCCCGACAGCCAGGATCGTCAGCTTGGCCAGGTAGATCACGATGATCGTTCCCAACAGATCACCAGAAGCCATGACGAATGTGTCTTGTGCAAATTGATCGGTGTAGCCGCGCCAGAGCAACACCGCTTGCTGCAGGCTTGCACTCATCACTGCGAACACCACGGAGATCGCCAGTAATTTGGCTGGCGTGAGGTTTCTCAGTTCGAGGTCCATGTTCAGCCAGTCATGGCAGGCATACCGTGCCAGGTAAGGGGCCAGACCCGAACCCATGCCTGTCAACAATGCTGTCATGGGGTCATGCGCAAAGTAGTGCAGAAAACCGATCAGCGCAGAACCGAACGCCACGCCGATCGCGCCCATGGCGGCAAAGATCAGAACAAAGGCCAGGCGCAGGCCACTGGGCAGGTAGATCCAATGCACCATCTGCTTGAACTCCAGGGCGCGGAAAACGTAGTGATTCAGCAGGTCAAGCAATGTGTACGCCACACAGGTGGCTGCGATCACGATCAAGCGTATTTTCATTTTTTGTGTTTTTGATGTTGTTTGATCGGCTTTTCGTTGTTTTAGTTTAATTATATTTATTGATGTACAAAAATTATGATTTATTGGCCCCAAATTGCCGATGGGGAACTGGCGCGGAAGATGCACAGAGCTTCGGGAAGGTCGTTCAGCACTGGTGACGTGCTGTTGTTGCCAGGACAGCGTTTGGCCAAGAGTGCGGGCACAAGGTCATGCCGGTGTGCCCGGAAATAAAAAAGGACTTGGATTTCTCCAAGTCCTTGATTTCAAATTGAATTTTGGCTCCCCGACCTGGGCTCGAACCAGGGACCTACGGATTAACAGTCCGGCGCTCTACCGACTGAGCTATCGGGGAATATCGGTACCACATACAAAGGCCCATCGGGTGATGGGCCTTGCAGCGAAGCTCAGATTATACATCATGCACAGACGTGTACGCCCGGTCGACGACCGTCATTCCAGCGGCCATCCAGGGCGCGCTCGATCTGGGCCGCCAGTTGCAGCAGCAAGCCATCGTTGGCCTGACGTGCCTGCGCGTGGATGCCGAAGGGCAGCCCGTTTTCCTGCACCGCCATCGGCAGCGAAATGCCGGGAATGCCGCACAGATTGGTCAGCGGCGTGTAGGCAAAGTTGCGCCACAGGTTCTCGAACCAGTCGTGAACCGAGGGATTGTCACTCAGCGTCAGGTACTCGGTGGTGCCCAGCCTGGGCGTGGGCAGCGCAGTGATCGGAGTGAGGATGATGTCCCACTCTTCAAAGAAAGCGCCAAAAGCACGCGCGGTGGTGTTGAACACTGCCTGCATGCGGGCCCGTTCCGCGTAGCTGGTGCGCAGGCCTTCCTGCCAGATCTTGATGTTGATCGGCTCCACCAGATCCTCGGGCGGCGCATCCAGCCCATGCGGGGCCAGCAGGTGGGTGATGGTCTGGGCAAAGTTGCTGATGTAACACAGCGTCTGCGCCGCGAAAGCCGCACGGAAATCCACTTGCGGCAACACCCACTCGACATGGTGGCCCAGGCTTTCGAGAAAACGTCCTGCGCGCTCCAGTTCGCTCACGATGTGCGGCGTGGCGCGGTAGTCGCCCCATTCATGCGAGAGCGCGATGCGCAGACGCCCCGGATCGCGCTCAATGAGTTGCGTGTAGGGCTCGGCGGGCATCCAGTAGGGCATGAACTCGCCCGGTGCCCCACCGCGGCAATGGTCAACGAACGCTGCCGTGTCACGAACCGTGCGGCTTTGACAGCCCTGCGTGGACACAAAACCACTGATGTCCGACAGCCCCGGCGCCATCGAGAACACGCCGCGTGAGGGCTTGAGGCCGATGTTGCCATTGAAGCCCGCCGGGATGCGGATCGAACCGCCACCATCCGTCGCATGCGAGAGCGGCAAGACACCCGCCGCCAGCGCCGCCGCCGTGCCCGCAGACGATCCACAGGTGGTGTATTCCAGGTTCCATGGGTTGCGCGTCACATAGACGGCCGGATTCTCAGCCGAGCTGCACACGCCAAACTCGGGAGTGGTCGTGCGGCCCATGATGTTGAGGCCCGCCTTTCGAATCTGCCCCGTGAGAAAACTGTCGGCCTGGGCCCGGTTGCCCCTCATGAGCAGCGAGCCCATCTCCTGCAGGCGGCCTTTGACGGTGGGTCCGAGGTCCTTCATCAGCCAGGGCACGCCGGCAAAAGGCCCCTGCGCATTCATGCCGTCCTTGAGGGGATCGGCCACCACATCCTCGAACACCTCGATCACCGCACTCAACGCCGGATTGACCTTGGCGATGCCTGCCGCCGCTTGGGCGGCCAGTTCTGCAGGAGTCACCTGGCCCTGGCGAACCAGTTGCGCCAGTCCCACCGCATCGTGCGCGGCCCATTCGTCCCAAGCCATGGCCAAAGACATGCTGCTTTCTCCTACAGATCAATGTCGACCATTATCGGGATGCCCAACCCCAGGCCTCAGACATGCGCGAGACACCCAACAAAAAAGAGAGGCTTGACCAGCAGCCAAGCCTCCAGGTTCAACCGTTTTGCCGGGCATGTTCGCCCTGCTCACTCAAAGTTGACATTCAATCACCGCAAAACACCCGCGAAGAACGCCGACAGTTCATCAAAACCATCCAAGGGGAGCACATGGGCCACATACTGGTCGGGACGCACCACCACCATGCAGCCCTGCTCGCGGTTGATGCCGCGCATGTCAAAGATATCGCCCAAGCCCTTGTGGTCCACGCAGAACACCTTCTCGTAATCCTGCAGGCCCAGCTTGCCAGTCTTGGGTTTGAGCAGCGAGGGCATGGTCTCGTAGGCCAATTGGTCGAAGGTGTGCTGGAACACCGCGCGCACATCAATCACCGCGTCAATGTCCTCGCCTGGGCGGGTGTGTTTGAGCACCGGTGAGTTCGGGTGGGTTTCCAGCCAGTCGGCCAGCTTGTGAATGGCTGAGCCGGGGTTGGAGCTGTCGGCCTTGCCGGCAAAGGCATAGAGGCGCCAGCGTGCATCGGCCTCGGCCACATGGCCCAGCTGCATCTGCTTGGCATCGGCCACACGCACCACGGGTGCCGAGTGGAAGCGCCGGCCCACCTCTTGGCCTTTGGCCAGGACCTGGTGCGCGCTGGCCGCGAACAGGTAAGAGCTGTCGTATTTCACGGCCGTGCCGCCGGTGAACTCCAGGTTTTCCTTGAACTGGCGGATGATGCGCGGCTCCTCGCTGCCATCGCGTTCGGCCTGCGTGGTCGGTGCCGACATGATCCGGGCCCACTTGTGGTCGGTTTCGACCAGGCGCTTGG
>ERZ650311.1807-NODE-1807-length-10043-cov-3.353224_pt1 | contig 10043 bp, 14 predicted proteins | sample MGYA00376247_ERZ650311 | MGnify/ENA primary metagenome ERZ650311 (study PRJEB26733, sample SAMN07839324) | wastewater metagenome | biome: small river; feature: stream; material: water | place: USA: North Carolina | collected 2016-07-28 ... | reverse complement strand
ACGTGTGCTCTTCCGATCTCGACCCCGCCGACGTCAACGGCTCCACGCTTTTCGGCCGCCTGTGCCGGCTCACCATCACCAAGCCGAGCGGCAGCTTCTCCGACACCGACCCCACCGCCAACGCCATCATCATCGGCGGCAGCGACAACACCCAGGATCCGGGGCTGCGCATCACCGCCAAGGTGGTCAAGACGCAGCAGAAGGAGCCCAACACCGCCGAGATCTGCGTCTACAACCTCGCGCCCACCACGCGCGGCCAGCTCCAGCAGAAGGGTGTGCGCCTCATCCTCGAGGCCGGCTACGCCGGCACCGGCCTCTCCCTGCTCTTCGTCGGCGACGTGCGCACGGTCGATCACGTGCGCGATGGGGCCGACTGGAAGACGGTGCTGAAGTGCGGCGACGGCGAGCGCTCCATCCGCTTCGCCAGGGCCTCGGAAAGCTTCGCAGCGGGGTCGACGGTGGCGCAGGTGGTGAAGCATTGCGCCGACGCGATGGGGCTCGCGCAGGGCAACGTGGGGGCCCAATTGCCAGCCCTCTCCACGCCGCTCTATCAGGGCTGGACGGCGCACGGCGCAGCGTCGTCGGAGCTCGACCGCGTGCTGCGCGCGGTGGGCTACTCCTACAGCGTGCAAGACGGCCAGCTGCAGATCCTCGCGCCCGATCAGTCGGTGGCGCAGGTGATCCCCGAGCTGACGCCCGACACCGGCCTGATCGGCTCGCCCGAGATGGGCAGCCCCGAGAAGGCCGGCAAGCCGCAGACGCTGAAGTTTCGCTCGCTGCTCATGCCCGAGGCGCGCTGCGGTGGCCGTGTGCGCGTGCGCAGCGAGCGCTACAACGGCGTCTTCCGCACCCGCAAGGTGACCCACGATCTCGACACCATGGGCGGCCCCTGGTACTCGGATTTCGAGAGCATCAACGACCCCGGCGTGGCGGTGGCATGATGGCCGACCCTCTCTCCGACGACAACGAAAGCACGCGCGGCGTCACCTCGCAGGAGCTGGGCGACCGGCGCACGCGCGGCCTGATCGCCGAGGGCGTGCACTCCATGATCGTCGCCCGCGTCGAGAAGTACTACCCGGCCACGCAGCGCGTCGATGTGCAGCAGATGGTCAAGGACTTCCACCGCGACGAGACCGGCGCCCTGGTGGTGGCCAGCGTGCCGGTGATCAACTCCGTGCCGGTGCAGTTCCTCACCGCCGGAGGCTTCACCTTCACCGTCCCCATCATCGAGGGCGAGACCCTGGGATCGCTGTGGTTCGCCGAGCGGTCGCTGGATCGATGGCTGGCCGGCGCTGGGCAGGAAGTGGACCCGCAGATCTACAGCCGGTTCAACATCACCGACGCCATCTTCATGCCCGGCGTGCTGCCCTTCGGCGCGCCCATGTCGGTGGCGCCACCGACGGACCACGCCACCGCCGGCAGCGTCACCGGCAAGCGCATCCACTTCCGCGAAAGCGTGATCACCATCGGCGACGAGAGCGGGAGCAAGGCCCTGGTGCTCGACGGCGACAGCGTGAACGCCGGCAGCCTCTCGGGCACGGTGCTGGTCTCCGGATCGCCCGTGGCGGTGCAGTTCACCTACACCCCAGCGGGAGGCGTCCCAGGCGCCCCAGGACCGACGGCGGCGCTGACGGGTGGGAAGGTGGCGGCCTCGGCGACGCAGGCCAAGGGGCATTAAAGCAGGGCCCAGCGTGATAGGCTGTGCCCATGGCCGGCCCACGGCGCGACATCCTGCTCGACTCCAACGGCAATCGCCTGCTGGTGGCGGGTGACTACGGCTTCGCCGAGGGCAACCAGGCGGTCAAGCAGGGCATCGAGTGCCGGGTCAAGCTGTTCGAAGGTGAGTACTGGCTCAACCAGGCGCTCGGAGTGCCCTGGCTCACCGACGTGCTGATCAAGAACCCCAAGGCCATCATCGTGAAGTCGGTGATCGGGCAGGCCATCGCCGACACGCCCGACGTCTCTCAGGTGGTGAATGTCTCCTACGAGACCGCGGGCCAGACCCGGCGCGGCGCCGTGAGCTACACTGCCGTCTCCAATGCCGGGACCATCACCGGCACCGTCACCTCGTAGGGGAACACGATGCCCGACGCGCTCACCCCAGCAGGGCTCACCGTCCAGACCGCCGTCGAGCTGAAGGCCGCGCTCGATCAGGCGTTCGCCAACATCTACGGCCAGTCGCTCCTCGTCGACGGCGAGATCCCCGCCGCCACGTCGATCGGGCAGGAAGTCGCGCTCATCACCGACGAAGGCTCTGCGGAGCGCGAACTGGTCTCAGCGGTCTACGCCGCGTTCGACCCCGATCAGGCCGTGACCCCCGAGCTGCAGATCCTCTGCGCGCTCACCGGCACCACGCAGAAGGCGGCCGAGAAGAGCAGCGTGGTCGAAACCTGCTACGGCGTCGCCGGCACGGTGCTGCCGGTCGGGCGCATCGTGACGGTCCAGACCACGGGCACCCGGTTCGTATCCCAGGCTCCGGCGACGCTGGCGCTGGTCTCCGCCACGTGGACCGCGCTCACCGCCTATGCGGTCAACGACCTCATCATCAACGACAGCAGCGTGTGGCAGGTGATCATCGCCGGGACTTCTAGCGCCGGATCGCCGCCGATGGGAAGCGGCCAGCAGGTGGACGGCACCGTGACCTGGCAGCGCATCTGCGCCTCCACCCTCGGCGTCGCTCTCGTCGACTATCTGGCCGAAGTCGACGGCGCGCTCTCCGCTGCCCCCGACACCCTCACGCAGATCGCCACTCCGGTCACCGGATGGACCGCCGCCACCAACCCGATCGCGGCCACGCTGGGTCGCGGCATCGAGAGCGAGCCGGCGCTCCGCGCGCGCCGCGTGCTCGAGCTCCAGGCGCAGGGCGGCGGCCCGGCCGACAGCATCCGCGCCGCCATCCTCGCCATCCCCCAGGTGCAGGCGTGCGTCGTCTTCGTCAACGACGGCGACGTGGTGGACGGCGACGGCGTGCCGGCGCACGGCGTCGAGGTGCTGATCCAGGCGCCGCTCGTTGCGCCCACGACGAACGCCGAGCTGGCGCTGGCGGTGTGGAAGGCCGTCGGCGCCGGCATCGCCACGGGCGGCAACATCACCGAGAACGTCACCGACGCCTCGGGCAACACGCAGGTGGTCAACTTCTCGCGCCCCGTCGAGGTGCCGATCTACATCGCGCTCACCGTCTACTACCTCGCCAGCGCGTGGCCGGGCGGCGCGGCAGCGGTGGAGGCGGCGGCCAAGAGCGCGATCGGGACCTTCTTTGCGCCGGAGCTGATGGGGTACGACGTGCGCTCCTCGGCGATCGCAGGCGCCGTGCTCGAGGGGCCGCAGGAGGTGACCGCGGCGGGCGACCCGGTGATCCCTGCCAGCGCCGGCTCGCAGCCCGCGGCCGGCCTGCTGGGCGTGGCCAACGGCGCCGGGACCGACGGCACGCTGCCGTACATCGGGACCGCGCCGGCGCCAGTCACCAGCACCACCGTGGTCATCACCTCCCGGCAGGTGGCCACCATCGACCCCGCCGACATCTCCGTGACGGCGACCCCGGCGACCCCGTGATGACAACCGGCAAATTTGCCGCTGGTGGTGGCTGATGGCCGTCGTCAACATCCCCGACTGGCCCGCGCGCCTGCGCGCCAAGATCTACACGCAGTTCGCACAGAGCAATTGGGCTGTGCCGACCGCCAACGCCATCGGCGCGGGCGCGCAGTCGCTCCAGAATCTCCTCGTCGCCATGCTCTCGCTGTGGAGCATCGACCCCATCACCAACGACCCCACCTCGCCGGCCTACGGCGTGGGGCGCGGCGTCCAGCTCGACCGCATCGGGCGCCTGGTGGGCCAGCCCCGCAGCGGCGCCGATGATGACCACTACCGCTACTACCTCCGCGCCAAGATCCGAGCCAACAAGTCGAACGGCAGCCCCGACGACTTGATCGCCGTCTTCAAGGCGATGCTCGGCGCCACGGAGCTGCCCTTCTACCAGCCCGGCAACAACGCCAGCTTCATCCTGCAACTCTCCACGCCCATGACCGGGGCGGTGGCAGCCATCGCCCTCTACTTCCTCCGCATCGCCAAGCAGGCCGGCGTGCGCGCGCTCCTCGAGACGCAAGAGCTGGTCGACTCGCTGATGTTCTACACGGCGGAGGCGACCTATCTCACCACCGCGGTCTCCATCGGCGACGCCACGATCGACGTCAGCGACGCCAGCAGCTTCCCGCCATCGGGCGACGTGGTGCTGGAGTCGGGAACGGTGGACGCCGAGACCGTCACCTTCTCGCACCGCAGCGCCACCACCCTCTATCTGAGCGTGACGCCCATCGCGGCGCACGATGCTGGCGGGTCGGTGTCGCTGGTAGGCTCTGCGGGCCTTGGCTTCCCCGTGGCCACCTTCCTGGTGAGCGGAGCCAGCATCGGCGACAGCTCAGTGGACGTAGTGAGCTCAGCGGGCTTTGCAGACGGCGACGTGCTGATCATTGACCAGGGCCTCGCCAACGAGGAGACCGTCACCTGCACCGGCACCGGGCCGGGCATCCTCTTCACCACCGAAATTGCCGCCACGCATTCCGACGGCGCCGCCGTCGTCATTGTCGGCAGCGGCGGCGCGCTCGAGCGCGTCACGCAGGCATAGGAGCAGCTGATCATGTCCTTCTCTCGTCCCTCTTCGCTGCCGCGTTGGGCAGAGACCTCCGGCGGCACGCCGTCGAGCAACATCAACGACCCCACCTCGGCGAAGAAAGATGCCGGGTGGACCGACAGTGAAAAGCCGCCGGCCGGCTTCCTCAACTGGCTGCAGAACACCGTCTATCGCTGGATCGGCTACCTCGACGAGAGCGCAGGTAGTTCGGTCTTCGGATTCGGCACCGACGGTGCCCTGGTCTTCGATGGCGTCTCCGTCGTCGCCGGCCTAACGCCTGTCGGTGGCGCCTACACGATGGATCGCCACCTCTTCCCCACCAACATGACGGTGGCCACCGGCGTCACCATCAACACCAGCGGCTTCGGCATTTGGGGAACCGGCACCCTTACGCTCGTCGGGACCGCCAAGATCGACGACAGCGGCGCCGACGCCTCGGGGCATACCGGAGGCGCCATCCCCATCTCGGGCATCTGGCACGGCGGCGCCGGCGCGAACGGAGGTGCGGCCTCGACCATCGGCGGCAGCACCACGCTCTCCAACTCCCTCGGCGGAAGCGGTGGCGTCGGCGGCACCAGCAGCGATGCGCACACCGGAGGCACCGTCACCAACACCGCGGCCGGCGCCGAGAAAGGCGCCATTCGTCTCGCGCAGTCCTTCACCTCCGGCATGCTGTTCGGCTCCACCGGGTGCACGGTGCCCACCGCCGGCAGCGGTGGCAGCGGTGGCGGTGGCGGTGGCGGTGGCTCGCAGGGCGGCGGCGGCGGCGCGGGCGGCGGCCTCATCCTCATCATGTTCCGCGCCATCAACCTGTCGGCGAGCTGCAGCGTGTGGGCGAAGGGCGGCAACGGCGCCGCCGGAGACTCGGGCGGCGGCTTCTACGGTGGCGGTGGCGGTGGTGGCGGCGGTGGCGTGGTGCTGCTGGGCTATCGCGACAGCACCGGCACGGCGCCGAATACGAGGGTGAGCGTGGCAGGCGGTACGGGTGGCCCTGGTACGAGCGGCGGCGGAGCGGCGGGCAACAGCGGGCTCGCGCTGATCTTCCCCCTCTAGCTGCAGCTCCAGCCGGCGCCGCAGTTCTCGCAGCTCTCCTCCGCCCCCGTCACCTGGTTGTGCGTCTTGACCCGCTGGCAGCAGCGGTAATCGCCGCCCCCGTCTCGAGGTGCACCTGGCAGGCAGGCCGCGTCGAAGTCGAAGGACTCGAAGCTGCACATGGCCGGCGGCGCGCAGTGGTCGGTGCCGTTGAGCGCGCAGGCCTCGCCGGGCGCCAGCGCATCGCGGCCACCATCGCCGAGGGCCTGCCAGCACCAGCGGCCCACCATGGCGTCGGAGCGGCGCAGATCGGACGGCTTCTGCACCAGGTCGGGGCGCGGCGTGACGTCCACAAAGGGAGCCAGATCCACCGTCGACTCCGGCTGCACCACCGAGCCGCATCCGCCACACCCAACCATCGCCAGCACCAGCACCAGCAGCCACATGTCTCGTCGCATCGTCGTCTCCTGTGTCCGTGAGTGAATGCCTGATCTGTAATCTCGTTCCTCTCACATTGCAACTGGAATCGACAGCGCTTCGGCCGGCCCCGTGGTCCAGCCCCAGCCTCGCCAGCTTGACCGCTGCCGCTGGCGCGCGCACCATCGAGCCATGATCCGACTCGGCCGCATCACCATCGCCGCGGGCGTCTCCAAGAACAACACCAGCACGGCGGTTCCGTTCGTGATCCCGCAGCGGACGCGGGGCCTGTACCTCCTCGCCTCGGCGGATGGTCTCCGCTACACCAGCGCCACCGACGCAACCAGGCCGTCGACGCTGGTCGCGGTGGCGACGGACTTTCCGCTGTACGCCAGCAGCGCCTTCGGCGAGACCACGATCAACATGAGCGGCGGTCCGCTGGTGGTGGCCGCCTACAACAGCACCGGCGGCTCCATCGACCTCGACGTCTACGCGGTGCAGGGCTGATGCTGCCGCCCTACGGTCCCGCCGGCAACGGCACCATCACCGGCGTCACCGCTGGCACCGGCCTTTCGGGCGGTGGCTCCTCTGGCACCGTTACGGTCAACGTGGCCGCGGGAGGCGTCACCGCCACGCAATTGGGCGCCAGCTCCGTCACCGCAGCGAAGCTGGCGGCGGCACAGAAGCGCCGGTACTTCGTGCTCGGCCGCAACGGCGCGGGCCCAGTCACCCTCACCGGCGCCCTGGTGGGTGACAAGCTCGACGGCGCGGTGAACCTTGCTGCCGGCCCGGGCGCGAGCCTCGATCGCACGACGGCATTCGAGGCGACGATCACCGTCGCCAACCAGATACAGCAGACCAGCGCCAGCGACCTTTCGAGCGACGCGATCCAGTTCGACATCATCCGCTCCGGCACGTAGCCAAGGGCGCAATGTGATAGGGTGGCCGTCGCGCACCACGCGCAGGAGGCCACCATGCCCAGGCTTGCCGACTACCAGAGCGTCCGCACCCACCTGATCGGGCAGCGCGACGCGATCCAGCAGCTGCACGACTCCCTCACCGAGTTCCGACCCATCGACGTGTTCCCCGAGCTGCTGGGGGACGCGCTGGCGGGCCAGCCGCCGCTCTTCGCCCACCTGCTCACCGCCATCGGCAACCGGCCGCTGTTCGTCCCCCAGCTGGACGCCTTCATGGCCCAGCCCGACGGGCCCAACCGCACCATGGCCGATCGCGCCCAGCCGGGCACCATCGCCGCCGCGCGGCAGGCGCTCGCCGCGGTGGACGCCGACCCCGCCAGCCGTCAAGCGTGGCTCGACGCGGGGCAGGCGGTGCGGACGCTGCTGGTCGAGCTCTTCCCGCCCAACGGCGAGCCCCCGACCGGCGGCCAGTAGGACGCGCGCCGTGCTCACCCTCGACGCGTTGGGCTGGCTCCACGGTGGCCCGGGTGACCCCGCGGTGCAGGTGGTGCCGGCCCACGCGGCGAGGATGGGCCGGAGCTTCTCGAGGCCGGCGCCGCTCGCGCCGGTGTGGCACGCCACCGACACCCTGACCCCCGCCGCGGCCGCCGCAGCGCACTGGCAGCGGCAGCCCCAGCCCGGCCTTGCCGCCAGCGCCCACGTCATCGTCGGGCGCGATGGCGCGATCTACCAGTGCGTGCCGCTCCACCGGATCGCCTGGCACGTGCGCGGCGGGGGCAACGTCGCCGGCCGCGAGGTGGAGAGCGTCAACGCCAACACCATCGGGATCGAGATGGAGAACGTGGGCGGCCTGCGGCGCATCATGGAGCCAAAGGGCCCCGGCTTCTACGGCTGGCCCTACTGGCGGCGCGACGCGAGCGGCAACCCGCGCGAGACGATGGGGCCCGACCCGCTGCTGCGCCTCGACGACGTGCGCGGCTCGCGGGTGCAGCTGGTGGGCGGCCGCTGGTGCGACGGCTTCACGCCCGAGCAGCTGGCGGCCGCCGCGGTGCTGCTGGGCTCGCTGGCGCGCGTGCTGGGATGGCGGCGCGAGTGGTGCGGGCGCGGGCACGTCGACTACGAGCCGACGCGGAAGGAAGACCCCTGGCCGCTCTTCCGCGCGCAGCACCTGCCGCAGATCCTCGACCTCGCCTTCGCCCCGTAGCTCCCCGGCCGCTTGCTCTCCTGCTGCTCCGCAGCATAGGCTTCTCGCAGATCGCCACCCGACGCGGTGGCCCTGGAGATGCCCATGGAGCCGACCACCGGCAAGAGCACCAGCGAATACGGCGCGACGATGATCGCGCTGCTGACCATCCCCGGCCTGGGGGCAGCGCTGCTCGCCTTCCGCGACGCGCTGCTCGCCCGCCCGTGGCCAATCGTTGCCCTCGCTGTCGTGGCGGCGGTGGTGGCCGTCTCCTACGGCTGGCAGCGCACCTGGTTGAAGGCCCAGCTCGCCAAGGTGCCGCAGGTGCCGCCGGCCGCCGTGGTCCTCGCGCTGCTGCTGGTGCCCTCCGTGGCGTGCGCCAGCCTGCCTCCCGGCGCCGCCGCCGACCACCCGCCGCTCGCCGCCGTGCTCCTGGTGGCGGTGGTGCTGGCCGTGGTGCTGGTGGGCCCCCTGGTGGCGCTGATGCGCGCGCTGTGGCGCCGACGGTGGCTGCTGGTGGCGCTGGCGCTGCTGGCGCCCTCCATCGCCCACGCCGACGATCCCCCGCCCGCCCCGGTGCGCGCGCCCATCGTCGCCCCGCATGCCCCAAGTTTGCCCGAGTCCTTGCCGGCAAGCCCGGACGCAAACGCGCCGAAACTCACCCCTTCGCAGCAGGCCGCCGCCAACGCCGTGCCGCCTGTCGCATGCCCCGAGCCGTGCGAGGCGTGTGGACGCATGCTGGGCGGCACCGCGGCGGCGGTGGGCCTGCCCACGTGGAGCAAGTGGCTGGTGGGCATCGGCGCCGGCCTGGCGTTCGCGGCAACGGTGGCGGAGCGTGGCCACGCCGTCGGGCTCTGGTAGGGCCGTGGGCGACCAGCCCGATCTCCTGCAGCACATCCTCGCCGAGCTCACCACCATCCGCGAGTCGGTGAGCGCTCTGCACGTCGAGATCGCTACGCTCAAGACGCGCGGCGAGGCCACCGATGGCATGGCCACCGACTTCAAGGCGCTCAACACCCGCGTGGCGCTCCTCGAGGTGCAGGCGGCGCAGTGGACCGGCGCGGCCGGCGTGTCGTCCTCCGTCGCCAAGTGGGGCTTCGGCATCCTCGCCGGGCTGCTCCTCGCCGGCATCGTCGCCGCCGTCGGGCTCGCGCTTCGGCATTGAGGATTGTGATACTGTGCAGCCTCACCCCACGGGGGACTGCATGGCCACCGACCTCCCGCCCGAGCTCCATCGCCACGTGGAAGAGCTGTCGCGGCAGCTCGCCCAGCTGCAGCGCCTGACGCGGCCTCGCCCGAAGCGCTGGCCCTGGGCTCTCGGCCTCGCCGCCGCGGCGCTGTTCGCCGCGCTCGCCGCCTACTCCCTCCGCCAGTTCGACGAGGCCCCGCCCGTCGTCGCCCCCATCACGCCCACCGGCGACGCTGCACAGCGCCTCTGGCTGCCGTAGACTCGGGGGCATGAGCCTCCCGACCCGCCCCACCGATCCCGCCCTGGTGCGCGACCCCCTGCTGTACTGCTACGGCGTCGCTCCCGACACCCTCAACACCAGCTTCCAGCATGTGCTCGCCATCGTGTGGCGCTGGCTGGACGGCAGCAACGAGCCGGTGCCCGACCCCGACCCGCCGCCCGACCCGCCGCCGCCGGGCCCGAAGCCGCCGGACCCCAACCCGCCGCCGGTGCCGGCCTACCCGCTGCTGGACCTGATCGACGGCCTGGCTGCAATGGACGCGGCGACCATGGCGCCGGCGTGGTCGGCGGTGCGCGCGGAGCTGGCCGGCTGGCTCACCGCAGGCCCCTTCGGCGAGTAGCTACAGGAGCGCCGCCCGGTCCCCCCGAACCTGCGGCGGCGCTCACCCTGTATACGTG
>ERZ650311.1806-NODE-1806-length-10044-cov-6.446391_pt1 | contig 10044 bp, 6 predicted proteins | sample MGYA00376247_ERZ650311 | MGnify/ENA primary metagenome ERZ650311 (study PRJEB26733, sample SAMN07839324) | wastewater metagenome | biome: small river; feature: stream; material: water | place: USA: North Carolina | collected 2016-07-28 ... | reverse complement strand
ACGACGACCCTTAGGATTGGCAACGTGTGGAATACGGATTGAAGCAGAACGGTTACGTGCTGAGTAAGCCAACTTCACTGGAGCCTCAAAGCCTGGAACCAAACGCTTGTATGAGTTTGTACCTGGGTTGGTAATTGCGTTCAATGCACGAGCGTGCTTGATGATACCGCCGATGTAGTACAGAGCGAACTCTGACAGACCTGCGTAGCCGTTACCAGCAAACAAGTTCTCACCATTCTTCCAAACAGATTGGTGAACGTGCATACCAGAACCGTTATCGCCAACTACTGGCTTAGGCATAAAGGTTGCAGTCTTGCCATAAGCATGAGCAACGTTCTGAATCACATACTTTTGCCAGATAGTCCAGTCAGCGCGTTGTACCAATGTGCTGAACTTTGTACCCAATTCGTTTTGGCCTTGGCCAGCAACTTCATGGTGATGAACTTCAACTGGAATACCCAATGATTCAAGAATCAAACACATTTCAGAACGCATGTCTTGGAATGTATCTACAGGAGCAACTGGGAAGTAACCACCCTTTTTACCTGGACGGTGACCAGTGTTGCCGCCTTCGATTTCTTTAGAGGTAGACCATGGAGCTTCTTCGGAATCAATCTTCACGAAGCAACCCTGCATGTCAGCACCCCAACGAACGCCGTCAAAAATAAAGAATTCTGGCTCTGGACCAAAGTAAGCTGTGTCGCCCAAGCCAGTGCTCTTCAAATATGCTTCAGCGCGCTTAGCAATAGAACGTGGGTCACGGTCATAACCTTTACCATCAGCTGGCTCGATTACGTCACATGTAAGAACCAATGTTGGCTCTTCATAGAATGGATCAATGTAAGCAGCTGTTGGATCTGGTTTGAGCAACATGTCTGATGCTTCAATACCCTTCCAACCAGCAATAGAAGAACCGTCAAATGCATGACCGCTCTCAAATTTGTCTTCGTCAAAAGCAGAGATAGGAACTGTCGTGTGCTGTTCTTTACCCTTTGTATCCACAAAGCGGAAATCAACGAAAGTACATTCTTTCTCTTTAACTAACTTCATCACATCAGCGACGGTCTTCGTCATGCAAATCTCCTCTATTAACTAAATTCGGAATCAAAACTTAAGGCATACACCCTTGTTTATTCCAGGCATCAAACATGCCTAATGGATGTATGTAATTTACTGAAGCAAACAATTGGGAACACTTATTATTGCACTGTTTAAGTGCCCAATTACCCCTCTTATCCACTCAAATACCCCGATTTGCACCATATTAGTGCAAAGTATCTTAGCTGATATCGTGGATTTCGTAGCCTAGCTCTTGGGTGCCCGTTCTAAGAGCAATCCAGGCACTTTCAAGCAGGTTGGCATTACCCTTAATACCCAATTCAATATGCCGCTGCGCATACACACCGCCTTTGCTGGCATCCCCAACAGAAGGCAGGCTAAAGACCTTTACGCCTGGGAAACTGGCTTCTATGCGCTCCATTAATGGGGTCAGCGTCGATTCAATCCCCTTGGGGACAATGAAACTTTGCTCTGCCCAGTTCTCTTGATGGAAGAGATCTTTGTAATGCGTATCTAGACACCAAGCCATCATCGGTGCTGCCATTACAGGAAAACCGGGAACGAAGTGATGCTCCTTAATTCGAAAGCCAGGAATCTGGTTATAAGGATTTGGGATGATTTCACTACCAATCGGAAACTCGCCCATCTTGAAGCGATGTTGATTCTCTGGTGTATTTAAATCCGCTTTAATCGGATCACCCTCTGCCATTGACTGAATGCGGCCTGCGATCAACTCTCGCGCTGTTGGATGTAACTCCGTTTTAGTACCAAGCGCCAGTGCGGCACATTGACGAGTGTGATCATCCGGTGTCGCCCCAATACCCCCAGTGCTGAACACCACATCACCGCTCGCAAAACTTTCCTTCAAGGTTGCCGTAATTTGTGCAGGATCATCCGCAACATACTTAGCCCATGCAAGACTGAGGCCACGCTCATTGAGCAGTTCAATCATCTTGCTCATGTGCTTGTCTTGGCGACGGCCAGACAGAATCTCATCGCCAATGACGATTAATCCAAAACGACGTTGCGCTACCTCGGAGGCTGCTTGCGACTCGTCTACTTCCACTGTTTTCACTGCATTATTCATTGCGTCATTCATTTCATTAAGCCTTGCATTAAGGATGATGCGGCCGTTCCAGATCAACAACACGCGATTGCACAGTAAGCGCTTGATCTAATTCTTCATCCCTCAATTGCTTGAGTGCATCCAATAGGAAGTAGCTAAACCAAAGGGCGGCAAACACGAAGATTAAAGAATATATCCAGAGCGCCACAAAACTCACAATCGGAAACAAGACTAAAGCCAATGCTGAAGTGGCCCAGAAGAAAGTGGGCACAGCACCTAGCATCCCTGAGGCAATGCCCATGCAAAGTAAAGGCCAACGATATTTTTGCAGCAGCAGATCACGCTCTTCTGCGCTGGCATGTTTAGCCAATACGTCGTATGACATGAGTCGCATGGTGAGCCAACCCCAAAGCAAGGGCGGCAAGACTGCTACCAGGGGAGGCACCCACCATACGGGCAAGGTCAACATCACCAATGCCAAACAAATCAAAGCGGACCACAGGCTATAGAAGAAGCTGCCTAAGAAACTGCCCCCGCGCCTGCACTCAAGGTCTTGGTATGGCGCTTGCCTAGTAGCTATTTTTACAATGGCTGGCACAGTTGAAAAAGCAATCAATACAAGCAAGCTAATGGTGATGAGCGGAATGATGAGCATCACAAAAAAGAGTGGCGCAATCCATGCTCTGGCGTTTTCAAAGCCAGCCCAAATGAGTCCTTCTTGTATCCAACTCGTAAACACGGAAGTGGTGAGAAATACACTAAGCGCTTCCAATGCAGGCGCCCAGGTTAACCAAATCAGCACACCCCAAAGAACCGACACAATCAGAAATGGTCTTAGGCTGAGCCAAAGCATGCGCGGATGCATAGTGCCAACCAAGGCCATGCCAAATGATTTAAATACTTGCTGCAATCCGACCATACAACTCCTATTCACTACAGACCTCAGGTCTACTTAGGCATGATTTCTCTTAGGGCGTGCACAAAGCCTTGCCATTGCTGCGTGAAGATATTTTGTGAAACGTTTAAGTTTCTTACCCCAGTAGGATAGACCTCTTTTGGGAAGACAGCCGTTCTAAACAACATGTCCCACCATGGAAACAAAATACCAAAATTGCAGCCACCTAAAACACCAGGCTTGCCTTTAGCCTCATGGCCATAACCCACCGCGTGGTGCATCCGATGAAACATCGGAGAAATCAACAAATACTTGGCGGGACCTAAGTGCACTTTGATATTGGCGTGCTGCCAACTTTGTATAAATTGACTGAGCGCAATCAACACGATGAATTGCCCTGGAGAAACACCAAACAGCAGCGCAAAGAAAGACATAAAGCTTGCGCGCATGATGTCATCCAGAATGTGATTGCGGTTATCAGACCAGGCAGTCATTACGGTTTGGCTATGATGCAGAGCATGCAACTGCCACCACCAATTAAAGGCATGGTTGGCGCGATGGTAGAGGTAGTCCACAAAGTCGAGTAACACCAAATAGATCAGAAAACTCACTACTGGTATTGAGGTGACACCAGGCCACCAAGACTCTACATTGAGTCGACCGAAACGAAAGTCATGCAAGATCGAATCGATCTCAAAAAAGAAGCCCGATAGAGCAATAAAGATGATGCCGTGAAAAATTCCCAAACGATGAAACAAGGTGTAGATGACATCTACCTTAGTCGCGCTTGCAAAGCGCTCTTGCTTTTCTGCGGGAGCAAATCGCTCCCACGTTCTGAGCACAACGAAGATCAAGAAAATCTGAATACATCCCAATAAAAACCAATCAATGCCATCGAACATGTCTTCAGCCCAAGACATCAAGCCAAGCTGATAGAGAATCGGGCCCACAACATTTGAAAAAATAAACTCCTGCACGCTAGCGTAAGCGTCTGCAATCCAGGAGGTGATGATGTTGGAGTCCATGCCTTATTTTGCTGGATTTGGAGAATTCTTGGGGAGGAGCCCAAAGCAGAAACCGCGCCCCTTCAGATTGACGATGAGTTGCTCCAAAACCGCTGGCGCCCAAGGGTCTTTTCTGGACCAAATGCCTAAGTGGGCCATAGCGATATCGCCATCCTTGATATCCCTGCTGGCTTTTTCCAAAAGCATGGCGTTCGGATGCTTGTCAGAATTCAATTCATCCCCTAAAAAACCGGCGGGAGCCCAACCAATATGCTGATAACCGCATAAATCCCCCATCCGAATTAAGGTAGGCGAAGTTTTACCGCCGGGTGCACGCCAGATCTTCTGAATGGGGTGATCGGTAAGCTCCTGAAAACGTACATCTACCCTACGGATTTCTCGACACATAGCCGCTTCGTTATAGAGAATCGTCATACCCGCCTTAGGACCAAACTGAGGTCTTTCAAAGACCTCGCCCTTAGGACCGTCTTTTACAAAATAAGTATGGTCGTAAGTGTGACTACCAAAGTGATGACCCTCTTTAACGCGCTCTTGCCAATAGCCCTTCCAAGAGTCGTCCAATGAAAAGTCCCCACGAAAAGTTTTTTCATTTGCCAGGAAAAAAGTGGCTTTGACATTTTGACGCTTCAGAATCTCTGCTACCTTCTCAGCTACAGACATATTGCCAGTGTCAAAGGTGAGATAAACCTTCTTATTGCATTCTGCTTGAGCAATCGCGCCCAATGAAAAACAGCCGAGCAAGAGCGCGGCTGCAGTGCGAATGATGATTGGCTGAATCATTTTTTACTTATTCCCATCCAGCCCTTGGAGTAAAGAACACACCATGCGGGGACTTGCCAACCGGAATAACTGTGACTAATTTCATGGTTGGGATGTCAATCACGCCCACTTTTTTAGAAAAGCGCAATGTAACCCACAGTGTTTTGCCATCTGGAGTGATTTCCATATCATCGGGACCTGCTGGCAGCCCAGTGATATCACCCACCTTCTCCAAGGTTTGCATATTGATCAAACTAATTGTGGAGGCGATACGGTTCGTCACGAAAACATGTTTCTTATCACCGAGTGGGCGGAAGTTATGTGCGCCCTTACCGGTATGGATACGCTTCACTTCTTTGCGATTCTTCCAATCGATGACTTGCACATAATCATCGCCAGTAATGCCAACCAATAAGTATTGGTCGCCAGGAGTCATCCATAGGCCGGCTGGCACCTTACCCGTAGGCATCACCCATAAGACGTTTTGGGTATCTAGATCAATGGCTGCAAGCTCATTTGAGTCTTGCAAAGTAATGAAGGCGATTTTGCTATCAGCAGTAAAAGCAATATGGCTAGGAGTCTTTGCCAATTTCACTGTCTTTGCCAATTTAAGATCTGCTCCATTAGCAGCATAGATATCCACACGGTCTAAGCGATTACCATTTGCTACAAACCATTTATGGTTTGGTGAGTAACCAATTTGGTAAGGATCAATAATGTTCGGAATCCTGCCAGTTAACTCACCAGTTGTGGGATTCATTAGGACTACATCATTACCAGCTGCGTTGGCAATCAATAAGGTTCTTTGATCTGGCGTAATCATCAAGTGATGCGGCTCTTTGCCAACTGGAAGGGTTTTGATCACTTTACGTGTTGGCATATCAATCAAACTAACTGAGGCTTCGCCAGAATTGAGAATAACTGCCAGCTTTGGTTGATTTGCAGGGTTGGGAGTAGCGACTGTCGCTGATGTTGATGGCGCAGCTGGTGCCTGAGTGGCAGTTTGAGCAAAAGTACTCTGATTGGCCAGCAGGAGTGCCAATAATGCAGAACTCGCAATTATGCGAAAACCTCTAATCTTGATAAATGTATGCATGCCTCCATTGTAAGCATTTAGAAGGCTTAAATTGACCTCTACAAGCTAATGGATATGCTCGGGATTTGATTTAGCGCAAGCTGGCCAAGACCTTTTCTAGGCGCTTTAAGGACATCGGGGTTGGAGTTTTGAGCTCTTGGGCATACAAAGCCACTCGCAACTCTTCCAACTGCCAACGAAAATCGGTCAAAGCCTGATCCTCAGCCATCGCATAGGACGCAGATCCCTTATTGCCCTGCATGAGTTTTTGCCATGGGCGAGCTACAGACTCCCAATCTTTTTGACATTGCGCATCCCGACTTGGATTAGAGCGCAGCTTATCAATCCGCATCGCAATCGCTTTTAGGTAACGCGGCACATGAACCAATTGTGCATAAGGTATCTCAGCAACAAACTTCGGAAAGATCAAACCTTGCATTTGACTTTGAATATCGGCATAGGCAGTCGGCGATGCCCCTTTTGCGCTAGCGACTTTTTTCTGTAAATCGGCATGGGCTTGTAATGCATTTAGAGCATGGCGAGCAATCTCTTGAGCAATTAGTGCCAAGCGAGGTTTACCTGCTTGCAAGCGTTCCGCAAATTGTTCGGCATTGACTGGCAGTGGTTCAGTCATAAATGCGCGCTCCAGCGCGAGATTGAGAATCTGGTCGATTAAGCCCTCGACTGATCCGACATTAATAAATAGCAATCCCAGCTCACGAATACCAGGCAACTGTTTTTGTAACGCTTTGAGTGTGTCTTTGTTGCTCAATGCAAATAAGCGCCGCAATCCTAAGGCATGTTGCTTGCGAGCCTCTTCCAAGTCATCGAACACTTCCAGATCACAGAAATCAACACGATCAACCAAAGCAGGGTAACCAAACAGTGTCTTATTACCTTTTTGAATCTCCAGAGTTTCGGGGAGTTCACCAAACTCCCAGGAGCGGTAACCACCCTGCTCTACCTTGCGAGCAGAGTCAGCGCTGCCAGTCTTCGGCTTTGCTTCGCCGACTGACGGCTCAATACCCAATTCCACCTGCGCTGTCTTTTGGGCAATTGCTTGGAAAGCATTGCGTGCAGTCTGTCCGTATTCAGAACGAAGGCGCGCCAAGTTGCGCTCGACTTCTAACTGACGTCCATGCTCATCAATTAAGCGGAAGTTCATCGATGAGTGCAAAGGTAAAGCTTCAGGCCTAAAGTCAGTACGTTTAATTTCCAGGCCACGCTCTTTACGGATGTCACCAATTAAACTATCTAAAAAATCCCCAACACCAAATTGCTTTTCTTCTAACTTGCGCTCCAGAAAAGACTTTGCATAATCCGGTAACGGCACGCAGTGACGACGCAACTTTTGCGGCAAGGTCTTCAATAAGAGCAACACCTTCTCTTCACACATGCCGGGCACTAGCCATTCACAACGGCGGCCATCAACTTGATTGAGTTGTGTAAGTGGCACTACCAGCGTCACGCCGTCTTTGGGGCTACCAGGCTCAAAGTGGTAGGTCAGATTGAGCTGTGCGCCACCGACAGTCATGGTTTTTGGATAGCGGTCGACAGTAATGCCAGCCGCTTCATGACGCATCAGATCTGCTTTTTCTAAGCGCAGCTGAGCATCCAGCTCATTGTTCTTAGTCAAGAAAGTCTTAAGACTGTCTCGACTACGCACCTCTTTCGGAATGCGGGAGTCATAAAAAGCAAAGAGCAATTCGTCATCGACCAATACATCGGGACGACGTGAGCGATGCTCTAAAGCTTCGATTTCTTTAATAAGGTGACGGTTGTGCCAGAAGAACCCAAACAGATTAGAGTATTTTTTCTTAGCATCAGCTTCGGTTTCACGCTGCAAGGCTGGCGTATCCATCCGGCCAAACATTTCTTCTTGCACCAAGGCCTGACGAATAAATAACTCACGCGCCTCATCTGGGTTGTGCGGTTCATAACGAACACGACGACCATGGTAGATGGGCAGACCATAAAGAGTGCCCCGCTCAAATGCCATCACCTCACCTTGGCGGTTATCCCAGAATGGATCACTTAACGACTTGATCAGACGGTGTGCTGCTACCCGCTCTACCCATTGCGGCTCAATCTTGGCAATTGTTCTGGCGTACATGCGATTGGTTTCTTGCAACTCCCCCGCCAAAATCCAAGCACCCGCCTTCTTACCAATGGTTGAGCCAGGCCAAATAAATGGTCGAATGCCGCGTGCGCCAACATAGCCACCAGTTTTGCTGTTGCGGTCTTGTGATTTTTCGTCTTCTTCTTTTTTGGCTACATACCCTAGCAAGCCAGTCAATAAAGATAAGTGCACTTGTTCATAGGTTGCCGCGAGACCATTTTCTTTCCAGCCTTTTTCACCGAGCATAGTGTGGAGCTGGCCATGTACATCACGCCACTCTCGTAAGCGACGTGGCGATAGGAATTTACTCTTACACAGATTCTCGAGCTGGCGATTACTGTGCTTGTGTTGCAAGGCATCTTGATACCAATTCCAAAGCTTGACGAAACTTAAAAACTCGGAGCGTTCATCCGCAAACTGCAAGTGCGCTTGATCAGCGGCAGCCGCTTGATCCATCGGGCGATCACGCGGATCCTGTGTAGCCAATGCAGAAGCAATGATGGTCACCTCTTTTAAGGCGTTCTGCTCTTTCGCAGCTAGAAGCATTCTGCCGATACGTGGATCGAGCGGTAAATCAGCCAGCTGCTTACCAATGACCGTCAGCTTGAAGTTGTTATGGATATCCTTGGCGGTATCTTTAACATCCGTTGAATCGACCTCATCAAACTCTATCGCACCCAATTCATCTAGAAGCTGCACGCCATCGGCGATTGCTCTACCCAGAGGCTTATCAATAAATGGGAAGTGTGCAATTTTAGGCAAGCGTAGTGAGCTCATGCGCAAAAGGACTGCGGCTAGAGAACTGCGAAGTATTTCTGGGTCAGTGAACTTAGGGCGGCTCTGATAATCCTGCTCACTGTAGAGGCGTACACAGATGCCATCCGATACCCGGCCGCAACGACCCGCTCTTTGATTGGCTGCCGCTTGAGAAATAGGCTCAATCTGGAGCTGCTCTACCTTATTACGATAGGAGTAACGCTTGACCCTTGCTAGACCGCTATCAATGACGTAACGAATATTTGGAACGGTTAAAGAGGTTTCAGCAACGTTGGTGGTCAAAATAATACGGCGCCCATTGCCCGGACTAAATACACGCTCTTGCTCAGCCACGGATTGACGGGCAAATAGACTCAAGACCTCTGGATGAAAGCGTTGCTGTAAGACATGGTCTTTACGTAGCGCTTCGGCGCAATCTCGTATTTCTCTCTCGCCTGGCAAAAATACCAAGACGTCTCCAGAACCTGCAGCCCCTTCTCTCCAAAGATTAGTGATTTCTTCAACCACCGCATCCGGAATTTCTTTAGCCGCCTTGGATTCTTTTTTGCCGTCTGGCCTGTTATCTGGTTCGAGTGGTGCATACCGCTGCTCCACCGGGAAGAGTCGACCGCTGACTTCAATGACTGGCGCTACTTTGCCGTTGATCGCAAAGTGTTCAGCAAAGCGCTGAGCATCAATTGTTGCCGAAGTAATAATGAGCTTCAGATCAGGTCGCTTGGGCAATAACTGTCGCAAGTACCCCAATAAGAAATCAATATTCAGACTGCGTTCATGCGCCTCGTCAATGATGAGCGTGTCATAAGCCCGTAGCTGAGGGTCGCGCTGTGTTTCGGCAAGTAAGATGCCATCAGTCATCAACTTAATAGAAGCAGTACTACTGGTCTTGTCTGCAAAGCGCACCTGGTAGCCGACGTCTTGACCGATAGGTGAGCCCAGCTCCTGGGCGATTCGCTTGGCAGTAGCAGTGGCCGCGATACGGCGAGGCTGAGTATGGCCAATGAGCTTACCTCCGTTAATCGTGCCACGACCTAAGTCGAGACAGATCTTGGGTAACTGGGTCGTCTTACCTGAGCCAGTCTCACCACAGACAATCACCACCTGATGGTTTTGCAGGGCATCCTTGATCAGCTGACGTTGACCTGAGACCGGCAATTCCTCCGGAAAGCGAATCTCCAGCCTACGTGAGGTGTTGGAAGCAGGCACAGGCTTGGGCGTTGCTTTGGGTTTTTGTTGGTTTATAGGCTCTTGCACCCTATAATTTTCTCACTA
>ERZ650311.1805-NODE-1805-length-10046-cov-7.467120_pt1 | contig 10046 bp, 8 predicted proteins | sample MGYA00376247_ERZ650311 | MGnify/ENA primary metagenome ERZ650311 (study PRJEB26733, sample SAMN07839324) | wastewater metagenome | biome: small river; feature: stream; material: water | place: USA: North Carolina | collected 2016-07-28 ... | reverse complement strand
CCCCACATCATCTAAAGGAAGGATATTGGGGCGAATCAGGTTAAAAATGAGGAACATTTCCGCAGTCCAGCGCCCAATACCTCTAATTGCGCTCAATTCTTGAATAACGCTCTCGTCATCCATGTTTTTCCATTGACTGGCATGAAGACGTCCAGCATCAAAGTGATCCGCTAAATCCCGGATATATTCGACCTTGCGCCCAGATAGCCCTGCAGCTCGCAATTCTTCAACTGATAAAGCCAAGATGTTTTTGGGATTCATCTTTTTCTTGCTGGCGACAAGCACTCTATCCCAAACTGCTTGCGCTGCCGCTACAGAAATTTGCTGACCCACAATTGCTCTAGCCAAGGTTGTGAATGCATCACCTCGTGTTACTAAAAAACCAGAGCCATATTTTGGAATGATTTTTTTCATAATGCGATCTTGTTTCATCAAATCGCGACAAGCTTGCTCCCAATAATCCGGAGCTCCATTAACCGATGCTACTTTTTCTTTGACAGTTGCCACTACTCTCTACGCCATTCTGTAATGCCGCCTGGCTTGTCCTCTAAAACGATACCTTGCTCAAGCAGTGTCTTTCGAATGAGATCCGCTTTAGCAAAATCTTTCGCTTGTTTAGCTGCAGCACGTGCAGCGATTTGATCTTCAATATCTTGAGCCTGCAATCCGCTCTCATTCTTTGACCCCATTTGTAAGAATGCGGTTGGATCCCTTTGCAAGAAATTGAGCATGCCACCAAGAGCCTTAAGGGTAGCAGCCAGTGTCGCCTTATCTTGACCTTGAGCGCGATTGACTTCACTTGCCAAGTCAAATAGGACGGCAATCGCTTCTGGCGTATTAAAGTCATCATTCATAACCGCAACGAACCGACTGCGCCAAGTACTTGCCTTACCATAATTAGGGATATCTTCTACAGATGCCAAAGCGTTGTACAAACGCGTCAAGCCTTGTTTGGCCTCTTCCAAGTGCGCATCACTGTAGTTCAAAGGACTACGATAGTGCGCCTTCAGAATAAAGAAACGCACCACTTCAGGATCAAACTCTTTCAACACATCACGAATCGTAAAGAAATTGCCTAATGACTTAGACATCTTCTCTTCGTTCACGCGCACAAAGCCGTTGTGCATCCAAGTGTTCACAAAGGGCTTGCCTGTTTCTTCGCTAAAGGCACCTTCACTTTGAGCGATTTCGTTCTCGTGGTGCGGGAACTGAAGATCCGCCCCACCCCCATGGATATCAAAATGGGTGCCCAAGAGTTGGCAACTCATGGCAGAACACTCAATGTGCCAACCAGGTCTACCCACGCCCCAAGGAGACTCCCACTTGGTGTCTGCTGGCTCTTCCGCTTTAGCTGACTTCCACAAAACAAAGTCGAGTGGATCTTGTTTGCTGTTTGCAACAGCCACACGTTCACCCGCGCGTAAGTCGTCCAACGATTTACCTGATAGGCGGCCATAGTTTTTAAAGTTTCTAACCGCGTAGTTCACATCACCATCTTCGGCTTGATAAGCCAAGTTGTTGTTCATGAGGCGTGTGATGATGTCTTGCATCTGTGGCACATACTCAGTAGCACGTGGCTCATAAGTTGGTCGCTCAATACCCAAGGCATCCGCATCTTCATGCATGGCATCAATGAAGCGCTGCGTGAGTTCTTTAATGGTTTCTTTGTTCTCAACGGCACGCTTGATGATCTTGTCATCAATATCCGTGATGTTGCGCACATAAGTGACTTCCATGCCTGAGGCTCTTAGCCAACGCTGCACCATGTCAAATACAACCATCACGCGGGCATGCCCAATATGGCAAAAGTCATATACCGTCATGCCGCACACATAAAGCCTGACCTTGCCGTGCTCGATCGGCTTAAAGGTTTCTTTACGGCGGGTTAAGGTATTAAATATTTGCAACATAAATAGGTAAATATTCTGTAAATGTGTTGGGTATAGATAAGAAACTTACCTTCCTCGCCACGATTTGTTAGACTGACTGTCGAGTATAGCTAATTCGAGCCAATAACCCTTTTAAAATCATGTTCTCACTTCCTTATCGAGCAAGCCTTATGACATCGCAGTTCCACATCCGCTCCCATGCTTTAAAGGCCGGTTTAATTAGCTTTATTTGTGTATTTAGTGCTACTGGCTTTGCTCAAATACTAAATGCTCCAGGCACAGTTCAAAATACAACAATTGGCAATCCTCAAAAAAACAGTCGTTCTGCCATTGCAGCCAAGGCTGACCCATCTCCTTTCGATGACAATCCATCAGCCGTGCAATCAGCACAAATGCAACCCTCACTAGCGACACCTTTTATTGTGTTGCAACGCGTACCAGAGCCAAAGAACAAAAATGCTATTCCAGAGGCAATCTATAAGCTGATCAGTGACAAGAAGTTTCCTGAAGCCATCACTGCGATTGATAAAGAGTTAGCAAGCAACCCAAGAAATATTCAGTTACGTTTTATCCGCTCAAGAGTGGCTATTGAAATGGGTCAAATTGATATTGCTAGAAAAACCCTAGAAGAAATCACTCAACAGTTCCCTGAGTTACCAGAGCCCTATAACAACCTAGCAGTGCTCGAGGCTCAAAAAGGCAATTTAGAGCAAGCCAAAGACTATTTAGAGTTGGCTCTCAAAGTTCAACCCACTTTCCCAACGGCGCTTGAGAATCTAGGTGACGTGTATACCCGTTTAGCAGCACGCTCTTATGGCAAAGCTTTGCAACTTGATAAGCGCTTGATTGAGAGTCGTCGCAAGATGAAATTGGCTGAAGATATTTTGAAATAATTGTTTTATTTTTCGTTGTTTTAAATTCTGTAGTTTTAATCCCGCAATTGAATAAGAAGGAAATAGCATGGCAAAAGTGCAACTAAAAACTAGCATGGGCAACATCACATTGAGCTTGGACGAAGAGCTAGCGCCTAAATCAACTGAGAACTTTTTAGAGTATGTTCGCTCAGGACACTACGACGGCACAATTTTCCATCGCGTGATTGCTAATTTCATGGTGCAAGGTGGTGGCATGACTGCTGGCATGAAGCAAAAGCCAACCAAAGCGCCAATTGATAACGAAGCCGACAACGGTCTACCAAACAAACGCGGCAGCATTGCCATGGCACGCACCAGTGATCCTCACTCAGCCACTGCTCAGTTCTTTATCAACGTGGTTGATAACGCATTCTTGAACTTCTCTGCTCCAACACCACAAGGCTGGGGTTATGCAGTGTTTGGCGAAGTTTCAGAAGGCATGGATGTGGTGGATGCGATTCGCCAAGTGAAGACTGGTAGCTCAGGCTTTCATCAAGACGTGCCAAAAGAAGATGTGACAATCATCAGCGCCACAATTTTGGAAGAGTAATTGATGCACGCTAGCGCCGTTTTAATTTCTGATTTGCATTTAACACCGTCGATGCCAAGAACGGCAGAACGGTTTTTTGAATTCCTAGAAAAAGAAGCGCGCGCGCATGAAGCTTTGATTATTTTGGGCGATTTGTTTGAATATTGGGTAGGTGATGATGCCAAGGCACGCTCACCTTTCCACTTAGAAGTGGCCCAAAAAATCAAAGCACTCTCTTTGCACGGTACGAAGGTGTACTTCATGCACGGCAATCGAGATTTTTTATTGGGCGAGCAATACGCCAATAAAGCCAATATGACAATCTTGAGAGATCCTCAAGTCATCACAATTGCCAATCAAACTTGGTTACTCACCCATGGCGATGCCCTATGCACTGCAGACAGTAGTTACCAACGTTTTCGGAAAATCGTTCGTAGTCAGTGGGTACAAAAATTATTTTTAATGCTACCCACTAGTCTACGTGTGAACATTGCTAGCACCCTACGCAGCAATAGCACTGCTAAATACCAACGCGCACAACGCTTCACTCCTGAAGTAGTTCACGTTAAAGGGGATGTCACGATCACCGCCACTGCTGATTTGGTGGCGATGACTGGTTGCCAGCGCATGATTCATGGTCACACCCATCGCCCTGGTTATCACCAAGAGAGTTTGGGCAATGAGTCATGGGAGCGCTGGGTTCTATCTGATTGGGATTTTGATCACCCAGAAACAGTTCTTCCAAAAGGAAATGCCCTCAGCATTTCTGCTGAAGGCATTCGTTCACTTGATTTAGTGAGATCTTAGATCTTTATTCAACCTTAGAGTGGTTGCGCAAGATGTTGACCATCTGGCCAAAAATACGTGGGTTCGCTGCCATGATCTCACCAGTGTTGAGGTAAGACTCTTCACCAGCATAGTTACCCACTAAGCCACCCGCCTCTGTAATTAACAGTGCACCTGCAGCCATGTCCCAAGGTTTAAGACCTTGTTCAAAGAAACCATCCAAACGACCTGCAGCGACATAAGCCAAATCTAAAGATGCAGCGCCCGGACGACGCAAGCCTGCACACTGACGAGTCATTTGTGCAAAGATTTCTAAGTAGGCTTCGACGTCTTGATCTTCACGATACGGGAAACCTGTACCAATTAATGCTTCTGACATTTTTGTGCGACCTGCTACACGCAAACGACGATTGTTCACATAAGCACCCGCACCACGTGTGGCTGTAAATAGCTCGTCACGATTCGGGTCATACACCACGGCTTGCTGAGTTACACCATCAACCGCTAAAGCGATTGATACAGCGTACTGAGGATAGCCATGAATAAAGTTAGTCGTGCCATCTAATGGATCGATGATCCAGACATGATTTGGTTGATCTGTAGGGCTGGTAGCAGCGATTTCGCCTGTTTCTTCACCTAAGAATCCGTGATCAGGGAAAGCGTCTCTCAAAGTCTCGATAATGGCAGCTTCAGCTGCCTGATCAACTTCAGTGACAAAATCGTTGTGTTGTTTGCGGGTAACCTGAATACGCTCGCTATTGAGCGATGCTCGGTTGATAATATTTCCTGCGCGACGGGCGGCCTTCACGGCCACATTAAGCATGGGGTGCATAGTATTTAAGTAACACAACGAATTGGAGAAGAGCAATGTCCAGCGATCAAGCTGTACGGCGAAAGCAGATTTTAGCCCGAAATGAGGAATTATTGGGAGTTTTGAAGCAAAACTGGCCTATCCGCTGGGTCATGATGCGCACCAGCCACCCAGGTAATGTGGGCTCGGCAGCCCGTGCCATCAAGACCATGGGCTTCTCACAACTGCATTTGGTCGAGCCTGCCTACGAGTACATGGCCAGAAAAGCCGAGGCTATTTCTTTATCCAGTGGCGCTTTTGACGTTCTGGAAGGCGCCCAAAACCAACCCTCCCTATTGGCTGCTGTGGGAGATAGCCAACTGGTGTTTGGCTTAACCGCCCGCGATCGTGAATTTGGTCCACCTGCGATTTCTTTACCAGAAGCTGTATCGATGGCTTCTAGCGCTTTGGTTTCTCAAAAACCGATCTCATTTGTGTTTGGTACAGAGCGCACTGGATTGGATAACGAGGATCTTAAACATTGCACCCATCGTGTATGGATTGATGCCAACCCAGAGTACCCTTCATTGAACTTGGCTCAAGCCATGATGATTGTGGCGTATTCCATGCGCCAAGGTCTCATGGAAGCACTCGCGATTGACTCAAAGACCACGCAGGCAGAAATGTCTTCGTCTGTTGAGTTAGCCGATCAGCAAGCGATTGCTGCGATGCTGGCTCACTGGCAACAAGGCCTAGAAGCCATTGGTTATCTTGATCCCGCCAATCCTAAAAAGTTGATGCCAAGACTCTCTGCTTTATTTGCCAGAAGTGGTTTGCAAAAAGAAGAAATCGATCTTTTGCGCGGGATTGCGAAACAAATGCTTCTACACGGTAAAATCGACTAATGCCATTATTCGACCACGTAGACTCCATCATTGCCCGCGATCCTGCGGCTCGCACTCGCTTAGAAGTGATTCTCTGCTACCCAGGCTTACACGCCATTTGGTTACACAGAATTGCACACTTCTTATGGCATGTTGAGTTGAAATTAATTGCCAGAATTGTTTCTCATACAGCGCGCTTCATCACTGGTATTGAGATCCACCCAGCTGTGGTGGTGGGTAAACGTGTGTTCATTGATCACGGCCTAGGCGTGGTGATTGGTGAGACCACCGTGATTGGTGATGATTGCACGATTTATCAAGGTGTCACTTTAGGTGGTACATCTTTGTACAAAGGCACCAAGCGTCACCCTACTCTTGAAGCAGGCGTGGTGGTGAGTGCTGGCGCCAAAGTATTAGGTGGCTTCACTGTGGGCGCAGGCGCTCGCATTGGCTCAAATGCAGTGGTTCTTAAAGCAGTACCTGCAGGCGCAACTGCAGTGGGCATCCCAGCTCGCATTGTTGAGACCTCAGACTCACAACACTCATTTACTGCCTACGGCATCACACCAGAAGACCTAAGCAATTAATGAGTACTCAAGCGTTGGGGGCTGACTTAGCCAAGCATACGCCAGCGATGCAGCAGTTTTTGCGCATCAAAGCAGAGCACCCTAACTCTTTGGTATTTTTTCGGATGGGCGATTTTTATGAGCTCTTCTTTGAAGACGCTGAAAAAGCTGCTCGCATCCTAGACATCACCCTCACGCAACGTGGCCAATCCGCTGGCAACCCGATCAAGATGGCAGGTGTGCCTTATCACGCTGCAGAACAGTATTTAGCCAAGTTAGTTAAGAGTGGTGAGTCAGTAGCGATTGCTGAACAAATTGGCGACCCTGCCACATCCAAAGGACCTGTAGAGCGTCGCGTGGTGCGTGTGATCACACCAGGCACCGTGACAGACTCAGCTTTGATGAGTGATCGCCAAGATGCACCTTTATTGGCAATTGTGCCGGGCAAAAAAAATTGGGGCTTAGCTTGGCTCACGATCACCAGCGGTACCTTACGTCTCACGCAATGCAGCCCAGAAGAATTACCGCAATATTTGGCACGCATCGGCGCCGCAGAATTACTCTGCCCGCTTGAGAGTGTTACCGCCATCAAAGAAACTTTGCGCGAGTCGCATGGCGCAGATGTTCACTTAGGTGGTCAGACAATCCCTGATTGGGTATGGACTCCTGATGAAGGCGAACGTCGCCTGATGGAATTGTTCCAGACGAGTAGTTTGCAAGGTCTAGGGATTGATGATCTTGATAAATATGCAGTTGCTCTCAGTGCTGTGGCTGCCGTACTAGCCTACGGTGCTAACACTCAAGGTTTAGGTTGGCATGGCAAGTTGCCTCATATTCAGCAATGCCAAGTAGAAGATGATCAGAGTTATGTGGGCATTGATGCTGCGACTCGTCGCAATTTAGAAATCACTGAAACACTGCGCGGTGAAACTGATCCAACATTGTTCTCATTATTAGATACTTGCTCGAGTGCCATGGGTAGTCGCCTACTTCGGCACTGGCTACACCACCCGATCAGAGATCAAGTGGTGGTGAGCAATCGCCACGTTGCGATTGAGACTTTATTAGCCCACCCATTTGTGTTGGCAGATGTGCAACAAACACTCAAGCAAGTGGCAGACGTAGAACGCATCAGCACTCGCTTAGCTTTAGGCAGTGCACGTCCAAGAGACTTAAGTAGTTTGCGAGATACTTTGGCATCGCTACCAACCTTGGCAACTTTGTTAAATCCTCTGGGTGAGCAAAGTGTCACTCTTGCCAAGTTAGCTGAGGTGCTTGCTTCACCGCCTCCTGTTTTAGATTTATTGCAACGTGCCATTGCTCCCGAGCCATCCGTGGTGATCCGTGAAGGTGGCGTGATTGCAGATGGTTACAACGCAGAACTCGATGAGTTACGTCACTTGGGTGACGATTGCGGTCAGTTTTTATTAGATTTAGAAACGCGTGAACGTGCTCGAACTGGCATTGCTAATTTGCGTGTTGAATTTAATAAAGTACATGGCTTCTTCATTGAGGTGACCAACGGTCAAGCCGATAAAGTTCCTGAAGATTATCGTCGTCGCCAAACTCTCAAAAATGCTGAGCGTTACATCACGCCAGAACTCAAAGCATTTGAAGACAAAGCCCTGTCTGCTAAAGAGCGTAGCTTCGCATTAGAAAAACAACTGTATGACGAACTCTTGGTTGAGTTGCAAGCCCATGTGTTGGCTTGTCAAACAACTGCTGCAGCACTGGCTCAAACCGATGTATTAGCAACACTTGCTGAGCGCGCTCAAACTCTAGCTTGGGTCCGCCCACAATTAAGTGATCAAGCAGGCATCAACATCAAAGCTGGTCGTCACCCTGTGGTTGAAAACCAACTGGCTAAACGCTCCGAATCTTTTGCACCCAATGATGTACTGTTTGATAACAGTCGCCGCATGCTCTTGATCACTGGTCCCAACATGGGCGGTAAATCAACCTACATGCGTCAGATTGCGCTGATCACTTTGTTGGCTTATGTCGGATCTTATGTGCCAGCAGTATCTGCCACGCTGGGTCCGATTGACCGAATTTTCACTCGCATTGGGGCAGCCGATGATTTGGCGAGCGGTCGCTCCACGTTCATGGTGGAGATGACAGAAGCGGCTGCTATTTTGCACAGAGCTACTGCCAACTCATTGGTCCTCATGGATGAGATTGGTCGAGGCACTTCTACATTTGATGGCCTTGCCTTGGCATGGGCAATTGCCCAACAGCTACTTGCCAAGAATCGCTCATGGACTTTGTTTGCTACGCATTATTTAGAGTTAGCCAGTTTGCCCAGCAAATATCCTCAATGCGCCAATGTGCATTTGAGTGCTGTAGAAAAAGGTCATGGCATTGTGTTTTTACACACCGTGCAAGCAGGTCATGCCAATCAGAGTTATGGACTACAAGTGGCTCAATTGGCAGGCGTGCCACAAGAGGTGATCAAAGAAGCCCGCAAGCATTTGCATCGTCTAGAAGAAACAGCTAACCAAGAAAGCCATCAAGCTGATTTATTCAGTCACGCTGCTGATGAGGTGATCCCAAGCATGGATGAATCGTCTGTTAAAGCAATGGCCTTCTTAAAAGAATTTGAGGCTATCGCATTGGATAGCCTCAGTCCGAAAGAAGCACTAGATTTACTCTACCGCCTCAAAAAAGATATTGGTGCGTAATTTAGTGCAGTGTTGGGCGTTGCTCTGGTGCCGCAGGTGCGCCATCATCGATATCTAGATCATCGTCATCATCGCCATCTTCAACATCAAGACCAAAAGCACCTTTAGGATGGCCCTCTTCCAACTCTTCTTCAGTGGCTTCACGCACATCGGCAATCACTAGCCAGAACTTCAGTGCCAAACCTGCCAAAGGATGGTTACCATCTAGAACCACTTTGTCTTCTGCTAAATCTGTGACGGTGTAGATCAATGGATCTTCGTCGTCATCTTCTTCAGCTTGAGCCTGGTCATCCAGTAGTCCTTCAAACTGCATACCTACTTCTAGCGGCTCAGGGAATCTGGCGCGCGACTCAATTTTTAATAGTTCAGGGTCATAGTCACCAAAAGCATCCGTTGGCTCTAATTGAATCGTGGTTTCGTAACCAACATCGTGACCATCTACCGCTTCCTCAATCTTTGGGAAGGTGCCGTCATAGCCACCATGCAAGTAAATCATCGGACCAGCCGACTCTTCGATCAAATTATCTTGTGCATCCGTTAAACGGTACTTCAGGGAAACAATAGTATTCTTTTGTACTTTCATAAACGCTATTTTACGTGAGTCGATTAAATTGGTGGGTTTTCTGCACTCGTGCTCAGCTATCACTTACCTTAATCTGCTATAACTCTAGCCATGAAGCCAGACACTAAAACTCCCTACCAACCTCCTCAAGCTCCCCAACCATTACCTATCAAGCAGGCTTGGGCACTCTTGGGCGGCATGAGCCCTGAACGCTTTATGAAAGAGTACTGGCAAAAAAAGCCTCTTTTGGTACGAGGCGCAATCCCAGCTTTTGCTTTAGCCAAGCAATCTGGCCAAGAGCTAGCCAGCCCTCTGTCGATGGCAGACTTAGCCAAGTTAGCCGGTCAAAAGAATGTTGAGTCACGCTTAATACAAAGTAAGCCTTGGTCACTAGGTCACGGTCCTTTTACGCCCAATCAAATACCCGCCTTGAACCAAAAAGATT
>ERZ650311.1802-NODE-1802-length-10051-cov-4.575330_pt1 | contig 10051 bp, 7 predicted proteins | sample MGYA00376247_ERZ650311 | MGnify/ENA primary metagenome ERZ650311 (study PRJEB26733, sample SAMN07839324) | wastewater metagenome | biome: small river; feature: stream; material: water | place: USA: North Carolina | collected 2016-07-28 ... | reverse complement strand
GCATCACAAGGACCATCGCCATGTCCGGCTGCTTGTTCAGATATGTGAATGCTACATCGGATGCAGGCCAGGTGTAACTGCCGAACCACACTGAGCCGTCAAGCTGCACCCGCCACACAAGGCGTGTAGTGGCGTCTACGTACTCGGGTTTGATCCCGCGCTGATCTACGTAGGGCTTCCCGAACAGAGAAGACCATTCCTGGTCCTGATACTCCGGTACTGCGAATAGATATCGCATACCATTCCAGGTGATGGCGACGTTTCCGCGCGCTACGCGGGGATACCAAGGCTGGAGACGATTCTCGCTATACGGCGGCAAAGCCCTAATCTTAGTCTCGGCATTATACCGGACTGGGTGCCCCTTAATGCGTATGATGACCGCGCCGTCCGGGGCTTCGTCTCCGGGTGTAAGACTGATGTCGTTGCTGTTTAGGTTGCCAGAAGCGCAGTTTGCTATTGCCTCGAACGGACCAGATGAGCTCGTAATCTCGCTGGCCACCTCTAGCAGAGTCTTGCCAATGTACGGAATCACATACTGCGTGGCTCCGACAGTGATAGAGATAGAGGTAGCGCCGACCTCTACGGTCCCTTCTTTGTCTAGATAAAGACATAGACCCGGGGGGTAGGTAGTGCCGCCGAACTGTTCCTGGAAGGTAAGCAAAGACATGCGCTGATTCTACCCTCTAATGCCTACGATTCCTAAACTTTCTGCGCCTCGGAATCTTAGGGCTATGTCCGAATCCGGGCGTCGTCTCTAGCTCACTTCTATGATCGCCCTGGGACACGAGTCTGGGAACAATGGGAGCAGACCATCTGCCTGATACTCCCATCCTAAAGATCGTGAAAATGTCGGCTGACGGCGAGGCAAAAGCCTCTACCGCTGCGTTGACGGATGTGCTTGCTGCTATGATGGCCATAACGTTAGCGATTAGAGACCCTATGCAGCTTGCCTCTGTCGTAGAAGATATTGAAGATACACCTCTTCTTAGCGCGGTGCCATCGCCGTAAACAGTCACCAAAGCCTGTGTGCTTGCGGATACGCCGATCGTACCTGTAATATTACCGGTTAGGGATACGCCTAGTGCGGTGGTTCCCGACAGGGCGCCATGCCCAATCAGTGTGCCAGCATTGGAGAATGCCATCCCCGACGTCCCGGCCATTAAGCCTATGGCGGTCGCAGCAACCGAAATGGTTGATGTTGCTGTGATTGCTGATGCCGGATAAATAAATCCTACGATGCTGCCGCTGTTCGTAAACTGTAGCAGTATCGATCCGGTCAATGCACCGGTACCACTAAGCAAACCGGAGTTTGCGAATTGTAGGCTTGAGACCCCGGAAAGCGCTCCAGTACCCTTGAGGTTAGCCGTATGGGCAAAAGTAAGACCCGTAGTTCCGCTCATTGCCCCAGAACCAATGAGTGTACCGACATTGGAGAAGCTGATCCCTGTAGTACCATACATGGAGCCATCGCCAATGATCGATAGAACGCCAGACAAAGCAAAGGCAAGGCTTGTTGAGCCCGCCATCGCTCCAGCGCCAGTAAGGACGTCGCTGTTGGTGAACGTTAGCGGCGCTGTACCAGCCAGTGCACCAGATCCAGTAAGTGCGCCGGTATTGCCGTACGTGAGGCTCGTAGAGCCGCTTAGGGCTCCTCGTCCAGTTAGACTACCGGTGTTCGAGAACGTAAGTCCAGTGCTTCCGGATAGTGCCGCCGCCGCTGCCATCGCCCCAACAAGAGAGAATGCAATCCCAGTCGTGCCACTGGCTGCCGCGGTCCCAGTTAGCGCCCCCGATGGCAAGAACGATATTGAGGTAGATCCAGTAAGGGCTCCGGCTCCGGTAAGCGTTCCGGCATTTGAGTAGGTTATTCCGGTTGTGCCCGAAAGAGCGCCCGTTCCCCGTAGCGAGCCGGTGTTGGTAAATGCTATAGAAGTAGTGCCAGTAATTGCACTAAGTCCGCTTAGGTTGCCGGTGTTTGAGAACGTGAGCGACGTCGTTCCCGTTGCCGCCAAGATGCCGACCAGCGTAGCGGTGGGCGAGAAGGTTATACCAGTCGTTCCAGAGAGGGCTCCAGTTCCAGTTAGAGAACCAGTCTGGCTGAACGATAGACTAGTGGATCCAGATAGGGCGCCCGACCCCACTAGAACACCCGTATTACTGAACGAAATACCGGTAGTTCCCGTGGCCAACAGAAGTCCGGCGAGCGTTCCAGTGTTCGAGAACGTTAGCGTCGTTGCGCCAGTTATCGGAGCTGCGCCACCTAGAGATCCTGTGTTAGAGAACGCTACGCCAGTTGTGCCAGATAGAGCCCCAGCGCCAGCTAGAGTTCCAGCGTTTGTAAACGATAGTGACGTGGTTCCGGTAGCCGCCGCGCTGCCGGTAAGTGCTCCAGACCCACCAAATGTTACGCTGGTAGTTCCGGACAGAGCTCCGCTACCTTTCAGTGATCCTGTGTTTGTAAACGATAGGCTGGTTGTGCCAGTTGCTGCACCGGTGCCAGTTAACGTTCCACTGTTCGAGAACGTGATCGTACAAGATCCCGTCATCGCCCCAGAGGGAGCCGACTCAGTCTGTATCAGTTCTTCCGTGAACCAACCATCGGCAGTGGTCGTATCGTCGAACCACGCCTTAGGGAGCAGTAAGGGGTCAAAGCTCCCGAGTCTAGCCATGATTGGTTACCAGCTGATAACTACTGCGTACCCAACTCCGCCCAGACCGCCAGCACCACCGAGGCCGGGGTTCATGCCGGTGCCTCCGCCTCCACCACCACCTCCACCCTGGCCACCATTACCTCCAGCCCTACCATTGGCAGAGGCCGTAATGGTAGTACCACCACCCCCGCCGCCAGAGCCACCAGTAGTAGAGTTACCGGAAGAGCCATCGCTACCATTAGTCGGAGAAGGTCCGCTAGTTCCTGCTGCGCCACCAGTACCAGCAGCGTAGGCTCCACTAATACCGCCAGCAGTGGCGTTAACGATACCAGGAGTTACAGTGTGGCCTCCACCGCATCCTCCTCCACCACCACCATACAGAGAGCCGCCGCCAACACAGTTGGCCGGAACGTTAGTGTGACCACCCCCACCTCCGCCTCCGAACTCTGCGTTATGTGTGGTTACAACAGTGATAGGGCCATCCGAACCTGTACCGCCAGCAACGCCAGTGACACCCTTGTTAGAGGAAGACCCGGGATATCCACCGGCCCCGACAGACGCTGTGCCGGTACCCCCGGCGGTGGCGCTACCTCCACCGCCACCCCCTCCACCAGCAAGAGCAGAGATATCACCGCCCTTACCACCACCACCGCCGTAAGCAACGGCATATGTACCGAACGAGGTGTTACCGCCTACACCACCAGAACCGCCAGCAGCGCCAGCGGCACCCGGTGCACCAGCTGCACCAGAAGCGCCGATCGTCACAGTTACCGTACTAGGAAGATCAGTGGCAGAGTACATCTCTCTAACGAATGCTCCACCCCCTCCGCCAGCGCCGCCGGGCGCTACGGTAGCGGACGCTAGAGATGCTCCGGCCCCACCACCGCCACCGGCCCCCCACAGCGTCACGTACACGGCCTTCGGCGTAAATAGAGTTGGCTTGGTCCAGGTGTTGGCGCCAGGGGTAGTAAAGATCTGCACGTCGACAGGGGCTTGATCAGAGAGGGTGACGGGTGATCCGCCGGTACCGACCCTCTGCCAGTTGTCCCCATTAAAGACAACGGATTCATCTATCTGTAGGGTAGCTGCCCACAGCTCGCACGAGGTTGTGCCATCGTAGTGCTGGACCGACAGGGTCTGAGAGTCCGCCGTATCGGTGTTATAGATGAACAGACTCTTAACTGTTCTAACGTCACCGCTAGATGGTGAGCCTACCACGGTCGTGGTTGAGGCCCCCGATATCGATGTATTAGTACGTCCGGGCGTAACAGTACCATCTGCCAGAGTCAGGTCGACCCAGGACGCATGAACGCTAAGCGTACCGGACGCATTGGTTGTAACAATACGTACGATATCAGAAGTAGAAGTTAGGTTGATCATTAGGCAGAAGTAGCGACAAGCTGGCTAGCGGCGAAGCTGGGGGTAATGCCGTTAGACACGGCAAGCGAGGATCCTAGGGCGCCCGAGAAGAGTAGCTTACCAGCGCCCGAAGAATCGGTGCCGATACCAAAGTGCGTAATGGTAGCGCCAGACGCTCCGCAAGCGGGGAATGAGACGGTTGCCGTATTGCTGGCGGTGTCTCCAGAAACGGTCCAGCCACCTGACGTTCTGGCGACCGCAACGCGAGCGTAGTTCGTGTAAGACGTCTCGTTGGTTGTCTGGTCTCCGGCTTCGCCGGGATCTGACGTGTGCAGCGAGACATATAGACTACCCGCGGTGCTGGAGCCACGAATGCCGGTGGCGTCGCCAACGAGTGCGACGTTTGCGTTCTGGAAGATGTGGAGAAGGATCTCGTTCTCAAATGTGTTCGAGGCTGACATGTTGACTCCTAGTCGATGGCAACGCTAAGATCGCCGGAGCCGATCTGTGGCGTTACGTTATTGGATACGGGGATAGAAGAGGCTAGGGCCGCGGAGAATAGAAGCTTTCCAGCCCCGCTGCTGGCAGAACCGATACCTACGTGCGTCAGCGTCTCAGCGCCACCTGTACACTTTGGGAAGGTGATAGCTGCCGCGTTGACCACGGTGTTGCCAGATACGGTCCAACCGCTTGACGTTCTAGCAACTGCAACTCTAGCGTAGCTGGTGTAGACAGATTCATTCGTAGTCTGGTTGCCAGCCTCACCGGGATCGCCGGTATGAAAGCTGACGTAGAGACTACCGGCGGCCGCAGAACCTACAATACCAGAGACGTCACCAACCCCAGTAATGGCATCGTTGTTAAACAGCAGCGCTAGGATCTGGGTCTCTAGCGTATTGGCCATTGACATGGGTTAAGCTCCGGTAAATCCTAGGTTCAGGTCAAAGGTGCCGTCGTCGAGGTATGTGAGGCTAAACTCACCCGCCGAGGGCTCCCCAGTGACCATCGAGAGTATAGGTCTGGCGTTAACGATTTCCACATAATTTACAGCCTTGTCCCAGTCGTTAAGCTGATCGGCTGCATGGTACTTAACCTGCACCGTCTTGCCCGGAATGTACTTATCCGCCAGCAGGAGGGCTACGGCAAAGACGTTATCCGGCAGGGTCTCTCCGTATGCGTCTACCTTGGATACGGCAATGTCCCAGGGAAAATCCTTAAGTGGCAGGGTACTTCCGCGACCGTCTATAAGGGTGATCCCGTTACGAATTACGTTGGCATCTTCAACTGTCGTAGCGTTCGGCTGGTATACGTATCGGCGACCACGGCCGATGACATACTCGTAAAATAGAGGGGTGGGCTCTGACCAGTCTCTGGAGATCATGGCCCGGTCAGTGACCGCAAGATCCGTCGTATCTACCTGGCCAGCGTATAGCAGTGAGCTGCCCGTCTCTGCCCCGGTAACCATGAACTCACCACCATGATAGGTCGATAGGTTCTCAAGCTCCTTATGGGCGAGGTCGATTGTAGTAACGTTAGCGTCAACCGATATGTCCTGCCCCTGGATGAAACTTAGGTTAACCGCGTCTCCGGGCACTTCGCTTAGGATTCGGAAGGGGCTGAGTGTGCCACAGGCGTAGCTCTTAGACGTCGGGATCGACCGGCTATACCCGTACGTATAAGTAAAGGGCCGGTCTGCCGGAAGGACGATGCTGTTTGCCGTAACGTAGACGGCTACCTTGCCGGGGGATCCGGCTGGACTGACCGCGTACTTTCGCGTCGAGCTATAGTGTACAACGGCAGTAGCCGCTAGGGCGTCGCCGTCGAAGTAAACTTCGTCGTCGGGATCCCACTTAGACTCGGTCCAGTCCCGCCAGAGGTCGTAGTCGGCCTCTAGCAGTTCGTCCGACATGACGATGAAGTGTCGGAGATAGGCGTAAATGCCAAAGCCTACTTCCGCGTCGTTGTCAGCCGACGATAGGGCGCCAATCAAGACGGAGGTACTTGAGGAGACTCCATCGATCCGGATAGTAATTCCGACCGTCGACACCCCCACGTAGAGGGTACGGCGGCGCCCATCTGCGAGGATAGCGTTAGACGTCAGTGATCGAGAATTAGTTCCGTCCTCGGTGTTTACTTGAACGGTCCCATCGGCAAGGATAAGAACCTCTAGACCGATCGTACCGGTGTCGTTCCACTTGCTATACAGGGTTCCGCTGTCTACCCCAGCGTAGAATGCGCCCTCGACGTAAATGGCGTGGGGCAAGGTAAGCGAGGTATCAGGCGAGTGCGGGATCAAGATCTGCCCATTTCCCCAGAGGGTTAGGCAGGGCTCTGCATTGATCTGTCGGTCTCGGTATATTCCGTCGCGGTTGTCGAGTGGAAGCAGGGCGTGGTGATCGTTGCCCGAGTCGTCGGCGATAGCCCCGCCGTCTTCATAGAAGCGGTAGAGAGCCTTGACCGACTCTCCTGTTGGGGGAGCGAACTCTACTTGGAATACGGGCGGGCTGAACCCACGGTCCTGGCTATAGTCCCTGGGATCCAGGTACGAGCCATAGCTGCGGAAGTCCCTGACCTCACAAGCCCCGCCAACTAGGGTAATGCCCGTGCCGCCAGTGACAGTTGAGATGGATACTTCCTTATGCCCAATGAGCTCACCATCAAGCATTAGCTCGACTGCATTATGGTCGCCATAGTGACGGAACGAGAACGCCAGCAGGCTCTCGTGACCGATCAGCAGAGGTTCATTACCGGTCAATACCTCGGTCGTGACGCCGTCATTTACTGAGATGTAAGGGAGACCGTCCGGGGTCATACCCAGCGTCCATGCGTCTGTCAGAACTATATCCGTGTCCTGCGCCCGATAAACCAGCGGGGTAATGTATAGGTCGGCGGCGATGGCGGTACCGACGATGTGGCCCGCGTAGCTCTCTCCGGTATTGGGCACTAGCGTGAACTGGCTGGGGTCAGCAATATGCCACACCGATCCAGCCGTACCGGCCGTGATCGTGATCGTGCTGTCCCCGGTGAGCTCAAGTCTTACTCGCTCGGCGGCTTTATAATCAGCACCGCGGAACGTCCTAACGATAGAGCCGTCTGTTACAACGACCGAACCCCTCTCGATACTAAGCAAGAACGAAAGTCCGTCTCCGGTGATCTGTGAATAGATCCCATCCCCGGTGAGTGAGGCATCTATCTTCTGTGAGGTATGGCCTATGACAGAGCCAGCCTCCTGGGTCGCTACCTCGTCTATCGATAGATGAACGTCTCCTGTCGTAACGCTCCACCCCGTCATTACGACGCCGTAAGGATCGATGGTGTTGAACTCGTCTGTCCAGGTATACGCGGCGCCAGTCGCAATCGAACCTAGTGTAATGTATTCGTCGATGGTGGTGGCAGACGTATTCGTTCCACCAGACCCTACATTAATCTCCCTGCCAGCTTCCGTTAGATCGAGGATGACAGTAGTGCCGCCATCTCGGTGACCCCACGAGGGGCGCATGGTAACGGCGCCTTCTGCGAAGGAAACCAGAACGGCAATCTCTTCGATTCTCGGAGGTTCGGCTGCGCCCGTAGCGGACTGCTGCCCGATGCGGAATCGGATCTCGTCCGTTCCGTCTTCTGCCGTAGGAACGCCATCGAGCAAGACCTCGAACCAGCCGATCTCATCGACCGTCGTGGTGGAATATGTCGTCCACTCGGCCGCAACACTTGACCTGTACTGAACAGCAATTGTGGTCGTGCCGTCTGCCAGATCACCGCTTGTCTTGAACCGGGCCATTACCCAATGGTCAAGATGCCGCGCCGGACTGTAGGCTGGTGACGTTGCATACTGCATCGTTGTTGAGTAGACGATGTCAGTGAAGTCGCGTACGTCGATGACCGCTTTCTCTGTGCTGAAGTTTACGTAGTCCCACAGAGAAGTGACCGGCTCTGTGCTGTAGACGCCGCCCCACTCCAGCTTGGCGCCAGAGGAGGCGTGGCTCAAACCGTTTGGCGCGTAGAATCCGCGACCGTCGTCAACGAGAACAAAGAGCTCCGTCCCTATACCAGCAATGCGTATCTCGCGGGGAACCGTGAAGTCTGCGCGGACATCAAGTGATGGGTTGTACAGGAAGCTGAGTCCGGTCTGCTGGACATGTATCTGTTCCTTATATGTCCCGTCGTCAATAAGGATGTAGTGGCCGTGTGTCTCTTCTCCAGTGGGGCCGGAGTAAGCCTGTACACGGAACTGAACCGTCCAGCCGTCTGAATTGGATACGTTGTCTGACCAAACCTGCTGCCCGTTTAGAGGGGCGGTACCAGCCTGTCTAAACGTCTGGTAAGATCCCGTCTCGGTTGTGATCTCTAGGTATCCCGTATCTTCGTCGTGGACAAACCCCTGAGGAGAAGTCGTCGGCTGGTTGCTAAACTGCACGTACCAACGTGTCTGAAGATCGTCGTCAACGTCCAGTAGCTCATCTGCCTGGGTCCACTCAGCTAGCGGCCAACTAAGATCAATGGGCCTGACGGATCCCGTCAGGGGGATCAGCCGGAGGGCGGAGTCTTGTATCTCCTGAGCAATTGAGGAGATCGACCAGTCCGAGGCGTCGTCTACGGCCTCGAACGAGATAGGGCCGACACTGGGCTTGAACATTAGTAGGCTTCGTCGTCCATGTCATCTAGATCAGAGGGGAGGCAAACTCCTATCGTGCACGCAAAAGCTCCGGTCAGCAAGGTGAACCGCCGGGTAAGCGTGACGTAGTTGGACTTTATCCTACCATCTTTGATGATAAGATCTACCATATCTCCAGGGAGCGGTATCAGTCCGATCGGCACCATGATGGTAGAAAGAACCTCTTCATCGTCGTCCCCATCCGGGGGAGTGTACATGAAGGTGCATCGGACAAATCCGCTAGCTGGTGCTAACTGTCGTCCAAGCGCTCCACTCTGAGACGTCGTCCTCGGAAGTCCGGAACCTGACTCGATAGCCATATTGCACTCCCTGTATGATATCCCTATCGAGGTGGATACGCTCGGCAGGGTTGCGGGCTTGGAGGCCGCCGGAGGACAGGTCGGACCAGTCTATGAAAGTGTGAGCGTTGCTTTCGTTCCTGATATATCGCTGTACCTGGAACTGGTCGGCTATGTCTCGCAGGTCATAGGTGGACTGTGTGAATGGTAGAATGCCGATGAGGATGTTCTTGCGGCCACTGCTACCAGTTTCCACAAGAGCAATCGGCCTCATCGGGACAATGCCCAGTATAACAAATCCAGTAACTGAAGTCTCATTTCCTGCAGCGTCTTCGAACGTAAAGCTATAGACAAGCGGCTCGTTCTCGCTAAACTGCTGACTGCTTAGGGTAACTAGAAACTCCGTGTCGCTAGCGCAAAAGGTTCCCAGCTGCGTATCGGCATCGTATACGGCAAGTGAGTTTGCTAGGCACTGGATGCTGCCGCTGCAGATCTTCACAAAGTCTCCCGGCGTAAACTTGATGGTCACATCGCCAGACTCAGGGTCCGACGAGACCGTTAGAGGAGGGGCGGTGTACCCCTTGCTCATCTCTATCCACGTAGAGAGTATGTCGGTCCTGAAGTCTATATCCCCAGGAACCGTAGCTTTGGGGGTGAAGAATGTCTTTGCCATTATGTCGGTGAGAAGGGGCCAACAGCACCCCCGGTCGAAGGTAGGAACCAGCCAGAATCGAGATCCCCTAGTCTCTCAACAGTTAGTCTGATAGCCACCTTTTTCTCTGAGAAGAAGCTAGACAGGTGATCGCACGCATCGGCCACAAACGTACCGAGGAACTCCCCGGCAACATTGAATTCGGTACCACAAAAACGACTGTCGGACTCTAGTGGAGTCAGTATGTTCCAGGTCCCGTTTATGCCGTTCGTTGAGTCGATAGAGAAGCAGCATAGAGACTGGTTAAGTCCATATACTCCATCTCCCACTACCTTAAAATCTACCTCGATAATGCAGGGGTTGCCCGGCCTCTGGCGAGTACGCAATATCTTAGCCAGGGTACCGGTCTGGTCGGATCGCCCACCAACCGCTATACACG
>ERZ650311.1801-NODE-1801-length-10051-cov-11.048119_pt1 | contig 10051 bp, 9 predicted proteins | sample MGYA00376247_ERZ650311 | MGnify/ENA primary metagenome ERZ650311 (study PRJEB26733, sample SAMN07839324) | wastewater metagenome | biome: small river; feature: stream; material: water | place: USA: North Carolina | collected 2016-07-28 ... | reverse complement strand
TCATCCAGCGGGTCACCCACTGCAATGCGTTTCGCGCGTTCGCTGAACTTTTGCACAAAGTCTGCATAAATGCTTTGTTGCACCAAGATGCGACTGCCTGCCGTGCAACGCTCGCCGTTGTTGCTGAAAATCATGAACACTGCGGCGTCGAGTGCGCGGTCTAAATCAGCATCTTCAAAAATCACGAAAGGTGATTTGCCACCCAACTCCATGCTGAATTTTTTCAAGCCTGCGGTTTTGACAATGCGGTTGCCAGTGGCGGTTGAACCCGTGAACGAAATCGCACGCACATCGGGGTGCGCCACCAACGGTTCGCCGGTGTCTTGACCGTAACCGTGCACCACATTCAACACGCCAGCGGGAATGCCTGCTTCCATCGCCAAATCGCCCAAGCGTGCAGCGGTGAGGGGTGAGAGCTCGCTCATTTTCAATACCGCGGTGTTGCCAAACGCCAAGCAAGGTGCCACCTTCCAAGTGGCGGTCATGAAGGGCACATTCCAAGGGCTGATCAAGGCGCACACACCGACGGGGTGAAACAAGGTGTAGTTCAAATGCGTGGGCGTGGGGTAGGTGTGACCATCCACACGCGTGCACATTTCGGCGAAGTAATAAAAATTGTCCGCCGCGCGTGGAATGAGTTGCTTGCCAGTTTGTGAAATGGTTTGACCGCAATCGTTGGTTTCGGTTTGTGCAATTTCGGGCACATGCTTGGCAATCAAATCACCCAACTTGCGAATCAGTTTGGCGCGTTCGGGTGCGGGTGTGTTGGCCCATTTCGGAAACGCTGCTTTGGCAGCAGCAACCGCAGCGTTCACTTCGTCTGCACCACCGCTGGCCACTTCTGCCAACACCTCTTGGGTGGCAGGGTTGGTGGTTTCGAAAGTGCGCGCACTGTTGATGTGTTGGCCATTGATGAGGTGTGAAATGTGTTGCATGGTGTGTGCGTTTTTTGATGGGTTCAAAAAGTGGGTGGGGTTGGTCAGATCAGGCTGTTATTTTTGGCCAACACCATGTTGGTGGTGAGCGCGCCAATGCCTTCGATCTCGGTCACGATCACATCGCCTGGTTGGCAGTCAACCACGCCATCAGGTGTGCCGGTCAAAATCAAATCACCGGGGTTCAGGGTCATGAAGGTGCTGAAGTATTCGATCAAAGTGGGCACATCGAAAATCATGTCGCGTGTGTTGCCGCTTTGCGTGACCTTGCCGTTCACCGTGGTTTGCAAATGCAAATTCATGGGGCCGCCGTATTGCGCATGCACCTGTGCGGCATCGACCAACCAAGGGCCAATGGGCGTGCAGGTGTCGCGGTTTTTCACGCGCAGGTTGGGGCGATACCAGTTCTCTAAATAATCGCGAATCGCAAAGTCATTCACCACGGTATAGCCTTGCACATAGTCGAAAGCGTCAGCGCGTTTCACGCGGCGCGCTGTGCGGCCTATCACCACGGCGAGTTCGCATTCGTAGTGCATGAACTGCACACCTTGTGGGCGAATGGTGTGTTGGTTGTGTCCAATCAACGACGCTTCACCTTTGATGAATGCCAAAGGTTCTTTGGGTGGTTCTTTGAACGCCAATTCTTTCGCATGGTCTGCGTAGTTCAGCCCCAAGGCAATCACAGTGCGCGGGCGCTCGACAGGTTGCAAGGGCGGCAACCATTGCACTTGGTCAAAAGCCACCACGCGTTGGTCTGACAATTTCAAAGCGCCGTTGTGCTCAACGGCATCCAAGGTTTGGCCTTCATACACCACGCGGGCGTGTTTGTGGCCCGGTTTATTGTTTTGAGTTTCTGTCATGCGGCCATCTCCAAAGCAGGTGCGCTCACCAAAGTGTGTCGCATCACACCCAACGCCGGTGCTTGTGGCGCGCTGATCTCAATCACATCACCCACACGCGCAAGGGGACGGTGACCTGCGTGGTCGCCTTGTGTGCAAATGTCTAAGCCGAGCATCAGCACATCGTTGTCACGCAGTGTCATGAAGTCGTTCACTTCCTCAATCAGCACAGTGGCGTGGCGACGCATGGCAGACAAGTCAACCGTTTGTTGCAAGACACCGTTGATGTGCACTGCTAACTGCAAGGCATTGGGGTTGCCAATCACATCAGCATTCACTGCATGTGCACCCACACCCAAAAAACCATCGAGGTTTTTGTATTTCACCGGTGGTCGATAAAACCCTTGTTGCGCAACGGTATGCGGCACAGACACATCGTTGAGCAACACATACGCTTTGGCTTTGCCATGTGCGCCCATCACCACGCCGAGAGTGGCGCCCACTTCAACCTCGGGCACATCCGACGGCACTGCAATGTGGCCTTCGCTAGCTGTCCATGTGTTGGCAGTTTTCACATACAAAACCGGCGCGATGGGTGCGGCTTTGTAAGGCGCGTCGTTCATCAGCGCTTGTGCGCTGTGCCATTCGGCTTGCGCATTGAGCAGCACGCCGTAAACAGTGCCGCGAATCGGAAGGGTGGTGGTCATGGTCAATGTGTGAATGTGTGGGCTGAAGTTTGAAAGGTTTGCAGCAATGATGAATGAATTTGGTTTGGCAGAAGGTGTGTGAAGTGAAGCGCGTTGAGGTCTCAGAGGTTCAACAAAGTTTTAGGCCTCACAAGAAGCGCTTTCCACCTCCAGCGCAATCACTTCGTCGAGCAAGTCATAGAGTTGTTTCAATTTGGCATGACCGAGTTGTTGCTCCATCCATGCGTAATGCGCTTCGATGGTGCGTGACAACACAGCCACGCGTTTCAAACCTTCGCGGGTGGCGCGCACCACGGTGCGGCGTTGGTCGTCGGCATCGCGTTCGCGTTCAATCAAACCATCGCGCTCCATGCGCGTGAGCACACCGCTCAAACTCGGGCCAATGATGAAAGCATCGCGCGCAATGCGACCGGTCTCCACGCCATGGCCACCATTGCCGTGGTCCTCACCGAGCACACGCAACACGCGCCACTGCTGATCGCTCAAGCCCTGGTCGCGCAAGCCCGGACGTGTGTGCGCCATGACCGATTCGCGGGCTTGCAACAACAAGCGCGGCAAATTGCGATGGCGAAACGGTTGGGTGGGCATGGTGGGTGAATGGCTTTGAATTATTTAGCATGTTAAATAATTTCGACCTCGCCGCCAAGGGGCTGTGAAGCGGCCAGCGCCTAGGACTTACCCGCAAAACCATCAAACACTGTTCGTTTATCCAGTATCATTTGCCGCATGGCCAAAGAAAAAACCCAATACACCTGCACCGAATGCGGCGGCATCAGCGCCAAGTGGCTGGGCAAATGCCCGAGTTGCAGCGCTTGGAACACCTTGATTGAAACCGCTGCTGAATCAGCCGGAGCCAGCAAGAACCGCTACGCCGGCATGGCGGCTTTGGCGCCGGCGTCTGAAGTGGCAGTGTTGTCTGACATCGAAGCGCAAGATGTGGCGCGCACGCCCACCGGCCAGGAAGAACTCGACCGCGTGTTGGGCGGTGGCATGGTCGAAGGCGGTGTGGTGCTCATCGGTGGCGACCCGGGCATTGGCAAATCCACCTTGCTGTTGCAAGCGATGGATGGTTTGCAACGCAGTGGCATGAGCACCTTGTATGTCACCGGTGAAGAGTCGGGCGCGCAAGTGGCCTTGCGTTCGCGCCGCTTAGGGCTTGACCACAGTCAGGTGCAAGTGTTGGCCGAAACACAACTCGAAAAAGTGTTGGCCACCGTCGACAAATTGCAACCCGCGGTGGTGGTGATGGACTCGATTCAAACCGTGTATTCCGACCAACTCACCAGCGCACCCGGCTCGGTGGCGCAAGTGCGTGAATGCGCGGCGCACCTCACGCGCATGGCCAAAGCCACTGGCACTGCAGTCGTGTTGGTGGGGCATGTCACCAAAGAAGGTGCACTCGCAGGCCCGCGCGTGCTCGAACACATGGTGGACACGGTGCTGTACTTTGAAGGCGACACGCATTCCACTTATCGTTTGGTGCGCGCCATCAAAAACCGCTTTGGTGCAGTCAATGAAATTGGCGTGTTCGCCATGACCGAAAAAGGCCTCAAGGGTGTGAGCAACCCAAGCGCCATTTTTCTGAGCCAACACAGCGAACCCGTGCCCGGCAGTTGTGTGTTGGTCACGCTCGAAGGCACGCGCCCCATGTTGGTTGAAATTCAAGCCTTGGTCGACAGCGGTGGACCATCGCCCAGACGCTTGAGCGTGGGCTTAGACCGCGACCGCTTGGCCATGTTGTTGGCGGTGTTGCACCGCCATGCCGGCGTGGCGTGTATGGACCAAGATGTTTTTGTGAACGCAGTCGGTGGCGTGCGCATCAGCGAACCCGCGGCGGACTTGGCGGTCATGCTGGCCATTCAAAGCAGCTTGCGTGGCAAGCCGCTGCCCCAAGGCTTCATTGCCTTTGGTGAAGTGGGTTTGGCCGGTGAAGTGCGCCCCGCTCCGCGCGGGCAAGAGCGTTTGAAAGAAGCCGCCAAGTTAGGGTTCAGTGTGGCCGTCATTCCCAAAGCCAATGCACCGAAAAAACCCATCGAAGGTTTGACGGTGCACGCTGTGGAGCGTGTGGACGAAGCGATTGGACTCATCCGTTCCCTCAGTTGAATGACGGCGTTCATTCGCAGCAGGGGCAGAGAAAAAAGAACGGTTGTTTGAGCGCCGTCGCGTCCTGAGACAATGGGCGCCATGAACTTTCAACGCATATTTGTTCCTGTTGCAGCTGTCGGTCTCACGGCTTGGTCTTGGCAAACCTGGGGCTGGTTGGGCGTGGCCATGGTGGTCACCGGCGGCGTCATGTGGGTGCTTTTGTATTTCACGCGCTTGGTGCACATCATGAAGCGTGCAGCCGATCGCCCCATCGGCTATGTCGACAGCGCGGTCATGCTCAATGCCAAATTAAAAGCCGGTGTCAGCCTCATGCATGTGGTGGCCATGACCCGCGCATTGGGCCAACTCGAAACCGAAAAAGACGCGCAACCCGAAGTGTTCAGTTGGAAAGACAGCAGCGACTCGGTGGTGCGTTGCACTTTCGTGGCGGGTAAGTTGGTAAGTTGGACTTTAGAAAGACCAGCCGAATGATGGGTGGCAATTAACAATACCGGAGTTAACTGCCGATTGATAGTTTGCGATACATCAATAAATAGTACTTAGTAACTAAATTCGATGCCTTCTTTAACTGATGAAGGCATCTTATGAAAAACCATTTGTCCACAATCGCTCTGGCGGCAACCATGGCAACACTGACCGCATGTGGGGGTGGCGGTGGAGACGGTGGGGGCGCGAATGATCAAAGCAACGGTTCAACCACGGACAACACCAGCACTTATGTGGGCGCCTGGACAACGGGCTGCTTCAGCTCAAGCAAGATCAAAGACGCCACAACCTCTAACAACGCCAATGCGCGTGAGACCATCACGCTCAAGCGGGTGGACAACAGCAACATGTCGGCCTCGCAAGTCTTCACGGTGTATGCCTCAACTGACGCAACTTGCACTGGCCCTACGCTGGGCATCATTGAAAGAACTGGGTTGACTGGTAACTCTTACTCAGGGGGTGCATCAGGTATCACCGCTTCCAACGGCGAAATCGGCTACCGCTATGACGCGAGCGTCACCATTACTGGCAAAGTGATGGGTCAATTCACACAAAAGTATCCGGCGTTGACGGGCACCCTTGCCGCTAACACAACCGTCACAGCCGGAACGGGCAATCGATTCACCATTGCTTTGGCAGATTTCCAAGCCAAGACTGAAAAGAACCTCGTTTATCGACAAGGCGATCAAATCACGCTTGGCCAAGCTGATGCCAACGCCTATCCAACAGCACTGGGAACAACCGCTGCATTCATTTACACCAAGGGCAATGTGGCAGCGGTTTCTACAACCACGCCTTGAGCTAGCAATGCAAAGCCTTGGTGTCTGAGGGACAGCATGGTGCTTACAAGTCACCATGCTGAGTATGAAGGGGCCAAGACACCTTAAAATGGACGACCAGCCAAAAGGCTCACAACGAATACTTGTCCAAAGGAACCCCCATGAGTGCGATCCCCCCTTCCATGTCAGACCGCGACGGCAAAATCTGGATGGACGGCCAGATGGTCGATTGGCGCGATGCCAAGATTCACGTGCTGAGCCACACCTTGCACTATGGTTGCGGCGCTTTCGAAGGTGTTCGTGCCTACAAAACAGCGAATGGCACCGCGATTTTCCGTTTGCAAGAGCACACCGAGCGTTTTTTTAACAGCGCCAAAATTTTGCGCATGAACCTACCGTTCACCCAAGCGCAAGTCAACGAAGCGCAATGCGCGGTGATTCGCGAAAACAAACTAGAAAGCGGCTACCTGCGCCCGCTGACTTGGATTGGCGATAAAAAACTGGGTGTCTCTCCCAAGGGCAACACCATCCATGTGATGGTGGCTGCATGGGCTTGGGGCGCTTACTTGGGCGAAGAGGGCATGAAGCGCGGCATTCGCGTGAAGACCTCGAGCTACACACGCCACCATGTGAACATCACCATGACGCAAGCCAAAGCGGTGAGCAATTACACCAACTCGATTTTGGCCAACATGGAAGTGACCGATGAAGGTTACGACGAAGCCTTGTTGCTCGACACCGCAGGCTTTGTGTCTGAAGGTGCGGGTGAAAATATTTTCGTGGTGAAAAACGGCGTCATCTACACGCCCGATTTGTCGGCTGGCGCGTTGAACGGCATCACCCGCAACACGGTGTTCCACATTGCCAAAGATTTGGGAATCGAGATCGTGCAAAAGCGCATCACCCGCGACGAGGTGTACATCGCTGACGAAGCTTTCTTCACCGGCACAGCCGCTGAAGTCACACCCATTCGCGAACTCGATCGCATCGAGCTCGGCAAAGACGACTATGTGGGCAGCCGTGGCCCCATCACCGAAAAAATTCAGAGCGCGTTCTTTGACATCGTCAACGGCCGCAATCCGAAATACGCACATTGGTTGACGAAAGTTTGAAATCAAAATGAGCCATACCGTTGAACTCAAAGCCTCCGACCTCAATGGTCATGGTGGCGTGTTTTGTCCCAACCCCAAAGCGGACATGAAGCTGTGGAACAGCCACCCCAAGGTGTATGTGGATGTGGCCAAAACCGGTGAAGCCAAGTGCCCTTACTGCGGCACGGTGTACAAACTTGCAGCCGGCGAACACGTTGGCGGCCACCACTAAAAACGCTTTCATCGTTGCGCCGCAGTGGATCGGCGACGCGGTGATGACCGAACCTCTGCTGCGCCGTTTGGCTGCGCGGGGTGAGCGCCTGAGCGTGGGTGCATTGCCGTGGATTGCACCGGTCTATCGCGCCATGGCCTGCGTGAGCGAAGTCATCGAGATGCCTTTTCAACACGGCGGCCTGCAACTGCATGGTCGCTGGAAATTGGCGCGACAACTCAAGGGCCGCTTCGATGTGGCCTATGTGTGCCCCAACTCACTAAAGAGTGCTTTGTTACCTTGGATGGCTGGCATTCCTGTGCGCATTGGTTACACCGGCGAAATGCGTTTTGGTTTGTTGACCGATCGCTTGGCCAACCCTGATGAAGAAGAACGCCCGCCCATGGTGGAGTGGTATGCCGCGCTGAGTTTGGTGGGGCAAGGGGCTCAAGTGGGGCAATCTGGGCAATCGGGGCAAGCCATGGCTTTGCAAGGCGACCTGCGCCCCGTGCTCAAAGTGTCGCAACTCGATTTAGACGATGCGCTCGAACCACTCACGCGCTTGCCGCATTTGCCCACCTTGGCGCGCTACAGCTATGTGGTGTTTGCACCGGGTGCTGAATACGGCCCCGCCAAGCGTTGGCCGGCCAGACACTTTGCGGCATTGGCCACCAAGTTAGACCGGCCAGTGTTGTTGTTGGGCTCAAGCAAAGAGCAAGCGCTGTGTGAAGAAATTGCGTCGATGGCCAATGCCACACACAAAGGTCAGTGCTTCAACTTGGCGGGTCGAACCAATTTGATGCAAGCCTTTGCTGTGATCTCAAACGCCCATCGCGTGGTCAGCAACGACTCAGGTTTGATGCATGTAGCTGCGGCTATGGGCATACCGCAAGTGGCGGTGTATGGATCGTCTAGTCCTGACCACACACCACCTTTGAATGACCGTGCGCGCACCGTGTGGTTGCGTGTGGACCCCAACTACCAACCACCCTTGGGTTGCGCGCCTTGCTATGAGCGTGTGTGTCCGTTTGGGCACACGCGTTGTTTGGAAGATGTGTCGCCCGAGCGCGTGTATCAGTTGCTCTGAGGCGGCTTGCCTTCAACAGGCGCCACGCGTGACGCCAACCACACCAACAGCAACACCGGCACACCCAACAAAGCAGTGCTGTTGAAAAAACTTTCATACCCGTGCGCGTCTACATACACACCCGAAAAACCAGCCAACCATTTGGGTGCCAACAACATCATCGAGCTGAACAGGGCATATTGCGTGGCGGAATAGCTCACATTGGTGAGGCCTGACAAATACGCAATGAACGCGGCCGATGCAATGCCACTGGCCAAGTTGTCAGCAGATATCACCCACACCAATGCGGTGAGATCATGCCCGCGTGTGGCTAGCCATGCAAACAACACATTGGTGAGCGCGCTGAGCACAGCACCCAGCATCAAAATGCGCATCACACCCAAACGCATGGACAACACGCCACCGATGAAGGCGCCGAGCAAGGTCATGATGACGCCAAACACTTTGGTGACCGCGGCCACCTCGTCTTTGGTGTAACCCATGTCCACATAAAACGGATTGGCCATGATGCCCATCACCACATCGCTGATGCGATAGATCGCGATCAAACCCAAGATCAATGCGGCTTGCCAACGGTAGCGCTGAATGAAGTCGGCAAACGGTGCGATCAACGCGCCTTGCAACCATTCGCGCGCACTGCGTGCGGGTGGCAAAGGCGTGGGCACGGGTTCGGGCGACAGCAATACCGTGATGAGCCCCACGCTCATCGAAGCGGCCATCACCAAATACGCGGTTTGCCAAGCCTGTTGTTGGTAGGCCAATGCTTTTGTGGCAGCAGCATCGATTGCGCCTTCAGAGGCGCGCGCTGCCACCCACAGCACACCGGCACCGGCCCAAATCATGGCCAAGCGGTAACCGGTTTGGTAGGTGGCTGCCAAGGCGGCTTGCCGTTGCACATCTGCGGACTCAATGCGGTAAGCATCCAAGGCGATGTCTTGCGTGGCCGAGCTAAAGGCCACCAACAAAGCACACCACACCACAGGCTCGAGTGCTTCTTGCGGGTTGAGACAAGCCATGCCTACCAATCCTGCCATCACACCTACTTGCGCCAACAGTAACCAACTGCGTCGGCGACCCAGCCATCGGGTCAGCAGGGGCAAGGGCATGCGGTCGACCAAGGGCGACCATACCCATTTGAAGCCGTAAGCCAAACCCACCCAACTCAAAAACCCAATCGTGCTGCGGTCAATGCCTGCCTCACGCAAACGAAAACTCAGCGTGCCCAACACCAACAGCAAGGGCAAGCCTGCCGCAAAGCCCAAACACAACATGCGCCAAGACGCAGGCTCGAGGTAAACACGCAAAGCCGCAAGCCAAGAGGCGGGAACAACTTTGCTGGGTGGCTGACTTGAGGTATCGTTCATGGTCCTTATTTTCAGGGCTTATGGGCTGAGAATTTTTGCCATGATTTCCAAACGTCAATTTATTTATGGGTGCGTGGGGTGTGCTTGCGGTTTAGGCGTAAGTGCGACCTTGGCGCGCGAAGGTGTTGAGGTCGGCAAAGAGTCGGCATTTGCCAAACTCGTACCCGCGGCAGAGGTTGAACAATCGGCGCGTCAGCAATACAGCCAAATGATGAAAGAGGCGAGCAGCAAGGGCGCCTTGGGACCAGATGACCATCCGCAGGTGCAACGTTTGCGACGTATTGCAAATGAGATCATCCCGCATAGCTACCAATGGAACCCGCGTGCGCGTGAGTGGAAGTGGGAGGTCAATCTGATTGGCTCCAACCAAATCAACGCGTTTTGTATGCCCGGCGGCAAGATTGCTTTTTACACCGGCATTTTGGGTCAACTCAAACTCACAGACG
>ERZ650311.1799-NODE-1799-length-10058-cov-6.177547_pt1 | contig 10058 bp, 7 predicted proteins | sample MGYA00376247_ERZ650311 | MGnify/ENA primary metagenome ERZ650311 (study PRJEB26733, sample SAMN07839324) | wastewater metagenome | biome: small river; feature: stream; material: water | place: USA: North Carolina | collected 2016-07-28 ... | reverse complement strand
TGTGCATCGCTACGTCTTTAGCAGCAGTTTCATCACCTTCGAACTCAACCACTACACCAATACGTGTACCGTGGAGGTAAGAAACCAACTTGTTGCTACCAGCAAAACGCTTAAAGCGACGTGGCATGATGTTCTCGCCGATCTTACCGATCAAGGCGCTACGCACTTCATCAACAGTTGAACCATTCAATGGCAATGCCAACAATGCAGCAACGTCAGCTGGGTTCTTTTCAGCAACCAACTTGACGCAGTCATTTGTGAATGCCAAGAAATCATCGTTCTTAGAAACGAAGTCAGTTTCGCAGTTCACTTCCAACAATGCACCAGTAGTGCCATTGATAGAAGCAGCAACGATACCTTCAGCAGTTACACGTGAAGCAGCTTTACCAGCCTTGCTACCGAGCTTTACACGCAGAATTTCTTCTGCACGAGCCATATCACCATCAGCCTCAGTCAAAGCTTTTTTGCACTCCATCATCGGAGCATCAGTTTTGGCGCGGAGTTCGCCAACCATTGCAGCGGTAATAGCGGCCATTATTCAGCTTTCCCTTCTTCAACAAACTCTTCTTCACCTTCTTTAACTGCTGTCAAGATTTCTTGAACAGAGTTAGCTTTGCCTTCGAGGATTGCGTCAGCAATGCCACGTGCATAGAGGGTTACTGCTTTGCTTGAGTCATCGTTACCAGGGATGATGTAATCAACACCTTCTGGTGAGTGGTTGGTATCCACAACAGCGATTACTGGAATACCAAGCTTGTTAGCTTCAGTAATAGCAATCTTGTGATAGCCAACGTCCACTACGAAAATCGCATCAGGAACACCGTTCAAATCTTTAATACCGCCAAGTGCTTTTTGCAATTTGTCGAGATCACGGTCGTTAGTCAAAGCTTCTTTCTTAGAAAGCTTTTCCCAGTCGCCAGCTTCTTTAGCAACTTCCATATCTTTCAAACGCTTGAGGGAACCTTTAACAGTTTTGAAGTTAGTGAGCGTACCGCCCAACCAACGGCTGTCGATGTAAGGCATACCAGCACGAGCAGCTTCTTCAGCAATGATCTCGCGTGATTGACGCTTAGTACCAACAAATAAAATCGTGCCACGATTAGCAGCAACTTGTTTTGCAAATTTCAGGGCGTCCTGAAACATTGGCAATGTTTTTTCCAAGTTGATGATGTGGATTTTGTTGCGATGACCGAAAATGAATGGGGCCATCTTTGGGGACCAGAAGCGAGTTTGGTGACCAAAATGGCAACCGGCTTCCAGCATTTGACGCATAGTTACTGACATAACTTCTCCTAAGGGTTGGTTCTAAAGTTGAGTCCTAGCTGCGCTAAAAAACGCCACCCTGGAAGGCTCAACTCGCGATTTCAAGTCCAAAATAGACCTGAGACCGAAATTATAGCTTAAATATCAATGCTCTAGCTACCTTTACCCCCAGGCAGAACATGAGGCTTGCTCTCAAAATAGCCTCCAGATGTCCTAAAAATAGGATATATGCCTAATTTTTAGGCAATTCTGATAAGCCAAAACTCTCCAAGTCGTTGATAATCAAGGCATGAATAGTGTATTTACCGCAGAAAAAGACATCCTTGGGATGCGTGAAGCTGGCCGCTTAGCCAGCGAAGTTTTGGATCATGTGGCTCCGCACGTAAAAGCAGGCATCACCACTGGTGAATTGGACCGTATTTGCCATGAATATATGCGCGATGTCCAAAAAACGATTCCAGCTCCTTTGAACTATCAGCCCCCGGGCTATCCTCCTTTTCCAGCTTCGATCTGCACCTCGGTCAACGATGTGATTTGTCACGGCATTCCTGGAGACAAAGTTTTAAAAAATGGTGATGTAGTGAATTTAGATATCACCGTGATCACACCCGATGGTTACTACGGGGACACCAGCCGAATGTTTATGGTGGGCGAAGTCTCTGTCATGGCAAAACGTCTTACACAAATTACTTTCGAGTGCATGTGGCTAGGCATTGCGCAAGTTAAACCCGGTGCCTCGCTGGGTGACATCGGTCACGTGATTCAGACGCACGCTGAAAAAGCAGGCTACTCAGTAGTGCGCGAATACTGCGGACACGGCATTGGAAAAGTGTTTCACCAAGACCCACAAATTCTTCACTACGGCAAACCAGGTACTGGTGAAAAACTAGAAGCAGGCATGACCTTCACGATTGAGCCAATGATCAACGCAGGTAAACGAGATATACGCACGATGCCTGATCAGTGGACCGTCAAGACAAAAGATCGCAGCTTGTCTGCTCAGTGGGAGCACACACTTTTAGTGACACAAACTGGCGTTGAAGTACTCACCTGGTCAGAGGGCAGCAACCCTCCGCCTGATTGCGTCAAAGGGCTTTCATTTAGACCTACTGCAGCAACTGCTTAAGCCATGAAAACAGCGCAGTCAGCCAACATGAATAACAAAATTGTTGATGCTGCCGGTCTGCGCGCTGCTCGCGAGATTGCTTATGCTGAGTTTAAAAAGACACAAGCCGTTGGCAAATTAACTAAGCAACTCTCAAAACTCAGCGACCAACTTCTGAGTCATCTATGGAATAGTTGTGGTCTCAATAGTGAAGCAACATTGGTGGCAGTTGGCGGCTTTGGTCGGGGTGCTTTATTTCCCTACTCAGACATTGATATTCTGATTTTGCTACCAGCCGATGAAGAAAAAGCTAGGGCACTATCTAAACAAGTTGAGCAATTTGTTGCCAGTTGCTGGGATACCGGATTAGAAATTGGTTCTTCAGTAAGAACAGTCGCTGAGTGCATTTCTGAGTCGGAACAAGACGTGACTGTGCGCACCTCTTTACTGGAAGCGCGCTTTCTTTGTGGCAAGAAGGGATTATTTAAGGACTTCGCTAAAGCTTTTGAAGCTGCGATGGATCCCAAGGCATTCTTTCAGGCTAAACAAGCAGAACAAATTCAGCGTCACTACAAGTATCAAAACACTCCCTACTCCTTAGAGCCCAATTGCAAAGAGAGTCCTGGTGGCTTACGTGATTTACAGGTCATCTCATGGGTGAGTAAAGCGGCATTACTGGGCGACACCTTCAAAGATCTTTATGAAGCTGGTCTTGTTACCCAGCGCGAGCTTACTGAACTCAATCGTAACCAACGCTTCCTAGAAACACTGCGCGCTAATTTGCATTTATTAGCAGGGCGCCGACAAGATGTTCTTGCTTTTGACTTGCAAGCAGCATTAGCAGCATCCATGGGGATAACAGAAGAGTCATCGCGCCGTGCGAGTGAAGCCATCATGCGTCGCTACTACTGGGCCGCTAAAGCAGTGACTCAATTGAATGACGTACTTCTACAAAACATTGAGGCCCTCCTCTTTCCGCAAGAATCTAAAACAATTCTTGCCATTCCTGGTGAGGGCAACGAGCACTTTATCGAGCGCCAGGGTGTTTTAGATATCACTGATCCACAGCTTTATCAAAAGCATCCCGAACAAATTCTCAGAACTTTCTTGGTGTTTGCGCAAACTTCGAATGTAAAGAGCCTTTCGGCTACTATTTTCAGGGCCCTGTATAACGCCCGCCAAACAATGGATAGAAAGTGGCGTTCGGATCCTATTAATAAAGCACTGTTTATTGAGATATTGAAGCAACCCGAAGGTGTCAGCCGTGCTTTCCATCTCATGAATCGCACCAGTGTTTTGGGACGCTACCTTCCCGCCTTCAGAAGAATTGTTGGGCAAATGCAGCATGACTTATTCCATGTTTACACCGTCGATCAACACATTCTGATGGTATTGCGCAATGTGCGCCGCTTCATGGTGGTTGAGCATACCCATGAGTTCCCTTTCTGTAGCAGCCTGATTGCCCATTTTGAGAAACCTTGGTTGCTAGTGATTGCAGCACTCTTTCATGACATTGCTAAAGGACGTGGTGGCGATCACTCACAGCTTGGCAAAGCTGACATGCGCAAGTTTGCTAAAGATCATGGTCTTGATAAGAAAGATACCGAGCTATTAGTTTGGCTCGTTGCAGAGCACCTCAATATGAGTCAAACCGCTCAGAAACAAGACATTACTGATCCCGATGTCGTGAAAGCATTTGCTAAAAAGGTCGGGGATGAGCGTCACCTCACTGCGCTGTATTTACTCACCGTTGCAGATGTGCGCGGCACTAGTCCTAAAGTTTGGAATGCCTGGAAAGGCAAGCTCCTGGAGGACTTATACCGCGCAACGCTGAGGGTACTAGGTGGTGCTAAACCTGATGCCTCATCAGAATTGGCGCAACACCAAGAAGAGTCAAGAGCTAAATTACGCCTCTACGGTATTAACGATGAGTCTTATGAAGATTTATGGAAGCAGCTGGATGTCGCTTTCTTCTTAAGACAAGACTCCTCAGACATCGCTTGGCTTACACGTCACCTATACAACAAGGTCAACAGTGATCAGCCCATTGTGAGAGCGCGCCTCTCTCCCATTGGTGAGGGACTACAAGTTGCTGTCTACGTCAAGGACCAAGAAGATCTATTCGCCAGAATTTGTGCTTACTTTGAGCGTCATGGTTTCTCCATTTGGGATGCACGCATTCATACAACCCGTCATGGCTACGCTTTAGACAGCTTCCAGATCTCAGGCAGTAACTTGGTGGATGAAGGTGGCAGCTATCGCGACATCATTCAGTTGGTGGAGTTTGAGCTCACTGCTGCCCTAACCAATGCGGAGCCCTTGCCAGCGCCAAGCATGGGGCGCCTCTCAAGACAATCCAGAACATTCCCAATTCAACCGCGTGTTCACATGGTTCCAGATGACCGCGGTAGGTATTACACACTAGCACTTTCTGCAAGCGATCGCACTGGCTTGCTCTACACAATCTCAAGAGTGCTAGCAAAGCATCAGGTCTCGATTCATACAGCCAGGATTAACACACTCGGTGAAAGAGTAGAAGACGTCTTGCTATTAGATGCAGCCAACTTGGGTAAGAATCCAAAATTACAAATCCAACTTGAGACAGAGTTGCTAGAAGCTTTAGGAGCTTAGTAATGATCTTAATTAATTGGGCTTATGTCCATTACATGAACACGCCAGCGTGGCTACTTTGCCTAGTAGCTGTTAGCTTCACAATTACGGTAGCCTTGGTGGGATTATTAGCTTTTAGAAAACTATTTCCTAGCGTCTTAAATAAAGCCAATAATGATTTCATAAGCTTGTCACTGAGTACGGTTGGGTTGTTTAGCTCAGTTTTGATTTCGCTGATTGTTGTTAACACCTGGAATTTTTATACCCAAGTTGAGCAAATTGTCAGCACAGAGAGTCATGCGGTTGAAGACTTCTACCGCGCAGCCCAGGGAATGCCAGAGCCAACAAAATCTATCCTAATTAAAGATATTAAAACCTACATTGATGTGGCGATCAAAGAAGAGTGGCCACAAATGAATACTAATAATATTGTCGGAGATAAAGGTCGTGAAAGCCTGTTAAATAGCTACAACCATTTACTTCAGTTCAAAACCAACGACCCCATCATCACCAACATTCACTCGAAGTTATTGAGCCATTTGAGCAATTTGTTTGATGCTCGCCGTGATCGAATTCTTTCAACTAAATCTCACGTTCCAGGGGTGATATGGCTTGTGATGTTTTTATCTGCTTGCCTGACTATAGTGGTTAGTTACTTCTATACAGCTGAAACTTTTTCTATTCACATGATAGCAACAGGCTTTATTACCGCATCGTTAACTTCAACACTATTTTTGATTGTGATATTTGCACACCCTTATCAGGGAAGTATGCGCATTGAACCTGAAACGTTCATTAGCTTTCAAGAGCAGAATTTGAAGTAGTCATCTAATAAGACATTACGTCAACAGAGAAAGCACTCTCCGCAAGCGAATATTTTCAACTTCATTAAAATTAAACCAACGACACTCTATACCCTCTCTTGGCTCCTCTTCTCGCAAAATGCGCAGACGATATAGTAGATCTATATGCAAATGAGTGGATTCACCCTTTTTTGGGTTGGCAGAAATCTCATGTATATCAACATCAATTGGATCTGTATTTTCTGAATCCATCTCACAAAGATAGCCTGTTTCTTCAAAAACCTCTCTTATAGCGGCATCAAGTGGAGACTCCCCTTCATCAACATGACCACCCGGTTGAAGCCAGTGCTTAATGTATGGATGAAAGATTAACAAAACCTGGTTATTTTTAATCACCAGTCCACTTGAGGTGATGTGGCCAATCTGATTGGATCTTCTCAAGGAAGAATTGGAATTTAAAATTAAGTTCACCCTCGCAGCAAAAGGGGAAATTGAGTTATTGCGTTCTAATTTTTGGATGATATTTAAGTTAAAAGTATTCATTATTAAAAGTGATAACTATTAAACCGCCAATTACAAAAGATAGGGATATAAACAAAAAATCTCTTGGTTTTAATTTTTCCCCAAGAAACAAGTATGCAAAAACCGCGCCTAAAAAACCAGTTGCATTCAGTATTGGCCAAATAATCATTAAATTATCTGCAGTAATTGCATAAATAAACGTAACTTGTGTCAATAAAGTCAGAGATCCTCTAAGGTAAAACCCGTTGCGCGAGAGAAACTCTTTTGGAAAGAAATAGGCATTAGAAGGGCCTCTCCCATAAATCAGAAAAAAACTTGAAAAAATAAACCTCCAAACCAACACGGAGAAGGTTGCCGATAACAGGCTCCAAAACTCTCTGTCATATGATGAGTGCAATCCAAAGAAGTATGCGAAAACCCCTTGAGCAGTAAGCATTAAAACTAAAACAACTGCAGATTTATAGATCTTTCTAAAAACATCCAACCCGGTTGAGAATATAAATAAAACAAGTATCGTCGACAAAAATAAAAAGAGCACATAGGAAATTGAATAAAAACCTAAAAATGCCAAAACTATTGGCACCGTAACGTCAGCGGCTTTTGATAAAACAGCCACATCCGTCACTCTCAAGCATTTAAATGCAAGAGAAAAGGAATAAGCTACACATTGGATCAAAACTGACATAAATACCAAATCTATGGCTAGCAAATCCTTAAGGTAATTATCAGAGGCTGGAGTAAAAAGAATAATTGGGAACATTAAAAGTGCTGGTAAAAGATTATTCCAGTAACCCATTACTAAAGGGCATACTTTTTCTTGCTGATATTGCCTACGATCAACTACATTCAGTCCAGCACGACTAAATGTAGAAATGATCGAGGCCAAAACTGGCAAAGATTCAAACATCACCCAAGCGACATCTTAAGTATGCTGATGATACGAAATCCATTTCTCAGCTATGAATCTTTTATCTAGTTCGGGCAGATGCGAGATAGTATTTTTGGGTGCATCATGAAGACTTCCAATTGAATAAATAATCTCCCCCTGTACTAGTTCAATAAAGTTATCCACAACAGCGCCATGAACGAAATTTACCGAGTTACCTTTGTTATGGATAAAGACATGCTTATTCTTTAAGTGGATCTTGCAGGTATGTGCCCTTACCGATTCAGAATCTGCATCAATCTTGTACCGCAGACATGTTGATAGTTCATCATCAGAAGATGTTGCGCAAAATATATGAAGGCCATTTTTAAATAAATCCCCATCTGTAAGTGATAACGATTTATTGCCAGTTGCACAAAAGATAATATCTGCAGATCCAAGAAATTCCGATCTAGGAGATGTATGAAAACCAAGTGATAGGGCTGAAGCAAGAAGTATGGGATTTGAATCAAAAACATCAACCCTAGACCCTCTTGATAAGAGCGAAAATGCAATAGATCTTCCAATCTTTCCAAAGCCAATAACGCCTACACGTTTACCGAGGAGGACTAATCCCAAGGTTCGCATAATCGCTTCTGCAGAAAACACGATCGCCTGTCCAACTAACGAATCTTCTGGCTCTTTAAGAGAGCTACGCGCCACAGATATAACAGGCGCAAGATTGTCACTAGGTCGTCTCCGATTAATCAGAGCATCGTATTTTTGATGACCATTCTCAGTGTCTTCCACAATACCAATAAATTGCTTATCAAATATTTTTGTAAGATCTAAAGCAACATGAGAAAAATAACCGCCCATGTCTATTATGGCGAATCTTTCATTTTTGATTAAACGATCAATATTATTAATAAATTGATCGGGACTAGCCAATATCTCACTTCGATCAATATCAAATAAAGGATAGTTATTTTTCAAGGAATCTAAGTTAGCAAATTTTTTGGAACTTGCTTTAGGTATGACGCCAGCAATTCTAGTAACGCCAGCTAATGCAGTTAAAAAGTTCTGAACTTCAACATTTACATGCATCACTACAAGCACGCTATCTATGTTTCTGTATCTATTAGAACTAATAATTGAACTAAAAAATCCAGGATATTTCTGCATTGAAGACTTTCAAATAGAAAATCTTAATGAAGGGCTCTTGAAATTGCCACCTGATTTCTTAGTAAGAAACTACTGACAGCCAAAAATTAGTGCTTGAGTTTTTTAATTAAGCAAATTCAGCATCGCCGCTTCATCAATCACCGGCACTCCTAGCTCTTCAGCTTTCGTGAGCTTGCTACCGGCATCTGCACCAGCAACAACGTAGTCTGTTTTCTTGGAAACGGAACCCGCAACTTTAGCTCCTGCTTTTTCCAGAAGATCTTTGGCCTCATCCCTGGTCATGGTTGGGAATGTGCCAGTTAAAACAAAGGTTTTGCCTGCGACTGCTGCGCTAATGACTTTTTCCTCAACGGCAAGCTGCATGCCTGAGGCCAAAAGCTGCTCAATGACTTCACGATTGTGCGCCTCTTGCATGAAGCTGGTGATCGAGTCAGCGACTACAGGACCCACATCTTTTACGGTGAGTAAGTCTTCCATGCTGGCATCCATCAAGGCGTGCATAGATTGATAATGATTGGCCAGATCCTTAGCCGTAGTCTCGCCCACATGACGAATACCCAAAGCAAATATAAATCTGGCTAGAGTGGTATTTCTGGATTGGTTGATTGCCTGAATGAGATTGTCGGCAGACTTTTCACCCATACGCTCAAGATTGGCTAGCGCAGTAAAGCCCAATCGATAGATATCAGCAGGCGTTCTGACTAAATTATGATCTACCAACTGATCCACAATCTTTTCACCAAGACCTTCAATATCCATTGCTCTTCTATGGGCAAAGTGTATTAAGGCTTGTTTGCGCTGTGCGCCACAGAATAGTCCACCACTACAACGCGCTACCGCTTCATCTGCTAAGCGCTCAATATGAGAATCGCACACTGGGCAGCGAGTTGGCATTTGGAACTCTCTCGCATCTGCTGGGCGACGATCTTTAATGACAGATACCACTTCTGGAATCACATCACCCGCCCTACGCACTGAGACGGTATCGCCAATACGGACATCTTTCCGCTTGACCTCATCTTCATTATGGAGCGTGGCATTAGTAACGGTAACACCACCAACCTCTACCGGAGCAAGTCGTGCCACTGGAGTAATTGCACCAGTGCGACCCACCTGAACATCGATACCTAAAACAGTGGTCAGCGCTTCTTGCGCTGGATACTTATGGGCAAGCGCAAATCTGGGGGCTCTCGAGACAAAACCCAACTTTGCTTGCTCGGCAAACGAATTCACCTTATAAACAACACCATCGATGTCATAGGGCAGAGAATCCCGCTTAGCGCCTATCTCGTTATAGAAAGCCAGAATCTCTTCTACTGAATGCAGCACTTTACGTTCTGAGCAAACCGGCAATCCTAAATCGGCATAAGCATTGAGTAGCTCTTCATGGGTTTTAGGTAACCAAGATTGGGGTTCCAGCGCACCCAAGCCATAGGCAAAGAAAGACAGTGGTCTTTTTGCTGTGATCTTCGAATCGAGTTGGCGCAAACTACCCGCCGCAGCGTTGCGAGGATTAGCAAATTCTTTTTCACCCGACTCCGCTGCTTGGCGATTCATTTTCTCGAAGTCCTTGAGGTACATAAAGACCTCGCCACGCACTTCTAGCACTTGGGGGATATTTTTTCCGGTGAGCTTTAACGGAATAGCGCGAATGGTTTTAATGTTGGCAGTTACATCCTCACCGCTAGCGCCATCGCCGCGCGTT
>ERZ650311.1798-NODE-1798-length-10068-cov-3.230700_pt1 | contig 10068 bp, 7 predicted proteins | sample MGYA00376247_ERZ650311 | MGnify/ENA primary metagenome ERZ650311 (study PRJEB26733, sample SAMN07839324) | wastewater metagenome | biome: small river; feature: stream; material: water | place: USA: North Carolina | collected 2016-07-28 ... | reverse complement strand
TGAACGTGGAGCAGACCGGCGAAGCACCGGCCACGCCCAGCGCCCCCAAGTTCGTCTCGCTGACCATCGGCTTCAAATTCGACTCGGCGCAGATCACCCCGGAAAGCGCCAGCACCCTGGCCACGCTGGCGCAGGCCCTGAAATCCGACGAGCTGGGCGCACTGGAATTCATGGTGGAGGGCCACACGGACGGCAAGGGCACGCCCGAGTACAACCTCAAGCTCTCGCAGCAGCGCGCCGCCGCCGTCAAAGCCTATCTGGTGCAGGCGGGTGTGGCCCCCGGACGGCTGCAATCGCAGGGCAAGGGCGACACCGAGCTGGTCAACACCCAGGACCGCTTTGCCTCGGAAAACCGCCGTGTCAAAGTGATTGCGCTGACGCGTTAAGGCCCGCATGGCCCGCCGCACCCGATATCCGAACGCAGGAGTCAAGCCCATGAATGCACGCAAGGCCCGGATGGCCACACTCGCACTGCTCACCCTCGCGGGACTGGCCGCCCAGGCCGAAAGCCTGACGGTGGTCCGATCTGCAGAACTCAAGGCCGACCGCTTTCTGGACGCCGCCACCTTGCAAACGCTGCAGACCGGGCAAGTGGTGGAGAGCCTGCGCACCGAGTCCGGCTGGGTCCAGGTCCGGATCGCCGGGCAGCAAGGCTGGGTGCGGGCCATGAACGTCAAGGGCGCCAGCACCGCGGCCGTGGCCACGGTGGCCAGCCTGGAATCGGGCCGCTCCGGCAGCAACAACAGCCTGTCCACCACGGGCATCCGCTCGATCCCCAAGGCCTCGCGCCATGCCCTGGTCATTGGCATTGGTGAATACAGCACCCCGGGCGTGATGTCGCTCAAGGGCGTCAAAAACGACATGCAGAGCGCGCAGCTGATCGCGCAGACGATGTCGATTCCGGACGAGAACATCCGCTACCTGCGCGACGAACAAGCCACCGCACAGCAGATCCGGCAAGCTGTGCAGGATCTCAATGCGCGGGTGCGCCCGGGGGACCGGGTGTTTGTCTATTACTCCGGCCACGGCACGCGCTGGGTCGACCCCAAGGAACCCGAGCACTGCACCGAAGGGTTGCTCAGCACCGACGGCAAGGCGATTTCCAACGTGGAGATCAGCGAGCTGCTGTCGCCGATTGCCAGCAAGACCGACAAGCTGATGGTGTTCTACGATGCCTGCCATTCCGGTGGCATCGCCAACCAGCCGCTGCGCACCCGCTCCTTCAACCTGGCAGACGCTGTGCTGACGCCGAAGTTCGCGGGCAACATGAGCCCGGAGATCTGTGCCAAGCCGAGCAACCTGCGCACCCGATCGCTCAGTGGCGAGCTGGGCACCAAGGGCATCCTGCCGGACAACATCGTGTCGATTGCGGCGTCGCGGCCCGATGAGGTGTCGTTTGACGACGCCCGCTCGGGTGGTCTGGCCACGGTCGCCTGGCGCGACTGCCTGCAAGGCAAGGCCCGGGACCTGGACGGCAACGGCCTCTTGAGCGTGGAAGAGATCACCAGCTGCGCCCAGGCCAGCATGGACCTCAAGCTGCGCCAGTTTCCGGATGTGCTGGGCCAGCACATGACGATCGGCGGCAACAAAGCCTTCATCCCCTCCTACCAGGTGGCGTCCACGGCGCCCACCTCAGCGCCCACCCCTGTGGCTGCAGCGCCGGCCCCAGCCCCTGCGGCCCCCAGCGCGACAGCGGCAAGCCCTGCCCCTGCCGCCCCGGTGGCATCGGCCACACCCAGCCTGCCGCAACCGTCGCTGACGCCCGTCCAGCCGGCGCAGCTGCTGGGGCAGGTGCATGCCCAGCGCGATGCGGCCCGACCGCTGTCGGTCACAGCACAACCTTCGGTGATGCGGATCCTGAAAGACCCGCTGCAGCTGACCGTGACCTCACCGCGCAGCGGCTATGTGTATGTGGCCCTGGCCGGCTCGGACAACAAGAGCCTGTACCTGCTGTTTCCCAACGGGATCGACGGCGACAACCGCATCGAAGCGAACCAGCCCGTCCAGTTGCCGCGCAAGGGCTGGCGGATCACCGCTGCCGGCCCCAAGGGCCTGGACACGGTGCTGGTGATGGTCACCGATTCGCCGCGTGATCTGTCGGCGCTCGGCGGCGAAGCCGCCGGCCCGTTCATCAAGACCTTCCTGACGCCGCAAGGCAACAGCCAGCTGCAGGCCCTGCTGGGCAACTCGGCCAATGGCGACCAGCAGGTCTGCCAGCAAGCCGGGGCCACACGCAACCTCGCCGTGGAGCGTGAATGCTCGGATGGTTTTGCTTCGGCCCTGATCCAGATCGAAGAGCGCGATGCGCCCTGAGCGCTGAACTTCAGGGCGCGTCGGCTTTCTTTTTCGGCACCAGCCAGCGGTACAGCGGCGCGGTCTGGACTTCCTGCAACGTGCCGTCCACGTTGTGGATGAGCTTGTCGGCCGTGTCCAGGGTTTTGCGGGTCTGCACCAGTGAAGACTCCAGCTCCTTGAGGGTCGCCGTGGCCTGAACCGCCGTGGGCTGCAGGGCGCTCATGGTGTCGCGGGTCTGGCCCAGCACCGAGGGCAGTCCGTTTTGCGGGTCGCTCATGACCTTCATGGCCTGGGTGCTTTGCTCGAGCACTTGCACCGTGTGCTCCATCACCTTGCGCGACTGCCGCAAATTGGCCTGAATGCCGTCCTTGGGGTCGGCGATCTGGGTCAGCAGGAGCTGAAACTTGAGCAACAGCGGATCGATCCGCTTGGTCAGGTCCGCCGTCAGGTCCTCGCGCACGATGGCGATGCGCGCGTGTTCGGTCAGCGGCGTTGGACGGGTATCGTCGCGCAACAGCGTCAGCTCGGCGGTGACGATCTTGTCCTTGGTGACCTTCAGGGCGGACCCTTCGGTCATGAACCCCACATAGGCTTCGCGGATCTGCACCTGTCCGCTCACCACCCCCTGTGGCGTCAGGGCCATGCGCGTCAACTGGCCGATCTCGAAGCCCTTGTAGTTGACGGCCATGCCCTCGTGCAGGCTGGCGGCGGAATCGGTCTCGAAATCGAGCGTGAGCCTTTTCTCCCACACTCCCTTGAGCGTGGCCAGATAAAGCATGGCCAAGGCCATGGCCAGCAGCGTCAGCAGCAATTGCCAGCGCAAGCGCAGACCCGGGGTGTTTTGCGTTCCAGCCATGTGCGCTCCTAGTGCAGCATCCAGAAGAAATCAGCCACTTCGATGCCGATGATGGTCAACATGCCCAGCGTCGTGGCGCGGGACATCATGCGGTGTTTTTGCCCTTCGTGGGCCTGCAGAAACCAGATTTCCAGAAAAGCCAGCAGACTCAGGCCAGCGGCCAGCAGCAGCATGCGCAGGCCGGCATGGGCGAGGTAGGTGAACCGGAACTGGCCCCAGAAGGATTCCCAGACGGCCTGGCCGAAACCCGAAAAGCCGTACATCATGCCCAGCCAGGAACCGGCCAGCACACTGAGGAAGAACCACATCCAGGCCGTCAGGCACGCCAGGGCGCAGGCCATGACATAGGCCCCGGTCTGGCGCCCGTCGTACAGGCGCCGCGCCAGGCCGGCATCGGTGGCCAGCTGGAAGTTGACCCGCAGCAAGATGAAGGCCGCCACCAGCAAGGTGGGCAGGCGCCCCAGCAGGAAATGGTTGAACAGTTCGCGGCTGATCTGGGGGTCGAGGCGAGTGGCCTCGTGCACACTGAGCCAGGAAAACGCCAGCCCCGAAAGGCCCCCGACGAGCACGGCAAACCAGCCGCAGCCCCTGAGGAATTTGTGCGCCAGATCAAGCATCGCGTGGTCCTGGTCCCTCAAGGCCGAAGCGGCGCTCAGGAGCCCCTGGCTTTCCTGAACAGGATCTTGCCCACCACCACCTGGCCCGCCTCGTTGCGTTCGAGGCTGATGACGGCGTCATGGCCCTTGACGGCCTGGGTGAGCTGGCTGTCACGCAGGTCGGCACTGGCCTTGATGACGTTCCACAGGCCGCCGATCAGGCTGATGAGGGCCAGCGGATTCTTGGGGGTCAACTCGTTGGGCGGCGGTTCGATCTCGACCTTGCCGCCATTTTTCTCGACCGCGTTGAGCCATTTCTGCAGGCGGTCGGGCGTGTTGTTCGGGCTGACCTTGTCGTACATCAGCACGGTCACCACGGGTTCCTGGAGTTTGAGCGCCGAGTTCAGGTCGCGGTCGAAGCCGGCGAAATCGACGAAGTTCAGGGTGCTGCTGACCTGACGCGCAGCCTGCGGGGCGGGCGCCGTACCGTCGGCCTGGGCCGGCAGGGTTTCGCAGCCGCCCAGGGCCAGCAGGCCCGACAGCATCGCGCAGGTGATGAGGGATTTCTTCATGCCATGTCTCCGGTATGCATCATCGTCCCCCCTCACCCACCAGCGCATAAGGCGCCCAGTAGGCGGGATGGGCAAATCGAGGGGTTTTCATGGTCTCCAGCATCGCCTGGCGCAAGGCCTCGGCACGGCGCAGGGTCGGCTGGTTCTTGTAGGCCGCAAAGGTCCGGGTGGTCAGGGCCATCGCGCTTTCGGACTCGACCGACCAGTGCGTGACCAGCAGGCTTCGGCTGCCGGCATAGAAAAAGCCGCGGGCCAGGCCACTCATGGCTTCTTCGGCCTTGCCATCGGCGCCGGCGGTGTTGCACGCCGACAGCACCACCCAGTCGGCGTTCAGCCGCAGGCCCAGCACATCCTCGAGCGTGAGCAAGGGCGACTCCTGCGGGTTCTTGGTGGCGGCCATGGCCAGAGCCGGCTGGTTGAGGTTGGGCAGGTCGCCGGCCAGCAGGCCATGCGTGGCAAACACCACCACCTGCTTCTTGGCCAGGTGGCCGGTGGCGCTTTGCCGGAGCACTGAAGCGCGGGTGGCCTCGTGGCCGAGGATCAGGTCGCTGCGGGGATCGGCCTGCAGGATGCTGGCGAGTTGCTGCACTTCATCACGCGTTTCGGGCAAGGGGGGAATCTTGCTGTAGGCCACGTAATTGGCGGCATCCATGATGTTGCGTTGCTGCGCATCCACCGACCGCGTGACCGCCACGGAGCGCACCGCACCAGCCGAACCCGCACTGGCCACCACCGCATTCGGATCGAAAGCCGGATCGCCCCAGGCCAGCAGGGGCTGCGGCGCCACCGGCTGCTGGCTCAGTCGTTTGAGGGCCAGCCAGCCGTTGGCGGTCGGCACATGGCTGACGGCCACATCGCGCACCAGCCAGGCGACGTTGTTCGCATCGGGTGTGCGGGGCAGCACGGCAAAGGGCAGTTGCGCCAGCTGCCCCGAGGTGGCCACGATCAGGTGGGCGCGGCCGTTGATCTGTTCTTCAAACGGCTGGAACACTTCCTTGTAGATCGCATGGGCACTGGCCACATCGAAGCGCGGCGCCCTGGCCCCGAGGCCCGCCACATCGAGCGTGTCGCGGATCTTGGACACCAGCGTGCGAAGCTCTGCCTCGGTCAGCTGCGAGGCCTGAAAGCGCACTTTGCCCGTGCTGTCGATGGCCCAGACATAGGTAGCTTCTTCCAGCGGGATGATGGAGACAAACAGCTCATCGGGCCGCAGCTGCTGCGCAATCTCGGCCGTGGTGGGCGATCGGGGCTGGATCAGCTGGAAATACTCCGGATAGCCCTTCTGGATTTCCGCCTTGTACTGGCGGCGTGCCTTTTCGATCTCTTGCAGACGCTGGCGCATCTGTTCAACCACCTGAGGGTTGCGGCGTTTTTCCTCTTCCGTGCCCTGGCCACTGATGTAGTTGGTGATGGAGGCGATCTCGTTTTTGGCGTCCTGCTCCTTGCGGATGATCTCGGACAAGCCTGGCGCCGAAACGCCCGAGCGCACGGCCGCCTCTGCCAGCGCCTGCTGGACCTTGGAGGTGTTGAGCTGGTCAGCGATCTGGAAGATGGTTTGTGCATCTTTCACATCCTGGCTGGCGGTCTGGGCCAGCAGCTGCATGTAGCTTTGCAAGATGAAGCGCCGGGTTTTCTGCTGCATGGCGTTTTCGACATAGTCCCCCGTCAGCGACTCGGGGGCCGTCATGCCGCGAACGGCCCGGTCAAACTCCTGCCGTGCCTGGGCCACGTTGCCGGTTTTCCAGAGCGCCACCGCCAGCATGCCCCGGTTGATGGACGTGAAATAGTGGTCTTCGCCAAAGTTGTTGACGTGCCAGTTCATGTTGGCCTGCAGCACCGACAGGGCTTTGTCGTGCTGACCGTTCTTGGTGTAGACGAAGGCACGGATCAGCGACTGCAGCTGGGCGCCGCGCGGCGGCCGGCCGATGCGCGAGGCCTCCTGGTCGGCCTGGTCAAAGCTGTCGAGTGCCTCGCGCCAGCGGTTGGCGCCGACCAGGGACTGGTTCACGCGCATGCGCGAAAACAGCCAGAAAGGCGAGCCCTTCTGGTAGCCCTGGTCAAGCTGCAGGGATTCGCTCATGCGCGCGAACTTGAGCCCTTCGTCAAACAGGCCCACGGCGTTGTAGTAGTCGGCCACCCGGTTGTAGAAGCCGGCCATGCTGGCGCTGGTGAAGCCGTATTCCTTGCTCTTGGCATAGGTGTCGCGCAGCGTCCATTCGGCATCGGCATAGAGCCCGGCCATCATCTGCTGGGTGCCCAATTCAATGGAGGCAAACAGCATCGTGGCCTGCGACCATTGCTTGGCGTTCTCGGTCGGGGCCATGCGCATCAGCTTGGCCAGATCGGCCGCCTTGTCCGCGGCGATCTTGGCGCTCTCGATGCCGTCTTGCCACTTGCCGGTGCGCAGATTGAAGCGGGATTTGGCAATGAAATATTCCACTTCCGCCCGGGCAATCCAGAACACGGCATCCCCACGCCGGGGCATGTTGCGGACATCGCCCTTGAGCAAGGCTTCCGCTTCGGACAACAGGCGCGCCGTCTCTTTGAGGTTGCTGTCGTTGAGGTATTCGTTGGCCAGCTGCAGCCGCACACGCACGGCGCTGGGGGGCCACTTTTGCAGCTGGATCAACTCCTGCCCGAGCAGGTAGGCCTCTGCCCTTTTTTCGGTGCCCATCAACAGGCTCATCAGACTCCATTTGCCTTCCATGGGGTCGAATTGGGACCATTCGCGCAGGATCTCTTCACGCCTGACCGCATTGCCCAGCTTGAATGCGGCCAGGTCTTTTTGCCGGTAAATGTCGGTGCGCGAACTGAACAGGCTGTTGGGGTCCACCGGCTTGTCCAGGATCGCCTGCAGCCGCTCGCGTTCTTGCGGTGGCAAGCGCACGCCCGCCTCATCGAAGCTCTGGGCCTGCGCCAGACACGACAAAGCACACAGCAGGACCAGCCAGAACCGTTTGAACACAAGGCTTGAGATGAATTTCATACGCTGACCTTTCGGCATCCGCTGCCCCAGGACGCAGACACGCTCCTGTGGGGATTGGACCACCCCAGGATTGACAACAACTGACGATCCGCGTGTGGCACGCCAACCGATCATGATAATAAGAATATCCATCTCGCAAGGCATTCGCGCAAGCACTCACCCGCCACCCCTGTGAAGAAAGCGCGCCCCCGACAGCACTCAAACGGTGGACCCATGCCAGGGTTTGCCCAGGGTAGGCGTGATTTTTCCTCACAGCCCGTCGAGATCAAATCGTTTGTCTGCGCACACGATTCACTTTAGCCTCAGGCGCTGTCAGCTTATACCGGCCATACAGCAGTGGATCTCCCCTTCAATTTTCTAACGGGCCGCAACAGCGGCTTGCAAAGTGCACTTTCCATCCACGACCTGCGCCTGCTGGCCCGCCGGCGACTGCCCAGGACCGTGTTTGACTTTATCGATGGCGGCGCCGAAGACGAATTGACCCTGGCGGAGAACCGCCGGGCCTTCGAACGCGTCCGACTGGTCCCCCGCATCCTGACCGACGTTTCTGCGCCGACGCTCACAACACAGATCGCCGGCACGCCGGTCAAGGCCCCGCTGGTCGTGTCGCCCATGGGCTCGTGCATGCTCGCCTGGCCGCAGGCCGACATCGCGATTGCACGGGCGGCGGCGGCGCACGGCATTCCCTACACCTTGTCGACCATGTCGAACACCAGCATCGAGCGCATGGCCGATGCCGTCCAGGGCGAACTGTGGTTTCAGCTGTATGTGCTCAAGGACCATGCGTTCAACGAGCAGCTGCTGGACCGCGCGGCCGCTGCGGGCTACGGCACGCTGGTGGTGTCCGTGGACCTTCAGTCTGGCGGCAAGCGCGAGCGGGACCTGCGCAACGGCGTTTCCGTGCCCATGCGCATGAGCCTGCGCCACCTGTACGAAGGCATGACCCACCCTGGCTGGTCATGGCAGATGCTGCGCCATGGCATGCCACGGTTCGAGAACGTGCAGGGTTTGCTCGGCGACGAGTCGGCCGGACTCACCATCGCGGCCCGCGTGGGGCAGAACCTGGACGCGGCCTTTGACTGGGACGGTCTGTCACGCCTTCGTGAGCGCTGGCCCGGGAAGCTGTTGGTCAAAGGCGTGGAGCATCCCGACGATGCCCGCCGTCTGGTGGACATGGGCGTGGACGGCATCTGGATTTCCAACCACGGTGGGCGTCAGCTCGATGGCGCTATTGCCACGGCGGATGCCTTGCCCATGATTGCGCAAGCGGTGCCCGGCACCCCCCTGATCATCGACTCAGGCGTGCGACGCGGTGTGGACGTGTACAAGGCACGATCGCTGGGCGCTGCTGGTGCAGCTGTGGGGCGCGCCGTGTTGTATGGCGCGGCCGTGGCTGGAGAGGCCGGTGCATACCGGGCGCTTCAAATTTTGATCGACGAATTGAAGCTGTCGATGAAGCTCTCAGGGGCCGCCTCATTGGCCGAGTTGGGCCCTCAGTGGGTGCAGCGTTGAGCGGCGACTGAGGTGCCCGAATGGATCGGCCGCAAGATCCGCGGCCCATCCCTCAATCCAGTCGTTGCTCGCTGTGTCCATCAAACAGATGGACTTTGCTGACGTCGATGTCCAGATGCACGGTGTCACCCGGTTGCACCGATGTGCGACCATGCATCACCAGGGTGAGTTGCGACTGACCCACTTGCACCAGCAGTTCGGTCTCGGCGCCGGTGGGCTCGACCACCACCACCTCGGCGGCCACGCCCTGACCTTGGGCGCCCAGCGACACGTCGGTGGGTCGAATGCCGTAATGCACCGACTGGCCGTTTTGGCCTGTGCCCGCCTGGCCGACTGGCCAACGGGCACCCTGGGCTTCGACGAAAGCGTTGCCGCCCTCGGTGTGCAGCGTGCCCTTGAGCACGTTCATGGACGGCGAACCGATGAATTGGGCCACAAACAGGTTGCCCGGACGGTCGAACAGCTCCAGGGGCGTGCCGATCTGCTCGACGATGCCGTCGTGCATGACCACAATGCGGTCGGCCATGGTCATGGCTTCGATCTGGTCGTGCGTCACATACACCGTGGTGGTCTTCAGGCGCTGGTGCAAGGCCTTGATCTCGGCGCGCATGGCCACGCGCAGCTTGGCGTCCAGGTTGGACAGCGGTTCGTCGAACAGGAAGACCTTGGGGTCGCGCACGATGGCGCGGCCAATCGCCACGCGCTGGCGCTGGCCGCCGGACAGGCGTGCCCCGCCCTCGCCCAAATAGGTATCGAGACCATCGGGCAGGTCGCGCAGGAAGCTCTCGGCATTGGCGGCGCGGGCGGCTTCCCAGATTTCCTCGTCGCCGGCGGTCCAGTTGCCATAGCGCAGGTTGTCGCGCGCGCTGGCGGCGAAGAGCACCGCCTCCTGCGGAACCAGCGCAATGCGGCGGCGCACTTCGGCGGCGATGCGGTCCACGCGTGCGCCGTCAAATCCATGCTGGGCAAACTCGGCGTGGGCCGCCGCCAGGATGCGTGCGCGGCTGTGATCGGGGTCGCGCAGGGAGCGAGAGACCGTTGAGCGCGGCATGGGATGTCAGGCCAGCTTGGCAGCCTTTTTCACCTGGGTCAGTTGCACCATCAGATAGGCACCCACGCTGTCGGCAATCTCGCGGAAACGCTTGAAATCGATGATGCGCGGATAGGCCGAGCCACCCGCGATGATGACCTTGGGCTTGGCCTCATGGGCCTTGCGGGCAAGGGCATCATAATCGATCAGGCAGGTTTGCG
>ERZ650311.1797-NODE-1797-length-10068-cov-5.679916_pt1 | contig 10068 bp, 27 predicted proteins | sample MGYA00376247_ERZ650311 | MGnify/ENA primary metagenome ERZ650311 (study PRJEB26733, sample SAMN07839324) | wastewater metagenome | biome: small river; feature: stream; material: water | place: USA: North Carolina | collected 2016-07-28 ... | reverse complement strand
AAAGAGCCCTCGGAGCGATCCGGGGGCTTTTCACTACCCCGCCAAGCCTTACAGCATGTCAGTCGCTCTCCCCTCTCCCTCCCTCTCTTGAAGGGCCTTGAGGGAGGCTATGAGGATGGCGAGGGCTTGGTCAGCGTGCCGCCCTTCGCCCACGTCGAACCAGTCGTCTAGCGGTGTGTAGTCCGCCCAGCGAGGCCGGATGGCGTAACTGATGAAGTCCACCCGCTCGCCGTCGATGTGAAAGCGAGGCTCCAACCTGATGTAGAAGCCGAACCGTTTCGCGAACGCCAGGGCGGCGTCCATGGAGGCGGTGAGATGTGGGAGCGGGCCGTTCCATGCGCCGCTCTCTTCCTCGTGCTCTCCGAAAGACCAGTGTTCTTGGTTCGGGCCGTAGAAGTTGGACTCGTCCACTCGACGCGCTCCGCATAGCGCCACCATCAGCGCTGCGTCGATCTCCCGATCACTTCCGCAGGCCCCCTCCATCCGTTCAATCAGTGCGGATAGTTCAGGCATGGGTATGGTCCTTCGCTATGATGAGCACCGGGTCGGCGGTGATCGGCTCGTCTTCGGTGATGCTGCCGTCGTCGATGGCGCAGTAGATGCAGATCGGGGTGTCTCGGGCCTGCTGAACCGGCTGGGCGATACCCAGCCCGCACTCGCGGCACGTCGCGGCCTGGACGGGGACGTTGTGCATCCAGCCCAGCCGCCACGGAAAGCAAGCGCAGCGCGTCGCGTGGACAAGCGTCGGGTGGGCTCGCTCACCCATCGTTCTTCTCCAGTAGAGGCTTGAGGGCGGATAGGGCGTGTTGGTAGCCTTCGACGAATGAGACCGCCTCGGCCAGTGTGACGCGCCTCCGTTTGGTCGCCTGCTCGACGGCGTAGACGAGGGGCATGTCGGTCGTGAAGCTGGGTCGGTTCGGATCGCGCTCACGGAAAGCGCGCATGACCTCCGACCCCTCCAACCGCTCTATGACTTCCTTCAGGTCAGGCATTGTTCCCCTCCCTGGCGGCTTGAAGCGTGTTCAACGCCGCCTCTGCCAAGCGATGAAACGGGACGCCAAGAGCGGTTGACAGGCCAGCAATCATGCCCACGGTCGGGTTGCGGGACCGGCCTTGTTCGAGTTCCCAGATGTGTGATTTCGTAAAGCCGCTGCGCTCTCCAACCTCCTGAAGAGACAGGCGGCTCTCCTTCCGTGCGCGGGCGATTTCTTCGGCCAGTGTGCCGACGCCATCGGGGATCGCCGCGACCTCTTCTCGGACGGCGGAGGCAAGCTCACGCAAGGCGCGTTCAACTCGTTCGCTCATTCACCCCTCCCTGGCGGTCTTGAGGGTGGTTACAGGCTTGGCATCTGGCTTCCATTGAGTTGAAAAGAAGTTCTCCGTCCTGCCCTCGAACCATTGAGCGACATTTTTACCAGGAACCGCCCCATCCGCATGTGCAAATGCTTGGAGCGCGTCCATAGCTCTGCGCCATTGCGGAGCGGAAACGCCAAAAAACTGATCAGCGCCTTGCGTGGAAACATTTTGGACCTGAGGCGGCTTGCAAACTTCGTCGACGATTGGCCTAAGCTCATGAATGCGAATTTTTAGTTCGCCACCACCAGCAACATGAGAAGCCGTGGCATCACCACAAAACTTCCTGATAGCCGCCATCAGAGTGTCTTCAAGATCATCGCCCATATTTGTCTCCATAAATTTGAATTACGCCCGACATATCGTTCCACCGTGATATTGTAGAATGACCACGGTCTAGAGCGGAAACGCAGAACTCTTTCATTCCGCATCCGCGATCTTCGTCCTCGTGAACAATAGCATCAAATACAAGCGAAGAGTCGCGGACATGCCCAAGGCGAAGTTGCATTTCTCCCCGACAAAATGGGCAACAAAGCAATCTAATCATTCTATGCCTCGTTTATCATCCAAGACGCGCGCGCCATCAGACCTAGAGCGGTCACAGCATCTGGCGTTGCCATTGAGAACCCAGTTTCGGTCCCGTCTTCGTTTACTTGCCGCATGGCAACCACAATGGCGTCGATGTTCTCTCCGCCGTCTATGCGACGCAGAAGGTCTATCAACACGTCTCGCGGCGTCCAGTCCGAACAAGAGCGCGTCTTGTTGGCCCTAATTTCGGTCAGGCTTTGCGGATGTTTCGAATAATCATCCATCACGGTATCCTTGTCGCAACAGGGGCGAACGGTTGCTCTTTAGATGTGGCGTGGATGTGCGTGTATCCCGCTCCAACCGCCAAAGCCTGAGCAAGTAACCAAGCTGCTTGCCGAGCAATTTCAGGTGGAAAATCTACCATAAATCGGCTATCAACAACAATGGTAACGCGTCCATCTTCTTGTTCAAAGGCTTGAAGTCCTGGAATTTTTCGCCCCTCAACAATCACGTCCAGCCCTTCAGACGGCTCAATGAACTCGACGCCGCCATTGAGTGTTGGACTTGATTTTGGAAACTCGAAAATATTGTCGCTCATTGCCCCTTCTCCTCGTCCTTAGCGGGGGATAGGGAGGCGAGGGCGTCGGCGGAATACAAGGGCTCGATCAGCGCGCTATTTCGCTCTATCAGCAGCTTGGCCGCAGTTTCAGAACAGATCATCCACCCGCCGGAAGAATCTTTCACCCGCCACGCGACGGGCTGCGTCTCACCGCTCATGGCTCTGCTCCTGGGCTAGGGCGGCACAGATTGAAAGGGTTTCGTCCGCCTCAGCGTTGTCGCCGTAGTCGCAATCTCCGCACTTCTGGCAGACATGGACCGGCACCGAGCAGCGACAGTCGTCATCGCATCCGGCGTTGCGCCCCCCGATCATCCGCCAATCGTGCCCAGTTTCGACACAAGTCCCTTGGGCGATTTGGAGCTTGAGTTGCGCGACGCGGGCTTCAGCGGCCGCGAGTTCGTCGGCCAGCCCGCTCACGGCTCCCCTCCGGTCTTCTCGGCCTCTAGGGCGGCGCGGCGCTCCATAACCTGAACCGCATCGTCCAGGCCTTGTGCGTAGGCGTTGGCGAGAAGGTCGATTAGGCGACGCTTCGGGCCGTCGTTGAGCGGTTCCAGAAGATAGGCGACCCGGCGGCGACACAGGTCGCGTTGCTGATGCGTGATCTCGTAGCGGTCCGCCATCCGTTCGCGTCTCGGCTTACCCATTTGTCCCCTCCCCTTCAGTAGGGAGGGGGCGGGCGTCGATCATGGCGGTCCAAATGTCATCCGCATCCGGCCAAGTAGATTGGGCCAAGACTGCATCGCCAGCGCGCACCATTTCGTCGCGAGGCACTATCGGCACCATCACCCACCCATCCCCAGGCGAGGAAGGGGCGGACAGGGCGGCCTCATAGGTGGCCGCAAAGATGTCGGGCTTGCAGGGGTAGAACTCACCCTGGACGCCATGGATGATCCAGTCGCCCGCGTCGGCGCGCATCTCACCTTCAAGGGTTTTGATCGTGAGGTATCCGTCGCCGTGAAAAGTGATGGCCCCCGAAAACGACAGAAGGGGTTGAGCGCTGGCGCTAGACCCATCGAACTGCCACGCCTCGATCACGACAGGCTTCTTGCGGAACTTAGGCATCTTGCCCTCCATTGGGCTGGGTGAGGGCGGCTTCTAGGGCGGCGCGACGGCGCATGGACTTGATCTCATCCAGCCGTTCGTGCGCCTCGCTGACACCTCCGAAGTCTTCGGAGCCCTCTGGCGTGGTCAGCGTGTAGGTCCTATCGCCGTCGACAAGCCGCGTCAGGTTGCAGCTCCACGAGAACTCCGTGGCGCGTTCGAACGCTTCGACGATCCGCTCGATGTAGGCCTCATCCACCACAGGGGCGGCTTCGGCGCGGGCGGCGGCGAGAAGCGCTTCAACGTCCTCGAACGAATACATGGTGTGCGGCGCATTGAACGCCGACACGCCCAACACCCGCTCAATCAGGTCTCGGTCTTCAGGGGGGAGGGCCATTGGTCAAAACCTTTGAAGCCGGAAGTCAGGTGTTCACGCTGAGCGCCAGCAGTGTCGGCGCGGGCGTCTGCGTAATCGTCATCAGGGCAACCGCAGACATCTCCGTAAGGCTCCGGCGGGTATCCGACATAGGCCATGCGGAACTCTTCCCCGCACTTCGGGCAGACGTGTTGGGGGGCTTCACTCATTGGTCGGGGTTCCTGCTTGGGTGGAACAGCTTCCTTTGCGTGGCCAGGCTGACCATGCCGACGAACGGAATGCGGAAATACCAGTCGCGCCCACGCCAGCGCCCAAACAACGGGAACACCTTCCGCTCTCCAGGGCGGAACAGGCTGAACGCCAGTATCCACGACCACGTAATCGACCTGGGATCGTGGTAGCTGGCGATGTTCCAGCGCTTGGGGTCGCTTGTGCGTTCAAAGAAATTGAGGCTCATTGGTCGGGGTCCTTGTTGAGGGCGGCAATTATCGCGGCGAGCACGCGCCCAGCTTCGGCTGGTGGAGTTATCATTCGTCCGCCCACCGCCCGGTCGCCCACGATGGGGCGAGCCTCCCTCAGCGCCCCTCTCAGCCTCTCGTTCTCTGCTAGGAGGGCGGTGAGGGCTTGGGCGGCGTCCTCGCCCCAATATCGCAACACGTCCGCGAACATCATGGGGCTGAATTCGTTGGCCAGCTTCTCGATCTCTTCCCGGCTCATTGGGGGGCTCCCGGCAGTTTCGCCTCGTCCAGCTCGACCGGGATGCGGAGGGGCTGATGCGCACGCTTGAGCCCGTCGTAGTGGGCCAGCAGCAGCGTCAGTTCACGGAACCCCACACGGCACATCAGACGGGCCGACAGGTCGCTCGTCGTGGTGTGCTGCATCCGGTCTGCGGCGTCTTGGCGGACTTGTTCTTCGGCTTGTTCAGGCGTCATTCGTCGTCCCCTTGGCTGGCGTTCTCGATGGCCTCATCGGCGCAATCGTCGCAGTACAGTTCTCCCGTCACCTCGAACGCCTCGACGTTGACCGATCCGAAGTCCTCACCGCCGCAACCGCACCCGGCGCAGACGGAAAGGCTGTGGAAGACGTAGGGCTTGCGAGGCGTCGCCCGCCCGGCCAGGTCCAGCAGGGTTTGATCGTCGGTCATTGCTTGGTCCTCACGTCATGCCCGCCGATCAGGATTTCGGCGATGCGGTAGGCGGCGCAGGCCCGGTCATCGACCCGCATGACGGGGCGGACGAGCATCTGTTCGCCGTCGATGATCACGACAGAGGGCGGGGCGCCGTAGCACTGGCCCTCGAACGAGACAGGAGCGCCTTCACGGTGGGCGCAGGTCTTACAGGTCGTCATGCCGCGGCCCTCACGCTGGGGGCCGCGTCCATGTAGGCGCCGATCAGGTTCGTGAACGCCTCGACGTCGATGGCGTCGCCGTAACCGCGCAGGCGCACCATACGGGCGGGACTCTCATCAACCAGCGGGCTAAGACCGGGTTCAACCGGGCGCCAGCGGCTATCTCGGCAGAGGAGCCAGTCAACAGGGCCTGAGCTGTCAGGCTGGCGAATGTAGCTGAAGCCTTCCGGCCCCACTCCGCGTCCGCCGCCTGGGGTATTGTCCAGGCCGCCAGCATCGCCTGCTCCTCCAGATACAGAGGAACGCTCTCCTGACCATTGCCGCGCCTGAACTCCAGGCACTTCGCCAACGTCTCCGGCGTACGTGGGCGATTGGTGGGCGTCGGCGTTCCCCAGCCCGCGGCCCGCGCCGCCATTTCCAAGGTGACCGTAGCCTTCGACCCGTCCGGCCTTCGGCCAGAAACCGTCGTGCCAGGGGGCACGCTCTGACCACCACTCGGCGTTGTCGGCGTCGGCCACGAAGCCAATTCGATGTCGCTCGTGCGCGCCGCCGAAGCCCGCAGCAGGTAGAACAGTCGACCCGATGGCGTAGCCTGCGCCTTCCAAGTCAGACGAAACAAGATCGAGCCACGCGAGCGCTTCATCAGACTGCTCGCCAAAGAGCACGACAGGCCGGCGCTCGCGGATGAGCCGAAACCATGCCGGCCAAAGGTGGCGCGGGTCTTCGAAGCCTTGGCGGAGGCCGGCCTTGCTGAAGGGGCCGCAGGGGCAGGATCCAGTCCAAACAGGTCTGTCGTCGGGCCATCCGGCTCGCCGGAGGCAGAGGGACCAGAGGCCGATCCCGGCGAAGAAGTGGCATTGGACGAAGCCTCGGAGGTCGTCAGGATCGATGTCCGTGACGCTTCGCTCGTCAACGATCCCATCGGCGACAGCCCCTTCCTCGATCAGCTGGCGGAGCCAGGCGGCCTTCTTCTTGTCGAACTCGTTGTAGTAGACGCGCCCGATCACGCCGCGGCCTCCCGCCCGAAGTACCGGACGGATGGCACAGTCTGAGCGGCAGGCGTGGTCTCAGGCGCTCCAGGCTCGCCGTAGGTCGCGTTGAGGTAGGTCACGACTTCCAGGCCCCGCGGCGTGATGGCGTAGGTCTTGTCGCCGGTCTTCTCGACCAGCCCGTGCTCGCGCAAGTGATCCATCAACCGCCAGAACTTCTTGCGCGGATGGTCGGGGCAGGGGTCTCCGTAGCCTAGGGCCGCAAAGAGGTGGCCGACCAGGCACGGCGCTCCAGAGAGGCGGTGCAGAATGCGGTGGGCCCGGCCGTGGCCGGTGTAATTGCCGGGGAGGTTCATGCGGCCTCCTGCGCGTCTTGCCCGGCGGCGCGCTCGGCCCGCAGCTTCCTCACCGCCCGACAGACGCCGGACCGGTCGAAGCCGACAGCATCGGCCGTGGCGCAGATGGAACAGCCGGTCTCGGCCGCGATCCGATCTATCGCCTTGGCTCGCCAGATGGTGAGCGGATAGGGCTCCCCGGCCTTACCCCGACGTTGAGCCGCCAGGAGGTCGGTGGAGGTCACGCCCGCCTCTTTCGCGACTTCGGCAAAGATGCGTTCGACCGTGGCGCGGTCGGGTCTGATGCTCTTGTGACCCATCAGCCCCGCGCCCCCAGCTTCGCGGCGCCAAGATCCTTGGCGAGGCCGATCACAGCCGACAGGACGTGGGGCGGGAGGTCTTTCGCCGCGGTCGCCAGGCGCAGGCCCGCCGACGAGTGCAGGAAGGCGCTCAGATCGTCCTGGACGGGCGCAGGAGCCCCGTCCTCGCCCACCAGGGCGCCGACGGTCGTTTCCAGGCGTTGGGCGATCCTGACGAGCATTGAGGCGCTGACCCGGTTCGCGCCCTTCTCGTACTTCTCGCATTGTTGGTAGCTGACGCCGATGTGGTCTCCGAGGGTTTGCATGGAGAGGCCCATGGCTTTCCGGCGCGCCCGGATGCGGCGGCCGACTTCAACGTCAATGGGGTCTGGGTTCTGGTCAGCCATGATCGGCTCCTTGCGTGGTGGGGGTGAACCGGCGCAGGACGGCGTGTCCGTCCTCGCCGGCGAGGTAGGCGGCGTAGAAGGCGCGGGCGAGGACAGTCGGGTCGGCCCCGACTTCCACCGACCACCACTTCCCTTCGTTGCCGTAGGCGTGCTGGGCTTCATGGTGAAACCGGCAGACTGGTAGGCACCATTTATCGTCAGGTTTCGCACTCAGGCCGGGGTTGCGGCGCCCGGCCTTGGGGTCCGCAAACCGGATGTGCGCCGGGTCGGTTCGACCTCCGCAGCAGTCGCCCTTGATAAGCCCAACCGCGCAGGGCAGGCGCCGGAGGAAGGCCAGATAGCCAGGATCGCGCTGGCGGGGCTGGCGCTGGCCCTGAGACCGCACCAGGGCCTTCTCGCGGCCCTTCTTGGCCTTCGCCCGGGCGATCTTGCGGGCCTCGCGAACCGGGTCAAGGATTTCGGCGACGGTCCGTTGAGCCTCGCGCAGCCGGCGGCGTTGTTCGGCGTCCAGGGTCATGCGGCGACCCCTTGGCGAGCGCCCTCATGGAAGGTCACGCCATGCTGGGCTCCGAAGGCTTCGATCAGATCCATCAGCTCGCCCATCTCGGCCTTGGACAGGTCGGAAGACGAGCGGCCCAAGTTGACGAAGCCATTGCCGTTGATGTTGGGGACCAGGCGCATTTCCTGGTTCAGGCCGGCGAGGAACACGAGTTTCCAGTCATCCGCCGACAGGCGTTGGCCATGCCAGGGCAGTTGCTGGGCGACGTCGGTAAGCATCGCCCACATCCGGGCATTTTGATCCGTGGTCCGCTTGGCCTCTTTGAACTCGACGCGGGTGTTCACAGGCGCGGTCATGCACCAGCGGGCGGCTCGCTCCCGCTCAGCCCTGGTGGCGAGGATGACGATGGCGCGGGACATCAGGCGGCCTCTGCGGTGCTGTAGAGGCCGCGCAGCCTCACCACCTTGTCGTCGAGCTCGCGAAGGAATGCCTCGACCTCGCCCTCAAGTTCGGCGATCAGATCAGCGTCGCGCGGCACCCGGCGAATGAACATCTGCATGTCCACTGGCAGACGCGGGTCGAACGACACGAAGTCGCACCACTGGCGCCCGGTGCAGGCCATCTGCCACTGCATCTGGGTCGCGTACTTGGCCGGGACGGTCTGCCCGAGCAGGGTGTCGATGTGGGTCGCGGTGTTCGGGCACTTGATCTCGACTAGGCCGTCATCGCAGACCAGACCGTCAGGGCTGGCTCCGGCCATCTCAATCCGAGGGTGGATGACGAACCCGACCTGGACGACCTCGACCTCTTCGCGGAACTCGTAGGCCAGACGAGCGGCGGGCTCCTGTTCGGTTCCCCAGCGCATCGCGTCGTTGGTGAAGGCCGGGGCCGTGGTACCGGTGAGCCGTTCGGCGACCAGTTCGGCGAGATAGTTCGCCCTGGACGCAGACGGGCCGCTCTTGGTCTTGGCGATGATGTCAGCCACGCGAGAGGCGGTGACGCGGCCACAGCGGGCCGCGAACCACTCCGGGGAGCCTTGTTCGATGTCCAGCATCAGCGATCCCCCGGAAAGTCGGAGACCGGCTCACGCTGTTCAGCAGCGGCCTTCGCGGCCTTCAGGCGCCGGTTGAACAGGGCGATGACCTCGCGCAGTTCGTTGGCGTTGAGCGTCTTGGATAGGCCGTCGTACTGCTTCGCCTTCCAGGCGCGCAGTTCGTCCAGACCTTCGCAGGTGTTGATGTCGGTCATGGCGCGTTCGGCGATGGCGCTCATGCCGCCGGCCTTGCCGTCGTCATCGGCGCCCCGGCTGGTGATGTTCAGCAGCAGCTTGGCGGTGTAGCGCTGGCCGTACGAGGTCGAGGACCCCACGGACTGAACGCCGTTCTTGCTGCCGCTGGTGTCGATGGGGAGGTCAATGGACGTCTCTTCCCGGTGACCGTGACCCGCCAGGATGCCGGTGACGGAAACCCGCCCCGTCTCGGTCTTGACCCGGAAGGAGAGGGCGAAACCGTATTCCGCCAGGATGGGGCGCAGGGCTTCGTTGATGTCTTCCCACAGGGCGTAGGTGGATTGAGCCTTGCCGGCGCTGTTTTTGATCTCGCCGCGCTCCTCGATGATCGGAAGGTGCGGCTGCATCGCGGCCATGGCGTTGTCGAACGCCGCGCGCGCCTGGGACGCCTGCGCCTGGCGGTGCATCTCAAACAGCCGCTCCATCTTGTCGATGTCCACGGCGGGGTTCACGGCGGCGCGCTCGATCATAGAGAGGATCGCGGCGGCTTGGCCGCTTTCAACTTGGACGACCTCTCGGGGCGCTTGTTGCTGGGTGGCGACTTGGGTGCTCATGTGGGTTCTCGGTGTATCAGCGGGGTTGGATCTGGAGCGTCCAAGCCCAGAAGAAGACGGGGAAGGCGGTGATCAGGGCGCCGGAAGTGATCCCGACGACGAACCAAGCGAACTCGCGCAGGCTCATGATTGACCCCCAAAGTGAGCGAAGATCAGGAGCGCGGTCCCGGCGAGCATCAGGCCTGCGAAGTCGAGGGCGTGGCGCTTGATGCGGTTCAGCAGGCGGCGGTGACGGGGGAAGTAGCCGACGCGGACCACGGGATGCGGCAGGCCTTCCATGACGGCGATCCGGTCACGGAGCCTGGACGCAGCGGCCAAGGCCTGGGCTGCGGCGTGCCGGGCCTTCAGCTCCAACCAACGCCCCGCCAGCAAAAAGGCCACGAACATGGTCAGCGAGTCGAAGTACACCTCGGCACCAAAGGGCCCCTGCGGC
>ERZ650311.1796-NODE-1796-length-10077-cov-7.608761_pt1 | contig 10077 bp, 19 predicted proteins | sample MGYA00376247_ERZ650311 | MGnify/ENA primary metagenome ERZ650311 (study PRJEB26733, sample SAMN07839324) | wastewater metagenome | biome: small river; feature: stream; material: water | place: USA: North Carolina | collected 2016-07-28 ... | reverse complement strand
TTCCAGCCGAAGCGCGTTCCAAGGCCTGACAAGCCCCCCCCTTGGGCCCGTCAGAGCAGGCGCGGCTGGCCGAGTGGCCGAGCACCCTTGCGGGCGTTGCAGGCCCTGCAGGCGCACTGGGTGTTGCGGTAGCTGTGCTCACCTCCAGCGGCGAGCGGGACGATGTGATCAAGCTCTGGCGCGCGCGGGTGGATCGAGCCGCGCTTCGAGCGGGGCGTCTTCACACCGCAGAGCTGGCATCGCCAACCGTCACGCTCGAAGACCTTGAGTGGGTCGACCGTCTCGACTGAGGCGGCTCGCTGCTTGGCCTTGCGCTTAATGCGACCGGGCCTCCTGGCTGCTCGCTTTGCGCAGCCGTCAGAGCAGAAGCGACGACGCTTCGATCCGTAGTCCGGGGCGAAGGCCGTGTCGCACTCAGCACAGCGCCGAGCACTGCGATCAACCAGTCGGTTTCGCTTTTCGGATGCGCGAGTCGAGCAAGGCTTCGAGCAGTAGAGCTGATGCGTCTGGCTCGACCGGAATTCGGTGCTGCATTCAGAGCAGTTACGCTTCGGATAAACTCGCTGGCTCCGTTCAGCTACCTTAGCAGCGAGCCGAGCCGCCTTGTCAGCAGCACGGCCAGCGAAGGCGCAGGGTCTAGAGCAGTAGCTAGTGCGGTCTCTGTGTGAGGGCCGGAACGTGGCGTTGCAGTGCCTGCACTGAGCGTCGGGAAGCGAGCGAACGAAGTGGCGCTTCTCGTTGAGTGGACGCTCCCAATGTGCGGCTTGCAATCAGCTGCTCCAGGGGTGTGACGGATCGGTCGGAAGGCCGCTCAAATCACAGCCCGAAGTGTTACCACGTTCGTGGCTTTGCTTAATCGAGTCATGACAGTGGCGACACAAGCTTTGCAACGCGCCTTGCCAGAACTTCACGCCGTCGTAGCCGTGGCGTTCGATGTGATCAGCGACGGTGGCGACAACCTTGAAGCCGCGCTTAGCGCAGAACCGACAGAACGGTTCAGCCTTGAGCTGAAGTGCTCGGCGTCCACTGATCGGGTGAGCCCACTCAGGGAGCTTGTACCAGGCGGCTTTCGGGTTGCGGCCGGTGCGTTCGTAGCGCCGGTCTCGGGCTCGCTTGTCAGATCGTGATTGGCTCATGTCCGTCTCAGCGGCGGCACGGCCAGTGTGCGATGCGCTGTCAACGGCAACGCGAGGGTTTTGTCAAACGATCCGGTGACGATAGTTCGGGTGTTGTGGTGCAGTTATGCTTGCATCGGATTCGGGCTCTAAGCCTTGCTGCGAAAGGCGAAACGCTGAATCACCGATGCGGAAGTTGTGCCTCTCCAGCAGCGGCGCTCCAAAACGCCGATTTCGGGTTGACGACTTATGCACAGAGGGCCGGATTAAGCCTTCTCGAACGCCGTTCTCACACACTGCCAATGCAGGGTCCGAGCCTTCTCATGACTGACCCCAGCGCATTGGCCGATCATCCGCCAGCCACCGCGCCAGAACGCCATCGGCTCATCAGCGGCGGCGTGGTGGCCGTACCATTCCTGATGCGCTCTGAGCCGCAGCACGAAGTAGTGCTTGCGAGAGAGGCCCTTCAGCAGCTCCAGCGCCGGCAGTGCGTCATCCACCTGCTTCGGCGTCGGATAGAAGTTCGGCGGCGCAATCAAGCGGCGTGTGATGTCGGTAGGGGATAGCATCGAGGCTTCGTTGCCGGCGTCCCACCATTCGCGCTGCATTTCGGCCCACGATAGGCGGCTCATCGATGTGCCGGAGGGAAAGCCTTTCGGGCCGTCACCGCTCAGCACGGCCATGGTGAGGCAAGCGGCGTGCAGCCGTTCCATCATGGCCGAAAGCTCATCGGCTGCGGCGTTGAGGGCGACGTTCATAACACTCAAGGTAGCAACCCCAACAGTCCAAGCGTCTCAGCCGCAAAACCGCGTCGCGCTTTCCCATGATCGTTCTCAGGCTCGAATTCGCTAAGCCGCGTTGCCCCTTCGAGCATGAAGTCGAAAACGCGATCACCGGACCAGCAAAGCGTGATGCGGTCCGTGGGCTCACTGCCAAGCTCGAAAATCGGGATCGTTCGCCACTTGTAGTGCGGACCATTGCCAGCGGGCGGCAGAAACTCGATTTCGTGAAGGCTCGTTTCTCGATCAAAGCAGATCGCGAAATGCCGGATCGCCTTCGGATGGCCGTACAGCGCTAGGTCGCGCGCCGGATCGATCGGTAAGTCGGCCTGGTTCACGTAGAGCGCAAGCTGCTCCGTTGCGGCGATGATGCGATCTCGCATAGTGCCGTGCGCTGTGACTTGGCGCTTCAGCTTCTTGCGTTCATGGCGCCGACTAATTCGGCTTTCGCTGGAGGCGGTCATTTCCAAGCCCAAGCCAAAAAGCACGTGATGGCCCATGCAAGCGGAGGCGAGGCCAACGTCTCAGCGTTTCCGTCGAGCGAGGCGACAACGTAGGCGCCTGTCCAGATCACGCCGCTTGCCAAGAGGATGCGATCAACCTCAAGGCCGAAGATCTTGTCGGGTCTCATGCCTGCCTCCGATCGTCGTCATGCATCAAATCGCGAAATAGTCGTCGCGCTCCGAGGAGCGCGAGAGCGGCCCTGTTCCAGCGGCCATCTTGCGACGTCACAGCGCCGGAATTGCACGTGGTCGCCATTTGCTCGAGCTGGGCGTCGATAGCGGCCGCAGTGCGCTGTTCGGCGGTGCGGGCAGCAGGATCGATCGCTGAGAAATCGACGGCGACACGAGTGAACTCAGTTTGCGGCATCACGCACCTCCAACGGCTCGAATTGGCTCAACCACACGCAAATGCTCGCCATCCTTCGCCAGATGCGCCGCAGCAGCGGCTTCGCGCTTCGCTTCGGTGCGTACGACCTCAGCGGCGTGATCGAGCCACTCAGCGAATCCAGGCCGTCCCAAGCGCTCGATGCCGAGCTTTTTGAAGCGCGCCCAGTCCGCGTTCATGCCGACGTTCATGGTGTGGCCTCCAGAATCTCTGATTGGCGCATAGTGGCGGCCTTGAAGGCATTGATCGCTTGCAGCGCGCAGGATCGAGCATCCCGAGTGATTTCGCGCCCGGTGAAGCGCAACACGATCCAGCCTTGCTCGGATAGAAACCGATCGCGCGATTTATCGCGTTGAGCTTGCTCTGGCGTGCGCTCGTGAAAGTCGTGACCATCGCATTCGATTGCGATGCGTACGCCGCCACGGCCTCCGCTCTCGCAAGCCTCAAAAGCCGCGATTTGATCAATCCATTTGCTCATTGCGCAGGCCCTCCTGAAAACAAATCTTCGCCTGATGCCGACGCGATTGCTGCAATCTCGTCTTGAGTTGGAGCGCCGCCGACTTTCGCGATGATCGCGGCGCTCCAATCGTCGATGTCGCCATTCGCAAAGCGCATGACCCACTTTCGGCGCTCGGCGGCTCGCTCTTCCGGTGGAACTATGATCGCCTCGATGCGGCCATCGCGAAGCGCGACCTGCACGCCGCACTGAAACCGGCCATCGTCTTTTTGAGCGTCTGGCGTCGAGTAGAACGCTTTGGCGGCGGCGAGCAGCGGATCGAACCCGTGCTTGGTGATCAGCGGCGGAAGGAGCGTGTCGCAATCTTTCGGCTTGGTCCGTTGATTGCCGGTCGGTGAAAGCGTCTTGCGAAGCTCAGCGAGGAAGCGCCGCGCATCAGGCGCGGCGGACACTTTCTCTTCACTTACCTTTCCCTGTCCCTTACCATTAAGAGCGTTTTCCGCTGGAAGTTTGCGTGCCTTCCGTCTTTTTCCGCCGGAACGTTGCGCGCTTTCCGCCGGAAAAAGCGTGTCCGCCATTTCCGCGCTTTCCGGAAAACTTTGGTGTAGGAAATCAATCAGATGAGGCTGCGGCTTCTTAGCCTTGCGAGCGCGCTCACAGGCGCGTTTGTGATGCTGCGAGAGTTTTGAACGCCAAGACTCCAGCGCCTTTTGTGCAACGACGGGATGATAGAGGCGTCCGTCCGCGCAGCGAACCCAGCCGCGCATGACGTCATCGCGGACTCCGGGCCATTTTTCCGGCGGACATCCGGCGGCGTCCGCAAGCACGTCGTCGTCGTTCTCAATCGAAGCCGCAGGGCGCTGATGCCAAGCCGCTGCCCAGAGGTTGATGGCGTAGAAGCCGACCTCGGGGCGCCGCTTAGCGATCAGCCATTGCTTCGACTGCTTCAGCCGCGCGATCTCCAACGGCATGAACGCGAAGTCGGTGAGGTTGCAATCCGCTGGTGTCAGGGGTTCAGGAAGCTCGCTCATACCCGCCGTGGCTCCGGTTTGACGCTTTCGCCGAGATAGCCGGTGGCGACGTCGAGGATCGCCTTCACGGTCTTGCGCTGGCCGTCACGGCTCTTGTCGACGATGATCTCAAGCATGTTCGATCGCCGCGCGGCGTAGTCTTCGTCGCTGCAGGCGTGGTCTGGCTTGCGAAGCGCGAAATAGGCCTCGCGATAGAGCAGGCAGATCACGTCAGCGCAGCGCTCGATGTCGGCGCTGTTGGCGAGATGGCCCATGTGCGGGCGCTGGTCGCCGTCTTTGGAGGCGCCGTCGCGGTTGATCTGCACCAAGCAGACGATGGCGATGTTGAGCTTCTTCGCGAGACCCTGAAGGCGCACCCAGCGATCGGAGACTTCCTCCCATTTCGCGTTGCGGCGCTGTTCCGATTTGATGAGGCCTTCGTGGTCGATGAAGAGCACGCGGAGCGGCGTGCCCTGGCGGGCGAAGAGCCGTTGCAGGCGCTTTGCCCCAGCTTCGATCTGAGACAGCGTCTGGTGCGGCCGTGCGTCGATCCTGAGCGGCAAGTGACGGGCATCGGCCGCTGCCTGCTTCAAGCGATCCCAGCCGCTGCGGGAGAGCTTCTGACGGCGTGCGCCGAGATAGGTTGGGTTGCCGTCGGTGTAGCGGGAATTGCCGCCCGTGGCCGGATCGTGCGCGAGGGCGGTGGCGGCTCGAAGGCCTGCGCCGCGCTCACCCATTTCGAGGTGAATGTAGCCGACGCCGAACGGCGCTTCCTCGGCTTGATCGCCGGCATATTGCAGCGCGAGGCTGTGCTTGGCGAGATTGATGGCAATGCCGGCGCCGACCAGGCTCTTACCCATCGAGGATGCGCCGCCGAGCACCCAGAGCTTGCCGTCGGTGCTGATGCCGCCGGTGACTTCGTCGAGCTCGCTGAGGCCAGTGGAGAGTCCGCGGGCTTCACCGCTTTCGGCGGCGTCGATAGAGGCGGTTATGACGTCGCCAAGCGAGCGCCACAGGCCGTACGGAGCGTGCTGGTCCGACAATTCAGCGAGGCGGCGTTCGGCTTCGACGATGATCGCGTCGGAATCGTATTCATCCGACTTCGCCGCAAGCTCCGTCTCGGATGCGATGGCCGCGATCTCGCGCCGCAAGGCGGTGTCGCGGATAATCTCGGCGTACGCTTGGGCCTGAGAGGAGAGCGGCGCCGCTTGATCGAGCAGCGTCATCAGATATGTGGAACCGCCGATTTCGGCGATGCCGCCATCGGCCATGAAGAAGCGCTTCATAGTTATCGCGTCGGCGAGCTTGCCTTCGCTGACGTGGCCCTTGATCGCCGCGAAAATTCGCTGATGCGCTGGATCGTAGAAGTGCTCCGGCGCCAGCGGCCCGATGCGGTTCAGCGTCTCGTTGTCGAAGAGGATCGCGCCCAGCAGCGCCTGCTCAGCGTCAAGCCGATGCAGCGCGATCGCGCTGGCTTCAGGCTTCGGCGCGCGTGTGTCGTAGGCCGCGCTCATGCCGCCACCGCGTTCTGCGCCTCAAGCGTGGCCTTGAGGCCTTCGGCGGCGTAGGCCTTGAGCTCGTCGATGCGCTCCGGCGTCCAGCCGGTGAAGGTGACGATGTCGTTCATGCCGGCACCCTGAGTTTGAGGTCGGTTTTGACTGAGCCGTCGTCGGCGATGATGACGTTCACGCGGTAGCCGCGCTCGGCCCAGTGCGCTTCGATGCGCGACTTGATCCGTTGCGCGCGCTCGCCATCGATCGAGGGCTGCTCGTAGATCGCGGCCTGCAGTTCAGCCTCGCGCGGCGAGAGTTGGGAGACGTCACGAGGCATGGCGCGCCTCGAACTTGTCGGTCTCGTTGCCCCAGGCTCGCCAACCAGGTCGTTTCTCGCGCGCGAACATCTCGAGGCGCGGCCCAGCGCAGAAGTCTTCGATGCGGGCGTGCACCTGGTCCGGCTTGCGGCTGTGCTCGCGACGGCGCGCAACCACGATCTGACGTACCGAGCGCGAGAGGCGTTGCGGTTTGCCGCGACGGCCGATCAGAACCAGCTCCGCGTTCTGGCGCGTCGTGTAGCCCATGCCGACATGGAGCTTGCCGTGCTTGGTTTTCTTCACCCACACGAAGCCGACGGTTGAGTACGCGAAGCCCCACGCCTGCATGACCTCGAAGGCCTGCGGCAGATGCGGAGTCGTGGCCCAGAGAAACAGCCAGCAATCGGGCGCCGCTGCACGCTCGACCGGCAACGCCTTGATGTCGTCGAGCGTCATCGTGGCGTTAGTGGCGTTGCGCGCTGCGGCCCTGTCCCTTCGCGCTGTGCGTGCGGAAGGTCCAAGGCGGGTCAGCCAGGATGCAGGCGAACGGCCCGCGCGGGAATCGTGCAGCCGCCATCTCAGCGCTTCACCAGTCGGGGCGGGTGGCGTTCGAAATTGACGACGCTGCCGTTGTCGCGGCGATGCACGCTTTGCGCCGAATAGATCAGCGAGCAAATGCCAGAGGCGGAGATCAGCAGGATCGCGACCGCCACGATGACGAGCCAGTTGTCGGCGGCGACGGCGCCAATCATCTCGGCGGCGGCGACAGATTGCGGGTGCGTCGGGCTCATGCTTCGACCTTTTCCTGCTGTTGCGCGATCGGCTTGAAGCGCGCGTTGAACTCAGAGATGCGATGGGCGTGGCGCTTCACCGCTTCACGCACGCTCTTTTCGTTGAGGCCGAGCAGCTGCGCGGCGCGTTCGTTGGAGAAGCTGCGGCGTTCAGTCAGCACCCAGGCCAGCGCATCGCGGGCTTCGGACACCAAACCGCCGGCGCGGCCGTCGCTCTTCTTCAGCGTGCGAAAGCGCAGGTGGTAGTGCGCCGCGACTTCGGCGATGTCGTTGTCGAGCTTCCACGCGCCGTTGGCGCCAAGGGGGACAGTGACGCTCACTCGGACACCTCGACGGCGCCGAGATAGACGTTCCAATAACCGGTGAAGTTCGGCTTGGTCGCCTCGGTTTCGGCGACGTCTTTGCTGGGATAAACGCGGCAGTGGTTTTCGTACGCCATGCCCGGCAGGATCAGCTCGACAGCGCCGCAGACGTCGCACGCGCCGTGGAAGATCTCAGTGGCGCGCCAACGATTGCGCCAGCGCTTCGCGGGTTCCGGCATGCGCCGCTCGACGGTGCGCGCGTCTTCGTCGCGCTCGATGGTGATCAAGTCGTCGATCATGCCGTCACCTTGCCTTTGAGGCGCGTGAACAGCGGGTCGTAAACGTGCGCGAACTGCGGCGTGAGCGACACCACGCCATGATGGAAGCAGCCACACGCATCGGCTTCGTGATCGTTGGCGACAGTGAACCCACGGCGCTGCGCCGCGACGATCATGTCGGGCTTTTTAGCTTTGCCGTTGCCAGCGAATTGTTTTTTCAGCGAGACGGTGACGATCTCATAAACCGGGATACCGCGCGCGAAGGCGAGCTCTTCGCAGATTGCAGCGGCGCCAAAGGCGCGGCGGATTTGATCCGGGGCGCTATGCATGCGGCCATCGTTGCCGCGATGCTGCGCCACGTAAGGCGCTTCGAACACGATGCACTCGATGCCGCGCATCAGGCGGTCTTCGAGCTTCGTCCGGAGCGCATGCATGAAGGCGCCGACGTCTTCACCGCCGCCGCCGGGCAGGGACCATGTCTCGGTTTGGATGCGCGCAGCCGGAGCGCCGGCCTGCCCGTAGGCAACGCCGGTCTTCGTCGCGAAATCCAAACCGAGAATGTGCATGGCCCCCGCCTCGCGCCGCTTAGTTCGAGGCGGCGCCGCGACCGGCGAAGGTCGCTGCTTCTGCGGGCGTGCCGCTGAAGAGATCGGTTTGTGTCGCGTAGCCAAGCGCGGTGCGCATGTCGTCGAAGGCTTTGAGGAACGCGTCACGCGCTTCCTCTTCCATGCGATCAAGTTTGATCCAGAGCGCGGAAGCGCCGCGATGGATTCCGTGATCTTCTTCGGCGTTCTTGACTGCGGCGCCGATTTTGCCGCGCACTTCCGCGCTCTTCGCCTTGAGCGCCGCCATGTCTTTGACGTGCTCGCGGAACTTCTCCGGATTAAACGCTACGCCATCGGCTTCGTCGCCGATCTCGTCGTCGTCATCACGCTCCGGCGCCGCGGCGCGTGCGCTGCTGCTGCGTTGGTTCCTCGGCTTCGTCGCCGCTGCGCGCGGCGCGTTCGTCTTCTTCGCCATTGCTGGCTCCTTGGGTTTTTGGGGTTCGGGGTTTGCGCGTGCGTGAGCCGCCAGCCTGAAGCTCGCGGAGGCGTTCCCAGGCCGCGCGCAATCGGCCCGTGGTGATGTCTTTGCCGGTGGTCAGGCGCTCGATCTGACGGCCCGACCCGAACAGCAGCGTCGACAGCGACGTGCTCGACAGCTTCGGCGAGGCCGAGGCGCAATAGGCGTCGGCGGCGACGAGGAAGCTCCGGATGTCCGGGGTGGCCGCGCGCGGAAAGGGGAGTTCCGTCTCTGACATACGCGCACTGGGTGCGTCAGATTTTACGGATCAGTCAAGCCCATTAATGACGCGTTAAAGATTACGCTCACAGGTTTTTTGAGGTAGCGCGATGACATGCGTCATGAAGCTCGACCTCGACCGCATCCGCGAACGCCTTGCCATTGCGGGCACGTCGGACGCGATCGCGATCTCGCCACGCCTGGAAATCAACCGCCCCGACATGCGCGTCGCGGTGTTCGAAATGGCGAATGGCACGATCCGCATCACTTGCGCCGATGGCGAGCAAATCGTGACCCATCAGCCGCGTTGAAAAAAGTTCCTGAGCCGCGTCAACGCTTTGGTAAGAAATCCCCACGCACCTGATTGACGCGTAAAATCTGACGCGATAACGCTCCTTCACCTGAAGGGGCGAACGATGAACGCGCCCCTCCGCAAACGAGGAGAGCGCAATGAACACCCAACGCACCCAGCAACGCCAAGGCGACGTGCTCGTCGTCCCGGTCGACTCGATCCCGGCCGAAGCCAAGCCCGCCGATCGCGACAACATTGATCGCATCGTGCTCGCGCTCGGCGAAGCCAGCGGCCACGCCCACGCCATCCGCGATCGCGACGTCGTCGCCTTCCGCATGGAAACCGCCGAGCAAGACGTCAACCGCGCCATGGTCGACTTCATCATGGTTGGCGGCGGCGGCGCCAAGCTCGCCCACGAGTACGACAGCGGCAAAAAGGCCGAGCACGACACGCTCGAACTTGCGCCCGGCGCGTACCGCGTCGTGCAACAGCGCGAATACAGCCCCGAAGAACTCCGCCGCGTGGCCGACTAAATCGCCGTCACGCAAGCACCAAGAGCGAGGGGAAATATTCATGCAACAACGCATCACCAGCATCACTGCGGCGCAGCGCGCGCAGTTTCCGGCGTTCGTCGAAAAGCGCATTGCGCAAGGGCTTTCAACGGCCCCGGCCGATCGCGCGCTTGTCGAGAGCGGCATCGCGCGCTGCTATGCGCTCGCCAAGCTTCCGGCGCCAAAAACGATCGTGTGGGTGAAGTCCCCGCTCGTGGCGGCGTTCTCAGCGCCTATAGCAGCGGCGGTCATTCGGCTCGCGCGGGATGGCCTGCTGCAGTCTGATGATAAGTCCGCCGTCCGCTCCGTCCGCTCCGCCGTCGGCTCCGCCGTCGGCTCCGACGTCCGCTCCGCCGTCGACTCCGCCGTCCGCTCCGCCGTCGACTCCGCCGTCCACTCCGCCGTCGACTCCGCCGTCCGCTCCGCCGTCCGCTCCGCCGTCGGCTCCGCCGTCCGCTCCGCCGTCGACTCCGCCGTCGACTCCGCCGTCCGCTCCGCCGTCGACTCCGCCGTCCACTCCGCC
>ERZ650311.1794-NODE-1794-length-10079-cov-3.563947_pt1 | contig 10079 bp, 8 predicted proteins | sample MGYA00376247_ERZ650311 | MGnify/ENA primary metagenome ERZ650311 (study PRJEB26733, sample SAMN07839324) | wastewater metagenome | biome: small river; feature: stream; material: water | place: USA: North Carolina | collected 2016-07-28 ... | reverse complement strand
AACAACTACGTCCTATCGCAGACGAGACAGAGGAAGAGAAGAATCGTGTCTTTGTCGAAGGTAACGAGACAGTTCACTAATTTCTACGATCATCCCTAACATCGTGAATTATGCCTCAAGTCAAGTGAAAAAGCAAATTTATTTTGTAAGAAAATAAAACTTGTCTTTTATTGCTACTTGTTGTATACTTCTCCTTAGCTTTGTGAAAACAAAGGAAAATATATGCTATGGCACACTACGTAAATAACAAAGATTTTTTAGACGCACTTATCAAGTATAGAGATGAAGTCGTATTAGCTGAACAAGAGGGAAGACCGAAGCCTATCCTCAGTAACTATATCGGCGAATGTATCTTAAAAATCGCAAACCATCTTTCTTACAAACCAAACTTTATCAACTACTCCTACCGAGAGGATATGATCCTCGATGGTATCGAGAACTGCATTCAGTATATTGATAACTTCAACCCAGACAAGTCTAGTAACCCATTCGCTTACTTCACGCAGATTATCTACTATGCATTTCTGCGCCGAATCGCGAAGGAGAAGAAGCAATCCTACATTAAGGGTAAGCTGATTCAAGATATGCCTTTTGAAGCGTTTGAACTACAAGAGCAAGATGAGAGTGGTGAGTTCCACAATGCATATCTTGAGTTTATGCAGAACAACCATACGTTCGATGATTCTTTCATTGAGCGTAAAAAAGAAAAGAAAAAGAAGAAGCAAGCGAATTTAGATAATTTTATAGGTGAAGTTGATGAGCAACAGTATTCAGAACTTGATTCGGGATTTAGCAGCGGGGAGAGTGACAGCTGATCCACCGATCAATGTCCGTCGACGTCTCCGCAGCAGACGTCGTATCAAGCGTTACGAAAGAACACTAAAACGCCACACATGGGATGCAAGTGATAATCAATTCAATTTGAGACATATTATGGAAAACGAAAACAAAATCTTCTTGGGTGTATCTGATTTTGATGACCTAATTACCAGCCAAATCTTGGAGCGCCGTGTTGAACGTGGTGTGTCTACTCTTCACCGTGACACTAACGTTCTCGCTTCTCGTGAGAAGTGGTCTGCTTACATCGATGACAACTTTGCCGATGACTACCTTATCGTCCAAGGTAACAACTCTTCTGGATTCATCATCCACAAAGAGACTGAGAACTACATCAACTACAGCGTGAACAGCAACTCAACTTCTGTTCGTGTGTTTGGTGACGAAGACTTTATCGATCGTATCATCGGTGGTGTTGAAGATACTTTCTCTATCGTAACATCTCACATTGAATGGGTTTACTCTGGTGATGGACACTCTGTGAACGTCCCGTTGAACCGCGACCGTCTACCTGTTGATGAAATGTACCCATTCCTGAATGGTGAGACTCTTGGGTCTTACTACGATCGCTATATGGATTCCAACGCCAACATTCTTCTGTTGATTGGTCCTCCAGGAACAGGTAAGACTACTTTCATTCGTGGTCTGCTTGCACATACCAACTCTTCGGCTATCGTTTCTTACGATGGCAACATTCTTGACAAAGATGGTTTCTTTGCTCGTTTCATCGAGGACGATTCCAGCGTCATGGTGTTGGAAGACTCTGATGCCTTCTTGAAGAGCCGTTCTGACGGTAACACGATGATGCACCGATTCCTTAACGTCGGCGATGGTCTTGTAACTACCAAAGGTAAGAAGATGATCTTCTCTACCAACCTACCTTCTATTCGCGACATCGACTCTGCTCTGGTTCGTCCAGGTCGTTGTTTCGATATCGTCACATTCGATACTTTGTCTGTTGAAGAAGCCCAGAAGTTGGCAGATCGTCTTGGTGTTAAGTTGCCTGCTCGTCCTGCTGGTGCGCATGGCGGTAAGTATTCCATCGCTGAAGTCTTCAACGAACAAATCAATGCACCTACTGCAAAGGCTGCTAGAAAGGTCGGTTTTATCTGATGTACAAAGTTAGCTATTACTTCTCTGGAAGCCGTGTCGCTTTCAAGTGGTTTAAGACTCTAGATGAAGCGTGTGAGTTTTCGCGTTCAGTTAAGACTGGTGATGTTATTGAAATCAAACTTTATAAGGATGTAGATGAAAGTAGCGTTAATCACTGATCAGCACTTCGGTGCTCGTAATGACAGCGTAGCGTTTCTAGATTACTATGAGAAATTCTATGACCAAGTATTTTTTCCTACGATTGATCAAAACGGCATTACTACTGTTCTCATTCTTGGTGATACTTTTGATCGCCGTAAATATGTAAATTTCTATGCTCTTGATAGAGCTAAGAAAATGTTCTTCGACAAGCTGGCGCTTCGAAACATCATGGTGTTTATGATTGCTGGTAATCACGACACTTACTATAAGAACACCAACGAAGTTAACTCTCCAGATTTACTTCTTCGAGAGTATAACAACATTAGTGTTATTGATAGTCCATCTACCATCCGTGTTGGTCAAACGGTTGACAACCCTCTTGGTACTGAGATTTGTATGATGCCTTGGATCTGCACTGATAACTATCAGGCGAGCATCGAACACATGAAGAATACCAAAGCAGAAATTTGTATGGGTCATTTTGAGATCTCTGGATTCTCGATGTATAGAGGGATGGAAAGCCATGAAGGACTGGGTAAAGAAACATTCAACAAATTTGATCTGGTTTTTAGCGGGCATTATCATCACAAGTCTGATGACAAGCACATCTACTACCTCGGAAATCCCTACGAACTCACTTGGCAAGACTATAATGATCCCAGAGGATTCCACCTGTTTGATCTTACAACTCGAAAGCTCCAGTTCATCCAAAATCCTTATCGAATGTTCGAGCGACTTGAATACGACGACAAAGAAGGTGACCCCCTCGATCTCGACGCCCTTGACCTTAAAGGGTTATATGTAAGATTGATTGTAGTCAATAAGACCGACTACTATAAATTTGATAACTTCATCAAGAAGCTGTATAATAAAGGTTGCTCAGATATCAAGATCATTGAAGATATGACTGAGTTCCAAGATGGTGAGATTGGTGAAGAGATTAGTTTGGAAGATACACTATCTGTTTTGACACACTACGTTGACTCTGTTCAAACAGATGTTGATAAGGAATCCGTTAAGACTTTCATGCGTACTCTCTACACTGAAGCAGTGAACATTGAGGTTGTGTGATGTATCAGCAAGAGATCCAATTCTTTTGGCCACTAACTGAGCAGATCGATCTAGACTTAGATTTTAAACCCTGTCTTGATTATCAAGAAGAACAGAGGAAGTTGTGGGCATCTTCTGCGCTTAGTGGTCACTATCTAATCGCTGGTGGTGGGCTTGGTGCTACTTCTTGGAGTACTGTCACTTCCAATCAGTCTCTTGCTGGTATGATGGAGTTTAGAGCGAGTCCAGATTCAGTCGGTTATTGGGAAGTCTCTCCATCCCTACGTTACTATGTGACTCAAGAACCTAACTGGATTGTTAAGAAAATGTCCAAGTTTCTACTTGGATGGAAATGGGGTAAGAATTGATTATTTTTAAGAGTGTTGAATGGAAGAACTTTCTATCTACAGGTAATTCTCCTAACAAAGTTCTTCTGGATAAGTCTCCGACTACTCTCATCATCGGTAAGAATGGTGAGGGTAAGTCTACCATCCTCGATGCCTTGTGTTTCGGATTGTTTGGTAAACCTTTCCGTAACATCAACAAGGGTCAATTGGTAAACTCTATCAACGGTAAGGCTTGTGTTGTCACTATTGAGTTCTCTATTGGTCCACGCAACTATAAGGTTGTTCGTGGCATCAAACCTAACACTTTTGAGATCTTCCTAAACGATGAGTTGCTTAACCAAGACGCTGCAACACGTGACTACCAAAAGGTTCTAGAGCAACAGATTCTGAAGCTGAACTATAAGACGTTCACTCAGGTTGTTATCCTTGGTTCTGCTTCTTTTGTTCCGTTTATGCAGCTGCCTTCTGGTCAGCGTCGTGATGTTATTGAGGATATCCTTGACATCCGCATCTTCTCCACAATGAACCAACTTCTGAAAGATAAAGCGAATGAAACGAAGTCTGAAATTTCACGTATCGAATCAGAGATTACAATGGCGAAGACTAAAGTTGAAGGACAATCTGTACTCATTAAAACTATTACAGATGCCAAGTCAGAAGCTATTGGATCATTACTTTCTAAAATCGAAACTAATAACGGACAAATATCCACTGTCGAAGGTAAGGTGGTTGAACTATCTGCTGAGATTGCCGCACTCAAATCACGAACTGAGAAGAAAAGTGAGATTGCTGCGGACATTGACAAAGCGAAGAGCATCAAATCTAGACTTATTACTAAACTCGAGAACTGCAACCATCATTCCGAATTCTTTGCTGAGAACTCTGTATGCCCGTCCTGCTCACAGGACATTCCAGATGCCTATAAGGAAAGCATCCTTAAAGATCTAGAGTCTAAGGTTGAGGACAGCACTGGTAAGATTGATGAACTTGAGAAGGTTCTAACCAAGCTAAACAATCAACTGTCCGACATCAATGAGGTTCTTAGTGAGATCACTGAGAAGAACATTGAGTTGTCTACCCTGAACAGCCAGATCACAATGCTGAACAAGATGAATGGAGATCTTCAAAAGGAGATCGAAACATCTAAACAGAATACTGCTGACGTTGACGCTGAAAAAGCTAAGCTGAAAACCCTCGCAGAAGATGCGATGAAGAAGATCAAAGCGAAGACTGAACTTCAGGAACTGCGTAACATTGAAGAAGTTGCCAACGTTCTCTTGAAAGACACTGGTATCAAGACAGCTATCATTCGTGAGTATCTCCCGATTATGAATAAGCTGATCAACAAGTACCTGAACGCGATGGACGCATACATCCATTTCGAGTTAGATGAGTCTTTCAATGAAACGGTTAAGTCTCGCCATCGTGATGACTTTACGTATGCTTCTTTCTCTGAGGGTGAGAAGATGCGTATCGACCTTTCAATCTTGTTCACTTGGCGCCAGATTGCAAAGATGAAGAACTCTGTCAACACAAACCTTCTGTTGTTGGATGAGATTTTCGACTCATCTTTGGATGCTGCAGGTACGGATTACTTCCTGAACCTGATGAATCAATTCGGCGAACATACGAACATCTTTGTGATTTCACACAAGGGTGACGTCCTTTTCGACAAGTTTAGGTCTGTGATCAGGTTTGAAAAGCGAAACGACTTCTCCGTAATCGCCCAAAACTAAACCTAAAGTATTACTTTTTCGGGATTCCCCTACGGTTTGTAGGGTTATTCCAGAAAGTTGTTGCCTTTTTTCACGATTAGTGTATAATCACTGTATTGTGATTGAGAAAGGTACTTTGTAATGATTCTGAACAACGCTCCTCAGAACGAAGCAGTTCTGTCTAACGTAGGCGAGATCGGTGAATTCCGTATCCGCAATTCCGCTAAGGCGTTCAACATCTTGTCCAGCGGTCTATACGCTAACAAGATTCGCGCCATCGTCCGTGAACTTTCTTGCAATGCAGTTGACTCTCACACTGCAGCTGGCAAAGCCGATGTGCCTTTCGAAGTGCATATCCCTAACTCGCTGGAACCTCACTTCTCTATTCGAGACTTTGGTACTGGTCTGACCCACGATCAAGTCACCAACATCTACACCACTTACTTTGAGTCCACTAAGACTAACAGCAACGACTTCATCGGTGCTCTGGGTCTTGGCTCCAAGTCTCCTTTCAGCTACACTGATAACTTCACTGTGACTGCCATCAAGGACGGTCGCAAGGGTATCTACTCTGCTTTCATCAACGGTGAAGGTGTGCCTTCCATCGCTCTGATGATGGAAGAAGCAACCGATGAACCTGCTGGCGTAGAGATCAAATTCTCTGTGAACGATCGTTTCGACTTTGATAAATTCCGTCAAGAAGCAACGTATGTGTATCGCCACTTCAAGCTGAAACCTAAGGTTAGCGGCAACTCTAACTTCACGTTCGATCTGCTGGACTACGAGACACGTGACATCATTCCTGGTGTTCACACTTACAAGGATGGCTCTGGTCGTCGTCGTAGTAGTGTCGCCCTGATGGGTAACATCGCTTATCCGATTGATGTGCCAAACGCAGAAAAGAACTTGGGTACTCTTGTTACTCTACTCAACTGCGGTCTGGAGATGGAATTTGCCATCGGTGAGTTGGACTTCCAAGCCTCTCGTGAAGGTCTGTCATACATTCCTGAGACTGTAGAGTCTATCAAGCGTAAGTTGGTTGCATTGCGCGACAGTTTGGCTGACCACGTTAAGACTGAAGCTGACAAGATTCCTAATCTCTGGGATCGCGCCATCTTCTTGCACGACAAACATCGTCATCCTCTGTGGTCTGCTGCAGTTGACAAGTATGCGATGGACACCAAGTTGCCGACTTATGACGCTGCTCGATATGGTCGTCTCGGTGAATTTGCTATCAGCGTGAAGGACATGGCTGCTCACAACATCCTGTTGCGTGGTTTCGATTATCGTCAAGGTGATCGAACTGTGAACAACCACAACCCGAGCAAGAAGTTTACGAACAACTCGTATTCTTCTTACGAAGAACAGTGGGAAATTCCTGTTGAGAAGAACAGTGTGTTTGTGATCAACGATACAAATGTTGGTGCTTCTGAACGCGCTAAATACCACTATCGTGGCGTTGGTTGCGATGTTTCTCGTCGTAGCGTCTATGTTATCGAACCTCTGGATCGTACCAAAAGTGTGGACTCCGCATGGTTGTTCCAACAATTGGTCGACTTTCCGAAAACTCGTATCAAGAAGGCATCTGAACTAGAACAGAAACCTCGCAAGGATTCTAGCGTTGGTCGTAACGTGACCATCCTGAAACTTGCAAAGCGCACTTCTCGCTATTGGAATCGTGAATACGAATACGTGTGGGAAAACGCTGAGACTCTGGATAAGTTCGACAAGAACGCAACCCACTACTACATGCCTCTGAGTGGCTTTGCCGTTCTGAGCGAGTATGGTGTCAGCGACATTAAACAATTGCGTCGCACCATGGACGAATGTGGCTTGGATTCTACCAAAGTTGCATTCTACGGTGTGCGTAAGGGTGACATTGAGACTATTAAGTCGATGAAGAACTGGGTGAACATCGAGGTCTATTTGACTAATGCTCTCAAGACTGTTGATCAGAATCTTCTGTTGAATATTGCGAAGGCTTCTATCTCTGGCACTTTCAGTGGTGCAGACATGGATCAAGTTCGTGAAATTCTTAAGAAGGTTCAACCAACCAGTCCTTATGCGCTTCTGATGAAGACCATCTCTTCTGTTAAGATGATGGAATTCGATGAACGTTCTCTAAAGTTTTTGCTGAAGACCTATGCTAAGAACACACCGTTCGACCCGCAAGTCTTTGCAAAGAAGTTTGTTGATGACTCCGCCGAAGTCAGCAAACGCTATCCCCTGCTGGAACACTTGACTTACAGCGTTCCTTCAGGTAAAATTGCGGAGTATATCAACATCATTGACAAAATTGGAGTTTAATCATGGCTTATCCTTTCCTGATCCAAGGTAACAACATCGTCGTGGTAATTGGCAACAAGAGCCATACCATTTCTAAAACCCACATCACCTACAACAAGGTGTTGGAAGCAATCAAAGCCCAAGACTGGGATCTGGTTAAAGACACTATCGAACCTAAGAAGGTTGTCTTGAACTACGGTCAAGGTAACATTTCCGTGCAAGGCGAGACTCTGTACTGGAAAGGTAAAGAGTTGCACAACACTATGACCTCTCGTGTCATCTCGATGTTGCAGGATGGCTTCCCTGTTGAGCCTATGGTGAACTTTATGGAGAATCTGTACGCTAACCCTTCAAAGCGTGCAGTTGATGAACTGTATGGCTTCTTGGAAAAGAACCAACTGCCTATCACTCCTGATGGTCATTTCTTGGCTTACAAGAAAGTTCGTGCAAACTATTTCGACGTGCACTCTGGCACTATGGATAACTCTGTAGGCAAGATCGTTGAGATGGCTCGTAACGAAGTTGACGACAACAAGGATCGCACTTGCTCTTCTGGTCTGCACTTCTGCGGTATGTCTTACCTGAACCACTTTGGTGGTGAGCGTATTATGATCGTTAAGATCAACCCTGCTGACGTTGTGTCTATTCCTACTGACTACAACGAAGCAAAGGGTCGTGCCTGCCGTTACGAAGTTATCGGTGAGTTGAACGCTGAAGAAAAGGTGGAAGACGCCTTTACTGAAGTTGTTCAATCCAACGCTAACACCGTTGTGCGTCCTGCCGTGAAGACTGGTGACTCTGCGTTCTATCGCGGTTATGAAGCTGGTTACACTTCTAGTGTGAGTAATGTTCACGCTGAACCTTCTTTCGAAGATGTGAAGAAGTATAACGAAGGCTACACTAAGGGTATCGCCGATGCGTCGATTAACACTCGTCGTTACCAACTGGTGAATGCGCCTCGTGCTGCTTGGACCCCTGTGGTCTAATTGATGATGCCCCCTTTCGGGGGCATTGTCTTTCTAGGGTAGATAGTGTATAATTGAATTTTGGGAATATATTATGGATGTGCGAACTAGCGACCTATCTGCTAAACTACTTGCTACCGAAAACCTAAACGTTGTACGTGCTCGCGCAAGCACTGCATCATTTGATATTAAATCGCGTGTGCTGACACTCCCGATCTGGAAAGATATGACTCCAGAGATCGAGGAAATGCTTGTTGGTCACGAGATCGGTCACGCCCTCTACACTGGCGAAAAATACATCGAACCGATCCAAGAAAACCCTAAAATGAAATCGTATCTCAACGTGCTGGAAGATGTGCGCATTGAGAAGCTGGTCAAGCGTAAGTATCCTGGACTGCGCAAACGTATGGCAGAAGGATATCGCCAGCTGAATGAACGCGACTTCTTTGGCGTAAAGAAGATTGCTTCAATGGAGAATATGCTCCTGATTGATAAAATCAATCTGTACTACAAGGCTGGTCTTGATTGTGGTGTTCGTTTCATTCCCGAAGAGAAGGTCTTTGTGAATCGTGCAGAGCACACTGAAACTATCGAAGACGTCATTCAACTCGCTGAAGAGATCTACGCATACTCCAAGCAGAAGGCTGAAGAGCGCAAAGAAGAATTGCGTAACAGCGAAACCTATCGTGAACGTACTGACGAAGAACAAGAAGACTATGGTGATGAGTCAGATGACTTTGATTATGAGGTTAATCCTGATGGTGAAATCTCTGCCGACCCTCAAAAGAAACTGAACACTGGTGACAATCTTGATGCATCAGTTAGTGACGACGAACTTGAGTCTCTGACCGAACGCATCTTCCGCGACAATCTGGAAGATCTGGCAGACACTGATACTGTCTACAACTACTGGAAACTCGATACTCAGTATCGTGATGGTACAGTTATCGGTTACAAGAGAATCCTAGAGGAAACTGTTGATGACTGGGTCAAACACTCATCGTCTTATGATCCGCAACGACAGGCTACTCATGAGATGATCGCCAAAGAAGTTAATTCTGAGTTTGAGAAGTTTAAGATTGAATCTATTCGTACGGTGAACTACCTTGTCAAAGAATTCGAGATGAAGAAGTCTGCTACGCTTTATAAGCGAGCACAAACCTCCAAGATCGGTTCTCTTGATATGCGTAAGGTTTGGGCTTACAAGCTACAGGACGATCTGTTCAAGCGTGTTACCACTACTCCTCAAGGTAAGAACCATGGTATGGTTTTCCTTCTGGATTGGTCTGGCTCTATGAGCAACGTTATGAAAGATACTCTGAAGCAGGTTATCAACCTTGTGATGTTCTGTCAACGTGTTCAGATTCCTTTCCGTGTTCTGGCGTTCACTTCGAACTACAAGGATACTGACTACGTAGCTATGCGTGTCTATGATGACCGTATGAAGGTAGAGAATAATGTTCTATCCAACGCTCATATCAATATGAATCTGTTCGAGTTGTTCTCGAGTAAGATGACTACTAGCGAATTCAATCAGATGGCTAAGCGTGTCATTGATACTCGATTCCAGCACAACAGAGGCTATGGTATGGGTGGTACACCACTCAACGAGGCTCTTGGTTGGG
>ERZ650311.1793-NODE-1793-length-10083-cov-7.122756_pt1 | contig 10083 bp, 13 predicted proteins | sample MGYA00376247_ERZ650311 | MGnify/ENA primary metagenome ERZ650311 (study PRJEB26733, sample SAMN07839324) | wastewater metagenome | biome: small river; feature: stream; material: water | place: USA: North Carolina | collected 2016-07-28 ... | reverse complement strand
CTCATTTGAGCCAGTCCGGTAAATCAATGGAGTCATGTATGCGCTTTTGTGCGATGCGGCGGTGGGCAATGTCGAAATAATTGGGTTCGCGCTCGATGCCGATGAACCGGCGACCCTCAAGGAGCGCCATCTTACCCGTCGTGCCGCTGCCCATGAAAGGATCGAAAACAGTACCTCCTTCGTTTGACCAGCTTAGAATGTGGTCGCGGGCGAGTGCTTCCGGGAATGGTGCCGGGTGTCCCTTCTGGCTTTGCGGGGCGATTTCCCAGATATTGAACCGCTGCCCGAAAGCGGGCTGTATCCATCCTTCATTGCTCATGCGCTTTGTTGACCCATCCCGCTGGCGGATGGTGCCTTTTTTCAATTTCCCCACGGTCTTGCATTGCCGGTCTTTGATTGGGTTGAACGTATTCGGCGCGCCCTTTGACAGGACAAACATAAACTCAAAAACCTGCGCGTATCGGACGGACAGCGCCCCGACCGCCGAGAAGTTTGGCTTGGCATAAATCATCGTGTCATGCAGATTGAACCCGCACTCCATCGCATACAAAGCCTGACGGAAGCTGGTTCCCGTCTCGCTACCATTGATCGTGGCATCGCCCACGATCCACACGACCACGCCGCCTTGCTTGGTCACGCGGAACAGTTCGCGGATGATTGCCTGCCATTTCTCCGGCGTCCAATCGTTCAGGGTGCCGTTGTATGTCCGCAGGTTGTCATAGGGCGGGCTTGTGACAGTCAGGTCCACCGACCCCTCCGACAACATATCGCGCATCACATCCAGGCAGTCACCTTGAAACAATTCAATCATTACCATTACTCCTTACAAGGTGGGACGGTGTGATCTCCCCCGGGAACCCCCAGAGGCACCGTCCCGAATTCGCTTACTGTTCCCAGGGCATCTTGACAGGCGCTGCCGCAAACGGAGCGGCGGGCATCACGGGGGGCTGACCCATGAACCCGGGCATCGCGGTGGGCGCTGCTGCCACAGCACCGAACAGACCGGAAGCGTCAACAGCACCCTCGCCGAACGGAGTGTCATCACCGGCAAACTGCACAGCGATCAGGTCACAGCGGACGCCACGACCATGCTTGTTCTCCTGCAGCCACGGCTTGACGGCAGCGTTGACCCGACAGCCACCGTACATCTTGCGGGCAATCTGCTGGTAAGCCATCGTGTTGCTCGGATCAACCGGGGAACCGTCCGCCTGAATCATCTGCGGCTGCGAGTCGCGACCCGCCGTGACGAACACATGACCCGCGTAGCCGTCGTAAGGTTGGAACGTCTTCTTGTTGATCTTCTCCTCGCCGCGACCGTAGCAGCGCAGCTTGCGGTCGTTCTGGATCATGCCCATGACGGTCTGAGCGTGCTCCTTCCACTTCTCCAGCGCCATCGTGGCGTAGCGTTGCATGAACTGAGCGAAGCCGGCGTGATCCTGCGGCATGATGAACTCGCAGTTGTACGAGGTGCGTTCTTTGCCGGTAGTCTCGTTGACCTGTTTCTGGGGTTCAGCGAGGTGGGGGAAAGACAGACGCACATTGGACAGGAAAATGATTTCGGACATGACAATTACCTTTCAGTGATTACAAAAGCCACGAGGGCAGGGATTCGGCAGCAGGTGCTGCCTCGACTGCGCTAAACAGCGGCGCAGCATTCGTGATGACAGCTTGGCGGCTGTCAGATTCGGGCACGACAGTGAGTTTGCCAGCAAGTTTGACGACGTACTCCTGCTCCATGCGCTTCAGTTGCCGTTCGCTGAGGGACACCTTGGCACCGTCACGCTTCTCCCAAGTCAACTTCTCAGCCTTGGCGGGAGACACGAGTTTGGTTTCATAGATCGCGGTTCTGGGGATGCCCATCTTGACCAGCTTCTCGGCCATCTCATCCTCGGGGAGCGCCCAAGCGCGTGACCCACGACCGTGGACCAACTTGAGGCCGGGGATGGCTTGGCCAGCCTCCAGGCGACGCAGGGCTTCCTTCTCGACGGCTTCGAGCAATTGGCGCATCAGGGGTGCGGCTTCCATGATCTGACGAATCTGTTGGTCGTCCATAGTTGCCGGGTCTTTGTCGGCAGAATGCTGCGCGACATCGAGTGTTTGATTCACGACGGGTTGGAACATGACTCCTACCTCCTTCATTACGTTACCTGCCAGCGCGGAGCACGATCCCTTCGCACGGCAGAATTTACATTGAACTTCGCCCGGTACCAGCGGGGCATTGGGGTCGTCGGTGGCGGCGGCTTGAGCAATGATTGTGCCCATGTTGGACAGCAAGTCACTTACATCACATTCCCATGATGTGATTGCCTTCATACCCTTCAGAGCCAGCTTGGGCTGGATGATTGTCATGATGATCCGCTTGATCGGATACTGGACGTTCACGGGTAGTCGGTAGCCCGCCAGCACACCGTAGGCGTACTGCTCAAGCTGCAAGTTCCCCTCGGCGCTCACTACACCCATGCCGTCCTTGTAGTCGATCAACTCGATCCAGTCTTCACCGACGATCTGACAGTCCACGGTGCCCGACAGATCGTCACGACCCAGCAAGTGGGCAGGGTTCACCCGCCTCTCGGCGATAACCCTGAATACACCATCCAGGGACCGCTCACGAATGTAGTCCACCGCCACCTTGACCCGTGCGGCACGGTCAGCGTCAACCACAAACTCGCCCTCGTGGTCGGTAAGGACGTCACCGACTCGGGTCATCGGGTTAATCAGACCATCCTTGATGCAGTACTCAAGCAGCGTGTGGCTGTGGGTACCATCAATGGCGGCAGGACCGCTGCCGGTGTCAGGGTACTTGGCCTCCTCTCGAATGCTGCCGGGGCATAAGGCCCAGCGGCTGCGCTTCGATGGGGACAGCTTGGCGTGATCGCTCACTTCAGCGCCTCAACACCAGCGAACAACGCACCGTAGTGCTCGGGCCGCACGTCGTTGATGTTCTGGTAGCCCAGACCAGTCAAGACGCCCTGGATCATGGCGCCTTTCTGCGGACCAATTGCCTTGTAGGCACCCATCACGTAGTCGATCAAACCCTTGCCGTCGCTGAACGGCGCACCCGTGACCGTAGCAGCGGGCACCGGGGGTGCCATGAACGTGGGGGGAGCAGGCATCCCGGGCGCGGGTGCTGCGACAGGCGCAGCATACACCGGTGCGGGTGCGGCAACGGGGGCAGGCGCTTGTGCAACGGGCGCCGGGGCTGATACATTGACGGACCCCAGTTTGGCAGTCAGGGCGACCACGGCAGCGGTCAGGGCTTCAATCTTGGCTTCGAGGGACATAGAGATTCTCCTTACGAGTTACGGGTTGAGTGATGGTCAGGCGGTCCTCGACGAACGCCTCGACCAGTTCTCGCAAGACCTCGGTATGGTTCGCATACGCGGTGGCCTTTGCGATGAACTTCGCACGCACACGCGGGGACACGCGGGTCGCCAAGTGTGCTGTTTTCGGGTGTGTTGCGGGCATTGTTTTCACGAATTTCGTTGCGCTGGTTGTAATCGTATCACAACTGTGCCACAATGCAAGCAGTCACCCAGAGATTTCTTTTGAAGAATTGTTCCATGCAGAATACGAACAACGGCGCCATAAAAAAGCCCCGTGGTCTTGTGAACCACGGGGCCTAACAGGAGAGTCTTCCATGAGCGAAGTGTCAGCAGCCGCAACCGCCAACAGCCCCAGTATATGACAGCGTTACAGACTGTGCAACCACACCCAGCGTCGATTGACGCATACATCCGACACGGCTGGTCACTGGTGCCCATCCCATCAAACACAAAGGGACCGCGCACACCTGGTTGGAACCTCAAGCAAAGCGCACTGAAATCCCAAAGCGATCTGCCCCCGGGATACGGTATCGGGTTGGCCCATGCGTACAGCGGCACGATGGCGCTCGACATTGACAATTGGACCGTTGCCACAAGTCTATTGGCCGAACACGACGTTGATCTGCGGGCGCTCTACGATGCTCCCGATGCCGTGATCATTCACTCGGGTAAACCAGGGCGCGGGAAGCTGCTGTACGCGATGCCGTTCGGCGCTGCATTACCGAGCAAGAAGATTCTCCACAATGGCATCACAGCCTACGAGTTGCGGTGTGCCACGGCAAGCGGTCTCACGGTGCAGGATGTGCTGCCACCGTCGATACACCCCGAGACGCATCATCCTTACCAGTGGGCGGGACGCGGGCACTGGACCCGCATCCCCACGATCCCGCAGCCCCTGCTGGACATGTGGACCGGGATGCTGACACAAGACAAGGAACGCACCATCGCAACGGATGGCGCCGTTGATGCGTCATGGGAGGAAATCCGACAGGCGCTCGATGTGGTGCCCGCTGACTGCACGCGCGACGAGTGGATCAGCATCGGGATGGCTCTGCATTGGGCGGGCGCCCAGACAGATCAGGTCGATCAAGCCCTGCATCTGTGGAACGAATGGAGCGCAACGGCACAGACCAAGTACCCGGGCGAGCGGGAAATCCTGACTCAGTGGGCATCGCTGAGGACGGACAAGGCAACCGCCGTCAAGCTGGGCACCCTGTTCCACATCGCCCGACAACATGGGTGGCAGCGACCCATGCCCGACGCATCTGGACTTTTTAGTCAGATTGCTGCGATGGACCCGATTGATGTGGTTGACAGTCTGCGCCCCAAACCCCCCGACATGGACATGTCACTGTGGCCCGAGATAATCAAGACGCGGGCCAATGAAATCAGCGAAAGTATAGGGTGTGACCCCATAGTTCCCCTTTTCGCAGGGGTTGCTGCCATTTGTGGAGTGGTGGACGCTCGCATTCGTCTGGAACTCATGCCGGGGTTCAAGGTGCCCCCGGTGCTGTGGCTCATGACGCTGGGCGACCCGGCAGACAAGAAATCGCCCGGCTCCCGGCCCATGCTGTCGCCCCTGAAGCATATCGAAGCCGAGGACCGACCTCGGTACAGCAAGGAACTGCTGGAGTGGGAGGGCAAGGAAGCTGCCTACGCTGCTGCGAAGAAGGGGTTCCTGGAGTGGTCCGCGTCACCTGAGGCTTTGCTGGGTGCCGATCAGGCCCCAACGGTGCCCGAGATGCCGCCACAGCCTGTACCGCTCAAGATTACGGTCAGTGACGTCACGAGCCAGAAACTCGTGAGGCTGGCCGCAGATCGACCTCGTGGTCTGCTGTGCCACCTCGACGAAATGGCGGCGTGGGTGCGCAAGCTGACGGACAAAACCAGCGGCGAGGATCGGTCGGCATGGGTTGTCAGCTATGAGTCAGAACACTACGAGATGGACCGAGTAGGCGCTGGTTCAATCTACTGTGAGAACCTGGCCGTGAGCATCTATGGAAACATCCAGCCAGCGGTGTTCAAGGCAGCCGTGGTGCCGCTGTCAGCGGACGGATTGTTACAGCGGTTCATACCCGCGATCCTGCGGGGTGGTAAGACAAAGCTGGGTCAGCCGGTGCCCGACTATCTGACCAGTGCTGCGGCATGGGAAAACACCCTGAGAGTGGCATACGCGCTACCCCCGCAGACCTACTCGATGTCGCCCGGTGCATACGCTGTGTTTCGGGAGTTTCAGGCATGGTATGAACTGGCGAAGCATGACGAGCGTGTGCTGGACAGCGGACCCGAGTACATGACGGCGTTCGGAAAGCTGGAAGGACTCGCTGGCCGATTGATTCTGTTGTTTCACATCATCGAGTCACCATTCGCACCCCAAGTGCAGGCCGATGTTGTACATCGTGTTGTATCGCTTGTGCGGGGGTACGTGATTCCCGCCTATCGTTACGCGCTGGGTGAAGTGGCTGGAGCCATTGCGAACGATTTTGACAAGTGGATGATTGACCACATCATCCAGATCAGTGGGGACACGCAAACCGTCGATCTGCGAAACCTGAAGAAGTCGGCCAGGCGACCTTTGGACGGTAAAACCGACTGGCAAAAGGATCAAGCGATCATGGACGCCATGCTGGTGCTGGAACAGGCGGGTTGGGTTGTCAAGGTCGAAGAAGAACTGCACAAGCACCGCGCGATGTGGGTCATCAAGCCGGGTCTACCGGACATGTTCCGGGCATACCGTGAGAAGGTCATCAAGGCCAAACAGCGCCACGCTGACTACATCTATCGGCATGCCACAGAAAAGGGCTACGAGCGCAAGCTGGTCAAGGGGTATGACCCCGACACCATGGATTGATCCGGTTGACCCAATCGCGCCGGATTGATCGACATGACCGAGTTGTCAATCCAACCTGCGCAAGTTGTCAATCCGATGTGGGCAAGTTGTCAATCGGTTGACCCAATCGCGCCGGATTGATCGACATGACCGAGTTTCGGGTTCGACTTCTTCACACGTCCCGGTTTGCGCGAGGCACCCCGGGCGACGGGTGGTAAGAACGAAGCATGTAGCCCGGGCGCAAGGGCTTCGACAAGTCCAAGGACTTCGAGCAAACGGGCGACTGCGGCGCCAGGTTCCCGTTCGCCGGTCAACCACTTGCGCATCGTGAATACGGGCACGCCCAGGTACGCGGCTGCCCGTGGTTCGTCAAGGCTCAAACGGTCAACCGTGGCGCGGACTTGTGCTGCAAGAGTACCAGGGGAGGGGGTTTTAGTCTGATTCATGTTGTCATGTTTCAAGGGTCAGAAAAACCCGCCACGGGGCGGGTTCGATGGTTGGCGAATAGGTGTTATTCTTTTGGCGTCCACAGTTCAGCATGAACCCGGATCAATTCAATTGCCGCGCGGTATTCTGCACCGTGGATATTAGTCCCGTGGGTTTCTGACAGTTTGTCTTTGAATTCGTCCATCGTACCGAAGAAACAACCCGTCCGGATCATTACACCGTTGTCTGTCAAATACCCCGTGAGATAATCACATCTGGAGCCGATAGGTCCAATTTGAAAAATTGGACGGTCGCCCACTAACAAAAAACCGGACAGGTTGGCCCCGACCAGGTTGACCCCGGACAGATCGGCCCCGGACAGGTTGGCCCTGGACAGGTCGGCCCTGGACAGGTCGGCCCCGGACAGGTTGGCCCTGGACAGGTTGGCCCTGGACAGGTTGGCCCCGAACAGGTTGACCCCGGACAGATCGGCCCCGGGCAGGTTGGCCCTGGACAGGTTGACCCCGGACAGGTCGGCCCCGGACAGATCGGCCCTGGACAGATCGGCCCTGGACAGGTCGGCCCCGGACAGGTTGGCCCTGGACAGGTCGGCCCTGTACAGGTTGGCCCTGTACAGGTCGGCCCCGGACAGGTTGGCCCTGGACAGGTTGGCCCCGTACAGGTCGGCCCCGTACAGGTCGGCCTTGGACAGGTTGGCCCCGTACAGGTCGGCCTTGGACAGGTTGGCCCAGAACAGGTTGACCCCGGACAGATCGGCCCCGAACAGGTTGACCCCGGACAGGTTGGCCCTGTACAGGTTGACCCCGGACAGGTTGGCCCTGTACAGGTTGGCCTTGGACAGGTCGGCCCCGGACAGGTTGGCCCCGGACAGGTTGGCCCCGGACAGGTTGGCCTTTTCCAAAGCGTAACAGGTAACCTGTTCCACAGGAATATCGTCCGGCACGTCACACTCGAAAAGAACTGCGCCCGTGTAAAGATGCTTAATTTGATGTTTCATGGTATTTACTCTTGAGGTTGTCAAAGATCGAAAAAGTGTTCAAGGATCAAGGTAGCCACAGCTACCCCGACGGCAATTAGAAGGGCGGTTATCACACTGCCCCCTTGCGTACCTTGTTCATTGCGTCAGCGCGGGAACTGGCCCGGACATAAGCGCAGCACGAGCGCCCGTCGATCCACCCCCAGACACCCCAGACGTTCGACGGGGTGCCCCAATACGCGCCCCCCTTGTCGTAACCGTCGCCGCCCCCTTGATGTCGGGCATGAAGACGGCGCAATCCCTTCAGATTCGCGGGATTGTCACCATATCGACCCATTGGAGCACCGTACCGCGCCGACACGTTGGGGAAAGGATTGAACTGTTTCATTCTGCTATCCCCTCGCCCCGTTCAATGGCCTCAAAAATCACCGACTTGTCATGATCCGACGAAATATCGGGCGCCGGATAGTGACCATTCAGACGATAAAAACAATCGTGAAAGAACCCCTTGTATTGCTCGGCGTCACCGTTACAGCGATTCCATTCCGACAATGAATCATTTGCAATTTTCTCCTCCATTTCTTCGATCTCCTTCTCAAGTTCCTCAACTCGTGCCAGTAGTTCGGCGGTTGCGGTGTCACCGGCGACGTATGCCGCGCGTTCAATTTCTTCCGTGGTTCTCATGGTTCAATCCTTAAAAATGGGGTTCAATGGCAAGCACGGAATAACCGGCACGGGTTAAACAATCAATTTCGTATTGACCGAGCCACGCTTCGCACTCGGTTGAGCCGCTGGCGTTGTCCACTTCCCACTTGATGCTGATCAAATGGTGTGGGCTGCGGATCAACCCAGCGACACAGAAAACGCCGTTCACGGGTTCAATGGTGCGAAGGTCAGAGCCTGCAATGGGTGGGGTTCTCATGGTTCAGTAATCCTCACAATTTGTGTTGATAAACCAATCGAAGTCATCGACGGTCAGTTCCAATGTGTCAACCTTAAACCCGCCGAACATGCCATGATTGACGCGGCGAAGTTCAACGACATGGCTGTAGCCTGTCAAAAGGCATTCCGCGCCCTGTTCGAATTCTGCGAGAACTGCGGGTTCATCATAAAACACACCATCGTAAAACGCATCGACAAACGACTTGACCTTTTTACGCCCGGCATCGCTCAAAAAAGCGACTGGTGCAAAATCGGCGGCTTCGTCGGCGTTGATCGTGCGGGCTTGATCGAATGTTATTGTTGCGGCTCTCATGGTTCAGTTCTCCAATTCTTCCTGTTGAGTGGTCTGATATTCGTGTTCGGCCTCGGCTGCGCGTTCTGCCAGCTGATCGGCGGCATATGCTGCGTCTTCGGCGGTATCGTACAGACAAGCGTCAACGGTTGACGCCATGCCCTCTCCCATTGACCAGCCAGCCAGAAACCGGCCATGCGGCAGAGCAACGACAATGCCCCGGATTTTGTCGTCCCCGTGGTCGTCGCAAAACCAGCCAGTATGATTAATACGGGTGTTTGGTACTTCGTCGCACCACTGCCAACGGGTAAACGGTTGCCCGTCAGAGTCAAGATAAAAGCCCTTACCGGTCCCTGCTTGTTCTGGGCGTGGCGCGTGGTAATACTCCCCGCAGACTTTTCGACCCGCCCACTTTTTGCGAAGTGCCGCAGGCCCGCAGGCCATGCGGGCAATGTATCGCGGCCACTGAAAGCCCGCGAAGGTAAAGGGATCAACGCCGGGGATTGTGGGTTTCTGGTTCATGATCACTGCTCCTCGAAATAGAAATGGCTTGCATACTGGCACAGCGTATCCGAATCGGCGCCGAAGTACCGCGTCCAAGGTGTTCCCCAGTCTTGATATTCAAGCCATGCGCGGCAGGGTTCGCCCCGGTTCAGTTCGCCCACAATACGGACAGCCGGGCCGCCAGTACACAGAAGGATCATGAACTCGGACGGTTCGAGGGGTTCGCCCGGGTTTGTCCAATCGCTGCGGACTTCGACCGTCAAAGGGTCTTCCTGAATCCGCTGACGTGCATCATCTTCGTCGGCGCAGTCTCCTGCCGCGCGTTCAAGTGCGGCCAGCATCGAGAGGATGCCTTCATATTGTGAGGCCGCTTGTTGTTCGGCGCGGTTGTCAGTTTTAGTGTTCATGGTGTCAGTCCTTCACGGTTACGGGTTACAGGGAAAAGAGAAACACGGTGCAAACCCAAAGGGCGAACAGTCCGAAGACTGCACCGGCAAGAATCGCCAGCGGGCCGGGTTCACGCTCCACGGGTTCGGGGTTCAGTTCGAGATAGGTCAAGCTATGGCGGTTCATGGTGTCAGTCCTTCACGGTTACGGGTTACGGTGGAGCTACTATAACCCACTGGGTTTGACTTGTCAAGGGGTGCAGCGAAAAAAGTGCATCAGTGTTTTCCCTGACCCACTGGGTGCCCCTTGGCGGTTCAGTGGTGCCCCGGTGACAAATGGCCCTTTTGTTCTGGGGGGTCGGTTTTGGAAAACCAGAAAATAA
>ERZ650311.1792-NODE-1792-length-10092-cov-23.494869_pt1 | contig 10092 bp, 23 predicted proteins | sample MGYA00376247_ERZ650311 | MGnify/ENA primary metagenome ERZ650311 (study PRJEB26733, sample SAMN07839324) | wastewater metagenome | biome: small river; feature: stream; material: water | place: USA: North Carolina | collected 2016-07-28 ... | reverse complement strand
TTCCGATCTCTTTAACTGCTGTCGGAAAACCCCTAATAAAATTCGCCTCTTCGTTTCAGTGCTTGACGATCCATTGAATCCATGCTAGCGCTAGGCGCACCCTTGCGGCAAGGTCGGGCCGATCAAGTAACGCTGCGCTCCTTGATCTGTCTCTAGGTCTTGCCCATCGGCTAACGCCTCGGGCGCTCCCAGACAGTGGACGCAACTGTGCTGCACGGCATCGACCGTACCTGCGAGGCTGTGCAAGTCAAGGTCTTTTTTTAAAATCGACACTCTCCGTCGAGTTTATTGATGGGCAACTCGCAATTGCTTGATTCTGTGCGCGATTTTGGATTGCGCGATCTCAAGCAACCGCCTGGCTTTGCGCTCGGATAGTCCACTGTGACTGGCTATAAGGGACAGGATTGGATAGCGCGCATGTTTTCCGCTGACCTCGGACCATCCGTCGGAGTGTGCTTTGACCACATCCTCGCCGTCTCCCTGTCTGATATCGCAGGTGCGGCGCATGCGTCGATATGACTCTACCGTGCCTGCTGCGCCATACTTGAGCGCGCAGACTTGCTCCTCTTGTGCGGTAAGATCCTTGCACAGCAGGAGCAAATCACCGAGCTGGGCTCGTAGGCGCTCTTGTCCATCACTGCCAGCACTGCCACCCGAGGGACCGGCCAGACCTCGAGCAAGTCGATCGGCGGCATAGCCAGATAATGACCCTGGCGCTGATAGTTGCTGTGCTATTTGATAGCGCAATCGTAGGACGCGCGCGGGGGTTAGTTGGCTGTGATCCATGCGCAAGGCTTGCCGAGTTTGCAAGCGCTGGTCAATCTTAAAATGTCGTCGCTCTTCCTGTAGCTGCCTCTCCGTGGCTGCTATTCTTCATGTGCCGATCCCATGTCGTGTGTCCTCCTACTTAAACGCGTATCCCGCTGATTAAAATGGGATCTCATCCTCTGACCGATCTGGCACATCATCCCGCTGAATCTGCGGCTCTCTGTCCGCAGCATCGCAGGTGATCTTGCTGGCGATGATCTCGGTGACGTAGCGCTTCTCGCCTCCCTTGTCATAGCTCCGAGTCCTGATCTTGCCCTCGACCTGCACAACATCCCCTTTGCGAATCCCGCGCGCCTGATCAGCCATTTGCCCCCAGCACGCGACCATGTGCCAGTCCGTCCGCTCGACCTTGCGCCCATCGCGGTCGGTGTAGTCGTCGGATGTGGCGACTCTGAGTGTGACCAGCGTGGTGTTTGGCAGGTCTTTCCATTCCGCGCTGGCAGCAGCTCGACCTCGGATTATCACCTTGTTGATGTCGCCCATCGGTTCACCTCAATCTGTCCCCACTGGTACACCGCGACCCACGGGTTCGCGTCATTCCCCACCATGCGACGGTAGTGCATCGCGTCGATTGCTTCCTCGATCTTCCAAACTGCCCGCCAATCTTCAAAGCGGGCCGTTCTGCTGTCCCTGTTTCCTTTTCTCCGCTCATTACCGTCTCCTTGGCACACACTCGCCGTGTATGCATTCAACGACAACGGCATTGAGCCAGGACGTAGGTAAACATGTCACGGTCCCACTTTCCGCCCTTGATCTCGACGGTGCTTTCCAGGTTGCCCAACGCGGTGGTCAGTTCGTCTGTGGTCATGGTTGGATCACCGTGAGCCCTCTACCGGCCAAAAGCTTTTGCTTGTAGCGTGGCAAATCAAACCCGAGCGACAGATAAGACGACACGCGCCGACCTTTGCCTTCTCCGTACAGATCGCCTGTAATCGACAAGATTTCATCAATTGTCTTGCACCGGGACAGCGCAATCAACTGCTCTCTTGATGCTCCTCTGTTTATGGCAACTCTTTTGGCTAGAGTTACTGGAGACTGAATCTGAGGCAATGTAAATGCCTCAATATTTGTCCCCTTCCAAATCCTTTTACATTTGTTGTCATCCGTCAGATATTGACGCCAGTTAGTGTGTACATTTGCCGCATCATCTTCCATGGGCGTCAGTGGTTCCGGGCTGAAGGGCGTGGTGACAAACATGACAACCAGCCTTCCGATTGTCTTATGCGAGCAATCGGCCTGGCTAAGGATGTCTCTCATGACATTCAAATCAGCCTCGATTGACTCTGGGGTCTCCCATGGGTATCCGACAATCTGGAACACCTTAAGTGTTATTGTGCCTGTAACGGTTTGTATGCATTCCCTAAATCGCTTAATCAAAAAGTTATTTGTAATACCCTTTTTGACGCGCATTCTGGTTTGCTCGCTCCATCCATCAAGCGCGGTCGTCACACGCCCCGGTTTTGATAGATCGATATGTGCGAAGCTGTCCTCCTTAACCACGTATCCATGCCCACCGGCAGAGTATGATCCTTTTTGCTCGCTCGTCTGCCTGGTGTATCCATATTGACAAAACGTGCATGCCTGTTTGCAGCCTACCGCATGCTCCGACGGATGGAGATATGACATAGGACGCACCAGGTAACTGTCTTGTAAATCAGCGTCGCGTAAGCGTGTCCATTGATACGGAGTTACCTCGTCGGTCAAAATGATCTGGTTGGCCGCTCCTTCGGCTCGTCCAAAATGAACCACATCGACAAGATCCGTAAGTGCCCAGATCGGATAGCTGCCTTGACCTCCGGTGATTACTTTGCACCTGCGTCGCGTTGGCATCTCTGCTGCCATCGTGAGCTGATCAACTGGAGAGGTAACGCTGTAGAGCACGATGTCATAATCATCCATCGTATCAACAGTGCAAGAACCCACATTGCGGCCCAATTCGTCAAGCAGAACACTCAAACCATACGATGACCATTGGACCTGTCTAGCCTTGGCGACCGTGCTAGCTGTCCCACGCAGATTTAGCACCGCAATCTTTGGTCCGGTATTTGACCTGAAAAGATCGCCTTGTCCGCTGGATACGTCAGTCATGGTGTTTGTGAGTCGTGGCATTTTAAAAAGTCCTCAAGTTGGGCGAAGGTTCCTGCGATCAGCCTCATCTGGCGACCACGCAAACGCAAGCAGCATGGGCTCCGTGCCGGCTTGTGGGTTGGTCCTCATCTGGCCATCACGATGGTCTGAGTAGATACGGATGGGGGGCGGAGGTGAGCGGTAGCAACCGACGAGCAGCAACCGCCAAAAAGCAGCAACTTCTGCGCCTCGGTGGGCGCGTTCATTGACCTGTCTCATTGCTCAAACTCCTCTGGAAACGTCGCCCGCTCCTCTAGCGAAGTCTCGCAATCGTTGCACAGCATCGCGTCGTACATGCACCGCCAGCACAGGACTTGGCAGCACGAATCGCACTCCCGCTCGTCTTCCGGGTCCATGGGCTTGTCGCATCGGTCGCAGGTCTGCTCGCTCATCGGCTCACCTCAATCTCTTTCCACTCCGCGACCCAGATCCACGGGTTTACGTCCCACGATGCCTGTCCGTAAATCGAGGCCCATAGTTCCTGAAACGCCGCTCGTGCGCTCGTGACATCGTATCCCGTCGTGCCATCTGTCCATCCGTTTTCAGTTCGACGAAGCCCCTCTGCCCGTGCATCCTCCTCTGTGATGTCCTGCACGCGCTCAACGCGCACGGACACCAGCGGCAGGACCAGACGACACGCCCAGCGCGGCATGTGGATAGATGGATGCCAGCGGGCCGCGTTGTACACAACTGGATTCCAGTCGCACGGAGCGATTGTATCCACTTGCGCACCATCGGCAGCATATGCGATGCGGACTTTACGATTTGCCATTGACTGCCAATCGCGCCAATCCCACGTCTCCCGCACCCAAAGCCGGTCGCCAGCCGCAGCCAGTCCTGGGAACCGAGCCGCGCACGTCGCACACGGCGTATCACTCGGGTCAATCTCTCGGCACAGACACTCCGCCCATTCAAAGCCGGGATCTGGTTTGTTCTCACGCTTGATCGGTCGCCTGGTCTGCGTCTTGGCTGGATACGATCGCGCATACTCCGGCTTTGCTCCTTCAAGCGTCGCACGCACAAGCGGACCTGACATCAGGATCGGGATCTCTCTGCCCATCTCTACGCCTTCCCTTCCTTGCGAGCCGCGCTCTGTGCGTCCTTCAGCGCTCGGATACGCACCACCAGCTTTAACCCCTCTGTGAACTGGCTCTCAAGCGCTTGCAATGACGGAATCTGCTCCGTATCAGACAAGACCTTGACCAGAAACTCCGAAAGATACCGTAGCTCTCTTTCTGCGCTGGCGATCCGCTGCTCAATCGTTGGCATCCTCATCACCTCCGATCCGACGTGTACCGCGCCCCGGATGCGGAGTCAACATAATTTTAACTTTTTGTTGACAGACTCCTTTTCGTAGCGTACATCTTACCCATGAAACCTGACCGGAACTACTTTGCAACCCGCGTTCAGCAGTGGGCGATCGACGACGTGAAAGCGGTGGCTGCTGAGTACCAACTAACCTACGGCGAAGCGCTGGAAAAGCTGATCGCCGCCGGAAAGCCGACCCTCTTAGACATGAAAGGAAAGCGAACATGAGCCGCATCAGCTTCCAATTCCCATCCCACCTAGCCGAGCAAGTCCGCGCCCATGCAGCGCGCCTTGATCGCTCAGTGGGCTGGATTCTGGCCACGTCTTGGCGACTGGCCGAGCCGCAGATCGCGAAGATGGTAGCTCCACCAAAGGAGCCAATCCAATGAAAACCACCCGGAACAGCCCACGGGCAAGAGCAGAGAGAGTGGCTGCAAAACGGTTTCTGCGGCTAGAGCGAACGACCGCCCCGTTTTTGGGATCTGTGCGATGCCGCTGCAAGCGCTGTTGTGTCAAGGTGCCAGACGATCTTTTGCGCGCATGGCACAAAAGTCTTAGGCAGCTGTACCGATTCTCGGAACTGGGCTTCATTACCAAGGAAGGATTCAAGGCATGGGACGCGCTGTGAAAGACCTCAACCCCTTTTGGCAGGCCATCCTCTGCGCCGTGCTCGCGTTCCTCGTCATGCGCTGCTGGTCGGAGGAAGGCGAGTCACAGCCGCTCGATCTGTTCGTTGTCAAACGCACGTCCACCGACCGCAGCACAACATCTAAGCCCGGCCCGATGCGCTGGGAGATTGCGGGGAAGCGATGAACCACGTGCGACGGCAGCGGGGTCCTGCCAGCGAGGAAAAAGCCATGAAAGAACAACACACCGTCCATCTGCCAGTGGTCCGTTACTGGGACAAGGCAAACCCCACATGCGCCGTAGACTTTGAGACCGGCGACGTATGCAAGTTCTATCGGACGCAGCGACTCGGAACCGGGGAAACCTGCGTCTTTGCTGAAACAGGTGCGCACTCAAAGTATGCCGAGAGCATGCTGCGCCGCGATGGTGCTCAAGGCCCCGGTATGGGCACGCTCATTCCCGGCGCGTGGTGTCCTGTGTGGGAGCCTACAAAAGCGAAACGCCCGGAGTAACCCGAGCGTTTCTGAGGAGGTGCGAGCTGACTCGCGAGAGGAAGCAGCTGGTTAAGCGCACCTGAGAGCGATTGCAAGCATTTTCGTGACCCCACGAACACCGTCCTTACAAGCTCAACCGTTCGAGATTTTCTAACTGTTCGCAGCGACGGCGATGTCGCTTTTTTGCAGGTTTTGTAAAGATTTTTCTTTACTTCCAAATCGGTCGGCTGTAGTGTTCTTTTCATGACGACACAACAACTCCCCGCTCTTGTTGGATCCGAAAAACAAATCGCCTGGGCGTCGCAAATTCGCGACACAGCACTAACGGAGTGCTTCGCTCCGCGTATCAACCTACTGACCACTGCGGTTGATAAGCTAAAACGGCGCGATGGAGTCAAGCCGGAGCTCACCGATGAGTTTATCGGCAACATGATTGCAAAAACAGAAGAGAGGATCGGCAAAATCATCGCTCTGACGCACACCAAGAGCGCTAGTTGGTGGATTGAAAATCGGTACTCGTTTTTGGATCTGATTTCCGCCATTAAATAGGCGCACTGACACACAACGCGGCACTGCCGAAGAACATGAGGAGACACGAACATGTTTGCAACCTACCGACCAAGCTTTTTTTCGGATGGCACCCAGAAGGATAACCGACCTGTCAGCATCCACCGGACGCTTTACGGTGCGCGCCAAGCCAGCAAAGCGCGCAAGCTTTGCGTGGGTCGCCTGATCCCCGCAAGAACCTGCCGTCATCACACCGGCATCAGTTCGGGGCAATATCAGTTGAGCCCTCAATGCCAGGGAGAGCCTTCACAGTATTGTCAACCTTCCGTTGTCATTTCATGCGAGGGGTAGACCATGAGGACTATCGTTCTGACGCTAGTGTGCATGGCTGCGCTGTACTTCATTCAGTCGATGATCTTATCAAAAGATCGTTACCAGCGCCTGTCAAGTGGCCAAACTGTGATCCCGCTTATTCCGTTCCCACGAACGGAACCTGTCAGGAGAAAAACGGAGGGCTGCTAGATTGACCGGCCCCGAACTAAAAGCCCGGCGCAAAGAGCTGGAATTGACCTTGCAGGACGTGGCCGATCGTGTCGGCTTAGTCCATCGCCAGCAGGTCTACGAATGGGAGCGGGGCAGAGTCCGCCCCGGTCGCAAGCACCTAAGGAGACTTGCGATGGTGCTGCAAGTCTCCATGCTCGACTTGATCGCGACGCCACAGAAGGCGTCTTTACCAACCGAAAGGACCACAAACCATGATGACTGAGTTTGCCGCCGTAGCCATGAATGACAACGCCGTCGAAAAGTGCCGCGTTATTCGGAAATCTTTTTCCGACGCACTGTCGGCAATCAAGCAGCACGTCAAGCCAGGTCGGGAGCTTGCCCTTGCGACGACCAAAATGCAGGAGGCGTGCATGTGGGCGATTCGTGGTGTCGCGATGGACCCAGCAAATCAGCACCCTACCCAGCCCGGCAGCGAGGCCACGGAATCACAGCTTGACCGCGCCCCGATCGGTGGCCAGCGGCACGGGTGATCACTGACCTGATCAATACCCCGCCACGAACCTGATCCCCATGACCCTTCCCCGCGCGACCTGTCGCAAACTTTTACACCTATCCTGGCTACTCGACGTGTTGCCGTTGCCCGTGCTGTATGCGCCACGTTGCATGGACCGGCGGTGGTTCCGTCTGCATACCTGACCACTGGACCGTAAAACACCGAGGTTTTTTACATGCGATGGTACATGACCCGACAACAGTTGCTACATGCAAGCCGGAAGCGCGATGGGCGATATCAAGTCGAAGGACTCGAAGCGATGGCACGCCAAATCGGGCTCGCACTGCCGCGCATGCCTCGACACTGGCACGGCTACAGATTGTCACTTGTGGCCAAGCTTTGCCGCTGGGTAGCGCGTCCGGTCTTTGGCTGGGGACAGTGAACAGCCCTGAAAAGCAAAACGCCCGACGTTACGAGCGCCGAGCGTTTTCTAGTGCTGCCGTCTTTGGAGGGATGGCAGACGCAACTTTGCCCCCACCCCGCGCCCCGGTCAAGAAAAAGATCGCGGTGCGGTTTTTTGTTTGACAAGACTTGCCAGTCTTTGCTATTGACTGCGCATGCTTGACAACGCAACAAAGCCAAGATTCACGGGTCAAAATATCTCCCTGTCGTCTGACCATTTGGCGACGCTTCGGCAGTTAGCGATACGAGACAAGCGCAAGAGCTTGTCGGAGGTCGTGCAGGTCTTGATTGAGCGCGAGGCCGAGCGTCTGCTGAAGGAGTAGGCGCATGGACTTTGAGAACGCGCGATGGGTCAAGCTCTATTGCCAGGATACCGGCACATGGCTGCGGCTTGGATGGCAGGGGCGCACTCTTGCGTTGCACCTTCTGCGGGCTGTCAATGCCTCTGGCGTGCTGTCCGATTTGGGCGAGGAACCTGAGTTGATTCTTGCCGAACTGATGCGCCTGCCTGTGGAAGTGGTAAGCCCTGGAATCGCGGCTCTCTTGCGCACTGAAACTATCACGCTGGCAAACGGAGTGCTCGTATGGAGGAAGTTCGTGGAAGCTCAGAAGAGCCGCAAGAGCGAAGCGCAGCGCAAAGCCGAGTACAGAGCCAAGCACCGGGCTGACGCGATAAAGGCTCAGGGCGGGACCGATTGTCCCGAATCTGGGACAGATAGTCCCACAGAAGGACAAGATCGTCCGCCTGTCCCAAGCGATGGGGACAAAAAGTCCCAGAAGAGAAGAGAAAAGAAAGAAGAGAAAAGACAAGACAAGAAACCTAGCGGGCAAGGTGCCTTGCCGCTAGATGAGCCGCAAGCGGCTGGTGGGAGTGAAGCCAATACTCAGAGCACAGAGCACATAGCTCTGCACCTATTCGGCGAGCTACAGGCTGCGCGGAAGCGATGCCGTCCAAGCATACGGTTTGGCGACAAGGTGCTACCAGGGCACACCAAAGAAATTGAGCGCTGCTTACGTGATGGACTTACGCCGGAACAGGTCCGCCATGTGATCACGGTCTGGGAAGCGCTGGTCAAATCTGGCAAGCGTGAGATGGAACATTTCGGCCCGCTCTCACCTTTCCGCGCATCGAACGTGATGCAATACGTGGAAATGAGCTTGGAGGATGCCAGAAATCCACGCGGGCAAGCACAGCAGGTAACGCGACCTCCTGAGCCGCCGAAGTCACCACAAGCGGCTGAGACGCCATTCCAGCGGCAGATCCGAGAAAGCCGCGAAAGGGGAGAGATCCTATGAGCCCGCAACCTACGCGACCTTTACCAGCCAACCCGGAAGCAGAACGCCTTGTGCTGGGAGCGCTGCTGCTGAATAGCTCTGCGCTTGACGATGCAATGGCCATCCTCCGCACAGACGACTTTGCAGACGTGGGTCACGCCTCGATTTGGGAAGCAATCGCGGAGCTACACCGGCTGCGGCATCCGGTGGATCTGCTCACCGTGAGCGCCAAGATGAACCAGATGGGGACGATGGTGCGGCTGACCGCACGCGGATGCGAAGCCTACTTGGTACAGATGCAAATCGACGTGGCGACCGTTGGGCCAGACATCGTGCTTGCCCACGCCAAGCTTGTGCAGGATGCCAGCCGCCGCCGTTCGATGATCCTGTTGGCTGCGCAGATCGTAGATCAGGCTTACGCTGGGACTGCGGAGAGCGGCGAACTGACCGAACGCTTTCAAGCCGGGCTAGGCGCGCTAGCAGATCGAGGTCATGCCAAGGTGCCCCGCCCTTTTCGCGAACTGCTCCACAGCACCATCAAGCGGATTGAGGAGCGATACAGCCGGCCCCTTAAAAGCGCGGTGTGCGGAATCCCAACCGGGCTGCAAGCGCTCGACGACCTGACGCAGGGATACCAGCCAAGTGAGGTCTTTGTGCTCGGCGCGCGGCCCTCGATGGGCAAGACATCCCTTGTGCTCAAGTCGATTTTTCATGCCGCAGAGAAGGGATTTCCGGTCCTGGGGTTTAGCCTCGAAATGTCGGAAGATGAGACTGCGCTGCGAGCGCTGGCCAGCCAAGCCGGAGTCAACAGCGCGTGCCTCAAAACCGGCATGATGGCCACTGGCGATTGGGTTAAGATCTCGAAAGCGTCGAGCCGCATAGCCAAACTGCCGATCCACGTCGATGATGACGGATCGCAGTCGGTAGAGACGATCTGCGCGAAGGCTCGACGATGGCGACGCGACCCTGCGTGCTTCCCGGCCGGCGTCGAAATGGGCTTGATCGTGGTGGACTACGTCCAGCTGATACCGCCCACGAAGGGCAACGGGCGCGGACAGATCAACCGTGACCAGCAAGTGACAGAGGTATTCCGCCAACTCAAAGCGCTGGCCAAGGAGCTGAAGTGTCCGCTGCTGCTGGTCGTGTCTTTGTCGCGGAAGTGTGAGGAGCGGCAGGATAAACGGCCCGTGCCGTCCGACATTCGCGACTCGGGGAACATCGAATCTGACGCGGACACTATCTGCATGCTCTACCGCGACGAGGTCTACAACCCCGACACGGACGAGAAGGGGATCGCGGAGTTGATCATCCGCAAGGCTCGCAATGCGAGCGTCGGGATGGTCAAAGCGCGATGGTACGCCGAGACTACGACGTTTATGGATCTGTAACCCGCGCTGGCTGAGAGCATGACGGAAGATTGGAGAGGGATGATGATGACAGATTGGGAATCAGTACGCACGGCGCTGG
>ERZ650311.1791-NODE-1791-length-10093-cov-7.938235_pt1 | contig 10093 bp, 11 predicted proteins | sample MGYA00376247_ERZ650311 | MGnify/ENA primary metagenome ERZ650311 (study PRJEB26733, sample SAMN07839324) | wastewater metagenome | biome: small river; feature: stream; material: water | place: USA: North Carolina | collected 2016-07-28 ... | reverse complement strand
CCGGCGCAACCATTCTTGGTCGCAAAGGCATCGAAGAGGCGTACCGCACGGGTCGTGGCTCAATCACCATGCGCGCAATCGTCAACGTCGAAGAGCTGCAGAACCGCACCTGCCTCGTCGTTACCGAGCTGCCTTACCAGGTAAACCCTGACAACCTGGCCGAGAAGATTGCCGGGCTCGTGAAGGAAGGCCGCCTGCAGGGCATCGCCGACATTCGCGACGAAACCTCGGGCCGCACCGGTCAGCGTCTGGTTTTGGTCTTGAAGAAGGACGCAGTCGCTCGTGTTGTGCTCAACAACCTGTTCAAGCTCACCCCGCTGCAGGAGAACTTCAGCGCGAACATGCTTGCTCTGGTCGACGGCGTGCCTCGCACCCTGAGCCTGGACGGCTTTGTCACCAACTGGGTGAAGCACCAGATCGAGGTCATCGTTCGCCGCACGCAGTACCGTCTGCGCAAGGCAGAGGAACGCGCCCACATCCTGCGCGGCTACCTCAAGGCGCTCGACGCGCTCGACGCCGTGATCGCTCTGATTCGCAAGAGCGCAACGGTCGAAGAGGCGCGCGACGGCCTGATCGAGCTGCTCGGCATCGACGAGCTGCAGGCTCGCGCGATTCTGAACATGCAGCTGCGTCAGCTCGCAGCCCTCGAGCGCCAGAAGATCATCGATGAGGCGGCCGAACTCGAAGCCCAGATCCTTGAATTCCGCGCCATCATTGCCGACCCGGCTCGCCAGCGTGCCATCGTCAACGAGGAACTCGACGAGGTCGTTGCCAAGCACGGCGATGAGCGTCGCACCCAGATCATGGCTGGCTTCGACGGTGACGTGAGCGTCGAAGACCTGATTCCAGAAGAGGAAATGGTCATCTCGCTCACCCGCGGCGGCTACATCAAGCGCACCAAGAGCGACAACTACCGCCAGCAGCACCGCGGCGGCAAGGGTGTAAAGGGCACCGCACTGCGCGCCGATGACGTGGTTGACCACTTCTTCGTGACCACCACGCACCACTGGCTGTTGTTCTTCACCAATAAGGGACGCGTCTATCGCACCAAGGCCTATGAGGTGCAGGAGGCCGGTCGCGATGCGAAGGGCCAGCACGTTGCAAACCTGCTCGCTCTGCAGCCAGACGAGAAGATCGCACAGGTTATCGACCTCAAGAACTACGAGGCCGCACCGTACCTGGTGCTTGCAACTCGCGAGGGCTTGGTCAAGAAGACCGCTCTGGAGGCATACGACACCGCACGCACCGGTGGAATCATCGCGATCAAGCTGCGCGAAGGCGACGAACTAGTCTCGGCACTGCTTGCCAGCGAAGAAGACGACCTGCTGCTCGTTTCACGCAAGGGTATGTCGATCCGCTTCTCGAACTCGGACGAATCGTTGCGCCCGATGGGTCGCGACACCTCGGGCAACATCGGTATGCACTTCCGTGAGGGCGATTACCTGCTCAACGCAACGGTAATCAACGACGCTGAAGACTCATACGTCTTTGTTGTCACCGAAGGTGGCTTCGCAAAGCGCACCTCGGTCGATCAGTACCGCACCCAGAACCGAGGCGGCATCGGCATCAAGGTTGCCAAGCTCGAAGAGAAGCGCGGCGACCTAGTCGGCGCTCTGATCGTAGGCGAGGAGGACGAAGTTCTTGTAGTTCTAGAGCAGGGCAAGGTCGTTCGCTCGGCCGTGTCTGAGGTTCCGGCCCGTGGCCGCGACACCATGGGCGTCGTTTTCGCCCGATTCGACGAAACCGACTCGATCATCGGCATCGCCAAGAACACCGAGCGCAACCTCGAGACTTCGGCAGACGGACTTGCAGAAGGCGACGAGGGTGCGGTTGACTCTGAGGGGGAAACCTCGACTGAAGGAGCCGAGTAATGAAGGAACGCATCCGTAAGGTTGCCAAGAGCGCGGCTGCTCGTGCAGCCGGCCCGGCCCCAAAGCAGGTCAAGCTCAAGCTCGTGCACGTCGACTTCTGGTCGGCAATCCGTGTCGGTTTCCTGTGCACCGTCGCCATCGGCGTCGCGATCCTGGTTGCCTTCTTCCTGACCTGGCTAGTGGCCAGCCAGGCCGGCATCTTTAGTTCGCTCAACGGCCTGATCAACGGCTCGTCGGGCAGCAGCTCGCTCGACGTCGGCCAGACCCTGAGCCTGCCTCGTGTCATGTCGTTCGCTCTCGCGCTTGCCTTCATCCAGATGGTTGCCGGCACCCTGCTTTCGGGCGTGACCGCACTGATCTTCAACGTAATCGGCCGCATCACCGGTGGTGTTTCGGTCGGTTTCACGTCGAACAACTAACTAAAAAAACAGCGCGCAAACCAAAGATTTGTAGTTTGGTTTGCGCGCTGTTCTGTTTTCGTGTAAGTTTGTGAAGGCTACACGGGCCTATAGCTCAGGTGGTTAGAGCGCTTCACTGATAATGAAGAGGTCGGAGGTTCAAGTCCTCCTAGGCCCACCAGGAAGTTCTTCTCCACAGGAGATGGCCTTCCGAATGGGGACTTAGCTCAGTTGGTAGAGCACCTGCTTTGCAAGCAGGGGGTCAGGGGTTCGACCCCCCTAGTCTCCACAAAAACAAGACATCCTCCCGAAAGGGAGGATTTCTTGTTTAAGAGAAGTAGTGGCCAGTTTCCCTTCCCAACTCCTCCAGAAATGGGGGGAGTTTTCTTTTACACTCAAGACATGAGCGAAGCCCTGGTGATCATCGACATCCAGAACGACTACTTTCCGGGTGGGGCGATGGAACTCGAGGGGGCGCTCGAGGCATCCCAAGTAGCGGCACAGGTCAAGTCGCAGTTCACAGCAAACGGGCAACCGGTGTTTGTCGTGCAACACATCGCCAGCGAATCGGCATCCTTCTTTAGGCCTGGCACTTTCGGTGTCGAACTTCATGAGTCAGTTGCGCTGCAACCGACCGACGTTTTGATTCCTAAGCGGTTTCCGAACGCGTTTCGCGAGACTGAACTGCAGCGCGAGCTGGCAGATCGCGGAATCAAGAAGCTCACAATTCTTGGCATGATGACCCACATGTGCATCGATACGTCGGTGCGAGCCGCCGCTGATCTGGGTTTCGAGGTCACTTTGATTTCAGACGGATGCGCAACCCGCGCACTCGAGTTTGACGGCAAGCGCGTGAGCGCTGCCGAAGTGCAGGCCGCCTATCTGGCAGCATTGAACGGAACCTTCGCGACCGTAGAAAAGGCAGCGTGAAATGACTGAACAAACCCGCCTCAAGACCTTCATCTGGTTTCCAGGCAACATGGATCAAGCTCTCGCCTTCTATGAAGCAACATTCAGCGACTTCAAGATCAACTCAGAGAATCGCCCAGAACCAGGAAAACCACGCTTCACCGCAGACTTCTCGATCTACGGCCACGATTTCATCGGCATGAACTGGCCTGGTGGCGACACATTCAACAACGCAATCTCGCTGTCGCTCAACGTCGATGGTCAGGATGAAGTGGATCGCCTGTGGGATGCCATCACGGCGAAAGGCAAGCCAGGTATGTGTGGCTGGTGCACTGACGAATTTGGTTTGACTTGGCAGGTCAGCCCGATTCAGATGCGCGAACACTTGGAGAATCCGGATCGCGAAAAGGCCGAATACGCCAATCAAGCGCTGCGCAAGATGAGCAAAATCATCATCCGCGACCTTTACGTTTAGTAAAGCCAGGGAGGCACACAGTGGAATCGTTAGCAATTCTGGTCGGCAGCATCTATTTGGGAACAATCGCTTTTTCGTTGACCACAGTGGGTTTTGCTGCTTACTTCAGGTTCAAAAACCGATTCAGAAAAACCGCCCTGGTGCTATGGGCCCTGCTGCTGGTTGTTTCGCTGCTTGCGCTCTCGCTGAGCCCATCACTCGGGGCAATCCCAGGCATCGCCGGCCTGGTCGCAACCGTGCTGATTTTCTTTAGAAGACGCTAGGGCTTGAATTTCGTAGCCGCAGCTCGAACGAGCTCGGTGAGTTGTGAGCTTGACGCATCCATGTTCTCGGTGAAATCGATCGCGCGGCAAACCTTGCTATCGAGACGTGCGTTAAACAGAGACTCCGGGTCGGCTAGTAGCTGCCCGCCTTCGAAAGTCAGGCGTACGGCATTCTTCAGGTAGTCGGCGACGATCAAGTTCTTACCCGAGAGCATCCAAACTGGCGAGCCGAGGGGTTTGCTCGGCATCTTCCATTTGACGGCCTCCTCGAGCTCGGGAAAGGCATCCATGATTGCTGCCCGCAGTTGAGCTAGCTTCACACCGCGCCAGTCATCCTTCGACGCAATAATTAGATCAATTTCTGCTGATGCGTTCATGCTGCCCCGGTTTGTTGAGGAGTTGTTGTGACCTTGGCACCGCGCAAGAACCAGAAGGCGCCCGCTGCAACAAGACACAAGACAGCGGCAGTAATCCATGCGATGAAATAGCTGCCCTGCAGGTCGCGAATCACTCCGGCATAGGCAGCTGCAATCGCTGCGCCGACCATGTGGCTGGCGAAAACCCATCCGTAAATCACACCGCTGCGCGCAGCACCAAAGTACTTTCGCGTCAGCGCGATCGTTGGCGGAACAGTCGCAATCCAGTCGAGCCCATAGAAGATCACGAAGAACATCAGTGGCGGTTCAACGGTTGGCCCCATCACAAACGGCACGGTGAACAGGGCCAATCCGCGAAGCCCGTAATAAAACACAAGCAGGATGCGCGAATCGACGCGATCGGTCAGCCAGCCTGACAGGATCGTGCCGACGAAGTCGAACACACCGACCAGAGCAAGCAGGCCAGCGGCTGTCGTGGCGGGCATCCCGTGATCGTGTGCCGCGGGAATGAAGTGAGCACCGATGAGCCCGTTGGTGGTCCAACCGCAAACGAAGAACGTGCCAGCCAGAATCCAGAACGCTTTGTGCCTGAACGCATCCCGCAGCACTGAGACCGTGGCGCGAACCGTGCTCGGTGCTTTCTCGGTCTCGACTTCTGGCTCGGTCGCACCGTACGGCAGCAACCCGACATCGCTTGGTCGGTCACGGAATCCGAAGTAGAACAGCGGCATCAGCGCCACGACCAGGGCGGTCACTGTTAGGGAACCGATTTGCCAACCGGCCGACATCACGAGGTGCGCGATCAGCGGCAGAAACAGCAGTTGCCCCGTGGCGTAAGCGGCCGAGAAGATTCCGGTGACGAGTCCGCGACGGCTTTCGAACCAGCGATTGGCCACGATGGATGCGAACACCAGCGCAAGCGAACCTGTGCCGAGGCCGACGAACACGCCCCAGTACAGCGTGAGCTGCCAGGCTTCGGTCATGAATAGCGTGAGTCCTGTGCCCAGACCGATGAATGCGAGCGCGACAGTGCCAACGCGACGAATCGTGAAGCGCTCCATGAGCACGGCTGCGAACGGTGCAGTCAAACCATAGAAAATCAGGTTCACGGTGATAGCGAGTGAGGTCTGAGTGCGGGTCCAACCGAAGTGGCTTTCGAGCGGCTCGAACAGCACAGATGTGGTGGATCTAAATGCCGCCGCTGCAATCAGGGTCAAAAAGGTGATGCCGGCAATCAGCCATGCTCGATGGATGCGCTTTGCGGGAACCTGACTCACTCGTTCAGACTAGTGGTGCTCGCAGGCACATCCTTGGCATCGCGCAGGTGTTTGCGAAGAGCGATTGCCAGCCAGATTCCGGCGGCTGCGACGATGGTTCCACAAATCATGATCGTCGGGCGAATGCCTAGTTGCTCTGCAGAGAATCCGATTAGCGGCGAGCCGATTGGGGTGCCGCCCATGAAGATCAGCAGATAGATGCCCATGACTCGGCCGCGCAGCGTGGGTTCGCATGTGGTTTGCACGAAAGAGTTCGCCGAAATCAGGGTGAACAGCGCGATTCCACCGACCAGCGGCAGAAACAGCGCGAAGGTTTCGTATGACGGCATCCATGCACCAATCATCAGCAGTGCTCCGAAAGCGAAGGTGCCGAGCATCACGATTCGCGGAACCCGAAGGTGCTCGAGTTTGGCCGAGATGATGACTCCGGTGAACGAGCCAATAGCCAAAACCGATCCGAGGATGCCGAACTCGGCCGGACCCTTGCCGAATTCCTGCGTTGCCATCAGCGCCGCGAAGATCTGAAAATTCAGGCCGAAGGTGGTGGCAAAGAAAACGGCCATCATCACCAGGAATATCTCGCGGGTTCGAAGAACATAGGCCACCGCCGCCTTGAGTTTGGCCCCAGAATCTGGCTGCACCTGAATGTGAAGTTCGTCGCTGCGCAGCATCAGCAGTGCAATCACCAACAGCAGGTAGGTGATCGAGTTGACCAGGAACGAGACGCCTGTTCCGAAGGCCACAATCATGAAACCGGATGCGGCTGGGCCCAGCAGACGCCCCGCGTTGAAGTTTGCCGAGTTCAAGCTGATTGCGCTCGGGATATCCTCGCGACCAACAAGTTCTGAGCTAAAACTTGTGCGCACCGGCGCATCCAGCGCACTGAAAACGCCGACGGCGAAAGCCAAAACGCAAACGTGCCAAATCTGAACCAGCCCGGTGACCACCAGAATGCCCAGAGCCGCCGATGCTAGGCCACCACCGATGTTGGTGAGCACCAAAAGGTTGCGTTTTTTGAAGCGATCGGCGAGCACGCCGCCATAGAGACTTAGCAGCAGAGAAGGCAAGAACTGAAGAGCGGTGACCAGACCGAGCAGCTGCGCACTGCCGGTTAGCTCGAGCACCAACCAGTCTTGCGCCACGCGTTGGGCCCAGGTGCCGATGTTCGAGAAGACCTGCGCCGGGTACAGCAGGCGGTAGTTGCGGTGATTCAGAGCACGCAACGCACCATCAGACGAAAAACGGGCCACCTAGATTGAAACCTCGAATTTCTTTCCTTCTTCCACGATGTTCTTCATGCCGCGAAGTGGCGAGGCAAGAACGAACCAAGTGGCAGCCAGCGCTCCGATTGCTCCGCCCAGCATTACCGGCACCATGCCGAATGCGGTAGCCAGTGCGCCGCTTGCCAGTGCGCTAATCGGCATGACTCCCCAGACAAAGAATCGAATGGATGCGTTCATGCGTCCGAGCAACTGCTCTGGGCAAAGCGCCTGCCGGGCACTCACCTGAGTGATGTTGTAAACAAGCCCGCAGAACGAGATCAGCGCTTGCCCCCCAATCACAAAAGGCATCGCACTGGCTTGGCCGATTGCTGCAGCAATCGGAAAACCGAAGCTGGCAACACCGCTCAGCGCCATGGTCCAGATAACGGTGTTTCCTTGACCGAGCTTTTCGCCGATCTTTGCCGCGGTAACGGCACCGATCAATCCTGCTACCGCACCCACCGAGAACACCAAACCATAGAGTGCCGGCGACGCATCCATAGTTCTGAGCACGAGGATTGGCGCGAGGGTTTGAATACCGGTGCCGAAGAAGTTGTAAACCGAGGTCGAGGCTGTGATTCGCCCGATGATGGGATGCCTAGCAACAAATCGAACGCCCTCGAGAATCTCGGTTTTCAGCGCTCGTCTCTGGCTCTTTGGCACCGCAGTCTCATCAATGTTGATTCGACTGATGGCCACCCAACTGATCAAGAAGCTGAAGGCATCCACGATCATGAGGACAGGTGCTTTGACAACAGTGAGCAGGAATCCGATCACTGCCGGTCCGGCGACGCTGGCGGTCTGCTTGGTCGTTTCGAGAGCCGAATTGGCTTTAGGCATTTGCGCCTTCGGCAGCATCAGCGGCAGAACGCTCTGGTACGAAACATCGAAGAAAACATTGGCAACGCTCATTGCCGCGGCGGTGAGGATTAGGTACCACATCTGCAAATCGCCAAAGAAATAGACCAGCGGCACCGACAGCACCACAAGCATTCGAGCGATGTCTGCTGTGATCATGACCCGGCGCTTGCGCCAGCGATCAACCCACGCACCAGCCGGAAGACCGATCAGAAGAAACATGCTGAGTCCGGCCGCATTCATCATGCCCACCTGCCACTCGGATGCGTGAAGCATGGTGACAGCCAGGACTGGCAGAGCCAGACCAGACATTTGATCGCCGACAGCGCTGACGGTTTGGCCAGTCCACAGCCACTGAAAGTTTCTGTTGCGAAGCACCGAATCCGGTTGCGGCGATGTTTGAGGGTTCTCTTCTCGTTTATCGCTCACTGAGTCAATCTAACTCATGCTTGACTATTGGCAATGTTTGCACATAATTCTGTACATGAGCACAATTTCACTAGCAGATGCAAGATCCAGGTTTTCACAAATCATCGAATCCGCATCGAGCACTCACGAACGCTTCGAAATCACAAAAAACGGTGAGCGGGTTGCGCTGATTATCGGTGCAGATGATTTCGACTCACTAATTGAGACACTCGAAATTTTGGCCGATCGTGACCAAACCCGAGAAATTCTTCAAGGGATGCGCGAATTGCAAGATGGCAAGTCGGTTGGCTCAGACGAGATGCGCGAGATTATGCGCAAAGCGGGCCGATTGAGTGACTAATCACAAGCGCTACACGATTACCTATTCGGCACGAGCAATCAAGGCGCTGAGCGAAACCCTACCTTCGAAGATTGCCTCGGCCGCATTTGCCTTCATTGAGGGACCTCTGGCAGACAATCCGTATCGGGTCGGAAAACAACTGAACGAGCCGTTTTATCCCGCCTACTCAGCTAGGCGTGGCGAGTACCGAATCATCTACCAAATCGATGAAGACCAGATTCTGGTCGAAATCGTGAACGTGAATCGACGCTCAGACGTTTACAAATTCAACGGCTAACGGCGAGCTAGACCTGCGGCAGCCTCGAGGATCAACAGCGCGCCTAAGCGAACCGTGCGGCCGTCTGGCGCATCCGCGGTTGCATCGATTTCGGTGATGTCCATCGACTTCACTCCCGCGGTAGCACCGGCGAGGTTAGCGAATTCGCGGAGTTCGTCGGCGCTGATTCCGCCGGGGGCAGCGGCCGGGCAGCCGGGAACGAAAGCGCGGTCGCACACGTCAACATCGAAATCCACGTGGATGCCGTCAACGCCACCAACACCTTCGAGATGAGCTAGTGCCTGCCTCCAGATCTCGGCCGGGTTCTCGCGACGAAGCGCAGTTCTTGGAATTACATGAATTCCCAGCTCCTTGGCACGCGCTGCGTACTGGGGTGAATTTGAGAAATCCGCGATGCCAATCTGAACGATGTTGCGCCCCGGCAATCCCGCCTCGACCAGGCGGCGCACCGGCGATCCGTTGCTGATTCCGTCGCGCAGATCGTGGTGGGCATCGAACGTGATGAGTCCGGCACGCGACAAATCGCCAGCGAAAGCACCGCGCATCGCCGCGAAGGTCACCGAGTTGTCGCCGCCCAGCGCAACCGCTAACTTGCTTGCCGAAACCGCACGCTGCGCAAGATCTGAGGTGACCTGCTCGCCTTCCGGACTGTCTGGAAACAGCGAGTCGCCAAAGTCGAGCGCCTTGACCGAACCGATATCGGTTTCGGTTGACCAGGCGAATGTCGAATAGCGCTTTAGAGCCTCGCGAATTGCGGCAGGGGTGTGATTTGCTCCGGTTTTCGAGATGGATGTCTGATTGGCGCGAACTCCATAGACCGCAAGATCGCATCCTTCAGCGGATGCGCCGCCAGCACCGGATGCGTCACCCGAGCCGGATGCGTCAATCGTGCGCAGCCAAGCGGCCGCTCGAGGCCAGAGTGCGTCTTCGGTTGGTTTGCTCATTTTGCCGCTGGTGCTCCGAGTCGTTTCGATAATTCGGCGGCTGCCGAAATTACAAGTTCCGCGAGTTTCTTGCGTGCTTCGCTGCTCGCATCCTCTGTTCTAAAGGTTACGGCAAAGGCCGCGGTTGGCAGCCCGAGGTGATTCACGGCTGCCGCAGCCACCGAGCTGAACCCGGGCGTAACGTGCGAATCCTCGGTGCTGAATCCCTGCTTGGCCTCTGCAGCCAGCAGGGCATAGAGTTCGCGCGGATTGCGCGGCCCGAATTCGGTGCGCAGCTGCAGCCACTGACTTCGGCCATAGAGCGCCTTGAGTTGCGGCCGCTCAAACCTGGCCAGCATCGATCTGCCGCTGGCGGTTAGGTGCGCCGGCAACCGAACGCCTACATCGGTCATGACGGCAACCGAATTGCGCGG
>ERZ650311.1790-NODE-1790-length-10095-cov-5.008665_pt1 | contig 10095 bp, 8 predicted proteins | sample MGYA00376247_ERZ650311 | MGnify/ENA primary metagenome ERZ650311 (study PRJEB26733, sample SAMN07839324) | wastewater metagenome | biome: small river; feature: stream; material: water | place: USA: North Carolina | collected 2016-07-28 ... | reverse complement strand
AGAGTGAGCACCCAACCAACAACAATCTGACCGGCCTTGCTCCAGCGAACTGCGCCGCCCTTGCGGCCCAACCCAGATCCGATTACCGCTCCAGATGCAACCTGAGTGGTTGAGAGAGCAAAACCCAGCCGGCTCGAAGCCAGAATCGCAACGGCAGATGATACTTCTGCCGCAAAACCCTGAGCCGGACGAATCTCGCTGAGTCCGGTGCCCATGGTCTTGATGATTCGCCACCCACCCGAATAAGTGCCCAGGGCAATCGCTAGTGCAGCCGAAACTACGACCCACAGTTCGACATGGTCACCTGACGACTGGAAACCAGCCGCGACCAGCACCAGCGTGATGACTCCCATGGTCTTCTGCGCGTCATTGGTTCCGTGAGAAAGAGCTACCAGAGAGGAAGAGAAAATCTGGCCAATCTTGAACTTGGCACGACCGGTTCCGATGCCTGACTTTGCTCTGCTGTCTTGGCTGCGCGCAGTGATCAGGTAGGCAAGTCGGGTTGCCAAGAAAGCGGCGATACCGGCAAGCAACGGCGCTAGAAGGGCAGGAATAACGACCTTCTCAAGAATCTTTGCCCCGTTTACTGCACCCCAGCTCGCGTAAACAACTGCCGAGCCGATCAATCCACCGAAGAGAGCGTGTGACGAAGAAGATGGAAGGCCGAGGAACCAAGTAGTTAGGTTCCACAGAATTGCACCGGTTAGACCGGCAAAAACCATTACAGCGCCGTTGACCCCGACAAATAGGGTCGCCTGGGCATCCTCGTTGATCAGCGAAACCGAAATTGCCTTGGCAACCTCGGTGGATAGAAATGCGCCGACCAGATTCATAACGGCGGCGATACCAACAGCTACCTTCGGCTTGAGCGCGCCTGTGGCGATTGGCGTCGCCATCGCGTTCGCAGTGTCGTGAAATCCGTTGGTGAAATCAAAGAACAGAGCCAAGGCCACTACGACCACGACCACAAAAAGTGGATCCATGCCAGACTTTCTAAAAATGTTTACTAATTTACGAGCAGTTGAACGCTAATGAAACTTGGTAAACAATTGGTGAACAATCGCAAGTCCGATTGTTACGTTAGGGTCTCAGATATTCGTCGAGCCCAGCAATAAACGACGCGACCCAGAGCCGCTCTAGTCGGTAGGGCATTCGCCAAAGTTTTCCGTGAATCGCTGAATCCTCGGGATGCGCACCCGCAGAATCCAGTGCTTTTCGTGAGAGTCTGCCGAGCAGGCACGCGGTCAAAAGATCCCGCAGCATCCACGCCTCGAAGGTGACGATACCCAGGCGAGCGAGGCCGCGGTAGGCCGCACGAACAAACTTGTAATCCAGAGTCGAATGGGTGCGAGCCGCGGGAGTCACCTGAAACCAGACAGTGAAACCGCGACTTGCCAGTTCGCTCGCTCGCCAGCGCTCGATGCGCTTGGCCAAGAGATAGCTGCTGCCCTGACGGTTGGCCGAGAAATCCGCGACCGCTCGACCGCTAGCCCCCAGCTGCTGAGCGAGTTCCAGCGCCGATTCAGAGCCACGCAGCGCAGATTCGGCGCGAGCGGCAGATAGTCCGAGCAGGGCATCCCGCAACCTGGTGCCCAACTTTCTAGCATCGAACTCTTGCTGCTGCGATTCGAGCAGGGACTGCTCAACGCAGTAAGAGTCGAGCGGAGTTGCCAACCAGCCAGCGACGAACTTCGAGGCTCCCACCTGATCGGCGATGGCGGCCATTAGGGCATCCTGCGCAGCCGAAGCGATAATCTGAGCCGAACCCGGAGCATAGACAAAACCGAGGCAGACCACGCGCTTCTGCGAATGCTGGCGCAGCACGTCGCCGAGCCAGTTTGCAGTTAGCTCAATCTGACTATCGAGTGCCAGGCCCGGTTTGCCCGCGAATCGTGGATACGTGAGATGACCGGCCGAGGCCTCAGCGAATTCGAATAGCCGCTGCCACTTTTCGGGGTTCGGCCTGGCAACAGCAATCACGGATGCGCCGAGCGAGAGCAGCTCCTCGGTAAGCGAGAGTTCGGCGTTGGCACCGATTGTGACAAAAACCGTGTTTGCGAGCTCGGCTTGAATGCCACCCTCGGCCACGAGTCGATCGAATTCCGTCAGGTCGGCGAGCAACCCAGCTTCTGCCAATCGTTGGGCCACGAGGTTTTCTGCCGTTGGCGTGCCAATGGTGGCCAGGGCTGAGGCTTCACCCATGCCCGCAACCGTCGCAGTCTCGATTCGGGCATCCAGCTTCTCGGCTGCGAAACCAGCAGCAACCAGCTCTTGAAGCGATCTTGCCGACTCATCGACAATCTCGGCATGCAGTTTCTTGAGCAGGTGGCGTTGGGTTGCGGCCTGTTCGTCAAGGGCTTCGATTGCAGTCAACTGGGCAAACACCCGCTGATAGTTAGCGCGCCACTCTGCCGGTTCGCCCAGGTCAATCCCCTGCTGCGCTGCGGTTTGCGCTAGCAGAGTTTGAGCAAAGGTGGCACTGGATTTTCCGGTTCGAAACTGAAGTGCCATATCTCAACCCTGCCGGCTCTAGCGCTGCGGCTCGGTTAGTCGAACTCCCCAACTGGCTCGGAATTCCTGATTTTGCTCGAGCCAGAGCAGGTCGTCGCCGGTGTTGAAACCGTTTGCACCCATGGTCTGCGGCTCAATTGCGGCCGCGTAAATCGAGCCATTCTTGGTTGGGTAAAAGTCCGGTGTGAAGATAACCACGTGTTTGAAGGATGCGTCCTGCCACACCTCGATCTCGCCGCCGTTTGAGCTGCGCAGATAGGTTCGGGCTAGGCCGTCGGCATCGCGAGCAAGGTCGGTAAAGCCGTGGTCAAGGAACGAAGCATCGACTCGCGCGCCAGAGCGAAGGTCAAAGCGAGACGCATCCACAGGCGCCTTGCCAACCGGAATCTGACGCTCGTTGACCTCGAGATAGCTCTGGGCAGGGCAGGTGAGTTCGAGGGCCTCGGTCGGCGTGCCAGAAATCTGAAAGTAAGGATGCCCACCGACGCCGTAGGGAGCAGCTTTCGCGCTGAGGTTTTTGGCCTCGTGGGTCACGGTTAGGCCGTCTGCGCTCAACGCGTAGGTGACAGCGGTTTCGACCAGGAATGGGTAACCGAGCCGCGGGTAAATGGTGGCCGCGAGGGTAACACTGGCGCGGTCAGAAGCCTGGTTCAGCTCAACCAGGTGGTATTCGGCGAATTCGAGAAGCCCGTGGTTGGCGTTCTGCTGGTCGTGAATTGTGATTGGCACTCGAAGGGTTTGCCCCTCATAAATCCAGCGACCGCCGTCGAGTCGGTTGGGCCAAGGTGCCATCACGATTCCAGCGCAGAGCGGAGCAATCTCGTCAGGCTCGCAAGACAGAATGAACTCGGTATCGCCCAATTTGAGTGACCTAATTGAGGCACCAACCTGTGCAATAACGGCGGAAAGTTGACCGTCAGGTGTATCGATGGCAAGGGTAAACTGTTGCCCACAGGCTGAAATCATTCCCCTAGCCTACCGATGCCACCTGATTAGAAGACCAGATTGAGAGCCTAAAAACTCATGTCTCGCAAAACCAGCGCCAAGCTCTTTGATGGTCGCGACCTGTTCTATTTCGGTGACGAAGGCAGCTCGCTCTCGACCGATCGCAAGTCAGACCAGCGCGAGACCGCAGACCGCCCGGCAACCGCCGAAATGCGCCTTGACTCATTAACCGGCGACTGGATCTCGATCGCTGCACACCGTCACGGACGCGCGTTTCTGCCGCCGGCACACATGTGCCCGCTGTGCCCAACCACTGCAGACAACCAGAGCGAGATTCCAGACCAATTCGACGTTGCCGTCTTCGAAAACAAGAACCCCTCGTTTGGCCCGCTGATGGCCGAGGTCGATGACCCGAGCTTCGCGGTCGAGCCTGGCCTAACCCTGGGCGCCACCCGCACATCGTTCGGTCGCTGCGAGGTGGTCGTGTTCTCGAGCGAGCACCTCGGTTCGCTTGGCGGGCAGAGCGTGCAGCGCATCCGCACCGTTATTGATGCCTGGGCCGACAGAACCGAACACCTGCAGAGTCTGCCGGGGGTGCGACAGGTTTTTCCGTTCGAGAACCGCGGTCAGGAGATTGGTGTGACCCTGCACCACCCGCACGGTCAGATTTACTCATACCCTTACGTCACCCCACGCACTAGAAAGTTGCTGGATTCGATTAGGGAATTCGGTTCAGACCTATTCCAGAAGACGCTCGAGTTTGAGCAAGCTGGCGAGCGAGTTTTGATCAGGGGCGAACACTTCACCGCGTACGTACCGTTTGCGGCGCGCTGGCCTATCGAGATTCACGTGTTGCCACACCGTCACGTGCAGCACCTAGCGCAGTTGACGGATGCCGAGCGCGACGAGCTCGCGGTCAGCTATAAGAAACTACTGCAGGCGCTGGATGCGATCTACGACAGCCCAACTCCTTACATCTCGGCCTGGCATCAGGCACCACTGGTTGACGGCGGCGAAAACGTTCGACTACAGCTGCAGATCACCTCGCCGCGTCGAGCTGCCGACAAACTCAAGTACCTGGCAGGTTCGGAATCAGCGATGGGCGCATTCATCGCCGACTTTCCACCCGAGAAGACCGCTGCCCAACTGCGTGAGGTTCTCTAATGACGATTGGTCTGTCCGCACAAACCCAAGCCAAGTTCGTCGAGCAGTTCGGCTACGAACCAACCGGTGTCTGGTCGGCACCAGGTCGCGTCAACCTGATTGGCGAGCACACCGATTACAACCAGGGTTTCGTCTTTCCGTTCGCGATTAACCGCCGGACGTACGCTGCGATTTCCCTGCGCAGCGACGGCATCGCGCGCGTCGCATCCTCGTTCGCAGGTGCGCACGTTCAAATCAGCGTGGATGAGATCAAGGATGCCGACGAACTGGGCTGGGCCGCATATCCACTAGGTGTGGCTTGGGGGCTCACTCAACTGGTTGACGAAAACGCAGAGAACTGGACGGCGACCGGATTCGATTGCTTCATCGAGTCGGATGTGCCGGTGGGCGCGGGTCTATCGTCATCGGCAGCCATCGAATGCGCAGTAGGTTTCGGCTTGAACGAGCTTTGGCAGCTTGGCCTGAGCCGTCAAGAGCTAGCTCGTGCGGGACAACTCGGCGAGAACGTCATCGTCGGCGCTCCGACCGGAATCATGGATCAGTCTGCTTCGCTGCTGGGAAAACTTGACCACGGTGTTTTCCTGGATTGCCAGAGCCTGGTGGCCGAGACCATCGAGCTGGGCTTCGCAGCCGCGGGGCTCGAGTTGCTAATCATCGACACCAAGGTGGCGCACCGACTGGTTGATGGCGGATACGCATCCCGCCGCGCTGCCTGCGAACAAGGTGCCGAGGCCATGGGCGTCGCTTCGCTGCGCGAGCTATCGGTAGCCGACCTGGATCGTGCAAAGGAATTGCTCGACGACGTTACCTACCGACGGGTCAAACACGTGGTGACCGAAAACCAAAGGGTGCTGGACACTGTTTCGAGCCTAAAGATTCAAGGACCCCAGGCCATCGGCCGACTCATGTATGCCTCGCACGAGTCGATGCGCGATGACTTTGAAATCTCGGTTGACGAACTGGATTCCGCGGTGGAGGCCGCGCTGGCCCACGGAGCCATCGGCGCGCGCATGACTGGCGGCGGATTCGGTGGCGCGGCAATCGCATTGACACCGGTTGAGCGAATCAGCGAGGTCACCAACGCGGTTTACGCCGAGTTCGAATCATGCGGATACGCACGACCAGACATCTTTGCGGTCAGCCCCGCCGACGGAGCCAGGCGCGAAATCTAGGCCTGAGGGTCAGGAATCATCACGTACTTGGTTTCGAGGTACTCGTTGATTCCCTCGAGTCCGCCTTCGCGACCCAGGCCCGACTGCTTTACGCCACCGAACGGTGCCGCGGCATTCGAAACCAGACCTGAGTTCAAGCCGGTCATGCCGGTGTCCAGGGTTTCGGCAAGACGCAGGCCGCGCTTCAGGTCTTGAGTGAAGGCGTAAGACACCAGTCCGTAAGGGGTGTCATTCGCGAGGCGCACGGCCTCTTCCTCGGTCTTGAAACGAACAATCGGAGCGATTGGGCCGAAGATTTCCTCCTGCAGAATCGTCGAACCAGGCTTGACGTGATCCAGCACGGTCGGCTTGAAGAAGTAACCCTCACCGTCAAGAGCCTGACCACCCGAGACAACCTCGCCGCCCTCGGCTTTGGTGGTCTCGACCAGGCGAACCATGTTGGCGCGGGCCTTCTCGTTGATGACCGGTCCGCAGGTGGTATCAGCTGCAACACCGCGACCGAGCTTTAGGGCATCCATTTTGGCTGCGAACTTTTGTGCAAACTCGTCAGCAACCGAATCGTGGATGATGAAGCGGTTGGCTGCCGTGCATGCCTGACCGATGTTGCGCATCTTGGCGAGCATCGCACCCGAGACAGCGGCGTCGATGTCGGCATCCTCAAAGACCAGGAATGGTGCGTTTCCGCCAAGTTCCATCGATGAGCGAAGCACGTTCTGAGCCGACTGTTCGAGCAGCTTGACGCCAACCTGGGTGCTGCCGGTGAATGTGATCTTGCGCAGGCGCGGGTCGGCAATCACCGGTGCGCTGGTGGCCGCCGAGGTGCTGGTGGTGATGACGTTTACGACGCCGGCAGGAAGACCCGCTTCTTCGAGGGTCTTGACCAAGAGCAAAGTGGTTAGCGGAGTCAGTTCGGCAGGCTTGACCACCATGGTGCAACCGGCGGCGATGGCCGGGCCGATCTTTCGAGTCGCCATGGCAAGCGGAAAGTTCCACGGGGTGATTGCGAAGGCCGGACCAACCGGGCGCTGGGTGATCAGCATGCGTCCGGTGCCCTCTGGGTTGCTGCCGTAGCGGCCCGAAATGCGCACTGCCTCTTCGCTGAACCAGCGCAGAAACTCGTTGCCGTAGGTGACCTCGCCGCGAGCCTCGGCAAGTGGCTTGCCCATTTCGAGGCTGATTAGGGTTGCGAATTCTTCAGAGCGAGCACGAACCAGTTCGAAGGTGCGACGAAGGATCTCGCCGCGTTCGCGCGGAGCAACTCGAGCCCAGCTGGCCTGAGCCTCATCGGCGGCGGTCAGTGCGGCGAGCGCATCCTTCGCAGTTGCGTTAGCAATTTCGAGCAGGGTTTTGCCGGTTGCCGGGTCTTCTACCGCGATCAGTTCGCTGGCGCTGCCGGATACCCACTTGCCGTTGATGTATAGCCCGGTTGGAACACCGGCTAGAAGCTCTTGCTCAGTTAGCGTCATTGCTATTCCTATCGATACTGGATTGCCTAGAGCCAATCAGTTTGTTCGGATACGAACATTCTAGTTTGACCCTTTGTTTCTGATTTTGGGAGTTACTGCTCGTTGCTCAACTGGTTTCCGCAACGATAGAAGCCGGTCGCCAGATTGTCGATTGCCTGCTTGGATGCGTCACTCACCTGCCCGAGCGCGTAGATCGCGAAGGTTAGCTTGGTGCCGTCCTTGGCATCGATCGTTCCGGCCAGCGTGTAGCCCTTTTTGATCCAGCCGGTCTTGGCCTTGATCTTGCCCGCTGCATCTAGGTTGTCACCCTTGAACCGGTCGGCTAGCGAGCCGCTTTCGGCCGCAACCGGAAGCCCCTGCATGATCCAGCTGAGGTCATTTCCGCCGGCGAGTACCAGCTTGAACAGCTTGGCGAAGTAAATCGGTGGCACAGCGTTATTGTTCGAAAGCCCCGAGCCATCCTTGATAACCAAACCGGTCATGTCGATGCCGAGTGGTGTGAGCGCTTGCTTGAATGCACTGTTGATCGAACCAAACGAGCCGTCATAGCCGAGGTCTAGGCTCACCAGTCGGGCAAGGGCCTCGGCCTGGGTGTTGTCAGATACCTGCAGCATGTGGGTGATCCAGGTGCTGATCGGTGCCGAAGAAACCTTGGCCACCTCAGTTGCGGTGCCTGGCGTCTTTCCCTCAACAATCGAGGCGGATGCCGCAATCGGACCGAGCGCCTTCTTGAACCAACCGCCGGCACGCTTGACCGGAGTGGTGCTGCGCTTTGAGGTCTCTTGCTGAGCATTGTCACGGTCACCATCGACCTGAAGTGCGGTGACCTCGCTCATGTAGCCCTGAGTCTGCTCGCTGCGCTCCCAGGACGATTCCCAAGACGGGCCGCCGAACATCGACGAATCCAGAACGATCTGGCTGATGTTGGTTCCGGCGAGCTTGCTGTTCACCTGGCTGGCTAGCGATGACAGCTTGGCGGCATCCTTGTAAACACTCTGTTGACCTGGCGCTAGGCGCGACAGAGTGACGTCTCCGCCACCGACCAGATAGATAACGCCAGGGTTGGCCGGGTCAGAGTAAACACGGGTATCGACGCGATAGTTCGGGCCGAGGGTCACGAGCGCAGCAGCCGCGGTGATCACCTTCATGGTGGATGCGGTTGCGCCAGGGGTCGAACCTCCTCGATCGAACAGGATCTCGTCAGTGGTGTTATTCATGACGATTGCCTGAAGCGACCCCAGCAGCGGGTCGGCAGCGAGGTCTTTGACCGAACACGTGCGGGCGTTGCTAGCGGTCGGGGATGGGGTTGCCGAGCCCGAGGCCGTGGGTTGCGCCTGAGTCTGGGTTGGGGCCGGAGTGCCACCGGTCAGCGAGAAGCCACCGATGATTAGGGCCAGAATGGCCACGCCCGAAACCGCGCCGATTGCCACTTCTTTGAAGTAGGCAAAGCCTTGCTTTTCTTTGCTCAATTTGGCTCCAGCTGACTCGTAGGATTCCCCTAAAGTCTAGGCGAAACCACTGATTTAGACTTAACCCATGACTTCAAGCGCTCAAGCTCTTAACCCACGCAAAAAGAGCATCGTTCGGGGCGGTTTGGCCGCCGCTTTGGCTCTGTTGAGCACCGCATTCTTTGCGAGCGTTGGGATTGTGAGCCCAGCTCTTGCCCACGACGAAATCACCAACACCTCGCCCGCTGACGGCTCGAGCGTCGAAGCAGGTCAATTCGAGGTTTCCATCACATCGAGCGGCGAAATCACCAACCTCGACGAGCAAACTACCAACGACATCACGGTCGTCGGGCCGCTGGATCAGGCAAGCTCAGGAGTCGTTAGCGCACCGTGTATTCGTGTGGTTGGCAATGTCGCCTCGGTTCCGGTTGAGATCTCAGAACCTGGCGATTACCGCGCAACCTGGCAGATTGTCGGCGCTGACGGACACGCGGTCTCGGGCAGCTTCAAGTTCACCGCCACCAACGAATCGGGTTACCAAGCTAAGGGATTCACCAGTCTGCCGGCCGATTGCAAGCCAATCCCGATGGCCACTACGGCCGAGGGCGTGACCTCGGGTGCCGATGACAAGGATGCCCACGGCGAGAGCCACGAAGAGGGCGCTACCGCCGACAACGGTCAATGGATCGGCTTGCTAGTGGGGATCGGTTTCGTGGTCTTCGCGTCGATTGCCGGCGCCGTGACTGTCAAGCTGCGCGAGGCTTACCGCGCCAAGAAGCCACGAAAACTAGACCAAGACTAACTGCCAGTTAGCGAGGCAACGTCACCGAGGATTGCCTCGAAGTCCTCGACTGACATGATGTTCTCGCCGAGCACCACCTGCCGAACCGACTGACCGGTCTCGAGCGCGCGCTTGGCGACGTAGGTCGCCTTCTCATAGCCGATGGTCGGCGAGAGAGCGGTCACCAGCCCGATCGATTGTTCGACGGTTTCACGCATCCTGTCGGCATTCGCGGTGATTCCAGTAACGCAGCGGTCTGCAAAAGTCATGCAACCCTGACGCAGTTGGGTGATGCTCATCATCAAGGCTCGGCACATGATTGGTTCAAAGGCATTGAGCTGCAGCTGACCGGCCTCGGCCGCCATGGTTACGGTGACGTCATTGCCGATTACCGCGAAGGCGATCTGGTTCACCACTTCTGGAATCACCGGGTTTACCTTGCCGGGCATAATCGACGAGCCGGCCTGGCGCGGTGGCAGGTTAATCTCACCGAGTCCGGCGCGCGGGCCGCTAGACAGCAGGCGCAGGTCGTTAGCGGTCTTCGAGAGTTTGACTGCGACGCGCTTCAGCACGCCTGAAACCATGACGAACACTCCTGCGTCTTGAGT